>Ga0116125_1000274_pt1 | contig 24492 bp, 20 predicted proteins | sample June2015DPH_16_1_2_FD_89729 | JGI IMG/M metagenome (GOLD analysis project Ga0116125, IMG submission 89729) | Peatland microbial communities from SPRUCE experiment site at the Marcell Experimental Forest, Minnesota, USA - June2015DPH_16_10 | ecosystem: Environmental > Terrestrial > Soil >...
ACGAAGCCGCCTATCGCCAATAGCAGTCCGAATACGCCCGAAACTATGCGGTGCAGAATCATTCAGAGGGTTTCAGCAGTTCGCCACCAATCCTATCGGATTCTAATGCTGTCCAGGACCTCGTCGTAGATTACCTCTGTCATGGGGAGAGGGCCGGTCCGTGTTTCCCAATAAGGCTCCCAGGCAGAAGATGCTTCATCGATTGCACAGTATTGTTTACAATGTAAGATTCGTTCACCCGCCGGGAAGTCCCTGCGCGTGGACGAGTTGCTTTGGAAACGTCTAACCACCAACCCGACGCGTGCCCCCGCGTGTCGCCAACTGTCTATTGGCGAGTAGAAGGCAGCCTCCTGGACCTCACCGTTGTCCAGCCGGTGGCGTTCTTTACCTGGAACGCGCAAACTTTCTCCGAACGCTTTCGGCGTCGCGGGCTGATCTTCCTGATGGCGGCATTGCGACCCTTTCTCTATTCCACCAACCGCAAGTTTGCCACGCGAGTGGTGCACACCGTTCTGCGTGGCATCACCCGCGATCGCTTGGACCTTCTGGGTGAGGAGTATTTCAACTACAAGTTAAAGCCCCAGTTGAAGGAGTCTGGGGTAGAGAAAGTGCAGCAATTGGTGCAATCGGGAGCCGAGGTCGTGCTGGTAAGCCAGGCTCTTGAGCACGTCATGAAGCCGCTGGCCCAGCAACTGGGAGTGAAACGGATTGTGGCCAACCGGCTGGAGTTTCGCGATGGTATCGCGACCGGCCGCCTGATCGAACCCGTAATCCGTCCGCGCGGAGCATTCGCATTGCTGCAGGAGCAGAGCCCGGATGGGCGCCGCGCGCCGAAAACTCTGGCGCGGCAACTCGATATAACGCTTGAGGAACTCAAAGCTGCCGTCATAAGTTCCGACCGCGAAGCTGGGCTGAAGGATCGCCCGGTGGTGAATTTCGAAGGCCTGCAGCAGCGGCCGGGGTTCTCGGTCCGCCGGGCGTTGGCGGGCAAGCGCGTAATGCTGATCGGGGTCACTGGGTTCATAGGAAAAGTGTGGCTGGCGAACACCCTGATGGACCTGCCGGAGATCGGCCGAATCTATCTGCTAATCCGCAAACAGAAGTCGAACCCCGCCACAAAGCGGTTCGAGAAAATTGTCGAAGAGTCGCCGGTCTTCGATCCCTTATTCGAGAAATACGGACACTGCCTCGGCGAATATCTTCTGGACAAGGTAGAAGTGGTTGAGGGAGACGTTACGCGCGAAGGTCTGGGACTGGATTCCGACACGGCACGGCGACTCCAGAACAATCTCGACTTGATCGTAAACAGTTCAGGGCTGACCGACTTCAATCCCGATCTGCGCGACGCGCTGGTCACCAACACTGACGCGGCAGTGAACATCCTCGAATTTTTGCGCGGCACGCACCATGCTGGCCTGCTGCATCTTTCCACCTGTTATGTCGCCGGTGAGCGCGATGGGCGAGTCGCGGAGAAGCTGATTCCAAACTACACTCCGCATCAAGTGCCCGGCTTCGATGCGGAGGAAGAATGGCGCTCGCTTCAGGAACTAATCGCCAAGGCAGATGCTCAAGCCGAAGGCGAGGAAGTGACCGCAGGCCTGCGATCTCAGTCTCTCGCCAAAGAACATGCGGCGAGAAGCTTGCAGGGCGTTGCGCTGGAAAACCAAATTCGCAAGAACCGAATTCGCTGGTTGAAGACTTATTTGACCGAGCAGGGAACTCGCCGGGCAAAAGAATTAGGCTGGCCCAACACCTACACGTTAACGAAAAGCCTTGCGGAATCGCTGATCGTAAAACACGGCGCAGGACTGCCGATTGCGATCGTCCGTCCCGCAATTGTCGAAACCTCAGTCGCGAAGCCCTTTCTAGGCTGGAATGAAGGCATCAACACCTCCGCTTCGCTCTCTTATTTGTTGGGAACATACTTCAGGCAACTACCCTCCAATGAGAGCAAGCGTCTCGACATTATTCCCGTGGACGCGGTCTGCGACGGCATGACCCTGATCGCCGCGGCAATCGTCGAGCGCAGACACGACGAACTATATCAATTGGCCACCTCGGCGACCAATCCTTGCGATATGGGCCGTTCGATTGAACTAACCTCGCTTGCCCACCGCAAGCATTACCGCGCGCAGGAAGGGCTCGAGTCCTGGTTGCGGCTGCGCTTCGACGCCATCCCTGTCTCGAAGGAGCGATATCAGCGCCTATCAGCACCGGCGCAAAAAGCCATCGTGAAATCCATTCAGCGAATCATGTCGCCGCTGCCGCTCAAGAAAACTCCGTTGGCAAAAACGGAGAGAAATCTCGAGCGGGTTGAAAAATTAATTGAACTGTTTGAGCCTTTCATCCTTCTAAACGAGCACGATTTCGCCGCCGACAACATCGAGAAGCTTTCGCACGCGCTGGTCGAGGACGAGCGGGAAGACTTCGGCTACAAAGCCCGGCAACTAGACTGGTGGAACTACTGGATCAACGTCCACATTCCGGCGCTGCGGCGCTGGACTTATCCGCTTATCGAGGGTAGGCCGCTGGAGGCGCGTCCGCCGCGCAGCCTGCAAAATGGCGAGACGGTCAAAACGGGCACCTAACGGAATCTTTATCAATGGCAATTTTTCTGACGGGATCGACAGGATACATCGGAGCGCACGTCGCGGCGAACCTGCTGCGCGACCATGGCGCAGCGCTGAACGTGCTGGTACGCGCCGGGGATGTAGCCGAGGCGGAAGGCCGGCTGTGGCAAGGACTGCAATTGCACTTCGATTTCCCGCAATTCTACGAGTTGCTGCAGACCCGAGTGCGAGTCTTCCGCGGCGACTTAACCGATCCCGGATTCGGCTTGTCCCGTGATGAGTACGACCGACTGGTTCACACCACCGATTCCGTAATTCACTGCGCCGCGTCGCTGAATCGAAAATCCGAAAAAAGTTGCCTTAATGTGAACCTGCGCGGCACGCTCGAAGTCCTTACCCTAGCGCGCCAAGCCGAACATTATCACGGCCTGCGCCGCTTCAGTCAGGTGAGCACGGTCGCGGTCGCCGGCAAGCGGCAAAACGAGGTCGTCACCGAAGATCGCTCCATCGAGTGGGAGCGTTCCGATTACGATCCCTACGCGCGCACGAAAAAATTCTGCGAGCACATGATGCGCGTGCTGCTTCCCGAAACTCCGAAGACAATTTTCCGGCCGAGTATTGTTCTGGGTGACAGCCGATATGCCGAGACTACACAATTCGACATGGTGCGAGCCTTCGCGTTTCTTGCAGGTCTCCCGGCTCTGCCATTTCGCCCTACGGACAAAATCGATATCGTGAATGTCGACTTCGTCGCGGACGCGATCGCAACTTTGCATCAGAAAGATCAAACGGAATTCGACACCTATCACCTTTCGTCGGGAACTTCATCACAGACCTTCCGCGAGATCACTCGAGCCCTGGCTTCCGCGCAGAACAAACGCGCTCCGGTTTTCGTTCCCGCCGCGGAGCGCCCATTCGCAGGCTCGGTAAATTTTCTGGCGAATCGCAAAGGCGCGGTAGGCAAAGGCGCGTCGTTGCTGAAGGTGTTCATGCCCTATCTCGTGTGGAACACCGTTTTCGATAATCGACGGGCGACCACGGAATTAGGAAAGAAACCGGTCTCCTTCTCTGACTATTGTTTCCCGCTGCTCAAGTTCAGCACCGAGAGCAATTTTGCTTATAGCTACCGTCCCTGGCCCGCTGCCGCCGGAGGGACCGCAGCATGATGGACTTCATTCTAGAAGCCTGGGTCAGCAGTTCAATTGAGCGCTCCAAAGCCGCATGGATGCTGGGCGCAGGCAAGCGCTGGAGGCCGGGGGAGAAACTTAAGCTGCTGTTCGCCGGTTACAACGGCACGCGCAATATGGGCTCCGACGTTCGCGTGGAGGAGATGCTGCGGCAGATTCGTCACATCCTCGGCGCCGAGCGCGTAGAGTTCAGTGTGATGAGCCAGAACTTCGATTTCTCGCGCGGATATTTTGAAGGCACAAAGCAGGTTCACCTGCCGGATATTTTTCCTCCGTTTCTCGCCAACGAAGTTCCCCGGCACGATGGAGTAGTCGCCTGCGAAGGCTCGATGTTCAAGAGCAAATTCGCGAATGCGCTGACCACAATGATGATCGGATCGCTGGGAATTGCGGCGGCGCAGAACAAGCTCTCGGTAGGATATGGCGCGGAAGCTGGCCACATGGACCCGTTGGTGGCAAAAATGTGCGGCCGTTATTGCAAGAATTCGTTCGTGATCACACGCAACGAAGAATCCCGCGGCGTATTACGCGAGCTAGGCGTGCCCACGGAATTAGGGACCGATACTGCCTGGACCTTCGATCCAGCATCTCCCGACTATGGCAGCAACGAGCTGCGCAAGGCGGGCTGGGACGGTCGAACTCCCGTGTTGGTGGTTTGCCCAATCAATCCTTTCGAGTGGCCGGTGAAGGCGTCCGTGGCCAAATATGCCGTGCACAGCCTGACCGGGGCTTACAAAGACAGCCACTACCGCACGGTATACTTTCACAACTCTGGACCGGCAGCCGAACAGGCATATCACAAATATTGGAATTCCATTGCCAATGCCGTGGACGCGTTTCGCAAAAAGAAAAACGTGTTCGTAATCCTGGCGGCCACGGAGCGCCTCGATGCGCGGCCCGCAAATAAAATTGCCGAGAAACTAGGCGGCGTCCCCGTCTTCACCTCCGACCAATACAACATGTACGAACTGGTAAGCATCCTGCGCGCCTGCCACATGATGGCCTCTTCGCGTTATCACGGCATCGTTACGTCGATGCCGGGCCTCGTGCCCTCCGCCGGAATCACGATGGATGAGCGCATTCGAAATCTCATGCGCGAGCGTGGACATCAAGATTTGCTTATGACAGTGGACGATCCGGAGCTTGAAGGAAAATTGCTGGCAGCACTGGAAAAGCTAAACTCGGAAGGCGAGGCCATCGCTGCCGGCATCGCGCAGACAGTAGTGAAGAACCTGAAAGTCATGGCGCGCATGGGCGTTTACTTCGAAGAGGAAGTGCAGCGGAGATATCCCGAGTTCGAAACGCGTCGCGGCGAGTGGAGTTGGGAAGACTACCTGCCGCCGATGAACCAGAACTTGCGGGAACTCGTGGCGGCATACGGCTAAGTGTGTTCAAAGATTCGTATCAGGGCATCGCTTTAGCGATGCCGCAACGACCGCGACGACAACAAAAATTGAACCGGCTTTAGCCGCTGGGTGTGGTAAGCCACATTTGGCCGGGATCTTGCGCGAAACGCTGTGGTCTGAAACATATAACGATTTTCAATTGAAGCAATGACATCGCCCATCCCATTCATCGGGGAAATATTCTCGCAACTGCGCGAGGCCGCTGGCACGCGCATCCTCGCCGAAATCCGCGACGGCCAAATCACCGGCGTAACCGGCGGCGAATTGTTGGAACTTATTCGCAAAGCAAGAACTTTTATCGCCTCGAAGGGATTCAACAAAGGCGACCGCTGCGGGCTGCTGGCGGCGAACAGCATTCGCTGGGTCGCGATGGATCTGGCTTTGATGGCCGAAGGTCTGATCGTCGTCCCCCTATACTCGCGCCAAGCCCCCGCCGAACTCGTCTCGATGATGAAAGACAGCACACCCGCACTTGTCTGTTGCGGCGATGCAGCGCTCCGCGAGGGAATCATGCAAGCGTGGCACCAAGCCCCGCCACAGTTCCTATTTGACGAAATCTTCGCCGGGGTCGAGGGCATACAGTTGGATCGGCCGCAGGTGGGCAACGACAGTCCGGTCACCATCATCTACACCTCCGGTACTTCGGGCGAAGCGAAAGGCGTGGTCCTTACCGCGGCCAACGTCGGCTTTATGCTGGAGCGCACGGCAGAGCGATTGGATCAACTGATGTCCGGCTCGACGGGGCAGGATCGCATTTTTCATTATCTGCCATTCACCTTCGCCGCATCCTGGATCGCTCTGCTAACGTTTCTGAAACGACGAAGCCTGGTTACAATCAACACCGATCTCGCGAAGATTTCGGCCGACATGCGCACCGTCGCGCCGGATTATTTCCTCAACGTTCCGCAGTTGCTCGAGCGCATGCGGCGCGCTGTCGACGAACAACTATGGCAGACCGGCGGAGTGGTACAGGCAATCTATTCGCGGGCAAAAGCCGCGTCGGTGCGCAAGCAAGAGCATCAATCGAAGGCGACCGACGCATTCTGGTTGGGTCTAGCGAACAGCCTCGTCTTTCCAGCGATCCGAAAGAAGATGATAGGCAAAAATCTCAGGGCCCTCATTTGCGGATCGGCTCCGCTCACTACAGAAACCCAAGTTTATTTCATGATGCTGGGAATTCGTGTGCTGCAAGTTTATGGACTCACGGAAACCACCGCCATCTGTACGATGGACGATCCCAACCGTGTGGAAGTCGGACGCGTTGGACCTGCAATTCCGGGTATGGAGATGAGGCTCGGCGAGAATGATGAAATGCTCGTGCGCGGCCCCAATGTTTTTTCTGGCTACTGGAATCGGCCCGAGCAAACGGCAGAAGCGTTGCGTGATGGCTGGTTCCACACTGGCGATCAGGGCGAGGTGAATGAAGCAGGGAACTGGCGAATCGCCGGGCGAATCAAGAATCTGATTGTCCTGGGATCCGGCCACAAAATTTCGCCCGAACCCATCGAGAGCGTGATCGCGAAAGCACTGCCGGAAGCGCAGCAAGTAGTCGTCGTCGGTAACGGGCGAGGATACCTGTCGGCAATCGTCACGGGCCCGGTAACGGCAGAAAAGGTGCAGGCGGCGCTGGATGCGGTGAATCCCGATCTGCCGCATTACAAACAGGTGCGCGCGTTTGTCGTGCACCCGGAAGCGTTCTCCATCGAGAACGGGGCGCTAACGGTAAATGGAAAGCTGAAACGGGATGTGATTTCAGCGCGCATGAAAGCCGAGATCGAAGACATGTACCGCGTCAAGCAGGCGGTATAGCTGAAACAATGATGGAAACCACCAAGGACACGAAGGTACACGAAGGGACAGCCGAAGCTCCTGGCCGCGCGTTGTCCTGGGTGCTCAGCGAAGGCGTGATCGAGTTAGCGCTGCATCGCGCGCCCTGCAACGAATTGGGGTCGGAATCGCTTGCGGACTTGGAACAGTTCGGGACCTTCCTGCAGCAAAGTCAAAACGAGGCACACGCGCTGATCATTTACAGCGAAATGGCTTCCGGCTTCTGCGCCGGCGCCGACTTGCGCGAACTCTACCAGCGTTCGCAAGGTATGGAAAAAGCTGCCGCCCTCAGGGGTGTACGCGATTTCCTAGAGCGCATACACCGCGTTCTGAACCAGATCGACGCCTGTCCTCTGACCACGATTGCCGCAGTTCACGGTGTAACGTTTGGCGGGGGGTTTGAACTCGCCCTAACCTGTGACCTGATCATTGCCGATAAGATGGCGCGCTTCTGCTTCCCCGAACTTCGCCTGGGCCTGATTCCCGGATTCGGCGGAATCCCACGCCTGAAGCGCGATTTGGGCAATGCCGTAGTCCGCGATCTACTGCTCACCGGCCGCAGCTTCAACGCCACTAAAGCCCAGCAGATCGGACTCGTGAGCCAGGTGGTAAGTGAAGGTGAGGGTCTCCGCGCCGCCCGCGCCACAGTAGCGCAACTCAAAAAATTCGATCGCACGACAGCCGTGGAAGCGAAAAGGTTCATCAAACCGATTCCGCACGAGGAACTAAAGCGGGAGATTGATTTGTTTTGCGAGTTGTTTGCCCGTCCCGCGGTGGAGGCCGGATTGCGAAAATTTGTCGAGAGCACAGATGCACAGCCGTATCTGCCATAACTCGTTACGCTCAGAAAATATGAAGACAGCCGACCAAACTCTCGATGAAATACTCAACCTCGCGGCCGCGCACTTTAACGTGCCGAGAGAAAAGCTCTCACCCGACGACGACTTTTTCAAGACGCTCGGCATCGACAGCTTGCAGACCCTCGATCTGCTGACCAAGCTCGAAAATCATTTTCGAGTCGAGTTGCCCGATTACGAACTGCAAGGGGTGTCGGATTTCCGCACGCTGGCGGGAAAAGTTCAGACGCGGCTTTAGCATCGAGAGCGGGTAGCCAACTCATAAACATGGTATTCTCCGTGTCCTCGCTGCTCTGTGGTGAAATATTTCTTTAATGCTCGATCTCCAAAAATATAGCTGTCTGGGAGCTGCCCTGCGCGATGCCCTGGACCGCTTTTCGTCAGAGACCTGCCTGATCGAAGCCGACCGCGACCGCGAAAAGACGCGCCTTACTTACTCCGATTTTAAAGAAATCAGTCTGCCTTTAGCTCGAGCCCTCGAGGATGCGGATTTCGACGCCGGCAACCGTGCCGCCATCCTGATGACCAATCAGTCGAAGTGGCTGATTTCGGCCTATGCGATTTTCTACGCAGGCGGCGTATTGGTCCCGCTCGACTACAAGCTGACCGCGGCCGAACAAATGCAACTGCTGGCGCATTCGAATGCCAAGATTTTGGTGATCGAGTATTACCTCTGGCGGGCAATCATGCAATCGCCGGAGTTCCAAAACATTAAAACAAAACTTGTTCTCGTCACCGAGGCTCCAATCGGCGCCGATCTGGCCGGCGGCTTCCGCTGGGAGGATTTCAAGCGCAAGGGCTCGCCCGACTTCGTCATGCGCAAGCGCGAAGATGTGGCCTGCATTGTCTATTCGTCAGGTACCGGCGGGCGGCCTAAGGGCTGCGTGCTGACGCACGAGAATTACCTGGAGCAATGCCGCGCATTGACCGCCTGGTATCCATTCTGGCCGGGTGTGCGCTATCTCAGCATTCTCCCCACCAACCACGCCATCGATTTCATGGTCGGTTTCATCGGCCCGTTTGTCTGCGGCGCTTGCGTAGTGCACCTGCGAACGCTGCGTCCCGAGTTCGTTCGCGACGCCTTCGTGCGCTACCGCATCACGTACGTTTCACTCGTTCCCATGATTGTGAAAAATCTGGAGCGTGGGCTGCGCGCGAAGTTCGATGAGTTGCCGGCGTGGAAGCGCACCTTTCTAAATCGCATGATCGCGTTCAATCGATTGTTCACGCGCAGCAGGCCGAACGTGAAACTGAGCCGCATGCTACTGCCGCAAGTTCATCGCGCCTTTGGCGGCGAGTTGTTGGCGCTTATCACCGGAGGCGCGTTCATGGAGCCTTCCACCATGCAATTCTTTTACGATCTCGGAATTCCGGTGGTTAACGGGTACGGCCTCACCGAGGCCGGGACAGCGCTCACATTGAACGATCTCAAACCCTTTCGCGCCGACACCGTCGGCAAGCCGCTGCCGGGAGTCGAACTGCGAATTTTGAGCCCTAACGACGAGGGCATCGGCGAAGTAGCAGCCCACAGCAAGACCGTAATGTCGCATTACTTGGATGATCCGGAACTCACGCTAGAGACCATCGTCGACGGCTGGCTTCTTACCGGCGATCTCGGCCGCTTCGACGACAGCGGCCACCTGCAACTCTACGGCCGCAAGAAAAATATGATCGTCACCGAGGGTGGCAAGAATATTTATCCTGAAGATATCGAAACCTTCTTCGATGGCCTGCCAGTCAAAGAGTACTGTGTCTTCGCCGCGAACTATGTGTGGCCACAAAAAGAGCAGGGCCGCGAAATGCTTGTCCTCGCCCTTCGTCTCGGGCAGAATCAGCGCCTCGACAGCACCCTGTTGCAGGAGATCGGCACCCGCAATCGAAAACTTCCCGACTTCAAGCGGGTGGGCGGCTATCTAATCTGCGGCAAAGATTTCCCCCGCACCGCGTCCATGAAAATCAAACGCCAGCAACTGGCGGAAGAGCTGAGAAAAACGCTGCAGCGCGGGGCCGTGACTGCCCTGTGAGTGCCGAGCACTCGTACCTCGCCATCGTAAATCCCGCGGCCGGCGGCGGCCGCAGTCGCAAGCTGCTGGCTCCGGCGCTGGAGCGGTTGCGATCTAACGGGGTGACAATCGACGTAGCGGAAACCAAAGGTCCAGGCGATGCAACCCGGATTGCCCGCGAGTCCTACGCCGTGGGCCGGCGAAGATTTATTGCCGTAGGTGGAGACGGCACTTCTTACGAAATCGTGAATGGTTTATTCCCCGAAGCGACTGCTGGAGAGCGCCCTACGCTCGGTTTCCTGCCGTTGGGAACAGGAAATTCATTCCTGCGCGACTTCAGCGACCGGGGAGTCGAACACGCCATCGACTCGCTGATCTCGCGGCGAACTCAGACCTGCGATGTGCTGCGTCTTCGTCATCGCGATGGCCTTCTCCACTACATAAACCTCCTCAGCGTGGGATTTCCCGCCGACGTCGCCACGCTGCGCGCCCGCCGCTTCAGCGGCCAAGGCGAGTTCGGCTATTTCATTTCAATCTTCCTCACGCTCGCCCGCTTTCAAAAGCGGCCATTTCCGGTCAGAGTTGACGGTGAAACAGAATTTGACCGGCGCCGCTGCCTGTTTCTCACGTTTAACAACAGCAAGTTCACCGGCGGCACCATGATGATTGCTCCGAAAGCCGAGGTAGCCAGCGGCCTGATTGAATACGTTCGCTGGGGGCCGATCGGGCGGGTCGGCCTTTTGCGCAACCTGCCCGGGCTTTACGACGGGACGCACATTGAACATCCTTTGGCCGAGCATAAGGCGGTCAGGCGCGTGGAGTTTGATCTGGATGCGCCGGTGGATGTGATGGTGGATGGCGAGGTTCTGACACTCCAGTGCCAGGAACTCGATGTACTTCCCGGGGCATTAGACGTTGTAGCGTGATCCCGTGATATAAAAACTACTTGGGTAAGAAGGACCTATGTCAGAAGAGCGGCGAAAGCGGCATCAGCAACGGGTGGCGGAGCCGGAACCAAAGGTTCCATCGCGGAAGACGCTGATTTGGGGCGGGATTGTCGTGCTGGTGGTTCTCGCATACCTCGGCGTCTATTATTACAGGAATCACCGTTACGATAATTTCGCGAAGTGTCTGGCATCGAAGCAAGTAAAAATGTACGGCTTGTACTGGTGCCCGCACTGCCGCGAACAAAAAGAGATGTTCGGCGACGCGTTTCACTATGTGCCTTATGTCGAATGCGCCATTAAGGGCTCCAATCAACTGACGCCGCAGTGTAAAACCGCCGGAGTGAAGCTTTTTCCCAGCTGGCAATTTGGCTCGGATACTCCCAAAGAAGGCGTCTTTCCGCTGGAAGAACTATCCGACAAAACCGGGTGCAGTTTGCCGTGAGCGAAACTTCAGATCACTTCGGGGCCTCCGGCGGCAGTTCCGCCATTGAAAATCGCGGCCTATTCCTTGCCATTGCGATTCTCGCCCTCGCCGGAATGATCGTCTCCTCGATTTCCCTGCAACGCCACTATGCAAAATCGGCTTCCAAGTTTTGCGACTTCAGCGAGAAATTCAGCTGCGACGTCGTAAATCGCAGCGAGTATTCAAGCCTGGTGGGCATCCCCGTCGCAGGCATCGGCGTTGCAGGGTACGGCGCACTGCTGGCGCTGGCCACGTTTTACCGCTCGCGGGTCCAGACGCCAATTCGATTGCTCCTGGCCGCCTTGGCAGGGTTGGCTTTCGCCTTGTACCTCACCTATGTCGAAGCCTACGTCCTCGACACCTGGTGCATCCTATGCCTGAGTTCGCTCGCGATGATCACCCTCATCACGTTACTAGCGGCGGTCCTCCAGTTACGAACCCGCAGTTGATCTCTTCCGATGGCAAGACCTCCGAAAACCAACGATCAACTTGCTCCCGAGCCGATTCGCGCTACCGGAGCCACCGGCGATCTTAGGATCCACGAATTCCGCAGCCGCGTTTTTCGCAACACGCGTTTTCTTCGCGTCTGGCTTCCGCCAGGATACGACGATCCGCAAAATCAATCGACGCGATATCCGGTTCTGTACTTGAACGACGGCCAAAACCTGTTCGAGTCCTCGACGGCGTTTGCCGGAGTCGAGTGGCAGGCGGATGAGAGCGCCGACCGGTTAATTCGCGAAGGGGCAATTCCGCCGTTGATTATCGTCGGTATCGACAACACGGGCAAGGACAGAATCCGCGAGTACATGCCGCATCCCTCGATGCATCCGGTAATTCTGCGCACGCGAGGCCGCTACTATCCCGATTTTCTGACCAAAGAAGTAATGCCTTTCGCCGAGAGAAATTATCGTGTGGCCACTGGTCCGGAGAACACGGGTCTTGGCGGCTCGTCGCTGGGCGCCCTGATCGCGCTTCACACCGCGATCGTGCGTCCGGAGTTGGTAGGAAAGTTGTTGCTGGAAAGTCCATCTTTGTGGGCGTCAAATCGACAAGTAATCAAGCAGAGCCGCAAGGTAAGAATCTGGCCCGAGCGAATTTTTCTAGCCGCCGGCACCGCCGAAGCCGGTAACGCGGCCCGCAGCCGGACCGTTGTCGACGATGTGCGCGAACTTGCCGCCATCATTCGCCGGGCGGTGTTGAGCGAGAAGCGCCTGCAATTGATGATCACCGAGGGCGCGGGACACTCAGAATCCGCATGGGCCGCGCGATTCCCAGAGGCGCTGCGCTTCCTCTACGGCGCTTAAAAAGTAAGCCCAACTGTGTATTCCCAGGCATCACACCAGCCGGTTGAGCGGTTCATAAACCACAGCCACCTTCGCGCCCGGCCTCCAAATCGCAAAGAGAAGAGCCGCCATCACTGGCACGCTTGCCTGAAAATGCGTCCAGCGCGCCAAGGGCCCGATCAGGGGAAGCACAAAGGCAAGATAGAGCAGAATTTTGAAACCAGCGCTGTCAGGTCGTCCCGCGATCCAATCCGACGTCAGTAAGAACGCAGGGGCAAGGATTACAAGATCGTAGACGGTAAGATGCGGCGCAAGAAGAACGGTCGCCAGCAGCAATGACGAATACCGCACGGCCAGTGGACCCCCCCGACGCCAGCAAGCCACCAGCAACGCACATAGGAGAAGCGCGCTGAGCAGGTAGAGTCCCAGCGAAACCGTGGGCCATGGAAGAAGCATGTCCCAAAATGTCCGGAGCGAATGAGTTTGATACACCCTCGGCTCGAGCAGTGGAAGCACGCGAGGAGCGTTTCGCAAAATGCGTATCCAATCGGCCAAAGGCTGAAAGCCGTAATACATTGCACCCAGCGCCAGCTCGATGGCGGCGGACAATAAAGCACCTGTAATCACTCTCCACCGAAGCGAGAGCAGAAAAACAATTGCTGCGGCCAAACCGAGCTGCGGCTTGAAGATCAAGCATCCCAGTGCGACCCCCGCGAGGAACTCCCGATCTTCCTGGAGGGCAAGAAATGCAAGCGTGAAGCAGCCAAGCGCGAGCGCAGAAGTCTGTCCCCATGCAATCAAGTGCCAGAACGCCGGAAGTGCCGCCGCAAGAATCGCCACCGTCAGTCGATAATTCCGAAGATTCGGGCACGCATGCCAGACCGCGTAGCAGCACCATCCATAAATAACTGCACTCACCGTTAGCCAAAACCCCAGCGCCCACGGATAACTCAATCGCGCAAACGGCGCGAAGAAAATGGAAACCTGGGGCGGATAAAGCGGCAAGTAGCGAATCCCCGCTGCGGCCGGCACGAGTTGCGCCGTCAGCCGAGACTGCGCCTGCATGTCATACAACTCTGCTCCGCGATGTTCGAGCGCAAGCGATCCCAGAACATAGAAATGTAGAAAATCAGTCCCCTTGAGATTGCCTGCGCGATCGCGCAAGCCCGGTGTCGCCATATTCCACAGGTAAACCGACCACAAGCAGAGCGCGAGCATTAGTCCGTGAGCGCGAATGCGCTCGGGTGTGAGCCGTGATGCGGCGCGGGATTCGCTTCCTGCTTTGGGCATTATTGCCGACTGAGTTCGATGTCGCGATTTGAAGACGAATGCGCTTCGGTGGCGCTCGAAGCGAATTTCGCTGTCATTCCGGCATAGGGCAGCAATTGCGGTGCGGGGTCATCCCCCTCCAACCTCCAGGCTTTGCGATTGCGAAAGTATTCCAGCAAATCCCGGTTCGCGTCGCCTCCCATGTCTCGCGCCCACACAACCTTGGATTGATCAATTTCTGCCTCGTTCCAAACCCACTCCCAATCACCCTTATTGTGCGGCCTATAGCTGACGATAACTAATTGCGCTCCCGGCATTCTGTTAAGTTCGCGCACGATCCTGGCACGGCTCAGATTGCCACGCGGCCACGCAGGCTCGATCTGGACATGCGCAGCCGCAGCGGTCACGCGCAAAACAATCATGGCGCAGGCCAACACCGGAATCGCGCGGGCGAGGGCCGAACCAATGCCGCGTGAACCGAATCGCCAATACCATAGATGGCGCACACCTTGAATCAGGAGTATGTAAAGAGCCCCGGCGGCAGGCGCAAAGTAGTGAGGCAGCGTCCAGGTTTCAACCGCGAAGCCCGCGAACATGCACATGCAGATTGCCAAAGGCAAAAGCATTTTTCTCTGGCGCATCACAAAAGGAAGCGCCAAGAGGGGCAGCGTCAGCAGCGGTCCCAGATAAAAGTGCCACCAAGAGCTCAGTTTGCGCGCGGCAACCGAGAGGTACCCTGCGATCGTGAAATTTTTCTCATACTCATCCCGCACCCCCAAATAATATCCGCGCATTGCGGGGTGGTGATACACAGGTTCTGGCGGTGTTGCCTGCCAAAGGAAATATGGCACGGCGGAGTAAGTCGCTCCGTTGACCTCATACGGCAGACGAAACGGATCACCAGTCACGCGATAATTGTAGTAAGTCGTCGCCAAAGCCCCGACCGCGAGAATCACAGACAGAGGCAACAGCATGCGCCAGAAGGATTGGCGTGCAGGCGGTCTCTGTTCGCCAACCAGCCACCACAACATCGTGACGGCGACTGGAAAACTGAAAACAAGCCCTTCATAAGGCCGGCTATTAGCTAGAATCACAAGCCCAATTCCCATCAGCACCGCTTCCGTCACCCGTGGCCGCTTGCGCAGCCTCGGCCACGCTCCCAGCACCAGCGCTCCGCCCAACGCCACCACAGACGCGGACCAATATCCATTCATCCAATAACTGAGAATTCCGAGGCGCAACAGCGCCAGTGTCCCGCCCAGCAATGCCCATGCAGGAGGAAGCCAAGCCTGCAGCATCCAGCACATCGCCGAACACATCAACCCGGTGGTCAGCAGTTGTCCGATCCATGGTCGGCCCAGCAATTGCCCCGCAGCCAACACCAGCCCCTGCGCTGGCGCATACATTGACATGTAGGTCGGCCGCTGAATAATGTGGAAACTTTCGAAGTGAATCCACATCGGATGCGTGGGGTTGGTGAGCTTGCCATGAGCGAACGTGTCGGCAGCGAGCAGGTAACTGAATTCGTCGTTGTAGCGAGGCTCTGGAACGCCGAGAATAGGAATCAGACCGGCGCGAATGACGACAACGCCCACACCTGCCAGTAGCACACACAGTCGCTGATGGCGGGCCAACGCAACGAAACCCCGGCCGAGGGGAAAGTTGCCAGGCCGAGTACGGCGCGAAGCGTTGCGCGAGTGCAACAGGATCAGGATTCCCGTGGCAAACATCAGGAGCAGTTCGATCAGCGCCACCAGGTGAGGAGCAAGCCGCGCGTATAGATTCTGCATCGCTAGCAGACTGGGAACTTTCCGGCGTTAAACCGCCTGCTTCTCCGCCGCTTTCTCGAACAACCCGTCGACGATCTGGATCATCTCGTTATCGACAATGCGATTCTTGGAAATCGCTTCGAGGAGCGGGATCGACACGATCTTATTCGATCGCAGGGCGGCCATGCATCCGAATTCGCCGCGATGCGCCATATCGATGGCACCCAGGCCGTAACGCGTGGCCAGCACGCGGTCGAAGGCGCTCGGTGATCCGCCGCGCTGAATGTGCCCGAGCACGACGGCGCGGGTTTCGAAGCCGGTTCGTTTTTCGATTTCGCGCGCCAGAATGTTGGCGATGCCGCCGAGCTTCACGTGGCCGAATTCGTCCTTGCCCATATCTTGCAGCACGGGAGCGCCCTGACCTGGCTCCGAAGAAGAAAATTTTGCGCCCTCGGCTGCGACTACGATCGAAAAATACAATCCGCGCTCATGGCGCTGGCGAATCGAATCCGCCACTTTGTCAACATCAAACGGTCGCTCAGGAATCAGAATCACGTCCGCACCGCCAGCGATGCCACTGTAAAGCGCAATCCATCCCGCATCGCGGCCCATCACTTCCACTACCATCACGCGATTGTGCGCTTCCGCCGTGGTGTGAACACGGTCGAGCGCCTCGCAAACAATGTTGCAGGCTGTGTCGAAACCAAATGTGTAATCGGTGCCGCCCAAATCGTTGTCGATCGTTTTGGGTACGCCGACAACTTTCACTCCTCGCTCGTGCAACTTCTGCGCCACAGAAAGCGTGTCATCGCCGCCAATGGCAATCAATGCATCAACCTTGTTTTTCTCAAGCGTTGCTATGCAACGGTCAATCCCGTCGGCCCGCTTGGCAGGATTCGTTCGCGAAGTTCGCAGGATGGTTCCACCGCGCGGCAGAATGCCGCCAACGGCTTCCAGGTCGAGCTCCATCACATTGCCTTCCAGCACGCCGCGCCAGCCTTCCAGAAAGCCGATGAATTCGTCACCATAGGTGAAGACGCCCTTGCGCACCACCGCCCGAATCACCGCATTCAGGCCCGGACAATCGCCTCCGCCAGTCAACACGCCAATCTTCATGCTGCACTCCTTATGATTTCGGATGAAACTCCCGTGAATGCACCCCGGGCAGGACTCCTTCAGCGGCATCCCGAAGGCCGGGTCAGCAATCGCAGGGAAAGATAAGATTATCACCGAAGGCAGCCAGCTTTCGGCAAAAGGGTAGCGCCGCCCACACGCTTTGGCTAGAAGTATAGGAGCTAGCAACTAGAAGCTAGTTAACAATCGAAAAAAACGGTTTCATTCTCGCCCTGCAGATTCACATTCCAAACCAGCACGCTCTTATCTTCATCCGTGGGCTTGGCCATAAGTGTCCCACGTCGAGCCGGGTCCACTAAATTCAAGACAAAATCTTTTTCGTTGTGCGGATCGCCGAAGAAATAAATCCGCGTGATCAGCCGTGTGAGAAGTCCGCGCATAAAAACCGAAACCACAATGTGCGGACCCTGCGTGCCGCCGTCAGGTGCCGGCACAGGCCCGGGCTTGACCGTGGTGAAGCGGAAGCGGCCTTCGGCGTCAGTCGGAATCCTTCCGAATCCAAAGAATCCCTCCCCGCCGGATTCACCCTGCAAATCTTCGGGATGAATGTATCGACCCTCTTCATTCGCCTGCCATGTTTCAAGCACCGCATCGGGCACAGGCTGCCCATCGCCATCGAGCACCTGCCCTTCGATGTTGATTCGCTCTCCGCCTATATCCGCCGCAGCAATCTGGTCGCGATTGAGCGGCTCCAAGCCAATCATGAAATACGGACCGACAGTCTGCGAAGTTGTCGCCTGATAACCCATCCCTACGAACATCCTTCCATCGGCGTCGCATCACGTCCCCGCAATACAATATCGAAACGGTAGCCCAGCGCCTCTTCCGGAATCGTAGTCTGCCAGTCAAAAAGAGAAATCAGTCGCCTTCGTGCCGGTTCGTCCGCGGTGCAGTTGTATACCGGATCGAACTCCAGCAAAGGATCGCCCGGAAAATACATCTGCGTAATCAAACGCGTAGCGAAAGCGGGACCAAACACCGAAAAATGAACGTGCGCCGGACGCCACGCATTGTAATGATTGCGCCACGGATATTCCCCGGGCCGAATCGTTACGAAGCGATAATGACCTTCCGCATCCGTCAACACATGACCCCGTCCCGTGAAGTTCGGATCCAATGGCGCATTGTGCAGGTCGACGGAGTGGAAGTAGCGCCCGGCGGCATTCGCCTGCCAGATTTCGATCAACGTATTCGGCAACGGACGTCCATCTTCATCGATCACCTTGCCGCTGAGAATGATGCGCTCTCCCAGCGGCTCGCCCGAATGCTGGCGCGTCAAATCGATGCATGCGTCGCCCACAATCCTCGACGTGAATACCGGCCCGGTGATCTCCGACAACGTATGCGGCATCTGTACCAGGGACTGAGTGGGCGCGCGCTTTGCCGACGACACGTAAGGTAAGTGCAAGTGAGCCGGCTGCGTTCCCGGCGCCAGACGGCGATAACCAGCCAAAGTTTTCATCGGAGCCTCCTTTCTCGCAACGCAGAAACCGAGCATTTAAACCGCAAATGGAAATCCGCAGGCGCACATCGCCTGCGGAAACATTCTATTCAAATACTTTATCTGGCGCGATATATTCGCAGAATGGCGAAGCCACGAACCGGGATTGGTGAGCGCGGAAGGGCTCGAACCTTCGACCCATGCCTTAAAAGGGCATTGCTCTACCAACTGAGCTACGCGCCCATCCTGGTTCAAATTAGTTTACCATTGGCTGTTCAATCGTTTTAGTTGCAGGTGATGCCCGGTCACAAATCCGCATGACGCGAGTCCATGAAGACGCGCAATTCATCGGCGTAGATATCGGCGGCACGAAAGTTGCCGCCGGTCTTGTAACCACGGCTGGAGAAATAATCTATCAAACCCGCACTCCTATGGTGGCTAACGATGCTGCTGCGGGCCTGGCCGCCGTTATTTCAGCGATCAATTCAGCGCAGTCATCTGCCAACTCGTCTGTCGCATTGCGCAAGATTGCCGGCATCGGAATCTGCGCGCCCGGCCCGCTCGATCCGCGCACCGGCGTCGTCGTCAATCCTCCGAATCTCCCCGGATGGCGGAATTTTCCCCTGGCCGCCGAAGTTTCGAAAGTTTATAACGTGCCGGTTCGCGTGGATAACGACGGCAACGCCGCGGCGCTGGCCGAGGCACTGTGGGGTGCTGGACGCGGATTTCACATAGTTTTTTGCGCGACCATCGGCACAGGCATCGGAACTGGAATCGTGTTCGATGGCCGCATCTATCACGGCCGCACCGGAGCCGCCGCGGAAGGCGGTCACAACACTATCGACTATCGCGGTCCCCGCTGCGGGTGCGGCAAACTCGGCTGCATCGAAGCTTTCGCCGCAGGCCCTTACATCGCCCGCAGAGCCGCTGAAAAAATAAGGGCAGGGAAGCCGTCCGCAATTCTGGATCTAGCAGGAGGATGCCCTGACCACATCACCAGCGAAATGATCGGCAAAGCCTACGCCGCCGGAGACGCGTTAGCGAAGGAAATTCTGCAGGAAACCGCGATGCTGCTGACAGTATGGTTGGGAAATATGATCGATCTGCTCGATCCCGACGTCCTGATCATCGGCGGCGGAGCGGGCGCCATGCTGCGTCCATTCTTCAGCGAAATTCGCGAAAATCTTCCCAAGTGGTGTGTAAATCCAAACTGCCAGGACGTGCCGCTGGTTCCCGCTCACTATGGCGCGGATGCCGGAATCGCAGGCGGCGCGGCACTCTGCCGGTAATCTTGCATTGCTCGCCGCATACATGCGTCATCCTGAGCACAGCCGTTCTTCAGGCGGAGCGAAGGATCTCATTGCGCCTAATCGCGCGTGGCTGCAATCTCACGCTCGCGCCTTATCAATCATCTCTTCCCAAATCCCTTTCGATTTGAGAATCAACTCGATCGCTTCGCGAACGGCTCCATGCCCCGCCAACGCCTTGGTCGTGAAGTGCGCGGCCTTCTTAACTTCCGGGACCGCATCGCCGACGGCCACCGCCAAACCAACCCGCTGCATCAAAGGAATGTCTGGCAAATCGTCGCCAACATAGGCCGCCTCGGAATCGGCCACGGCCGCTTTCGCAAGAATCTCTTCATAGGCTGGCATCTTCAGCGGCTGCTTCATGTAAATGAAATCCATTTTCATCTCACGAGCGCGACGCAGCAGCGCGGCACTCTCGCGTCCAGTGATGCAGCCGGTTTGCAGCCCCGCCGTATGCGCGAGCGTCAATCCCTGGCCATCATGCGCATCAAACTGCTTGATCTCAAGCGCTGTCCCGTCCGCTTGCGAGAGCAAAATGACGCCGCCATCTGTCATCGTTCCGTCCACATCCATCAGCAACAGCTTGATTTTTGCGGCGCGCTTCTTGAGCGCAGCAGAAATCTTACGAGAACCGGCCAAAGATCCCCCCTGTCAAATCCCGTTTCCCTTCGATCACTCCTGCCCTCCAAACTGCTTCAAATCTTCCGGCCCATCCTTCACCGCGACCGCATCTTTCCCCTGCACCATCTCACGCACGCTCTCAACAATGTCGGGATTCGCCAGCGTAGTGATGTCGCCGGTGTCCAGGTTGTTCGAAATCGCCGCCAGCACGCGCCGCATCAATTTGCCCGATCTCGTCTTCGGCATGTCCGGTACGATATGCACCCGCTTCGGCCGCGCAATCTTCCCGATAATCGTCTCGATCGTCTTCGTGATCTTCTCGGCAATCTCCGGACTCGCCTTCACACCCGGCTGCAGCGAAACATAAACTTCCGGCACGCGTCCTTTCACCTCGTCCACAACCGGCACGACTGCAGCTTCAGCAACTTCCGGTACCGTCAAGCAAGCCGATTCGATTTCTTTTGTGCCCAGCCTATGTCCGGCAACGTTGATGACGTCATCCACGCGTCCAAGAATGCGCATGTAGCCGTCCGCGGCCAGCACCGCGCCATCGGCTGCAAAGTAAGGCCAGTCACGCCAATCTTTGCTTTGCGGATTTTTGCAATACTTCCTGTAATACTGATCGACGAAGCGCTGCCGATCGCCCCAGATCGTCTGCATGATTCCAGGCCAGGGATTCCGAATACAAATATTCCCCGCCTTACCCGACCCCGCCGCAACTTCGCTGTTATTTTCATCCAGAACGGCCGGATAAATTCCCGGCGTCCCCGGCCCCGCGCTTCCCGGCTTCATGGGATCGATCGCCGGTTTTGTAGTACACAAAAATCCGCCAGTCTCCGTTTGCCACCAAGTGTCGACAATCACCGCCTCGCCCTTGCCCACCGTATCGTGATACCAGCGCCAAACCTCCGGCTCAATCGGTTCACCCACAGTAGTCATGTGCTTGAAGTGATAGTTGTACTTGGCAGGTTCATCCGGCCCTGATTTGCGCAACATGCGAATCGCCGTGGGCGAAGTGTGGAAGATGTTGACGTCAAGCCGCTCCGCGATTCTCCACACGCGGCCAGCATCCGGGAAGGTCGGCACTCCTTCGTACAGCACGCTGGTCGCCGCCAACGCCAAAGGTCCGTAAACGATGTAGGAGTGCCCCGTGATCCAGCCGATATCCGCCATGCACCAGTAAACGTCGGTCGGATGAATATCCTGGAAATACTTCGAGGTTCCAGTCACGTAAGCGAGATATCCACCCGTGCGATGCTGGCAGCCTTTTGGCTTGCCCGTGCTGCCGCTCGTGTACATCAGGAACAGCGGCGCTTCCGCATCCATCGAAACCGGCTTTACGATCTGTCCAGCAAATTTCGGCAGCTCTTCGTCCACAAAATAATCCCGCCCTGCGACCATGGGCGCAGCCGAGCCATACTTCCCGCGATACCGCTTCCACACCAGAACTTTGTCAACCGCCTGCCCCTCTTCTTTCGCCGAGTCGACCGCAATCTGCGCATTGCCCTTATGATCGATCAACTTGCCGCCGCGATAATAACTATCCGCGGTGATCAGCACGCGGCTGCCGGAGTCGGCAATACGCCGCCCGCAAGCCTCGCCGCTGAATCCGCCGAATACCACCGAGTGAATCACTCCCAGCCGTGCGCAAGCCAGCATCGTGATCGGCAACTCGGGAATCATCGGCATATGAATCGTCACTCGATCTCCGGCTTTCAAACCGGCAAGATCGCGCAACAGCGCCGCCATCTCATTCACCCGCACATACAATTCCTGATAGGTCACCGATACGGTCGGCTCGTCCTCCGGCTCCGGCACAAAAATCAGTGCGGCTTTGTTCTTGTATTTCTCCAAGTGCCGGTCCACACAGTTGTACGAGGCATTTAGCTTCCCACCCACAAACCACTTCCAGAATGGCGGATCGCTCGTGTCCAGCGTCGTATTCCAATACTGATCCCAACTGAGCATGTCGGCATATTCGCGAAAGCATTCCGGGAAGTTCTTCTCGCTGAAGCGCTCATTCACATCTGGATCGGTGAGATAAGCCTGCCCAACAAACTTCGGCGACGGATAAAAGTACTCCTCCTCGCGCCAGTGCACCGCAATCTGCGCTTCGCTGGTTTCAACCGTAGCGACTTTGCTTCTATCTCGAATGTCAGCCATGTAGTTTGCCTCTCGGCGCTGCGCGCCGCCGTTGCAATAGTCTTGGATTCTAGCCTGGGTGCGTCATGCCCGAGTAGAACCCGCAATTCTACTGCTTTCGGCCAAGCCGCGTCACTGCCGAAGATGCACCTCTATCTAATCCTATCGGCGAACAAAACAGATTGGAGTGAGTGGCTTTAGGTGATTGAAATTGCGGCGAAGCAGCGCTTCAGGCTGCGATTAAGCGGGATTGGTATCAGGCGTGCGTTCAGGCGTGTCGATGGAACTGAAGAGACTAAGCGGTGTTCGACCCCTACACGCCGACGGAAAGCTGTAGTTTTTCGTCGCCAGACTTTGCCGTCCGCGCAACGATCGCATCAAGCGACGGCATAGATTGAGGCTCGGTCATGGTATGCTCCGGTGGCTGCACGCCACTTTGAATCGCCTTCGTCAGCATCTCCAACGCGAGATCGGCATTTGGACGAATATAAATAGTCGCCGCCAGCAGCCCGTTGCGCACCCAGGCCTGCCCAGTTTTGGGCAGCCCATCGCAACCGGTCAAAGGAATTTTCACCCACCGCTCCCGCTGCGACTCTGGCATTTCGCTAAACGCTTTTCTAGCGCCGGCCGCCATGCTGTCGTCCTGCGCTCCCACCAGGTCGATGCGCGTTTCCTGGGAAGTGCGCAATCGCAACCAAGAACTCACCGCACGATGCGAGCTCTCTTCGGTCCAGTTTGCCCGCAGCGTCTTAATGTCAATATTCGCTGGCTTCGTTCGATTCATTCCCGCGCTACGCTGATGTGTTGCCGAACTGTTGTTGGGCCCCTCGATGTACAACACCGTCCCGCCCCGCGGCAGCAGTGCGGCAAACTGTTTTCCCTGAATCTCCCCAACTTGCTCATGATCGGAGCTGATCGAAAAAATCGGCGCCTGATACTTCAGCCGCAGCTGTTGGAGGTACTCCGCGTCATGATTCAGCACCACCCAACCCATCCCCGCTGCCGCAGCTGCCCGCGCTACTTGGGGAAAACCAGTTCCGCCCGCCGGCTCGAATACAATCCCATCGGGACGCATCGTCGCCTGGCCCTGAATGTATTGCAGCAGCTGCTGGCTTTGTGTGACCGCATCATTGTTGGCATGGATGACGCTGACCTCCATTCCCAGCCGCCGCGCAGCCTTTTGCGCCGCAGCCGCCTGCTCCAACTGGTAGTCATTGTCGTTGTTGGTAAGGGAGACCAGAAAGTTGAGTTTCTTCATCGCGGTGTCTGGATGATAGTTCATTCTCCGCGATACTCCATCGTAACCACAGTAACGACAAGCGAATCCCAATGCGCTCATGGAGGGACGGACGCCGTAGCCTGCCCCTGAGCGTAGCCGAAGGGTCGGTCCAGTCGAGCAGCGCGAAGCGTTACCTCCGACCGCATCTCTACCGCAAAAGGATGTCTGGTTTTAAAGCAGGCGACCCACCACCGCCGATAACCACCTGAATACCCCACACCAAAGACCTAATTGCTTTCTAGTCAATATTCTGCGGTAATCCAAGCACAGCATTCAGTCAACAATCTCTATGAATACAATCGCACCGCCAGCCCAGCAAATAAGGCAAGAAATAAACGATGAACATCCCGATTCTGGCTTGGAGCAGCTCTACACCCGCTCGCAATCTGTGGTCTCGCGTCGCGTAGCCGGAGAAACTCTAATCGTTCCCGTCCGCGGCAAGGTCGGAGACTTGGCCTCGATCTACAGCTTCAACGCAACCGGCACCTTGTTATGGGATTCTCTAGCCTCCCCGCAAAGTCTGGCCGGCTTGGTCGACGCCGTGCTGCACGAGTACGCGGTAGAGCGCGATCAAGCGGAACAAGACGTTAAGCAATTTTTGAACGACACGGTGAACGTGGGCCTTGTAGAAATTCGCGAGCAAATATCGATGGCGGGATTCGCGTCAGCTGGATTCGTATCAGGGCGCGACTTTAGTCGTGCCGTGAAGGACGCAATTTAGATGCGCCTTTAGGCGCTGGGGTGTAACAGAGCAACCCTGGGGAGCGAAATGGATCATCTGAGTTACGGCGAATTCAGCGCAGACCTGCACGAGAAGCAAGCGGGCAAGCGCGTGCCCATGCAGGTTTCCATCGAGGTAACGCGCCGCTGCCCGCTCGAATGCCAGCACTGCTACAACAATCTCCCCATGGGCGACCAGGAAGCCCGCCGCCGCGAGATGACCACGGAAGAGCACTTCCGCATGTTGGACGAACTGGTCGAAATGGG
>Ga0116125_1000276_pt1 | contig 24454 bp, 19 predicted proteins | sample June2015DPH_16_1_2_FD_89729 | JGI IMG/M metagenome (GOLD analysis project Ga0116125, IMG submission 89729) | Peatland microbial communities from SPRUCE experiment site at the Marcell Experimental Forest, Minnesota, USA - June2015DPH_16_10 | ecosystem: Environmental > Terrestrial > Soil >...
CATGGCGGCGCCTGCCCTTTAAACTGCGTCGTATGCTTGCAAAACTTCGGCAAGCTTGGCGTTCGATGGTGTCCACGCCGCTCTATGTCTTGCTGCCGTTGCAACTTGGCATCCTCATCCAGACCGGACTAGTTGGTCTGGCTGCCACCATCGCGGAGGCTTGCGGGCTTCATATTCAGTTTCGTATCTGGCTTCTGGTTTGGCCACTCGCCAAACTGATCGCATTGGTTCCCATTACGCTGGGCGGCTTGGGTGTCCGGGAAGCCGGGTTGACAGCGCTTCTGGCTCCGTTCGGCGCTCCGGCAGCAGTCTCCGTAGCTGTTGGGCTTTCCTGGGAGTCCATCATTATTGTCGGAGGGCTGATCGCAGGCCTGCTATCGTTTCTGATCGGTGGAACGGGATTTGCCCAGTCAGTCCTTCAGCCCGCGTCTCTGCAGTCGTCTGCCCGAAAACTGACTCCTGCCAGCGAAATGGAGCAGTGACATTTTGGAAAGACAGCAAACTGGCGCGGTTCTGTTGGACTCGAAAACCCAAGAGTCGATGAATCCCGAGCAAACACATGAGCAGTCGCCGCACGTCGTGATCCTCGGTGCTGGCCCTGCGGGGGTAGGCGCCGCGTACGAACTTACCCGTAACAGCTTTACCCACGTCACCGTTCTCGAGCAGCGGGATACGGTGGGCGGCAATGCAGGCAGTTTCCAACTGGACGGGGTTTGGGTTGATTATGGCAGTCACCGACTCCATCCTGCCTGCGATCCCGCCATCTTGAAGAATCTCCGCGAATTGTTGGGAGATGATTTGCTGGATCGTCCGCGGCACGGCCGCATCCGGCTGCAAAATCGTTGGATTCATTTTCCGCTCAAGCCGGGCGATCTTTTGATGCGATTGCCGAAAAGTTTTGCTGCTGGAGTAACGTTCGACCTGATCCGCAAACACCTCGGAGGCTCAAACGGACATGTAGAATCCTTCGCTTCCGTTCTTGAGCGCAGTCTGGGCAGCACAATTTGCCGGGAGTTTTACTTTCCGTATGCGCGGAAGCTATGGGGCTTGCCACCGGAGGAGCTGGCGTCTGCGCAGGCCCACCGCAGGGTTTCCGGCAATTCCGTAAGCAAGATTCTTCGCAAAGTAGCCAACGCAGTTCCCGGACTTAAGAAGCCCGGTGCTGGGCGTTTCTTCTATCCCCGGCGTGGATATGGCCAGATCTCACAGCGAATCTGCGACGCAGCCAAAACCGCCGGGGCAGAATTCGTGTTCGGAGCGCGAGTTCTCGCAGTGGAGCGGGACGGGGATCGAGTTACGGCTGTCCGTTACGAGCGGGATGGGAAAGAGAGCGCAATCGCGACCAGGAATGTCTGGTCGACGTTACCAGTCAATCTCTTAGCGCGGAGCATGAGTCCCGAGCCGCCGCAAGAGATACTCGAGGCGGGGAAGAATATTTCGTTCCGGGGAATGATTTTGATCTACCTGACGCTGGAACAGGATCAGTTCACGGAGTACGACGCGCACTATTTTCCCGAGGAGTCGATCCCGGTTTCACGCCTCTCCGAACCGAAGAACTATAGCAACTCGATCGAGCCTCGCGGGAGTACCGTGCTGTGCGCGGAATTGCCGGCCGATCCAGGCTCGCGGGAGTGGGACATGAGCGATCAGGCCCTCGGGGATTTGCTCCGCGGTTGGCTCGAGCAGGCTGGCTTGCCAGTGCGTTCCAAGGTTCGGCGGGTCACGACACGCAAATTGCGTCAGGCGTATCCCATATATCGACGAGGGTACGAGGAACAATTCGCCAAGGTTGATCAATGGCTGGGAAAACTGGAAGGACTGCTTTCGTTCGGACGGCAGGGCCTTTTTGTTCACGACAATACCCATCACGCCTTTTACATGGCTCGCGCAGCAGCAGACTGCCTTCAGCCCGATGGCGGGTTGGACCGAAGTCTCTGGGCGCAGTACCGCGAGATCTTCGAAACCCACGTTGTAGAAGATTGATTCTGACCAATGACTGGCGATAACAATCAATTTGTTCGAGAAGGACAGCTGTGATGATGCTATACGCTGGTCCGGGCGCCGGCTTCGCGTTTATGGGCTCCTTTCTGAGCCTGGCGGCTGGTTTTCTTCTTAGTTTCTATTCGCTTTTGACGTGGCCATTTCGCATGGCATGGCGAATGTTCCGTCGGCGCCGAGGCTTTCGCAATGCGCGCGTAAAGAAAATGATCTTCCTTGGGCTTGACGGTCTGGACCCACGGTTGACTGAACGGTTCATGGCCGAAGGCAAACTGCCGAATCTAACCCGACTCAAGGAACAGGGTTCCTACTCCCGGCTTCGCACGACCTTTCCCGCGCTCTCGCCCGTGGCATGGTCTACGTTCGCGACCGGTGTCAATCCGGCCAAGCACAACATTTTCGACTTCCTCAACCGCAACATGAAAAGCTATGTTCCCGAGTTGGCGGCGGCGAAGGTTCATAACAGCACACGTGTATTGAAATTAGGAAAGCTGAGAATCCCTCTTTCACGGCCACGTGTGGAACTGAGGCGCAAGAGCCAGCCGTTCTGGAAACTGCTGGGGCAACAGCAGATTGGGTCCACCATTATTCGTGTTCCCATCACGTTCCCGCCCGACAAGTTCAATGGCAGACTACTTTCGGCGATGTCTACTCCGGATCTGCGCGGTACACAAGGGAGCTTCTCACAATTCACCACCCGAGTGAATGAAGCCACGTTTGAAAGCGGCAGCCGCTATCCACTGAAGCGTGTCGGCGAAACTCTCGAAGGATCGCTTGAAGGCCCCGAAAACGTTTTTCTCGAAAACGGGGGAGCTGTTCGGATTGATTTTCGCATTCGCTTCGAAGCGGGCAAGCCCGTGCTCGAGATTCAGGACGAGTCTTACCCGCTCGATCGCGGAACTTATACGCCATGGGTGAAGTTGAAGTTCAAGGCGTCTCTCGGTATCAAGGTGAACGGGATTGCACGTTTTCTTTTGACTGAAACCACGCCGGATTTTTCGCTATATGTTTCCCCGATCCAGATCGATCCGGAAAAACCGGCGCTGCCCATCAGCCACCCGTCCTACTATGCGGCTTATCTGGCGAAGCTGCTGGGCACCTATTCCACGCTCGGCATGGCCGAGGACACGTGGGCCCTGAACGAAGGCGTCATCGACGAAGGCGAGTTTCTCAAGCAGGCTTACCTTCTGATGGAAGAGCGAGAAGGCATGTTCCGCAACGCACTGGAGAAGGCGCGGCGCGGGGTAGTAGCGTGCGTCTTTGACACCAGTGACCGCGTGCAGCACATGTTCTACCGTTACTTGGAGGGCGATCAGAGTGCAAACAATGGCTACGCCGGCACTATCGAGAACCTGTACCAGCGGATGGACAAGCTGGTCGGCGTGGCGCTCGAGCATGTCGACAAGGACACTGTGATCTTTGTTCTCTCCGATCATGGGTTCTGCTCATTCCGTCGCGGCGTGAACCTGAATTCGTGGCTGCGGGACAACGGTTACCTTGTGCTGGAGAATGGCGCAAGGGAAAGCGATCGCTATTTCAAAGGAGTGGATTGGAGCCGTACGCGCGCATACACGCTGGGGCTCGGGGGTCTCTATCTGAATCTGAAAGGGCGCGAAGCGGGCGGCGTCGTGAAACCGGGAGCCGAGGCCGAAGCGCTCAAGCAAGAACTCATCCAAAAACTCAGCCGTCTTAGAGATGAAGAGCGCGATGCCGTCGGGATTCGTGCCGTCTACGCGACCAATCAACTTTATAAAGGACCGTATCTGGCAGAGGCTCCCGATATGATCGTGGGTTACAGCGATGGCTATCGCACTTCGTGGGATGCTGCAGTAGGCAAGGTGAGTGCAACGGTTTTCGAAGACAACTGCAAGGCGTGGAGTGGCGATCACTCCGTCGATCCAACGCTGGTTCCTGGCGTGCTTTTTTCCAACCGGAAGATCGACGCGCAGGACCCCGGAATAGAAGACATGGCGCCGACCGCGCTCGATCTTTTTGGAGTCGAGCGGCCCGCATGGATGGAAGGCCGCACTGTGTTCAACCCTGCCTAAGAAGTTCGCCATGACCAAATTGCGGTTGAAATGGATCAGTGGGGCGGCTCTGATCGCGGGGCTGATGTTCGGCTCAGCGGCCTGCGGGAAAACGAGCGCCTCCACCAAGAGCGTTATCGTGCTGGGCATCGATGGCATGGACCCCAACTTCCTCGAGCGGCACTGGGATGCCTTGCCGAATCTGGACAAGTTGCGCCGGGAAGGCGAATTCAAGCGACTGGAGACCACCATGCCGCCGCAGAGTCCGGTAGCTTGGTCAACCTTCATCACGGGAATGGATCCCGGCGGGCACGGAATCTTCGATTTCGTTCATCGCAATCCCCTGACCCTCGCGCCCTATTCGTCTATGGCACAAACGGCAGCGGGCGGATGGACGATTCCAATCGGGCCGTACGAACTTCCGCTGTCCTCGGGAAAGGTTGTTTCCTTCCGCAAGGGGAAACCATTCTGGGAGATTCTCGCCGAACATCACGTTCCGACGACGATCATCCGCATGCCTACTGATTTTCCTCCCGAGCATGAGGACGAAGGCTTCTCTGTTTCAGGGATGGGCACTCCCGATCTACGAGGGACATTCGGAACCTTCGCGCTCTATACCGACGTAGCCTCGCAGCAGATTCGCACGGTTCCGGGAGGTCAGATCGTTCACGTGGAGCTGAAGGATCATTCGGCTACGCTGAAAATCGAAGGTCCAGATAACTCGTTGCGCAAAGACAAAGCGCCGACCTACGTGGAAATGACGGTGCACGTCGATCCAGATCAGCCGGCGGCACGCTTCGATATCGGCAAACAGCAACTGATCCTCAAAGAAGGGGAGTGGTCAGGCTGGATTCAAGTGGAGTTTCCTTTGATTCCGGGCTTGAAGAGCGCAGCGGGCATGTTCCGCCTGTATGCCAAGAAGCTGCATCCGAATTTCGAACTTTACGTCTCGCCCATCAATATCGACCCGTCCGATCCAGAGCTTCCCATCACTGCACCGGTAGCTTTCAGTCACGAACTGGCGAAAAAAGTCGGTTTGTTTTACACGCAGGGCATGGCGCAAGATACGTCGGCGTTCCGCCAAGGTGTCTTCAACTACAAAGAGTACGTGGCTCAGAGCCACGAGGCATCGCTCGAGCATCTGAAACTGCTGCGATACGGAGTGGAACACTTCCACGGAGGCCTTCTGTTTTTTCACTTCTTCGGCACCGATCAGGACTCGCATATGCTGTGGGGCAAGTACGATGACGAACTGCTCGAAACCTACAAAATGGTGGATGAGACCATCGGTTGGGTACGGGAAAATATGGGCAACGCGACACTCATCGTTATGTCCGATCACGGTTTTTCTACCTTCGATCGGGCAGTAAATCTGAACACTTGGCTGATGAAAGAGGGCTTCCTAGTCCTGGACGATCCCAAGAACGTGAGTGATGAAGAGATGTTCCCGCACGTCGACTGGTCAAAGACTCAGGCTTATTCGATCGGCCTGAACGGAATTTATCTGAACCTGCAAGGGCGCGAGCGCGAAGGAATCGTGGCGCCTGGCAGTGAGGCGGATGCCATCGTGAAGAAAATTGCAGAGAAGCTGCAGAATGCTCGCGACCCCGACAACGGGAAGCCGATGGTTGGCGGCATCACCCTGCCGCATCGTGAATTCCACGGAGATATGTTGAACGCCGCGCCAGAAATTCTGGTGGGATATACGCCCGGCTATCGCTCGTCGTGGCAGACGGTCCTGGGCGCGGTTCCCGCCGTGCTGGTGGAAGACAACAAAGGGGAATGGCGGGCCGATCATTGCATTGATTCACGCTTCGTGCCGGGTGTGCTGATCAGCAACCGCAAAAGCCGTGCGACCGATCCGCACCTGTGGGACCTTACCGTTTCCTTAATGCAGGAATTTGGCGTCGAGCCCGGACCCGGCATGATCGGGCACACCATTTACTGAGGCATTCATGTTTAACACATCGATAAAGCTGAAAAAAGAGGTTTGGCAAAGGGCGAAGAAGTGCAGCGAAGCGGCGGGATATTCTTCGCCGGAAGAATTTGTCGAGCACCTTGTGGGACGAGAACTCGAAAAACTGGAGGATGCCGAGTCGGACGCGGAAATTGTAAAGCGGCTGCAGGGCTTGGGCTACCTGGAATAGGCCAGCAAAGAAAAAGATGGAAATCGCACGCAGGATCGTGAGCGCAACCATCGCCGGGATACTCTCGCCATTCAGCGGCCACAACGCCATGCTGAGTCTGGTCCCGCTGAGTGTGCTGCTCGGCATCGTGATGCTGTGGTTGTTCCGCCGAACTTCCAATCAGTCGGCAATCCGGAAGGTTAAACGAGAATTGCATGCGAGCTTGTATGAGATGCGGCTGTTTACCGATGAGCCGGTCCTAATCTGGAAAGCGCAATGGGGTCTGCTTAAGGCCAATATCCGATATCTTGCGATGATGCTGGTACCGGCGCTCGTGCTCACCATTCCGATGGTTGTGATTCTTGCCCAACTCGAATGCTTCTATGGACATGCTCCGCTGGAGCCTGGGCAACAGGCGATTGTTACAGTTCAGATGAAGAACGCGGGAAGTCCGGCTCCAGTTCTACGTGCACCTGACGGAATCGCCGTGGATACTCCTGCCATCCGCGTGGACGAAAACCGCCAGATCAGTTGGCGGATTCGCGCTCTCCGTCCGGTGACGGGCGATATGCAATTTGTATTCCCCGACGAAACGGTAGCGAAAAGCGTGCAGGTCGGTCCGGGTCCACAATATGTTTCGGAGCGTCGTGTCAGTTCGGCGTTGGATTTGATGTTGCATCCGGCAGAGAGCCGATTACCAGCCGGTCCGGTGGATTGGATCGAACTCCGGTATCCGGCTGCGACGGTCTACGCCTTGGGTCTCGATCTCCATTGGATGATCTGGGTACTGATTTTGTCGATGGCAAGCGGCCTAGTTCTAAAGAGACGATTTCGCGTTTCGTTCTGACTCCCTTAAGACTCTTTAGCTCTTTAGGGAGTCTCCTGACAATCTTGGTCCTGTTTGAATTCTTGAGGTCATGAACGTGGAGCAGTTACTGTCGCAACAACTAGAAGGCCGGACGGATTACCGACAAGGAAACCCCATTCCAGACGGCGCCCCTTCCCGGATGTCCAGGCCGCGCCGGGCGTTTCCGTGGACTCTGGTTTTGGCAGGAGTAGTCTTGCTGGGCTTCGCGCTGCGGCTGTACCGGCTCGATTCCCAGAGTGCCTGGTACGACGAGGTATTCGCGTTGAGTGTCAGCCGGCTCCCGTTTGCGGAGATGCACAAAGCGCTTATCCAGGATCTGGTACATCCGCCATTGCACTACTACGCCCTTCACGAGTGGTTTCGAATGTTCGGGTTTGGCGTGTTCCAAGGGCGCTTCTTGTCGGCGCTTTTTGGGAGTCTCGCAATTGTAATGATCTATGTTCTGGCGGGCTACTTGTTCGACCACCGGGCAGCGCTACTCGCAGCGGTGCTGCTTGCCTTTTCCCAACTAGCGGTCATGTATTCGCAAGAGGCGCGGCCATACAGCCAATTCCTATTCCTGTATCTCTGTTGCGCTTACCTGTTGCTTCGTGCGCTTCGAGAGAAAAGCGGGCTGATGTGGTTTGGATCTTTAGGTTTGGCCTGTCTGCTGATCTACACACATTATTATGGCTTTCTGGCGATTGCGTCTCTTCTTGCATTTATGTTTGTACAGCGGAAGAAATACTCCGTCTCGCGAAGATGGCTGTGGGGTGGAATCTCCGGGTTAGCGCTTGCGTATGCACCGTGGCTCTCCAGCGGAGTCGTAAGCGAAGGATTGCACGGAGAGAAGATGCAACGCCTCAATACCATGGCGCGTCTTGCCCCGGCGCCAGTACATTGGTTTAGCTTGGCCACCGCGATCAATTTCTTCAACAATGGCCGGCCCAGCGGGCTTATGGCAAGTTCTCCTTCGTGGACTTTTATCGCCGGAGCCCTGTTGTTCTGTTTACCAGCGGCGCTTGCACTCTTGCCACTAGCGGACCGGCGCTGCAAGGGGACGGACGGTGTAAAGGAGCGCGAGAACCTACAGTATCTGGTCCTGCTGTTTTTCGTGCCGATAGCGCTGGCGCTTCTCGCGGGCTTTCTGTATGGGACTTACGACGTCAAGTACGTGGCGTTTTGTTCCGCTCCTTACTATATCCTGGTCGCGCGGGGTCTCTCCCTGGGAGATTCTTCGGCGTCGCGGCGCGTTATGGTTTTCTTGATATTGGCCTACAGCGCGCTCTCTCTCCGGGCAAATTATTTCATCCCCTACAAAGAGGATTACAGACAGGCCCTAGCTTCTGTCGCTCGCGATTATCGACCCAGTGACTGTGCGGTGGTGGCTCCGCCCTGGGAAGAGCGGCAGGCGCGGTGGGCTTGGTCGATTTATGAGGGCAGTCAGAGGGGTCCACAGGTCATTCCTCTGAATTCGGCGGCGTCCAACACAGGAGCATGCGAGAGAGTCTGGCTGATTTCGGTTCTCGATCGAAAGAACCCAGCTGCAGTAAAAGCGGCGGAATCGGCGCGACAGCAGCTCGCGCAGACCTATTTCGACTCTGAGCGAAGGCAGTTCTTCTGGGTCGATCTGGATCTCTTTGCTACGACGCGCGGGAACTTTCGGGCCGAGGGGAAGGTTCCTCGCTGACCTTTGGTTTCAGTGTTTGAATACTGCTAGCTCCTTGCCGAAGATAACGGATTTCAAGTAGAGACCCTCAAAACACACCAGTAATAGAAACCTCCAAAGTGCGAGCACCTCAGAATAGGAACGTGAGCGGAATCAAGACAGGAACGCTGTTGCGATCTCCTTGTATGTATCCCGAACCGTGGCTTTTCTCGCCCCGGAGCATCGCTGTGCGGTTGTTTTTGACGTGCTGGATGGTCTATGCAGTGCACGTCGCCACCAATACTGTGCGCGAAATCTATTTAGCACTGGCTATTGGCGATTACTTTTCGTTCCGCGTGGACGATTATGCCAACATGCATCCGGATCTTTTCGAGAAGCCGGGTTACGGCTGGCACATTGGAGCAAATCCTGGGGCGTCGATGCTAGGGGCAGTACCGTATTTCTTGAGCCGGCCGTTGATCAATCGGGTGGTTGCGGCTGTAAACCGTTCGCGGGCAGCGACCGGACAAAAAGAGCCTCCGCAGTACAACTCGCCGTGGCCGATGCGCAGATCGTTCTATGCGGAAGCGTGGCGTCGTGGTTACGACGTCAAGTTCGGCCTCGCGGCCCTGGTGATGCAGTGGTTTTGTATGGCGCCCATCTCGGCGCTGGGCGTGGTCGCGATGTTTTACCTCCTGCGCCATGTACTCGGTTTCGACCGCTCCGCTCTTTGGCTGTCCCTGTTGTATGCGTTTGGCACACCTGTCTTTTTTCGTACAGGCTTTCTGAATCACAACATGATTCTTGGCCATTTTGCGTTCATGGGGTTTCTTGTCCTGTGGAACCCGGGCGAGAGTCTCCGATGGCCGAAGCACCTGCGTTATTTCCTTGGCGGATTGGCTGGGGGCGCGGCCGTACTGCTTGACTATTCTGGCATTGTGCTCCTGGCCGGTCTTTTCTGTTACTCGGTGGCAAAAGCGTGGACGACAGGACCAAGCCGCTATGTCATCCGTTGTGCTTCGTACTATGTTTTGGGCTCTATTGGTCCCATACTCCTCTTATGGTTCTATCAGTGGCGGAGTTTCGGTAACCCGTTCCTGCCCGGCCAGCATTGGATGCCGCCGGTCGAGTGGATCGACATCGGCTACCAAGGCTTTACCTGGCCCCAACCCGCGCTTCTGTGGCATCTGCTCTTCGACTACCGCTACGGACTATTCACAACGTGTCCACTCCTCCTGCTCGCGCTGCTATCTTTGTGCCGGTTGCAAAGCATAAGGCGGTCCATACCGGCACGGGAGTTCGCGGCGCTGTTGCTGCTTCCGCTGGGACTGTTGCTCTTCTGTGGGGGCATCAGCTACACGCGGCTTCAATTCAACAATGGCATGCGATACCTAGCTCCGACGCTGCCTTTCCTGTTCGTGCCTGTTGCAGTGGTCCTAGCGAGAGCAATCCCCCGACGATCGACCTATGTCGTTGGGATTATCGCCGTAGCGCAGGCTTGGTCGATGGCGATGTCACGTGATGTCGAGCGCGGATTCGGCGTCCTCGACCCCGTGCTGCATGTTTTCGTCGGAGGATTTCAGATTCCACTGTTGACCGTGCTCTCGCGGATGAGCAGCGGTCAGTATGGGGACTACGCCTCCCCAGGTGTTTCGCCCTTGCCGATCTTTGCGGTTGTGGCCGCTCTGATATTCGCTGCGTGGTCACGAGGCAGGCGTACACAGCTTGGATCTGTCCGCGAAGCCACGGAATCTTTTGTTATGGAAACTGTGAGCAGGTAGGACCTCTTCCGTGGTAGGGAAAGTCTCCGACTCTGTGGCTGCGCTTCCCGATGCCGCAGTCGACATGTTCAGTCGTCTCGCTCTGACCATACTCAAAGAGCCTTGCAAACAGGAGGCTGCAAGATGATTCAGCCACTCACGCAGGACGATGCCCAGCTCACCGTCGATGTGGTTATTCCTGTACTCAATGAGGCGCACGTTCTGAAGAAGAGCGTGGAGACCTTATTCGGCTTCTTGCGTTCGTCATTGCGATATCGGTGGCGAATCGTGATTGTCGACAACGGTTCAACTGACGGTACTCAAAACGTTGCTAAGGAATTGGCTGCCACATACCCCGAGGTGAAGATTCTCCGCCTACTCCAGAAGGGACGGGGACGCGCCCTACGCCATGCCTGGCTGCGAAGCAACGCCGACATCGTTTGCTACATGGACGTGGATCTTTCCACAAAACTAGTGCACGTTCCCGAGTTGTTGCATGCCATCGCACACGACGGTTACGACATCGGAACCGGGTCCAGATTAATGCGGGAATCGCGGACTACAAGATCACTGAAACGGGAGATAATTTCTCGAATCTACAATATTCTGGTCAAGGTGGTCCTGTTCACCCGTTTCAGCGACGCCCAGTGCGGCTTCAAAGCATTGAGCCGGAACGCAGTCGAGAAGATCGTTCCCCAGATCAAAGACCAAGCCTGGTTTTTCGATACCGAAATGCTCGTACTGGCGGAAAAACAAGGCTACCGAATCAAAGACCTTCCAGTGGAATGGATAGAGGACGACGATAGCCGCGTCAAAATAATTCAGACGGGCTGGGAAGACATTAAAGGGGTTTTTCGCCTGCGGCGGCAGTTATGGAGCGACGTACTATCTGGAGCGACTGTGGCAAAGCCTGCCCTTCCCAACGGAGGAGACGTCGCAACTACCAGAAGGGTACCGGCAACTGCCAACCATCGGGAACAGACGGCCGAAACAGAACTCAATCGCAGCGCTTAACGTCCGGGACTTAGTTCATTCTTAAAATGCTGAGGGGTTTTGCGAAATGGCAGGTTCGGTCTTCCTCACGGGAGCTAACGGCTTTCTCGGTCGCGAGTTGCTTACCCTCCACAAAGCATGTCCGGATCGACGGATCGTTTGCCTGGTGCGGAGGAAGCCCGCTGGGAGCAGCACGAACAACGTTAAGTTCGTTGAGGGGGACCTTCTCGACGTCGATGCCTACGCTGACGCATTGGCCGGTTGTAGCGCCATCTTGCATCTTGCTGCCGCAACTGGGAAGCATGCACCCGAGGAGTACTTTCGAATCAACCGCGATGGCACCAGGTCTCTCACGGTTGTGGCACAGAGAATGGGCGTGCGGCGATTTCTATATGTCAGTACCATCGCCGTGAAGTTTTCGGATAAGTCTAACTACCCCTACGCTCAGTCGAAAGAACAGGCTGAGATGGTTGTTCAGCAGAGTGGGCTGCACTGGACTATTGTTCGGCCGACTATGATTTTCGGCGATGGCGCCCCCGTACTCGACGGCCTTGCACGCCTTGCTGCCTTACCTTTGATGCCAATGTTCGGAGACGGTCGGACGCCGGTGCAGCCGATTCTCGCAAGCGACGTGGCAACGTCTCTAATCGCCATGTTAGAGAATGAATCCTTGGTAGGGAAAACAGTGGAGATCGGCGGTCCGGACGTGCTCAGCATCGAGCATCTTTTGGTTCGCATTCGCTGTTCCCTCGGCAGAGGACGCGCACCAGTCCTGCATTTGCCTGCCCGCCCGATTGCGGCGTGCCTGGGCTTCTTCGAACCATGGTTGCGGGCGTTTTTGCCCTTCACCGCTGGGCAGTTGGCATCATTCACAAACCCAGGAACCATTGCTCCGGACGCTTGGGTGAAGGCGCAGCAGATTGGAATGAAGCGCGTCGATGAAATGCTCCTCATCAGCCATGAACACATCTCAGCTTGAACGCGAGTGTCTTACGTACACCCGATACTTGATCGGCCGCGTTCCCTCGCAGTATGTGGTGAATCGCTACCTGGATTTTCACCAGAAGTCAGATGCGATGTCAGGCTTGGGCTCGGACAATTTCGACCACTTCCTGGTAAGCATTTCCGCTCGGGCCCCTTTCTGGGCGAGAATGGCAGACAGTTACGCGAGCGTATTCCGCAAAGGGTCCATCGTGAGAAAGAAGTTGGTTGTCACTCTGGCATTGCTGGAATGCGTCGCGCCCAGTTGCGAAGTATTCGATAACGCCGACGGTCGCAGCCCTCTGGCAACACTGGCGTCTCTCGGTTGGCGAGCAGCCAGGTACTCGTTCCTGTTCGGGGCTTCCGTAGTGGTTTTCACTCCGGTCCGAGTCGCCATGGCGTTCTCTTGGAAACCACGTGCGGAAGCAATGTTGGAGCACTGATGGAAACCATCGTTGTAGTCGGCTCAGGCGCAAGTGGAGCGCACTTCGCTTTGACTGCGCTGGGGAAAGGCAGGCGGGTGCTGATGCTCGATGTCGGCCATACCGGACAGGAGGTAGTGCGTCCGGCTGATTCCTTGAACCAGCTGAAACACAATCTTCCCGATCCCGTGACGTATTTTCTCGGCTCGCGGTATGAATCCCTCGTGCTACCGGGAGCGGCCGGCGAATATTATGCGTTTCCTCCGACTAAGCAGCACGTATTTCGAAGCCGGCCGGAATTTCAACATCAATCGAGCGGCTTTTCCCCGCTTTACTCGTTTGCGGCCGGTGGCCTGGCTGAGACTTGGACGGGTGGGTGTTATCCATTCAGCAACCGTGATCTCAAAGAGTTTCCGTTTGGCTATGAAGAACTTGGGCCGTACTACGCCAAGGTGGCGGCGCACATCGGAATTACTGGCGCCCACGACGACCTCTCAGATGTCCTTCCATGGCATGGTGAGCTTATGGAACCGCTTGATCTGGATGAACACTCCGCGGTTCTCCTTGATTCCTACAAACGCCATCGCGGATATCTGAAAGATAAATTCGGATGTCTGATGGGCCGAGCCCGAGTCGCTGCTCTCAGCCGGGATCTTGGAAACCGCGAAGAATGTAGATACTGCGGGCGATGTCTGTGGGGATGCCCCAACCGCGCATTCTACACGCCGTCGCTGACCCTCGATGCGTGCCGGACGTACTCGACGTTCCAGTATGTCTCAGGATTGTATGTGGATCACTTTCGTCTGGAGAGCAGCAAGGTAAAGAGTGTGGTGGCGTATTCAGCCAACGGGCAGACGCACGAATTTGCAGCGAACTCACTAGTGTTGGCGGCGGGCACGCTTTGTTCTGCCAGAATTTTCCTTGAGTCCGTGTATCGCAACAGCGGAGAGACGCCCGAACTCCGGGGCGTCATGGACAATCGGCAGATTCTCATGCCGTTCGTAAATCTGCGGATGCTTGGCCGGAAGTGGAATGCCAACAGTTATCAATATCACCAGATTGCTTTTGCCGTACAAGGAGCTGCGGACGAGTACGTCCACGGACTAGTGACTACATTGAAGACTGCCTTGATCCACCCGCTGGTCCAGACGCTTCCATTTGACTTGGGCACGAGTATTTCGGTTTTCCGCAATATTCATGGCGCACTCGGCATGGTGAATATCAATCTCCCTGACCATCGGCGAGATGAGAATTACATCACGCTGGATGTCGGCGCCACACCGCACCGGCTTACCATTGAATATCGCCCTCAGCCCGACGAGCCCGACAAGTTGAAGCGCACCATCTCGACATTTCGAAGCATCCTATGGAAGTTAGGGTGTTTCGCTCCAGCACGAACTGTGCATGTCCGTCCGATGGGAGCGAGCGTGCATTACGCTGGCACCCTTCCCATGACCGACACACCTGCACCTCTTACTTGCTCGAAGTACGGCCGTAGCCACGACGTGGATAATCTGTACTTTGCCGACGGCTCGACTTTCCCAGATCTTCCAGCCAAAAACATCACTTTAACGCTGATGGCGAATGCCACAAGGATTGCTGAAGAGGCATTTTGAAGCTCTCAACAAGATGAAGTTGCGCGGAAGACTCGGTTGGTTCGGTGGCTGGTCGTGGCGAGTATTTCTCACATGCTGGTTAATCTACACGGTTTTCTGGGCTCCGTATATCGTGCGCGAACATTTTCCCGCAATTGCACTTGCCGAGCGCGGGAGCCTGAACGTGGATCGCTATCTGGGGTGGTCGCCAGATATCTTCCGGGGCCCGCGGGGTGGCGCTTACATTAACAATAACCCGGGAGCTTCGCTAACGGCGGCGGTCCCGCTGCTATTGCTCCGACCTGCACTGGCACGCGTAGACGCATGGAATCAAACATTGCCTCGGCCAAGTCGCACAGGCGACGAAGGAGATTTGTTTTGGCGGACGGTATCCGAGGGCCGCGCGCTCTATTTCTTGTTGGTCGGTTTCTTGACGGTTGCACTGGTGATGGCTCCTGCGACCGCGGGCACAGCTGCGTATTTGTGCACAAGGCTGTCACAGGCGGGGATTCCAGCGGCTCGGGCAGCGGGTGCCGCGGTGCTCTATGGTTTGGGTACGCCGGTACTGTTTCGTGCCGGACACTTGAACCACAATTTGTTGGTCGGAGACGCTGGATTCACCGCGCTGCTGCTGCTGTGGGATCCGAACGATTCCCCAATTCATCCTACGCGTGCTGCGCTGGCAGGGCTGCTCACAGGATATGCCGTGTTGTGCGATTTCAGTGGCGTGGTCGTAGTCCTGGTCGCCGCTCTCTATGTCTGGCTGCGTGCAGCCCAGCAGCCAGCTTCGGAAAGATGGTGCCTCATGGCTGCTTTCGTGGTGGGCTTGGCACCTGGCGTACTTGCTTTGGCGATCTATCAGACGTGGGCATTTGGCTCGTTTTACCGGCCCTCGCAGCACTACATGCCAGCCACCGCTCCAACATCTCACGGATACCGTGGCTTCGATTGGCCATCCCCAACTCTTTTCTGGGCGAACTTTTTCGATCCCCGGTTCGGTCTCTTCGTCTACTGCCCGGCGTTGATTCTGGCGCTGGCGGCTCCGTTCGTAAAGCGTGTGCCGTACCGGATTCCGCAGCGGGAAACAATAGTTCTGCTCACGTATTTTGCGGGGTTTGTGGTCTTCTGCGCGGCGAATCAGTACTCGTGGCTCCAGCCAACCACAGGATTTCGATATCTCGTACCAGTGGTGCCCGCGCTGGCGCTGCTTGCAATGCAAACAGCCCAAATGCTGCCGCGAGTTGTCTCCTGGGTAGTCGCAATTGCGTCCTGCCTGCAGAGTTTGGGCATGGCCGCCGCGCACCAGAACGATCTGAGGCTGGTCCTGGGGACTCTCCGGCGGAGAGGATTTGTTTTGCCCTGGATGACCCGCCTGGGAAATGCCGGCGTATCCGTAAACTGGACATTGCCCTTGATTACGTTCACGCTACTTGGGTTCACGCTGGCATTCATTTGGCTCGCGCCTGGGTTGCGAAAAGGCTATGCCACACCCGCACGAGGAGCCGCAGATTCACGCGACCCCGCCCGATTTGTAAACCTGACCTAGCTCCCTGCAAAGATGCTTAAGAAACTCTGCTTAGCGGCGACAACCTGCGTGCTCTTCTTCCTTCTTCTGGAGGGCCTATGCAGCAGCTTGATCGTTGCCTATCAACTGTGGTCTCCCCACCAACATCGGACTCTATCCGGGCCTTCGGTGCAATATGACGAGCGCTTGGGCTGGGTAAGTGTTCCAAACTTTCATGAGAGCAACTATTATGCGCCGGGCATCTACTTGCGTACCAACTCGCAAGGTTTCCGGTCGGACGAGGAATTCACACAGAAAGTTCCAGACGGAAAATTCCGGATCATCTGTTCAGGGGATTCCCAGACCTACGGCGATGGCGTCGCGAATAATCACACATGGTGCCAGGATCTGGAATCGATAGACCCTCGTATTCAATCAATCAACATGGCCGAGACCGGCTACGGGGCCGACCAGATGTATCTCTGGTACAAGCGCGAAGGCGCAAGGCTTGAGCACAGCGCACACGTTTTCGCCGTGGTCACTGACGACTTCCGCCGGATGCCCTTCAGCGTTCTCGGAGGGTATGGAAAGCCAGTGCTTAAATTGCAGAGTGACCAACTGGTGACCGACAACATCCCAGTTCCCCGGAGGTCCACGTTTCTCCATTGGTTGGCTCTGAAGCCTCACCCGCTCCGGCAATTCAGGTCTTTGGCGATGATGTCCTCGATTGTCGAATGGCTGTTTCCGCCACGAGATCCCAGCTTCGCCAATGGGCCCACCGATGAGCAGGCACGAGTCATCGACAAAATGTTCGAGGATCTGGTAGCCATTGAAAAACAACAGAACAGCGTACTCGTCTTGCTGTACATACCATCTCGAGTCTCCGATTACGAGCCGGTCGGAGCCTCTCCACCCTGGCGGCGGTTTGTGCGCGAGGAATCCATGAAGCGCGGGTTTTTCGTGGTCGACCTGATCGATGATTTTCAAAAACTGGCTGTGACCAGGAAGGATGGGTTATTTATTTGGCCGGGTTCTACCCAGTATTTTGCCGAAGCTCCCGGACACTTCGACGATCAGGGCCATGAGTGGGTTGCCAAAGAGCTCTACTCACGCCTGATCTCTATACCCCAAGTCGCTGCCAAGATAAACCAGCGTTCCGAAGATACTGTTGCCGGAAGCGCCCCCGGTGCTGGAAGAGCGAATGGTCATGCAATCCAAAACTGACGCGACGCCAGTCATCGAGCTTTCGGCGGTGGAACCTCAGGCGAAGCCGGTGCAGCCGAAAAATATCAAGAGATTCATCTTGGTAATATGCGGGTGCACCGTGTCTTTGCTTTTTTGGGAAGGTCTCTGCAGCAGCTTAGTTGCTACCTATCGCTTGGTCTCGCCTAACGAGCATTTGGCCCTGTCCGGACCATCTGTGCAGTACGATGAGCAACTGGGGTGGGTCAGCATTCCGAACTTCGACGAGAAGAACTACTATGCCCCCGGCATCAGCCTCACGACCAACTCAAAAGGCTTTCGCGCCAGCCAGGAATTCGCGCAAAGTGTGCCCGCCGGCAGACTGCGCGTAATCTGCTCCGGGGACTCATTCACATTCGGCGAAGGGGTTGGCAACGACTCTACATGGTGCCAACTTCTGGAATCGCTTAATCCCCACCTTCAAACCGTCAACATGGGGGAGAGCGGCTATGGAGCCGACCAGATGTACTTATCTTACAAACGCGACGGCGCCGCGCTCGATCATCACATCCATATCTTTGCCTTCATTACTGAGGATTTCCGGCGCATGCAGCTCAGTAGTTATGTCGGTTATGGGAAACCCATCCTAGATCTCCGTAGTGGGAATCTAGTAAAGGAGAATATTCCTGTTCCGGTGCAATCTCATGTTCTACCCTGGCTGGAACGCAAGCGGCTTCTCCTGCGCGAGTTTCAGTCGGTCAAGTTGCTCGGTTCTTTGGTTGGATGGGCACTGCCTGCGCACGATCCATTCTCAAGTGGTCCTACGGATCAGCAGGCACAAGTCATCGAGAAGATGCTCGAGGATCTTCAGGCCTTGGAGATACAGAGGAACAGCGTTCTGGTTTTAGTGTGCCTGCCTACGACTTTGCATGACTATGAACAGCGAGGCCCGACGCCAGCCTGGCGCGCGTGGATTCGCAGCGAATCCATGAAAAGGGGCATTGTGTTTGTGGACTTGGTGGAGGAATTTCATAAGCTGCCTGTAACCATGAAGGACGGCATGTTCATATGGCCCGGCTCCGTGCACTACTTTGCCGAAGCGCCTGGACATTACAACGATGAAGGAAACGAGTGGGTCGCAAGAGAGTTGTACAAAAGACTGATAGCGACACCAGAAGTCGGCGACAAACTGACGGCAGTTCGAGAAAAAGTGCGAAGTGAGCGTGGCCCGCAGTTTGCGATGGTCCCCGAACGCGGTGAAGAGCTAGATCGGGCAGTGAGTCAGAAGGGCTCATCGCGATGAGTGGAATGGCCAAAGGGTGGAGCAGGAATGTCTTCTGGGGTGCGTTCTGGGGAATGATCGCCTGGCAGGTTTACGGTGTGATCGAATATGCAGCTACAACTCTCGCCCCTCTTCTTGTGTACAGGCCAATGGTAGTGGCGACATGGCACTGGAAATTGAGCTTGCTGCTCTTTGCGTTTTATGCGCTGGCTGGAATTGTCATTGGCGGGTTCGGGGCGGGACTCTTTACTGCGTTGACGACAAATGAAAACAACAAACGGCATCTCAGAACAATCGGGACGCTCTCGCTCGTACTGGGATTTATCGCCAACCTGGTGGCTGGCAAGCCCGAACCTGCCACGTTGATGTTTAGCATAAGTGTGGCCGCCGTGTTGAGCTGGAGCCTGTCATCCGAACATCGCGTGGAAAGATTTGCATTGCTCTCGAGTCCGTGGATGGTTGCGTTTTTCTTGCTCCTGGCCGCATGGGTCAACAATGAGGCTCTCGGCGGACACTCGCTTTTGATCCGCTGCCTCAGCACCCTCCTCATTGCGGGGACATTCGTCGGTATCTCAGCGGTAGGAATTCGGGCCCGGGAGAGGCAATCTACGACAATTCTTCTGGGAAGACCACTAACGGCGGTAGGCGGAGCTTTAGCTTTCGTTTTGGGATGTGCCTTCTTCTTTGGTTCTATTATTCAGGCGCAAGGCAACAGCCGGCGCCTGACCACTCCCCATTTCTCAAAGCCGAACGTCCTGCTGTTAACTCTCGACACCGTGCGAGCGGACCACCTGTCTTTGTATGGATATAGCCGAAATACAACCCCTCACTTAGCCGAGCTCGCGCGGGCAGCGACCGTCTTTGCACACGCCACGGCAGCAGGGGATATGACGATAACATCGCACGCGGCAATTCTTACCGGCACTTATACAAGTTGGAACGGGGCACGGCCGCATCGGAATTCCAGCGGGGGCGGAGTGCCCATTTCGGATAAGTATCCGATGCTGGCTGAGATTCTGGCCGAGCACGGCTACTCTACAGCGGCGGTAGTTGCGAACTCGGGTTTCTTGACTCGGGAATGGGGATTCGACCGTGGTTTTCAGTTCTTCGATGCCCGTGGTGCCGTGCGCATGATGCCACCGCGAAAAGAATATTTGTTGCGCTACGGCGCCCGTCAGATCCTCCATCGCGTTATCGACACCACTGAGTTTGACATGATGTTCCTGCGGGCCGCTGAGATTAATCGGGAAGCTTACCGTTTTCTGGATCGCGCCCGCGACTCGGGACAGCCCTTTTTCTTATTGCTGAACTACATGGATGCGCACTCGCCCTATGCTCCGCCTGCACAATTCGACAAGTTGTACCCCTGCGAAAAAGACCTCTCGATCCCGGACACTCGGTACGGGCTCTTGTTTGATCAATTGGTTGAAGGCCAAGGGCGGATGTCGAAAGAAGAGCGCGAGCATTACATTTCGCAATACGACGGCGGAATTGCTTACATGGATGCGGAGATCGGGAGATTGATCGCCGGGTTGAAGCAACGAGGCCTCTATGAAAATACCCTGCTTATTATCGTTTCAGACCACGGAGAAGCATTTGGAGAGCGAAACCTCGTAGGACATGGGCTGTCCGTAGATGAAGACCAAGTCTATGTGCCCATGATAGTGAAGTATCCCGGAAGCAATCAAAAACAATGGATAGAAGAAAGGGTTGGCCATACGGATATTCTGCCAACTGTCATGGAGGTTACTGGCATCACTCCCCCGCAATTTCTTCAGGGACTCAGCCTGCTTAAGGGCGCCGGGAACGCCAATCGAAAACTTATCAGCGAATCCTTCCCGGGTTCGGGACTCACCAGCCTCAATCCAGCATTCAATCGCGTGGAACGAGCGATCTACTCCGGAAACTTCAAGTACATCGACTCGACCGCCGGAAAACATGAACTTTACGATGTTTCGGCCGATGCAGGCGAAGTCCACGATCTTTGCTCCGTCGACACCGTCCGGTGTTCCGGAATGCAGCGCGATCTGGAGGAGTGGGAGAAGGCCATGCCCAAAACTGTCGGCCGTGGAAAAGCAATCGACCCACAAACCTTGGAGCGCCTGCGGTCACTCGGGTACGTGGGACGGTGAGAAGGTCACAGGCTAGGTATCAGACAGCAAGAGCTTGTGGCGTCGCAAACTTCCTTAGCTTCGCCTCGATGTCAGTGTTTAACATACTTGGATTCTTGCCGCATCCGCGGGTTCTGTGACTTTTCGCAAACCACTTCAATTCTAAGAACGAAAGAGGAGGCTGTTATGGGTATGTTGCAAACGACAGGTCAACGGGTTGGAATCGCAGGAGAGCTGTTTTCGTTCTTCTGGTCAAACAAGCGCTGGTGGATGGTGCCAATTCTGGTCACGCTGTTCTTGTTCGGGGTGCTGCTGATTCTGGCGCAAAGCTCCGCCATTGCTCCGTTTATTTACACGCTTTTCTAACAGCGGCTTGGCTCGGTTGACAATTTTCGCGACACGAGCCAACCAAGGAGGGGTACGATGTGGCAACAACTGAAAAAAGCCTGGGCGGGCTGGAAACGGATTGCGCATAAGATCGGCGACTTCCAGGCGCGCGTCTTGCTAACGGTGATCTACGCTGTGTTGATTTTGCCCTTTGGTGTAGTGATCCATTTCTTTTCCGATCCACTGAATATCAAGAAGCGGCCCGAACACTGGTTTGATCATGCCCAGGACGCCATCAACCTGGAGCGGGCGCGCCACCAAGGCTAACCATGAATATTCTAGGTATTTCCTGCTATTACCACGATGCTGCGGCCGTGCTTTTGCGCGACGGTCAACTGGTTGCTGCCGCCGAAGAAGAGCGCTTCAGCCGCAAAAAGCACGACTACGACTTTCCCCAGACGGCCATTGACTTTTGTTTGGAGTCTGGCGGAATTCAGGGACAGGATGTGGACTACGTTGCGTTCTTCGAGAAACCGTTTCGAAAATTCGACCGGATTCTGATGACCGCGCTGCAGACCTACCCAAAGTCCTACAAGGTCTTTCGCGAGTCGATGATCACCTGGATGATCGACAAGCTGTGGGTGGGGGCAAAGATCTCCTCGCAGCTTGGGATTCCGAAAGACCGGGTCCTTTTCTGCGAACACCATCTATCCCACGCAGCCAGTGCGTTTCTGTGCTCACCGTTTGAAGAGGCCGCCATCCTGACGGTAGATGGCGTCGGCGAATGGGTCACAGGAACCTGGGGCGTGGGGCGGGGCAACCAGATCGAGCTGAAGAAACAGATGATGTTTCCGCATTCGTTGGGGTTGCTGTACAGCGCGTTCACCGCGTTTCTCGGCTTCGAAGTAAACGAAGGCGAGTACAAGGTGATGGGGATGGCGCCGTACGGGAAGCCGCGCTACGTCGACAAAGTGTGGAAGCTGATCCGGCAGGACGGAGATGGTTCGTTCTCGCTCGATATGGATTATTTTTGCTTCCATCGCTCGACCGACAAGACCTTCAACGGGCGCTTCACACAGTTATTCGGAGAGCCACGTCCGCCGAAGATGCTTTTCTTCACCCACGAGTCGGGATTCCCGACCTATTTCGGAGATCCTCCGGCGAACTACAACGAGCTTTGCAAAAAGAACCAGTATTATGCCGATATCGCTTCCAGCATCCAGAAGGTGACGGAAGAAGTGCTGCTTGGGATGGCGCGGAGCATCAAGAAAGAGACCGGTCAGAAGCGGCTGTGCATCGCTGGTGGCGTCGCTCTCAACAGTGTGGCCAACAGCCGGATTCTGCGTGAGACCGGGTTCGAGGAACTGTTTGTGCAGCCCTCGGCCGGTGATGGCGGAGGAGCGCTGGGAGCGGCACTGTGGGCGGACAACATGCTGTTAGGGAATCCGCGGCGCTTCTGCATGGAGCACGCCTACTGGGGCAAAGGCTATAAGCCCGGCGAGGTGCGTGACTTTTTAGAGCAGAATCACATTCCCTATCAACACATCGAAGACGATGATCGTCTTCTGGATACAGTCGTCGACCGACTGCAGAACGGCAAAGTGATTGGGTGGTTCCAGGATCGATTCGAGTGGGGACCGCGAGCCTTGGGCAATCGAAGCATTATCGCCGATCCGCGCAATCCGCACATGAAGGACATCGTGAACACGAAGATCAAGTTCCGCGAGCCCTACCGGCCCTTTGCGCCATCGGTGCTGGCAGAATGCACGGAGAAGTACTTTGATCTGCCGCATGCTACCCAACACTACCCGGCGCGCTACATGCTGTACGTGGTGCCGGTGCGTGAGTCCCAGCAAAGTTCTCTGCCGGCAATCACGCACGTAGACGGAACAGGCCGGCTACAGACGGTGTTTCGCGAGACCAACCCTCGCTATTACGGATTGATCGAGCGATTCGCTCAGGCGACCGGGATGCCGGCCGTGCTGAACACGTCATTCAATCTGAAGGGTGAGCCCGTCGTGAACACGCCGGCCAACGCCTTTAACACCTACTCGAAGAGCGAAATGGACATGCTGGTCCTGGGCAATTTCGTCGTCGAAAAGGCAGCCGCTTGATGCGGGTGCTCGTCTGATAATCAGGGAACCGCAAGATACCCTCGTGGGAACAATCTCCAGCGTCTCGGAACCACAGCGTTCAGTCGCCGCCGAGGTGCGGGTCTCAGTGCAGACCGCGCATCCGCGTTGGATCACGTTCGTTGGCCTCAGCCTCATCGTGCTCGTGGCTGCCTGGTTGCGCCTCTCCAGTCTGGCCGATAAGAGCGTGACTCACGTGGAGATGTACGTTCCCGGGATCAGGATGCCACAAGGCATTTCCGTGCCCGGTGAACGTATGACGCTGGCCAGCGCCCTGACGGGCACATTTTCGTCTGACACGCACCCTCCGGGGTACTACGTGCTCATGTGGGCTTGGACGAAGTTCTTCGGGACCAGCGTCTGGGCTCTGCGACTGCCTTCTGTGTTGCTGGGGGTTGCGTGCGTCCCGCTTCTCTTCTGGCTTGGAACACTCACAGGCCAGAGAACTGCGGGGTGGGTTGCCGCGAGCCTGTTGGCGGTGCACGGCCATCATGTCTTCTGGAGCCAAGTCGCCCGGATGTTCACACTGGTTTGCTTTCTGGGATTGCTGGCCACGTGCTTGCTTTTGGTTATGGCAAAGGCATACCAGGCTCCGAAATGGCTCGGGTTTCTATACGTTCTGGTCGTGCTGTTGGGTGTTTGTTCACACATTTTCTTTTGGGCCCTTGTGGGCACCCACATCTTCTGGACTTTATTCAACGCGTCGGACCAAAGGCAAACTTTACCATGCGCCGGTCGACTCCAACTCATAGCAGTAATCTTGGGCAGCCCACTTTTGGCCTTCGCTGCCTATCAGAACGCGAATGAACTCGCTACGTTAAGCAACAGTGCATGGATTTATGGTCGCGAATTTGTGCAGTTTGCATTTCTGTTTCCGCTGGTTGGTTTTTCTTCCGGAGTTTATCCGCTCAACTCGGACGCGCCTCTGATCAATGATCCTCACCTCTCGCTCGCGCGCTGGCTGTTTTTTGTGTTGTCGCTGGGACTATTCGTGATAGGTCTCGCTTCCGTCACGACCTCGGGAGAAAAGCTGCTCCGGGATGCGCACGGCATCTCGTCCAAGGCGTGGATGCTTGGATCTGGACTTGCAACGCTGGCGATCGTCTTCTTTGTATTCATGGCTCAGAGATTTCTAGAACATCCGAATCCGACGCTGCGCACAACGGAACTGATGACCGTTTTGCCGGTAACACTTGCGTTGTCCGCAGTGCTGCTGGAAAGGAACTGGACGCGGTTCTCGAGATTGCTTCGACCTTTGGCCGGGAACCGTTTTCTGGTTGGCGATCAAGCGCTGGTGCTGAACCTGGTAGTGGTTCCATTTGCGGTGCTAGTGGCAGTTTCGCATTTCAAACCGATTTTCAACGCACGCGGCATGCTGCTGGTGAGTCCCTATTTACTGCTGGTTCTGGCCTGGGGCATCGTGCACCTCAGCCGCTTTCGCGTTGCGGCCTTGGCTTTGCTGGTCGTGCTGGGCGTTGGCGTGTACAGCGGTTCGAAGGGTTATCAACACATGTCGGCG
>Ga0116125_1000278_pt1 | contig 24248 bp, 23 predicted proteins | sample June2015DPH_16_1_2_FD_89729 | JGI IMG/M metagenome (GOLD analysis project Ga0116125, IMG submission 89729) | Peatland microbial communities from SPRUCE experiment site at the Marcell Experimental Forest, Minnesota, USA - June2015DPH_16_10 | ecosystem: Environmental > Terrestrial > Soil >...
GCCAATCAGCAACGATCCCAAGTAAAGCGGATTGCGCGTATACGCATAAGGGCCCGAAGTCGCGAGCAATTCATTCTTGCGTACATGCCCCGAAGCCAGCGCGCGAATCAACAAACCCGGAACTATACCGATCAACCCAAGCACCATCGACCGCCAAGTTGGGCGAGCTAGCCAAAAGTAAAGCACCGCAAACAGAAATCCCAACGGTACGCGAATGCGGCGAGCGATCTTAGACCACCGAGTCACCGCGGGCCACCATCCAGCAGCCTCTGAGCAGCCGATGACACCGTGTCACTACTAATCTCCAACAATCCTTCATCAGGTGCGGCTCGTCGGGTATGTGATGTGACGCTCTCTGCACTGCGCAGAACGATACTGCGTGTTCCGTAAGGCCCATTGCGAGCGGGATCCGTCGGTCCGTAGATCCCCACCACAGGAATTCGCAACGCCGCAGCCAGATGCAGCGGACCGGTGTCCCCGCCGATGAAGAGCTGGGCTCGACGCGTCAGGGCGATCAATTCAGAAATCGTGCAACTCATTGCTTGCGCAGTTCCTTTGCTCGCCTTCTCCACCGCCGACGCCAATTGCTCCTCGCCGGGACCATAATTCACAACCGACCGCAGGCCCCTGCAAGATAATTTGCGAGCAACCTCCCCATATCGCTGTGCAGGCCACCGTTTTGCGCCCCAGCCCGCCCCCGGATTCAGAATGACAAACTGACCGACGCCCATTTCTGCCAGTCGCCGATCGATAGATGCTTCAGATTCAGGATCGCAAGGAAGTTCGGGAGACGGAATCTCCATGCGCTGTTCAAACACCGCCCGTGCAATGGAAAAGTTTTGTTCGATGACGTGCCGGCCCCGCGCGATCACTTTTCGCGTATACCAAATGCTGGCCGGAGACTCTCGTGGTTCAGCCGCGCCATATATAGCGGGCGCACCAGAAAGCCTTGCTAGCACCGCCGACCGCAACGCACCTTGCAGGTCGACTGCAACATCGTAGCGACTCTCGCGAATATCGTTCCAAAGTTTCGCAACACGCTGCAGCGTCGAAATTGAAAAGGCGGATTTTCCCCAATCTTTCAGGCTTACGATATGAACCTCGTCCACCAGGGGACGCTGTGCTGACCGGGGACCGCGCGGCGGACTCGTCGCCGCACACAGCAATTCGGCCCAGCGTTCTTCGATAAGCCAGCCGATGTGCGTGTGAGGAAGTTCCGCCCTTAAAGCCTGAACCGCGGGCAGTGTGTGGATCACATCTCCCATGGCGCTAAGCCGGACAATCAGAAGGCGCTTGATCTCGCGTCCTCCCGCAGTGTGGGCCCGATTCGATTCGAAAGCCGGTTGATCGCCCGGCGCAAGCCCCACCCTCACGCCTTACTCCCAGCCAGTCGCGTTCGAATGATCTCACTGGTGGAGTGATTCTTGGCATCACCGACAATGGCAACACGCCCACCGCATTCCTTTACCACATCTCGCTCCGGAACAGAATCCTGGGTGTAATCGGTGCCCTTGGCATGAACATCCGGGCGAATCTCACGAATCAGCACGCGCACGTCGAGTTCAGGAAAAATGACAACCGCATCCACATCAGCGAGCGCCGCGACAATCTCGGCGCGTTCTGCTGCGGGCATTACAGGTCGACCCTCGCCCTTCAGAACTCGGACCGATTCGTCCGAATTGATGGCCACCACCAGCTTCCCACCCAACTCTTTCGCGCCGCGCAAATACCGAACGTGGCCCACATGCAGCAGATCGAAATTTCCATTCGCCAGCACGATGCGTTCTCCGGCCCGCCGCCACTGCTCGACGCGCTCACGTAATTGCTCACGCGAAACAATTTTGCTGTCTTCCATCTTTATCAAGTGCGTTTCTCAATCGCGAATAAGTCCCGCAGATCAATGAGCCCGCGTCGAAGGCGGAGCCTGGTCCAGCGCATGCAACAACTCTTGCTGAGAAACGGTTGCCGTGCCTCGCTTCATGACTACGATTCCCCCTGCATAATTGGCGATCTGCGCGGCCTCTTCGGTACTGGCGCCGGCCGCGAGCGCCGCGCTGAATGCGGCAATCACGGTGTCACCAGCGCCGGTGACATCGGCGACTTGGTCCGAGCCGAAAATCGGGATGTCGACGGGGGCTTGGTTCTGATCGAATGCGACCATGCCGTCCCGCCCGCGAGTGACCAGCAGCGACTGCAGCTTCATCCGTTCCATCACTTGTTTGCCAGCCTCAACCACTTTCTCCCAACTCTGTCCTATGCGCATGCCAAGCGCCGCCTCCACTTCCGGTTCGTTCGGAGTCGCCGCACTCGCGCCAGAGTATTCCAGCAGCCTGTAACGCGAGTCGATAATCGAGGGAATCGTCTTCCCACGCCCTCGTTCGCGTAGCGCATTCACGATAGCGGGACTGGCCGATCCATAGCCATAGTCGGAAACCACAAGGGCATCCGAAGCTCGCAGATATTCTCGCGCAGCCAGGAACAATTCGCGGGTAAGGTGCCGGTTGGGGGCAGCTTCCGGCTCGCGATCTACGCGCACCACTTGCTGGCGCGTATTGTGCGTCATGCCCGCGAGAATTCGCGTCTTGGTAACCGTCGTGTAGCTCTTATCCTTTAGTACTCCGCTGATGGGAATGCGCTTGTGGCGAAAATATTTCAGCAGCAATTTCCCCGGTTCGTCGTCGCCGATGGCGCCGACGGGAAGCACATTGACTCCGAGGTCAGCCAGATTATTGACGGCATTCGCGCCGCCTCCGGGAACAACCGTGCGCTCGCGATGCTTCAATATCAGCACGGGAGCTTCACGCGAGACGCGAGAAATTTCTCCAAACACAAACTCGTCGGCCACCAAGTCTCCGAGCACTGTAATCGTGAGCTTGGGGAATGCCTCGATAATCTTCCTCAGCCGGTCGGCTTCCTTTAAGTGTCTGGTCATCAGCTTTCCATTAGTAAACGCACGTGTCTCAGGAATTCTCTCACGAGCGCCTGCGGCGTCCTTCGATTACGCGCAGCATGGTATCCACAGCGTTAGCGGAGTCGGCGAGCTCCATTTTCACGGGGATGACCGACAATGGCGCAAGTGCGGAGAAATATCCGCCGAGATTTACGGCGTCCTTCTCGGTGGTTAGGAAACCATCCGCATCGCTTCGTCGCCTGATCTCCAGCAAGTCCCGAATGTCTTTCTCCGTGTAGGGATGATGATCACGAAAAAATGCCTCCGCCGCCGGATCGATGCCGGCTGTTCTCAATTGCAGCAAGAAATTCTGTGGACGGGCGATGCCGCAAAACACAACGGGGCGCGCAGGAATCGGCTGCATCGCGGTTGTGGTCACGATTCCCCGCCGCAGCCGCCATATAGCTTTTTCGCTGAGCGGAAATGCTTCTGCAGTCGCGCCGCTAGTGAGTACAACAGCGTCGGCTCGTCGGAGAGCCCGGAGAGGCTCGCGCAGGCGTCCTACAGGCAGCAGGCGATCGCGCGCATCTTCCGGCGTGACCAGCACGATATCGAAGTCACGAGCCAAACGGCGATGTTGAAAGCCATCGTCGAGCAGATGCGGTTGTGGACCGAATCGCGCCTCCGCAAAACCCCCTGCCTGGTGACGATCCTCGCCAACAATCACCGGCACCTGCAAGCGCCGGGAGATGAGCAGTGGTTCGTCGCCGAAGTCTCGCGCCAAGCCGGCAGGGTCGACTAACAGCACACCGCGACTCTTGCGCCCATGACCACGCGAGAGAACGTCAAACTTGATTCCGCGCGCCTTCAACAAATCACCCAACAATATAACGAAGGGGGTTTTTCCCGAACCGCCGGCCGACAGATTGCCTACGCTTATCACGGGCCCTTGCAGGGAACGCTGCTGCAACAATCGCCGGTCGTAAAAAAAATTGCGCAGGCCGACTGCGGCCGCGTAAGCGCCCGATAGCGGGTTGAGATTCATTTTTGCGCCAATAGTTCCTGTATAGCCTCAGCCGTTCGAGCGGTCGCACCCATTTGCGATCGTAAAGTCTCCGCTGCCCGCCGTCCTAATGCTTTACGTTCCTCGTCATTGGCCAGCAACAGCAGAAACATCGTGGACAGATCTGTTGAGTCGACAGTCCGAATCGCGTCGCGGTTTTGAAACAAGTTCACGATGTCGCGAAAGTTTTCGGTGTGCCTTCCAACAACAATCGCCACGCCATAATGCGCGGGTTCAATAATATTGTGTCCGCCGCCCGGCACCAGGCTGCCGCCAACAAATGCGATGTCGGCAAGCGAATAAAGCGCGGCCAGATCTCCGATGCTATCCAAGAGCAAAATTCCCCCGGCCAGATTCTGTTCCTGCCATTCCGACCTCCGATAGAAGCGAATCGGCATTTGTTCCAATAACGCCGCCACAACAGAGAAGCGCTCCGGATGGCGTGGACCAAGGATCATTACCGCTCTCGGATATTTCGCCAGGACACGCTCGAATGCTTTGATCAGCAGTTGCTCTTCCCCATCCACCGTGCTCCCACAAACCAGCACGGGGCTCGAGCGAGATGAGGCCATAGAGCTGCGCAAACTATCGACAATCGGCAGCGTCGCGGGCGAAGTCATATCGAATTTCAAATTTCCGCTGAAGCGAACGCGCTCCGCACAAGCTCCAATAGCCCGGAGACGCGCCGCGTCCTCCTCGGTCTGCGCCAGAAACAGTTCGACATTCGCCAGCGCCTTGCGAATCAAGGCGCGAAATCGCCGATAGCGGGGCCATGAGCGATCCGAGATGCGGGCGTTTACAACCGTTATGCGCGCGCCGCTCGCAGGCGCCAGTCGCATGAAGTTCGGCCAGAATTCAGTCTCCGCAATGATCACGAGTTCCGGCCGAAGTGCCCGCAGGTATGGGCGAATTGCGAATGCGAAATCCATTGGAAAATAGAAAACACGATTTTCTCCGAAACGCTTTCGCGCGAGCGCCTGTCCGGTGTCGGTAGTGGTTGAAACGAATAAGGAATGGCGCGGCAACCGCCGCTCAAGTTCCGCCACCAACCCGGCAATCGCAAGCACTTCGCCAACAGACACGGCGTGAAACCAGATTACAGGTTCGTCTTGCCCCGGCAAGCGAAGTCGTGACGAAACAGATCCAAGTCTCTCCGCCAATCCTCTGCGGTATTTCCCATGCCGCAGCATCTGGAAGAGCCAGTACGGCAAGCTCACCAGGACGACGAGTGCGAGCGCCAGGCTATACAGAAAGCTATAGAAGATGATCAAGTGCAGCCATTCTAAAACCTTCGCGCACTTTTCGCCGCCAGCCGCGTGGATTTAGGACAATCGAAACTACTGGGGGGACTCAACTTTGCCTCTATAATCGAAGTCATGTCGCGGGCAGGGAAAACTTGGATTCGCAGAGCTGCCTCCATTGCGTGCGTTATCGTTGCGTGCGCCGCGAGCCTGGCCGCCAAAGATTTTGTAAAACCGGCAGCTCAACCGGCGAAGACTTACGCTGCGCACGACGATCACTCGAACGAGAAGGTCAGCATTGCAGCCGATCCCTATGACACGCGCGAGAAGGCGAAGATTTTCTCGAATAACTTTGACGAGCACGGATATTTGCCGGTTTTCTTCATCGTCACCAACGATGGCGAACAGCCCATCGCCATCGCCAACATACAGGTCACTCTGATTACGGGTGGGCGCGACAAACTCACGCCGGCTACGTCCGAGGATCTCTTCCGCCGACTCAACAATCCGCGGGCGAATACGCATCCCATCCCGGTTCCGATCCCGCAGAAAAAAGTCAAAGGCGGGCTGAGTCAGAAAGACCGTGATGAAATCGAGTCAGCGCAATTCGCGGCTAAGGCGGTCGAGCCGCACGGCACGCAATCGGGGTTTCTCTTCTTCGACGTGGAGGGCATCTCCGATCCGCTTGCAGGCGCGCATCTCTACGTCACCGGGGTTGACGATGCTAACGGCACAGAATTGATGTACTTTGAAATTCCATTTGGCAAGTAGCTTATGTCAACTTTCGCAGACACATCAGTTGCGGCCACTACGGCCTACGAACCGGTGATCGGTCTTGAAGTCCACGTTCAGCTTTTGACCACAACGAAGATTTTCTGCTCCTGCTCGACTCGCTTCGGAGCGCCTCCCAACACAAATGTGTGTCCGGTGTGCCTGGGTATGCCGGGAGCCTTACCGGTGTTGAACCGTAAAGCGGTCGAGTTTGCGACGCTTGCCGCGATGGCACTGAATTGCCGCATTAACGCGGCTTCGATTTTTGCGCGCAAGAACTACTTCTATCCTGACCTGCCCAAGGGCTACCAGATTTCGCAATACGACAAGCCGCTCGGCGAGCGTGGATTCATCGAAGTTCCGGCCGACGGCGGCAAAACGAAAATCGGCATCACACGCGTGCACCTCGAGGAAGACGCGGGAAAGAGCTTGCACGAAGGCTTTCCCGATGCCGATGAAAAAACCGCCATCGATCTCAACCGCACCGGCGTTCCGCTGATCGAAATCGTCAGCGAGCCCGATATCGCCACGCCTGACGAAGCCTATGAGTATTTGACGCGGCTGAAAGAAATCATCCTTTACACGGGCGTCAGCGATTGCAACATGGAGGAGGGTTCGCTACGTTGTGACGCGAATGTCAGCGTGCGTCCGCGCGGGCAGAGGGAACTGGGGACGAAGACCGAGATCAAGAACGTAAACTCGTTCCGCTTTATCCGCGAGGCGCTGGTCTATGAGATCGGGCGGCAGATCGATTTGATCGAATCCGGCGGCAAGATCGTGCAGGAGACTCGCCTGTACAACTCCCACGAAGGCAAAACCTACAGCATGCGCTCCAAAGAACAGGCGCATGATTACCGCTATTTCCCCGAGCCGGACCTGCTTCCGTTGATCATAGACGAGAAGTGGAAAGCAGAGATCGCAAAAACTTTGCCTGAGCTACCGGAGGCGCGCCGCGCTCGTATGGTGAAGGAGTACGGCATCACCGAGTACGATGCGGGGGTGTTGACGGCTACAAAGTCGCTAGCCGACCAGTTTGAATCTGCGGCGAAGGCCGCGAAAAATCCTAAGCGTGTCGCGAACCTGGTCCAGGGTGAACTTATGGGCCGTCTCAAGGCCAAGGGAATTGGGATCGAGCAATCCCCCATTTCCATGCAGGGCATCGCGGCATCGGCCGACCTGGTGGAGAGCGGCGCGATTTCGGGCAAGATGCTCAAGGATTTCTACGATTTGTGCTTCGCGCGGAACAAGGATTTTCCTGACATCTATGATGAAGAAGGCCGTCCGGTGCAATCCACCGATACATCTGGGCTGGAGAAGATCATCGACGGAATCCTGGCTGCGAATCCCAAGCAACTGGAGCAGTATCGCGCCGGTAAGAAGACCATGATCGGCTTCTTTGTCGGCCAGGTGATGAAGGCATCCAAAGGCCAGGCCAATCCGCAACTGGTGAACGAGTTGCTGAACAAGAAGCTGGGATGATCGATTCTGCCACGCGAAGCCGATAAAGTAACCGAAGTACCATCTCCACCGCGTGACTTCCGCAACCTGATTCAAGGGTACGGTCCTCGATACGATGATGGCGGGCCTGTGTGCTCCGGCAGGCCGTTCGAGATACCATGAAAATCAAGCTCGACCGCATCATCAGCATTGCAACGCTCGCAGCTTCGCTTGTGGCCATCGTGCTCGTGTTGAAAAAGCCGGCTCCGGTGGCTAAGCCGCAGAGTCCTGCTTCCATCGCCGCGAATGCGCAGTCGTTCGGGCAGAAGATGGAGCAATTCGACCAGGCTGTGCAGACGGGCGTGCCCGCTTCCAGCGAAACCTATCAATCCTCGTATTCGCAAGCCCCGCCGTCGCAAACTCAGGCGGTCGGTTCGTCAACTCCCTCCGCTCTACCATCCAAAGCCGAAGTCCATCTCAGCTCTGACGAAGTGAGTGCGGTGCTGGCGCAAGCGGCGGGCGCGGGAAGTGGGGAACTTTCGCCTAGCTCGAACCTGGGTGGCGGCGAGCCGAACATCAAGGAACAGAACGTCAGTTTTGAGGGCGACACCGTGCATGGCCAGTTCCTGACGGAGATTGCAGGAAAGGACGTTTGGGTAACGGTTTCCGGACATCTTTCCTCGAAAGACGGGTTCGCTACGTTCGAACCCACCGAGTTCAAAGTGGGTGATTTGGAAGTTCCGGTTTCGCTGGTGAATCCCGCATTGCAGAAGAAACTTCTCGAACAACGTGACCGCATGAAGCTGCCGGGCAACGTTGGCGGGCTGAAGGTGGAGAATGGCGAACTAGTGTTGCAGGAGAAGTAAACTCACTCGCCCGCCGCGATACGATTTTCGGCGGCAACCTTTGCGTACCATCGTCCTGAATCCTTTATCGTCCGCCGCTGCGTTTTGAAGTCCGTATAAGCCAGTCCGAAGCGCTGGCTAAATCCTTCCGCCCATTCGAAATTATCCATCAAGCTCCACGCATGATAGCCGCGCACGTCTGCGCCATCGTCAATCGCTTGCGCCAACGCTTGCAGATACTGCCGGTGATATCGAATTCGCAACGGGTCGCGGACCACTCCATTAGCGTCAGGGCTGTCTTCGTACGAGCAGCCGCTCTCCGTGACTTCGATTACCGGGCGATTGAAGTCGCGGCTGATGCGAGTGACCACGTCGTACAGCGCCTGCGGCCAAACCTCCCATCCCATACCAGTCATCGGTCCCTGATTGCCGCCAACCATCTTCACCGGAAACAGCCACTGCTGCGTATTCGAGAGCCGCTCCACGGTCGTAGGCGCGGACGCGATAGTGCGGTAATAAAGATTCACTCCGATGAAATCCAGCGGAGCTTTCATCTTCTCCATATCGCTGGACTTGATGCCCATGGCGCTCTCCGGCAAGAACGCGAGAGCATCGGGATATTTTCCCTTGAGAGCAGGTTCCAGAAACCACAGATTTGTTATCGCGTGCGCGCGCTCGGCCGCAGTTATGTCCTCTTCCGAATTCGTCGCCGGCTCACACGCAGACATGCTGAATGCCGTGCCCACGCGGGCGAAAGGGCGGACCGACTTCAATGCCCGGAAGCCCGCCCCCTGCGCGAGGTTCACCGTGTGCGAGGCGCGGAGAAAATCGAACAGGCTCTTATGGCCAGGAGCATGAGTGCCCTCGAGATATCCCAAATCACAAAATGCGGAAGGCTCGTTGAACAGCATCCAATCAGTGATGCGGTCACCCAGCGATCGCGCCACAAGTTCCACATAGTCGGCAAAACGCGATGCCGTATCGCGATTGGGCCAGCCGCCGGCGTCGTCCAGGACCTGAGGCAAGTCCCAATGGTAGAGCGTTACAAATGGCCGGATTCGCGCTTCCAGCAAGGCGTCCACGAGCCGATTGTAATAATCGATGCCTTTGGAATTCGCCGGGCCTGATCCAGAAGATTGAATGCGCGGCCAGGAAAGCGAAAAGCGATAGCTGTTAAGATTCATCGCCCGCATCAGCGCGATGTCTTCACGCCACAGATGGTATGAATCGCAGGCGATATCTCCGGTGTCGCCATTCTTGATCTTTCCGGGTGTGTGCGCGAAGCGGTCCCAGATCGATTCGCCCTTTCCATCTTCCTTCCATGCGCCTTCAATCTGATAAGCGGCGGTCGCTGTTCCCCAATAAAAATTCTTGGGGAAGCGAACCTCCGCGGCGCTATCGAACTTTAAAGTATGTGGCCGCGGCACGAAGGTAGCCGTTCGCGCAGCAGTCGAGGAAATGCTGCATCCCGAAACCAATCCGGAAGGCAGTGCGGCCATTGCGGCCAGCAAAGTTCGGGTAAATTCGCGGCGTGTCAGGCGCAAAGTGGAACAGGGCTCCTCGATAGATAATACGACGCAATTTCAATTATGTTTGATGAACTTTCCTGTCTTCTGGCCAGTAAGCGAGTTGTAAAGCGTTTCCAGAAATGCATCCTCGTTAATGAACTGTCCAGAATACTTCTTCCACGGATCGAGCAGCTTGGCCTGCTTCATCTGATCAAGCGTCTTGCCGTCCTTCAGCGCTTTCTGCACTGCATCGCGCGTTTCCTTCAGCATTCCAAGATAGGCCCGCACATCGTCGAGATTCGAAATTGGACCATGCCCGGGAATCACTTTAACGTCCGGTGGCAATTGCGAAATCACCTGCGCCACGGCATCGACCATGCCGTTGATGCTGCCGCCGCTTTCCACATCGATGAAAGGAAAACCGTAGGTGACGAAATCGTCGCCCATGTGTACGACATTCGAGTGTGGGAAGAAAATAATCGAGTCGCCATCGGTGTGCCCGGCGGGAAAGTACAGGGCGCGGATGTCCTCGCCGTTTAGGTGAACAGTAACGTCATGATCAAAGGTAATAATCGGCAGGGCATCGTGAGACGCCGGCTTGGTTTCCATATGGACTGAGCTGCCATTGCCCAACCCTCCGCCGCTCTCCAACCGTTTGCGAACATTGTCTTGCGCGATGATGGGCGCTTGCTTCTGAAAGTACGCGTTGCCGCCGGTGTGATCGCCGTGATAGTGCGTGTTGATCACAAAGCGCACGGGCTTGTCCGTGATACCCTTGAGCGCAGCCTGAATCTTCTCGGCCAGAGGAGCGTACTGATCGTCGACGATCACGATACCGTCATCGCCAACGGAAGCGCCAATATTTCCTCCCGCGCCCTCCAACACATAGACGTTGCCCGCGACCTTCGAAACTTTCATCTGCACTTTGCTGAAGTCCTGGTCCTGAGCGCTGGCGAGACTGCCGAACAGAAAACAGACTGCGACAATATAGACCTTCCGCATGATCGTCCTCGGCTCCATACGCATCACGGCTTGCAATTCTAACGTCTACAAGCGGTATTTGACTGGAGAATTATTGCCAGCCCTGTAACAACTTCTCCAGAATTGCAATTGCCGCCGTGAGTTCCGACAGTTCGTAGGTAGCCAGTCTCGCAACCTCGGAGGCCAAATAGTCTATGCGCCGCCGCCTCGCTTGCTGCAGCAGGCTCGTTCCCCTAGCCGTGGCACGAATGCGCATCCGGCGAGCGTCTTCCGGGTCGTGGGTGATTTCAATCAGCCGACCGCGCGCCAGGGCAGCAACCACGCGGCTCATCGTCGGCGGTTTCACCTGCTCGGCAGCGGCCAACTCGCCCAGCGTCTTAGCCCCGCCGAATACGAGAACCGATAAGGCGGAAAGTTGCGTCGGTCCAATACCGACCGCCGCGTCCTGCTTCCGCACTCGGCGCAGCAGATGAATCGCAGCCGAGTGCAGGCGGTCAGCGGTGGCGATGGCGTCTGGTGGTGGTGCGTTTTTTTCTTGCTTGACTTTTTTCATCCAATATAGTTAGCTATGCTAACTAATTTGATCGCGGAGGTCAATACATGAACACATTAGCAACCGGCATTGGAATTACAGGTCTCGGCCAGATTGCGGTCAACGCCAAAGATGTCGAACGCGCCGCCGCATTTTATCAGGACAAGCTAGGTCTGAAGCTGCTCTTCAGAGCGCCTCCGGGGCTGGCGTTTTTCGATTGCGGCGGCGTGCGCCTGATGCTGGACCGGGCGGAAAAGCCGGAGTTCGATCATCCCAGCTCGATTTTGTACTTCTCCGTACCCGACATTCATGCGGCATACAGCAAGCTGAAGGAAAGCGAGGTTCACTTCGAGGATGAGCCGCACTTACTCGCGAAAATGCCTACTCACGATTTGTGGATGACATTCTTCCGCGACTCTGAGCAGAACCTGCTGGCGCTGATGAGCGAAGTGCCGCGCTAACAGCGTGGCCTCCGCTCACAGTGCGGTTCGTAGGGCTCATCTCACGATGTCGAAGACGGGATCGTAGGATCTCATCTGGTAGACCGCGTATGGGCACTCTGCTGCCCGCATTGATTCACCATGTCAGCGATGATGGCCTGCAGTCCCGTTTCGTCGTTGAGCGCCGGCACCGTTCCCTCATCGACGCCCTCCGTGCTCAGGCAGTTATCCACGCGATATACGTTCTTGGAGGTGGTGACATTCTGGTAGTAAAGCTGGCCTTGTGCCGCCGAATTGTTCTGGCACCAGGAACCATTGCAGCTCTCGGGCTTGCTGCAGAGCCAGCCGGATATGGAAGTTTTCGGATAGGTGAAAGTGGAGTCGGCCTCGGCGCCTGTCAATCCGTCCACAATGCTCATCTGTTTCCAAGCGGTGTATTGCGACTGAGGAATCTGATTGCCGCTATTGCAGGAGTTTGACCCCAACGCGCCGCTCCACGTCGAAACCGCGTTTTCAGCTCCATCGACGTAAGTCGGCATATCAGGCCACGATCCTGTCTGACCAGTCTGACACTGATTCCCGGGGCAGACTGTCATCGACGACGAGTTGGCATTGCAGCCGATGGATAGATCGCTCAACACCGGGCCGGATTGCAATTCCACATGATTCAGATATTCGTAGGCACCATATTCGGTGAGTGCGTAAGCCACGGCGGCCGATCCGGCGCTGGCCCCTTGCGCGCACATCGCACCGCCAGCGTAGGTATTCTTCTGATTCAGCAGCCAATCCATGACCGTAGCTGGCCGGCACGCGGCTGCCTTGAGGCTATTTCCGGTCCCGGCCCCAGTGTCTTCCCAGGCCGTGTCCCACACCACCTGAACCGTCTGAAAATTGTTCGGGCGGGCCGTATAGGCCTCAACATATTGCTCGAAGCCGGGAGTGGTTCCATACTGGCCATTGAAAAAGACGATTGTTCCCTGAGTGCCGTGGGGGTTTAGAACTCCATAGGTGAACCCAAGATCCAAGGTGTCAGGGCAGGTGACGGTCCCGCTATAACATGCCGTTCCCTGTGCGAACCCCTCCGCACATGCTACGGATCTGATCGGAGTATTGACGTGGCCCAGTGGCAGTTGGTTAGATTGGGCATGCGCCCAAGCGGAACACAAAACCATCGGCAGGCAGATTCCAGCAAGAATGAACAAGAATTTGTTTTTCATGGGGGAGTATCCTCTTTGGACGAAAACAAGAGTTTATGCAGGCATGGATAGCTACAAGTAGTCGCGGAACCACAGCTGGTTTTGCCCGACTAATAACTCCTAGCCTACCCCCGGATAATCGGCAATCCAACGTGCAGGAAGTACATTTGGATGACGCGGCAGGGCATGTCCTCCCGGAACCGGAAACCACGAGTCGTAAGCCCTGCTATCATTTGTCGGAAGGACTCAGGCCGTATGGAAGACTTCGAAGACGAAGAACCAATTCCTTATATTTCCGGCTCAGGAGAAGGACTAATGGAAGAAGGACCAGGTATGCATTCAGGAGCACGCCGTAACGAGGATATCGCGCTGGATCTCATGAAGTTTGTAGCCATGACCACGGGATACGGGCGAACGACGTCGTCCGGGGTGGGATTTCAAGGCACCGGCTCGGCTGCGAAGCCCGAGGAGTACGCGGCGCAATTGCTCGAGTTGTATGGAAAGTGCCGGGAAGCTGTCGAGGGGAAAAAATAAGGGAGCACAACTGACAATCGGACCGCGGCCTTGGGCCGCGGTTCACGATTTCTAAAATAAGCCTATCGTCGTCCCTTCTTCGCTTTTTTCTTGGCCGTCTTCTTCGGAGCAGCTTTTTTCTTGGCTGGCTTCTTGGCCGCCTTCTTCTTGGCCGGTTTGGGCGGTGCTTTTTTCTTTGCAGGAGCGGGTGCCTTTTTGGCAGGCGCTTTTTTCTTTGCCGCCGGCTTCCTGGCGCCGCCAGACGCAGCGGGTTTGGGCGCAGGCGGCGGAGGCGCTGCGGGCTCACTCATGTCCGATTCAGGCAGGCCAGCTTCTTCCTCCTCTTCTTCCTCTTCTTCGAAATCCTCTTCGAGCGATTCGCTGTAGGCGCCGCTATCGCCGAAGTCTTCTTCTTCGTCACGTCCGTACAGTGTGGGATCGTTGAACCTCATTGCTCCTCCTAGCTTTATTTTGGGGCTCCTGGCGCCATAACTAGGTCGCAGTGTGCCGAAACATCAAGAATTAAAAGGCCACAGAAACTTTGTGTTGGAACGGCGGGCGATTATAGCACGACGTTTGGTGCAGGCTGCAAGGACCGTTATCACAACGCCTGCTTACTCCTGTTACCACACGCTGCGGCGGAATGAAAGAAGATTCCGATTCCAACCAAGAAAAACCGCTCCTGAAACACAGGGACGCTCTTGTCCGCAACTGAAAATTGCTTGGCCGATATCCTTTTCCTTGAAGAACCAGAAATTTTGCAAATGGTCTTTAGAGGGGATTATCGACTGGGTTGGACGACGAGGATCATGCCGGGACGAAGCGTGGCGATGTTTTGGTTGCTGCGTTTGAGGGCGGCCACGGTGGTTTTGTAGCTCGTCGCGATCGAATAGAGAGTCTCGCCGGATTTTACTTTGTGACGGAGCACCGTCGCCTGATCTGAGCTGCTTTCGTTTTCTTCCGCTAAGGGCGTCGCCTTGCCGGAAGAATTCTTAGCGCTGGCTGTCTGATTCGGTTTCCTCGTGCGGGATCGAGGCTTGCTATCGGTGCTGGAAGCGACCTCGCTTCCGGGGGCGACAGGAAGGTGTAGGGCCAGCACGCTGCGGCCGCGAAGGGTATCGCCACGCAAGCCATTCCAGCGGCGGACCATTTGAGCCGGGACGCCAAAATTCTCGGCTACCCTCTGCACCGTATCGCCTTTACGAACTTTATATCGCGTAATTCGCCGCGCATAGGTCAAGCTGTCACTTGAGTGCTTGCTCGGCGTAACCGGTACGATCAACCTGGCATCCGCCTGCAAAGCCGCACCGTCGAGGTGGTTGGCTTCGGCAATCGACCGGGCCGTGGTGTGGTATGCCCGTGCCAATGAAGCCAACGTTTCGCCAGAATGCACCGTCGGATAGCGCCACCAGACACGCATCTCGGCGGGGATTTCGGCGATGGCGCTTTGATACTGCGGTTTCGTACCAGCCGGCAGATGAAGTTCGAATGTTCCATCCTTCGGCGTGCTCAACCGCAAAAGGCTGGGATTGAGCTGCTGAAGCTGAGCAGGTGTCGCGCCCACGCAATCGGCCACCAGCCGCAGATCAACCGGATAGTTGATGCTCACAGTATCAAAAAGCGTCGGCTCATCCATCGACACATCGTCGAAACCGTAATGCGAAAGATTCTTGGTCACGATGGTCACGGCCAGGATGATGGGGACGTAATTACGCGTTTCCTTAGGAAGAACGTTGCGCTGGTAAAGCTCCCAGAAATCGGCATACCCCGTGCGCTTGACCGCGGCTTGCACGGTACCCGGGCCTGAATTGTAAGCGGCCATGGCGAGATACCAATCCCCGAACTGTGCATACAAATCTCTTAAATGCCGGGCCGCGGCTCGCGTGGATTTTTCCGGGTCTTGGCGATCGTCCACCCAAAGCGAACGCTGCAAACCATAACCTCTGGCGCGGCTGCCCATAAACTGCCAGATACCGCGAGCCCCAGCCCGAGACACCGCGGTCGGCTGAAACCCGGATTCTGCCTGCGCCAAGTAGATCAAATCCTGTGGAACGCCCTCTTCCCTGAGGATGCGCACCATCATGTTGTGGTAGCGGCCAGAGCGGGCGTAAGCACGCTCGAAAGTACCCCTCCCGCGATTGGAGAAATAGCTGATGTAACCTGCGACTTGGTCGGTCATCATCAGCGGCAAGTCAGAGTGGGTCGACTTGATTTCGGCCTGCGCTTTCGCGCGAATGCCCGGATCGGCCGCCGGAGTGATGCCATTGGTTTCATCAATGGGAGCCGGTTCCGTTTTCTGAGCTTCCGACTCTGGTGCCAGGTCGACAAGATTCAGATGATTCACTCCGTCTGTGATCCGATCGAATTCCTTTTGCAGGCGATCGTCGGAGCGAATATCAAGATTGCTCTCCAGCAGCGCGTTGAAGGCGTTATCAAAATTCTGCTTGGCGGCATCCATTCGGCCAGCCTCATAGTTCGCCATTCCGGCCTGATATTCCCCTTCTACGGCTGCCACCAGATCCCCCACCGGGTCGGATATTCGCGTCGGCGCACGTGGAATCGTGAGTTCCGAACCTTGGCTCGATTCTTGGGCGCTTTCTGAAGAACTGACATCTGCAACGCGTGGCGGGGCAGCAGCAGGCCTTTGAACTGTCAACGCGGGCGCCGTTGACTGAGGCAGCAGTGAAACCGGTTTCTGAGCCGTTTGGCAGGAACAGCCAATGATAACCAGCCCCACGAGTATCGCAATCCGAGCGTGCAGTTTCGTAACGCGCATTTTTCTCTATGAGATAGAGAAGGCTCCTGAAGTTAAAGTCCGGTGAATTCTATCAAAATCCTATCCTGCCGAGGCACCCGGGTCAACGCCGCAATAGTGGTCGTCTCCGTTACTCCGGGCACCTGTCGGGTGGTTACTTTCGAGCCAAATACCCGATAGTCAGACGGTATAAACCGGCCAAAAGGTTTGACGGGATCGGTATTATCCGCCGTTTAGCAGGTACCAATCAAACCCGCCAGTAATCCGGCCGCCAGTTCTGAATTGCCTTCTTTATATCTGAGCGAGACAGCTTCTCAGCAAGTGCGCGTTCGGCCAACCCGGGCGCTTCGGCGTCCGACGCAAATCTTAGAGCCACAAGCTGGTCTTCAGTCAGTTCAGGGAGTCGGGAGCGCAAGGGCTCGGAGCATAAAGCCGTCAGCCGCAGACGCTCTTCAAGACGAATCACTCGATCCTGCACCTTTAGCGCGTACATACGAGTCTTAAGAAGGACGATCACCGCCGTTACCGAGAGTACGAAGAACGAAGCTGAATGGAAACCGGGCCGCCGGATCAGATGAATCAGACCACCAATGGCAGTGAAAGTGAGTATCGGTAGAGCGACGAAGTGAAACCACGGATCCCGACGGGTGTGGTTAGCGAGCGTCTGAGGCTTCTTTTCGGCCATGAAAGAAATCCCCTCAAAACCTTTAGCCCATGAATCTATACCCCAAACCTGGAACCGTCAAAGCACCGGCGAATCGGCACTCGCGCACAGAACATCTAAGCCGGAATGAAAGCCATTCAGGTGAAGCAGCCCGGTGGGCCGGAAGCCATGGAACTGGTTGAGCTTCCGATCCCGGAACCCAAGCCAAACGAAGCCGTCGTAAAGTTAGCCGCCTCGGGCGTGAATTTTATCGATGTGTACTTCCGCGAAGGTCGCTACAAGGTCCCTCTCCCAGTTGTATTGGGGCAGGAGGGCGCGGGAACCGTTAATTCCGTCGGTGCCGAGGTGAAATCGGTAAAGGTAGGAGATCGCGTAGCCTGGAGCGGATTGCACGGCTCCTACGCCGAATATGCCGCGATAGTTGCCGACCGCCTGGTGCCCGTCCCGCAAGGAGTAAGCGAACAGCAGGCGGCAGGGGCCATGTTGCAGGGCATGACGGCGCATTATCTCTCTCACGATACCTACCCCCTTAAGCGAGGCGAGACGGCGCTCGTCCATGCCGCCGCCGGCGGCGTTGGTTTGCTTCTGGTACAAATGGCGCACAACATCGGCGCGCGAGTTATTGCTACGGTATCCACCCCGGAAAAGGCGAAATTGGCTCGAGAGGCCGGCGCCGACGACGTGATTCTCTACACGCAAACTGACTTCGAAACCGAAACGAAGCGTCTCACTAACGGCAAAGGCCTGGATGTGGTGTTTGACTCGGTGGGCAAAACGACATTTGACAAGGGGTTGAACGTTCTGCGGCCACGCGGCATGATGGTCCTGTTTGGCGGTTCAAGCGGTGCTGTGCCGCCCTTTGATCCCATTATTCTGACGCAGAAAGGCTCGCTTTTCCTGACCCGGCCTTCGCTCGCGAACTACATCTCAACGCGGGAAGAGTTGGTGGAGCACTCGGAAGCAGTTTTCGGAATGATCCGAGAGGGCAAACTCAAGCTGCGCATCGAGCATATTTATCCGCTTGCTGAGGCGCAACAAGCCCATCGCGAGTTACAGGCGAGGAAGACCACCGGGAAACTGCTGCTGATTCCGTAAGAGCCCGATCGAGCCGGGCGCGCCTTCCCGCGTGAGGAAAGGCAGCATAAAATTCAAGCTGCTTCCTAACCCCGCGCTTCAGCGACGCAATGGAGTTTCAGAGGGTGATCAGGCGAAGTGTTGGAAAGTCTTCCTTGTACGGACGCGCATCGAGCGTCATCAACTGATCAGCGCGAACCGAGGCGTGCGCGGCCACTAGGAAGTCGACGGGCAGGCGCTTAGGAGTTCCTCCACCTAATCTCCTTCTGCGGTGTGCATAAGCCGCGAAGCCGTTGGCCGCGGAGCGCCATACGCTTTCTTCCAAACTAAACTCCACGGCGATATCTGTTTTGCGCAGAAACTGCTCAATGAAGGCTTCGCTGACGGATGGACTAGCGTGCAGTTCGACGCAGACCGGCCCGCAAACGACCAGCCCTCCCTCAGAATACAAATCCACCAGCCTCGAGGAAATTCGAGAAGCCAGCGGTTCGCGTGACCACAGGGCGGAGAGAACATTGGTATCGAGCGCAGTCCTCACTTGCCGTCGGACTCAACCTCGTTTTGCAGATCCTCGCTTCGCAGATCGCGGAGCCAATCGTTGATTTCCTTTTCTCCACCCGGGAAGTTACCCAGAATGCCAGCCTACTCCGCGAACGGATTCGTTTTAGGGCGCAGGGGGCGAATAATCGTATGTTCGCCCTCGACGACAAACTCCACCCGATCTCCGGAGGACAACCCCAGACGATTGCGGATCTCCGCCGGGACTGTCACTTGGCCCTTGCTACTGATTGTGCTGGAGTTTCCCATCTTTACCAATCCTCTTTCCAGTAAGGAGAGCAGTCTACCTCTGGGGTCAATTTGAATGTCCCCCGCGCGAATAACGGCGTGCGTACTCCGGCACGCTCTGTCCGCCTAAAAGCCGTGCGTCATCAATCGGTGAACCGGTCTTCATCTCCAGAGGAACAACCCCCGCCCAAGTCGGAAACGAATAATCCTCCTCGTCGTCAATCGCAGGCCCACTGCGAACCTTGGCCGAAAACTCGTCTATTGGAACACGCAAAACCGAAGTAGCTTTCAACTCCCGGTCATTGGGCTGCCGCGCGTCCTCCCAGCGACCAGGAATGATGTGCTCCGAAAGAAGCCGCAATGCCTCAAGTTTTTCCTCCGGGTCATCCACCAAGGTCGCTCTTCCCAAAATAACGACCGAGCGGTAGTTCATCGAGTGATTGAAGATCGACCTAGCGAGCACGAGCCCATCCAGCAGAGTTACCGTAATGCACACTGGCACGGCTTCCTTCATCTGCCGCAACATGCGGCTGGCGGCGGAGCCGTGAATGTAAAGGCTGTCGTCCTTTCGTCCGTAGGAGGTGGGAATGACGAACGGCTGGCCATCCACAGCGAAGCCGACGTGGCAAAGAAATCCTTCGTCGAGGATGCGGTATGCGGTTTCACGATCATAAACGGCGCGCTCCGCTTCGCGGACAACACGGGTCCGCGGCGTGGGCGTATAAGGTGTGGACATTGGGAAACGTACTCCGGCAAGCGCCAAGGATGGGTAAAAGGCGAGTGTAGCACCATCCTGAAGGTCCAGAGTTCCTCAATCGCCAGTTCTACATTCGAAGAGAAAGAGCTTAAGAAGACTCGCCTGCAGCTTTCCCGAACCTACCAGTAAAACTTCAGCGCAAATTGAAATTGCCGCGGATCATACGCGGCAGTCGGCTGCCCGGCATTCGTGAACAGCGGGCTTACCGCGGCCCGGTTGTCGCGGTTGGCGATGTTGAACATGTCGGCAATCAACTCCATGTTGTAGCGCTCGCCGAAGTAGATGCGTCTGGCAATGCGGAGATCGTCGAACACAGTCCAAGGTTGAACGCCGGCGTTGCGGCCCAGATTACCGTCGAGCGAGAGCAGCGTTCCGTTGAAGTCTGCTATGCAGGGCTCCTGGAAAACGCCGGTTGGCGAATACTTCGAAGTAACCGCCGGAAATCCGAGCGCAGTACAAGCGGGGTTCACAAATGTGTTCGGCCGGCCTGTAAGGGCCGACTCCTGGAGGTTATCGCCGTTGCCCGTGATTATGTTAAAAGGCCGCCCTGATCCGAATTCGATCAGCGGAGCGACCGTCCAATTGCTGAAGAATTTGCCCTCGAATCCCCTGCCCCCAAGCTTGCCACTCTGATACACGCCGCTGAACACAAACCGTTGACGCTCATCAAACAGCGAACTGGAGCGATCCAAGCTTGGGTAATAGCTGTCCTGGGGAGTAAGAGTAGATTGGAGATCCGTCGAGTCGTCGATGGCGTGCGACCAGGTGTAGGAAGCCAGGAATTCGTAGTGACCGCCGAAGCGCTTGCGGAGGTTCGCGCTCATGCCGTGGTAAACGGAGCTGCCATTCGAATAATTGGCGTCCATGTCGCCGAAGGGAATGCAATTGGCCAGGGTTGAGGGATCGCACGCCGTGTTAATGCCGGCAATGCTATAGCCGGACGCCTGGAAATACTGCAACACCGCAGGTACAAGAGCGGTCACGCAAGCGCCTCCGCCGGAAGCGGTTAGAGCATTGGCAATCGATGCATTCAACCCGCTAGGGCGGAAAAAGTTCATAAGAGCAGCCGACACCCAGGGTTGCCCCTTCGAATTGAAGCCGCACGGCGCAAAGCCCTGCGAACTGGGACCGCTTCCTACTCCCAACGGTCCACCGACGCTTGCATAGGAGGTCGGATCGGATTGCGCAGCCAGGAAATTCGCCACCAACAGGTCGCCGCGCTGCGCGTTCGCGTTGATGGGACGATTCAGATGGCGTCCGCCGTTGAAGTTATAAGCCAGGCTGAAAGCGAAGCCGCGGCCCAGGTCTTGCTCAATCGTGAAGTTTGCCTGCTGTGAATAGGCAAACACGAAATTTTTCGATTGAGGATAACCGAAGGGTTGGAAGAACAGCGGGAAGCCAGCCGTAAGGTAGTTCTGATTCAGAAACAGAGAGTTCGGGAAGTTGATCGAAGTGAACTGCTGTTGATTGGGCAGGTAGCCAAGTGCAGGGAGTAACGCCCCTGGCCCTGGGGTGCAGGCAGCGCTATTTACCAGCCCCTGGAAAATTGGAATCGCATTCAGGTTGGCTGGATTCCCGGCGCCATTGCATACGCCCGTGCCGGGGAATGCCAACTGGCCGCTCGAGGAACCGTCAGAAGCATTTCCTAGGAAATACAGACCGAGCAAGGGATGGTCATAGAACATTCCGTAAGAAGCGCGTACAACGGTTTTGCCGTCCCCCTTCGGATCCCAGGCCACGCCAACGCGTGGCTGGATGTTATTGGTATCGGTTTGAATGCCCTTCTGCAATCCCAGAAAGTTATAGCCCGCTTGCCCCAATGGAGTCACCGGTTTGAATGTCGGCGGAATCTCCACGTCATATCGCACGCCATAGTTCAAAGTAAAGTTAGGACGAATGCGCCATGAGTCCTGCCAAAACGCGCCGATGGGGATGTTAGTAAACGAGTCGCTTGGACTGCCAAGTCCCTGAACAAAATCTCCCGGCAGTCCCGCGCCATAAGCTTGCACTGCATTCAAAGTGGGGAAGGGCTGAGGGAAGGCGGAGAATGAGCCGAAGTCGTAAACTCCGCCGTAGTTAACGGTGAACGTCGCGGTGAGCGGGAGATAGTTGACGTCCGCACCGAATTTCATGTTATGACGCCCGATGCTCCAGGAAAAATTGTCGGTGAACTGGTAGCGCTGCTCGACGCGCTGAATATAAGAATACGGCTCACGGCCGAAATAGCCGAATCCCGGAATGTTGACGGCAGGATCTGCGCCCGCAGCGATTTGCGTGTTGTAAAAGTAAGACAGCCCGCGCCGCGCATACTGAAAGCGGAATTCGTTGACTTTGTTGTTGCCGATGGTCCATGTGTCTTGAACCACGCCGGTGATGTCGCGATAGGTCTGCTCGGACGTTCGTGAATACGCGTTCTGGCCGAAAGGCTGATCCTCGCCGCTGCCCTCGAGTCCAGTCACGGTGCTGGGGCTGACGTTCACCCGCAGCGTCAGCCGATTGTTAGTGTTGACGTTGTGATCGACCCGCAGCGAGTAGAGGCTGGTACCTTCGAAAACGGGAAAATTACCTGCCTGCGAACCTAGCGACTGATACGAGGCTGGGACAAAACACGGCGGCGTCGCACAACTAGTCGCGAAGCCACTCAGGCCCGGAATTCCGGTCAGGCCGGTAGGCCATGCGCCATTCAGCGCCATCCCCGAAGACGCTCCCAGCAGAAATACGTAGTTCGGCACGCTCGGGGCAATCGCTCCAAAGGCGGCGGGATCGGCGACGGCCAATTGAGCCAGGGTCCCGCCGGGTCCGAGGAATGCGGCCTGATCGCTCGTTATCGGAATGCTGCCAAAGGGCAATGGAATCAGCCCTCCCGCCGTCGTCGAAGTATCGAAATTCTGCAGACCGTAATATCCGATGTTGCTTCCCGGAGCAACGGTCGAAAATCCGGTTTCGTGTCGCCGCGTGACCTCGTAAGAAAAATAAAAGAAAGTTTTGTCTTTTTTAATCGGTCCGCCAAATGCGGCTCCGGCCTGCACTCGCGTGTAGGCGGGGTTCGATACCGTGCTAAACGGATTCACGGCTTGAAAATTCCGGTTGCGCAAATAACCAAAGACATCGCCGTGAAAAGCATTCGATCCCGAGCGCGTGATGATGTTCACGACGCCGCCGGCTGCGCGACCGTACTCCGGCGCATAGTTGTTAGTAATGATTTGAAATTCCTGCACAGCTTCCTGAGACACGGTCGAGCGCACGCCGTTCGTGGAATTATCGGTAGCGTCCGCGCCATCCACATTCACCAAATTCGAGCGGCCGCGCTGGCCGCTGATATTCAGCCCCGAAGTAGGGGCGGCCCCTAAAGACGGTGCGTTGTCGCGGACGACCTGGGAGTCGGTCAAAGTGAAGTTGATGTAATCCCGGCCATTGATTGGCAAATTATCAATGCGACGCTGCCCAATCGTGTCAGTCGTCGAAGTGCGCGACGTTTCCACCAAGTCTGCCTGCGAACTTACCTCCACCACTTCTTTTCCGCTGGCGACGGCAAGGTTTAGGGGAAGATCGACCAGTCCGCCGACAGTGATGCTCACATTGGTGGCTTCGGTCTTAGCGAATCCGCTCGCTTCCACCGTCACGCTGTAGCTCCCCGGGGGCAGTTGGCGAGCCGTGTATCCGCCCTGTCCGTCTCCAGTCGCCGTACGCGCCAGGCCCTTCGCAAGGTCGTTTACAGTGACGGTGGCATTGGCTACCAACCCTCCCTTGGGATCTCTCACCGTAATGCGTAGATCGCCGGTGGCGACACCGCCTTGTCCGAAGGCAATGGAGGAAAGCAGCAGCACGAAGATCGCAACGAAGGAGATGTTTGCGCCGCGGAGCGTGCTGATGAGGTTCAACTTTGACCGAATCATTCTTGAGCAAATAATGCTTGAGCGGATCATCGAGTCTCCCTTGCTTCCGACACGTTGAGCGTGGTGGCAGAAAAAGCTGCAGCGGCGAGTTGCCGATTTGAGCGCACGACTTTGTGGGCTGAGAGTTCCCGCTGGTTTTTACACCATCGGGGGCAGCGAAAACAAGGCTGGAGTCAAGGGAGGAAGTGGGAAAGTTACTCCTCAACCGGTCTGCGAGTCGTGAGGTGCGTCACAAACTTAGCCGTTCCACGAAAGTCGCACGGCCGCCGACGGATTTTGCAACCGTCCCAGCAGCATCGCCGAACCGCTGACCTGCTCATACCGGTCCGCAACGCGAACCGCGGCGAAGCTCGAATTCGGGAGAGCCAGCGCTATGTAAATCCGAACCCGCGCCACAGTCGTGTTACGGCGCAGCAGAAGAGCATCATTCACCAATTGCTGCGCGGCTTCGGAAATTCGGGAATCGCCGCTGGCCAGCGCCGCCTCGCCAATCCGCACAAGCACGACCGCATTCGCCCCGGCAACCTGGACGTAAGCGGCCATGGCTCGCAAGCGCTCGCGCCGCACCATTCGGAATTGCGCCGGCGGAAGCTGCCGGCGCAAATAATCGTCCTCCGCGGGATTGGCCAGATTGCGGAACGCCTCCACATCGATGGGACGAATGGTTGTGGCCAGGCTCGAACTTTTCCTGACCTGCAGGCTCTGCGTGACAGCAATGCGCAAGATGGTGCCAAGCGCGACCGCGGCGGCGATGACAAGAACGATGGCCAGATTCATTGCTGTAGTAAACGCTCCAGTTCCCGGTTCCAGATTGCCAAATTATTTTCCGGCAACGAAACCGCAGACGTCGTGGGCTTTTTCTGGGGGACGAGGAGGTAGTAGAACCAGATCAGGACGCA
>Ga0116125_1000279_pt1 | contig 24192 bp, 23 predicted proteins | sample June2015DPH_16_1_2_FD_89729 | JGI IMG/M metagenome (GOLD analysis project Ga0116125, IMG submission 89729) | Peatland microbial communities from SPRUCE experiment site at the Marcell Experimental Forest, Minnesota, USA - June2015DPH_16_10 | ecosystem: Environmental > Terrestrial > Soil >...
CCCCAGCCGTCAGCGTGACGCGTAGCTGCACGTTGCCGCTCACGTTCCACACCAGATACACTCCGCCATTGAAGCTGCTGGTCAGGCTCTGCGTGTTCAGCACGTTGCCATTTCCATCCAACACCTGCACCGTCTGGCGCCGCGCCGTCGTGTCCCAATCCAAGCAATACAGCGCCACTTGATGCGTCTTACCGTCGGTAATATTCAGACTCACCGTAAATGAGCTGTACGTATACCACAACCCCGCAATGCGGCTGGCTGGATTCGAGGCCTTCTGCAAGGCCCGGACGTCGCTGGTGGAAGCGGCCCACACTGCTTGCGTCTCCCCGGACTCCGTGGGTGTGACATAGGACGGGTTCAACGTCAAATCCCCAATCACAATATAGCCGTTGGCTCCGTACGTTCCTACCCAACTCCCCTGCGTGGTGGTGTCCAGCTTCACAAATGTTGCCGCTGAATTGGAAGTTACGACAGTCGAGTCACTCCAATTCGCAGAAGCCGAGCCTCCACCGGACACGCTTACCTGATTTACCTGCGGAGAACTCGCGCTGGCCGCCACATTTACCGTCGCCGTGATCGCCGGATAGCTGCTTCCTCCCGCCAGCGCATCGCTGCGCGTACAGTTTGTCGAAACACAGGTCCAGCCCGTGCCCGACATCGAGACCAATGTTAACCCCGCCGGTACCGTCTCGGTCATGGTTACGGTCCCGCTGGTTGCCGCAGCGCTGCTCGCGTTCGATACTGTGACCGTATAGGCGGCATTCTGCTGTCCTTGGATGAAGCTGCCTATATGCGTCTCGCCGACACCCAGCACCGGATTGGCTGATCCCGCCGGTCCCAAGAACAATCCAGTGGCTACGGCGTTGGCTCCAGCCGTCAGCGTAACGCGTAGCTGTACGTTACCGCTCACGTTCCATACCAGATACACTCCGCCATTGAAGCTGCTGGTCAGGCTCTGCGTGTTCAGTACGTTTCCATTTCCATCCAACACCTGCACCGTCTCGCGCCGCGCGGTCGTGTCCCAATCCAGGCAATACAGCGCCACTTGATGCGTCTTACCGTCAGTGATATTCAGACCTACCGTGAATGTGTTGTACGTATACCAAAGCCCCGCGACCCGATCTGACAGATTCGAGGCCTTCTGCAATGCCCGTACGTCGCTGGTCGAAGCGGCCCACACCGCCTGCGCATCCCCGGACACCACCGGAGTCACATAAGACGGGTTCAACGTAAGATCTCCGATCACGATGTATCCGTCGTCCCCGTATATCCCATGCCAATTCCCCTGCGTGGTTGTGTCCAACTTCACAAAAGCCGCGGAAGAGCTTCCAGCAACCACCAGGGACGCCGAGGCGGTGTGCTTGTCGCTCCCACTTGTTCCGGTCGCGGTAGTGGTGGAGCTTCCCCCCTGGGCGCCGCTAGCTGCGGTGATTGTCAACGTGGAGGTTCCGGAGCCCACAATTGAGGTCGGATTAAAACTACCGGTCACTCCGGCCGGCAGGCCCGACACGCCGAGACTTACCGCTCCCGTGAAGCCATTGACGGCCGCCACGGTCACGGTGTAAGTGACATTGCTCCCCCCCGCCGTTACGTTTTGTGAGCTCGGAGACATGCCGAGCGTGAAATCCGGCTGCGCGATGCCGGGATTTAGTTTGACAAGAAATGCCTCGAAGGTGCCAAGCAGCGACCCTTGCACCCCTCCGACGATCGGAAAATTGGCGGAGCTGGTCTGCCCTGCCACGATAACGTTGCCCGATGGATCCAGCGTGATCGCATTGGCTGAATCCAGTCCGGTCCCGCCATAATAAGTGGCGAAATTCAAGGCGGCTCCCGACGAACCAATAATCAGGACAAAAGCGTTGTATGAGCCCTCCAGGCTGGCTTGTATTGGCGACACCGTGGGCATGTCCGCCGATCCAGTGTAACCAGCTACGTAGGCGTTCCCCGCCAAATCTACTGCTATAGCCTGGCCGTAATCCTGGGTGCTGCCTCCGAAATATGTACTGTAGACTAACCCTGTTCCGAACGGATTGAACTCCGAGATGAAGGCGTTCATGGTGCCAGCACCGGGAATGAGTTGGACCGCGGCGGCAACGGGAAAATTCGTCGAGCTGGTGCTCCCAACCACAAATGCATCTCCCAGCGTATCTACTGCGATTCCTGCTCCCGCTTCCGGAGAGCCCAAAGCTCCGCCGCTACCACCCAGGTAGGTACTGTAAACCAAGCTGTTCCCTCCCGGACTCAGCTTGGTGACGAAGGCATCCTCGCCGCCCGCGTTCGCGGCCTGAAAAGGAGTTGCGGTTGGAAAGTTGGTGGAAAAAGTTCCGCCGGTGATGTAGGCGTTGCCGGAGGAATCCACACTGATAGCCGCTGCATGGTCAGTCCCGCTTCCGCCCAGGTAAGTGCTGTATACCAATACTCCCGCCGCACTGATCTTGGAAACAAATGCGTCCTGCCCACCGCCGTTGGACGCCTGGAAGGGAGTTAGCGTCGGAAAATTTGACGATGTGGTATCTCCCGTCACATACGCGTTGCCCTGCGAATCCAGCGCGATCCCATAGGAGATTTCCGTTCCTGAGCCGCCTAAATATGTGCTGAATGTCAGGCTGTTTCCGGCCGCGTTTAACTTCAACACAAAAGCATCGCGCGCGCCCGAGAGCGAGGCTTGAAGCGCCAGCGTGATGGGAAAGTTCGAAGAGGTTGTCGTGCCCGTCACATAAGCATTCCCGCCACCATCCACCGCAATTCCGTAGGCGCGGTCGTCGCCGGCTCCACCGATGTAGGTGGCGTACAGTAGCGTGTTTCCGGCCGAATTCACTTTCATGACAAAGGCGTCCACGCTCCCGGCATTGAATCCCTGAAGCGGGCTCGCTGTCGGAAGATCCGTCGAATCCGTCCAACCAGTCACATAGGCGTTCCCATTCGAATCCACCGCCACCGCGGTCGCCGCGGTGTCCCCTAGTGCGCCGAAGTAAGAGCTGTATACGACCACCGGATCGATAACTAGGGGAAGCGTGGGATCGAACGCCCCCAACTCAAAGCCGACCCCTCCGTCGGGCCAGATTTTGTATGCTGCCGGAACGTCGATGCGAGCGGCCCCACGTAACTGAAAAGCTGCCGGCTTCTCTTCACGAAATTCGCCAAGCTCCGACATGAATGTAAGATTGCCGCCTTGGTCGATATCCGGCGCGCCCAGTCCCGCGTAGCGCACGCGAATAAGGCTCGGATTGCCGCCTGACGCTACCACGTACTCGGATTTCAATCGTGAACCTGCGAAAGCAAATCCTACATCGATTCCCCTGTAGATCCCGTGATACACCACCTCCTTATAAGTTGGGAGATTGGTTGACCAATCCTGTGGCCGGTTGCCCGTGAGGCAATTCACCACCCCAGCTTGACGATCCTCGCCTTCGGGATCAATCCCGCTGGCATCCAGAAACTCAGCTTGAAAAGCGAGGTGATGAATCTTGTACACCACGCGGTCTTTGAGGAAGTATGCCCTCGCATCGCGAGTCATAGAAATATACCCTTCCCCGCCTTTGAAGAAGAGTGGATCGGCAAACGCGTGAGTTAGCCGATTATCCGCAGCCACCAACTGCGCGGAACATGGCGCCAGCTCGAAAAATAGAACAGCAATGACGAGAAGCACCCTTTGTTGCGCCATCCCCAGTCCTCTTCAGAAGGGGTGCCATGAACGAAGAAAAAGTCTCTTTCTTGTTGCTACAGCATGGGGGGGATTGCGCCACCCATTTTCGCCGCGGCGGCCCGGTCACCCACCCTCTTGACAGACATCGCAATTTGCAATATGATTATTCCAGATTGCGATATTATGCGGCTCGGTGAAAAGCTCCGCTACCTCCGCCAGGTGGAAGGCACCCTCCGCGGCCTGGATCGCGAATTGACCCAGCAGGAGGTGGTTCGCGCCCTCAAAAAGGAGCTGCGCCAGTCCATCAGCCAGTCCTACCTGTCGCAGATCGAAGGCGGCGCCCGCCCGCATCTCACCAACTCGACGCGCATGTTGCTGGCGCGATTCTTCAAGGTTCATCCGGGCTACCTGGTGGACGATCCGGAGGGCTTTCATACCGAACTTATCTCCGACGTGCGCGGGATTGAAGATCAACTGGACCTGTGGCTCATTGACGGCTCCGAACGTTTTCGGCGCGATCCGGAAATGAGCCAGGCGCTGCTTACGCTCGCCCGGCACGACGATTCGCGCAAGTGTCTATTGCTGCTGGAAGCCATCCTCGATACGCCGGGACTGGCGGACCGTCTCTTTCAGGTGCTGCGGCCGGAACCGGAATCTACAACACCTGTATCTACGTCAAGGAGGCAAGCGATATGAGTTGGGAAAGCTTCTATTTCGGATGCTTCTTGATCGGCTTTCTCTTCAGCCTAATTTCGTTCGTAGCAGGGTTTGGATTTCTGCATGTTCCGGGCCTGCATTTTCACGCCAGCCACGGCGGCGGCCAAAACTCGCCTGTGAATTTTGGAACCGTAGCGGCATTTCTCGCCTGGTTCGGCGGCACTGGCTATCTGCTCACGCGCTACTCGGACATTTGGGCATTGTTGGCCTTCGGCATCGCGTCCCTGAGCGGACTGGGCGGAGCGGCCGCCGTCTTCTGGTTCCTGGTGAAGGTATTGTTAGCCGACGAAAAAGAGCTGGACCCGGACGATTACGACATGATCGGCGTGCTGGGAAATGTCAGCAGCACGGTACGCGAGGACGGTACTGGCGAGATGATTTTTTCGCAAGCCGGAGCGCGCCGCGCCGCCGCCATCCGCGGCGAGAGCGGGGAGGCTATCGCCAAAGGCGTGGAAGTGGTGGTCACGCGATACGAGAAGGGCATCGCGTACGTGCGCCGTTGGGAAGAACTTACTGAGACCGCCGGTCCGGGTTCCTCGGACCACAAGGAGAATTGAAATGTTGATCTCGGAGGTAGTCATCATCGTCGGACTAATGGCTTTAGCCATCCTGTTCCTCATGGCGATGTTCGCCCGGCTCTATCGAAAAGCCGGACCCAATGAAGCATTGGTAGTGTACGGCTTCCGCGGCACCCGAATCGTCATCGGCCACGGCACCCTGATTCTGCCCATGTTGCAAAGTTATCGCGAGCTGTCGCTCGAATTGATGTCGTTCGATGTCGCACCGCCGCAGGATCTGTATACAAAACAGGGCGTGGCTGTGACTGTGGAAGCTGTCGCGCAGATCAAAGTGAAGTCGGATCCCGAATCTATCAAGACCGCTTCCGAGCAGTTCCTTTCCAAAAGCGATCAGGACCGCGAGGGGCTGATACGCCTGGTGATGGAGGGCCATCTGCGTGGAATAATCGGCCAGCTTTCGGTGGAACAGATTGTCAAGGAACCGGAGATGGTGGGTGATCGCATGCGCGGAACCTGCGCTAGCGATATGAGCAAGATGGGCCTGGAAGTGATTTCATTCACCATCAAGGAAGTCCGGGACAAGAACGAATACATCTCCAATATGGGACGCCCGGATATCGCGCGCATCAAACGCGATGCCGATATCGCCGCGGCCGAAGCCGAACGCGACACCGCCATCAAGCGCGCCGAGGCTACCCGCGCCGCCGCTGTCGCCAGAGCCCAGGCGGACCAGGAACGCGTCCTCGCCGAAACTTTGTCGCAGGCCAAACAAGCCGAAGCCACCCGCGATCTCGAAGTGAAGCGGGCGCTCTATCTCGAAACCACCAAGAAGCAGCAGGCGCAAGCCGACAAGGCCTACGACATCCAGACAAATATCATGCAGCAGCAGGTTGTGGCGGAGCAGGTGAAGATCCTGCAGGTTGAAAAGGAACAGCAGATCAAAGTGGCAGAGGCGGAAATCAAGCGCCGCGAGAACGAACTGATTGCTTCCACCTTGAAAGTTGCCGAAGTGGAGCGCGGCCGCATCGAGACGCTAGCATCCGCCGAAAAAATGCGCCTTACGGCGGAAGCCGAGGGTCACGCCTTCGCAATCCGTGCGCAGGGCGAAGCGGAAGCAGAAATTATCCTGAAGAAGGGCGAAGCCGAAGCCAAAGCTATGAACGTGAAAGCCGAAGCCTTCCAGGAATACAACCAGGCGGCGGTAATCGACAAACTGCTAACCGGACTGCCGGAAGTTGTCCGGGCTTTGTCCGCGCCGCTAGCCAATATCGACAAAATCACCATCGTCTCCACCGGCAATGGTGATTCGGCCGGCATGCACAAGATCACCGGCGACATTACGCAAATGGCGGCCCAGATCCCGGCCCTGTTTGAAACCCTTTCAGGCATGAAAATGTCCGAACTGCTAGGAAAAGTAAAAGCCATAGGCGACAAATCTCCGAAGCCGGATGGCGCCTAACGAGAAACGAGAAACGAGAAAACGAGGTTTTTTATGGCATTAATGGAACGCGTCTCAACCCTAGTTCGAGCCAATCTGAATGATCTGATCGACAAGGCCGAGGAGCCGGAAAAGATGATCAAGCAGGTGATTCTCGACATGCAAAATCAACTCCTGCAGGTGAAGACCCAGGTGGCCATCGCCATCGCCGACCAGCACCTGCTCGAAAAGAAACGGAAAGAGAACCAGGAGAAAACCGCCGAATGGGTCCGCAAGGCCGAGCTGGCGGTCGACAAAAAGCAGGACGACCTGGCTCGCGGCGCGCTGGAACGCTCGCTGAGCTACAAGGCGCTGGCCGAAAACTTCGCGCAGCAGGTGGCCGACCAGACCGTGCAGGTGGAGAATCTGAAATCCGCGCTGCACAAGCTGGACCAAAAGCTGACCGAAGCACAAGCCAAGAGCGATGTTCTGATCGCTCAGCATCGCCGCGCCCGCGCTTTGAACAAGGCCGGCGACGCCCGCATGGCCATCGGAAACGATTCCAACTCGGCCGCCTTCGATCGCATGAAGAGCAAGGTGCAGCGCAACGAAGCGCTCAGTCAGGCCAAGGCCGAGTTGACCGCCGATTCCGTAGAAGATCAGTTGGCTACTCTCGAAAAACAGGATGAAGTGGAGCGCCTGCTAGCCGAGATCAAGCAAAAACGGAGCCTGGCGGGCTGAGTGAAGCCCACGTTTGCGCGTCTGCACGTTTTACTGGCCCGCGAAGCGCGCGTAGGGTTGGTCATCCGGCATGGCACGGCCAAGTCCGTCTGCACGCTCCTATGGGATCGCCGCAAAGACGAGTTTACGCTCGGGCAATGGATGCGCGGGCGGATCGATATCGAAACGTGCGATTTGTCTCCGGATGGCAAACATTTTCTCTACAGCGCGCAGAAATACGTCAACGCCGCTTGGCAGACCCAGTATTGGACGGTTGTGTCTCACACACCCTATTTGAAAGCCGTCGCTTACTATCCTGGGCGCGTGCGGGGCGGTTGGTTTGTGAACAATCGGGACTACTTCGTCCAAGCTGGCGAGCCGCACCCCGATGATCGAGAGAGCGAGGAGGTTCGGCGAGTCGAGTCCGATCCCCCCGCACCGTCTCTGTATGCGGCTCGGCTAGTGCGGGCGGGCTGGGCCATCGAAGATTTGCGGGCACGCTTCAACGGCCGATTGGAATTCGTTCGCTCCGCCGGGGCCGGTTTTGAGCTACGGTACGAACGCCGTCGCGGATATCAGCTGAGTTGCGGCGACCTTGTAGTGGATACTCGCGGTTGGGACTGGGCTGGTCTGGACAGCCAAGGGTCGTCTCTGGACCGGCATGCTGCGTAAGGACGGAATCCAACAAATCCGGCTACTGCACGATTTCAATGGAATGCAGTTTCAGGCTTTGGCCGCACCATACGGCGGCGGGCGGTCAGTTCGGCGAATACCATTCTCGGCACCGAAGGCGCCCAGTTCGCTAAAACGCAAAAAACCAAATCGATCGAAAGTCCGCCCGGACGACGCCAACGACTAAGGCCTGTATGATCAAGAAATGCCGCGCTTCTCCGTGCCACTCGGATTTCTGTCCCTCGCGCTGTTTGCGCAAACGCCGGCCAACGCGCCCGATCCATGGAAGGACTCAGACCTGATTCAACCCCAGACGTTAGCCGCGCGCATCGCCGGCACCGCTCCGAAGCCGAAAATCCTGTATGTCGGGTTTCCTATTCTCTACCACACCGCGCATATTACCGGCGCCGAACTCGCCGGACCGGCTTCCAAGCCGGAGGGCTTGGAACTGCTAAAGCGAGCCGCCGCGAAACTCCCGCGCGACCAGGATCTGATCATCTATTGCGGCTGTTGTCCGTGGGATCACTGTCCCAACGTGCGCCCGGCCTTCCGGGTGTTGCACGAAATGGGATTCACCCGCCTGAAACTGGTGACGATTCCCACCAACCTGTCCACCGATTGGATCGCGAAAGGTTATCCGACAGAACGCGCGGTCCCTAAATCGGAATAGCCTGCCAAGCTCAAATCGAAACTTGAGCAGGCGGAGCGGCCGCCGGTGCGCTAGGTGCAGCCGGCATGTCGGCCCTAGTAATCTTCGGCTCCATCGACACCAGCACGCCGCTGCGTGGAAGCACGTACATGATGTAAGTAGACCCGTTCTCCAACGCCTTATAACAAGTGTGGTTCACGTCGTATCTGTTGTTTCTCGATTCGAAATAATATATCTCGATGGGATCGCGCCCGTTCGGCCGCATGGTCTGCTCTTCGCGCGCAATCACGCGACCCTCTCGCGCCACTACCTCGCGCGCCAACAGATCGAAGTACATCCCCGGCGAAAAGCGCATCAAGTTATAGGCGGCGAAGCCCAAGCCTGCCAAGATCGCACCCACCGTTACCAGCGTCCCAATCTTTCCTTGTTTCTCCGCCATATCACTCAAGTGCATCAATTGACCAATAAAGATGTTGATAGCCGCAGCGAAGGAGACGTGCTCGCGCGTGCCCGTCAACGCTATCCACAACAAGAAAGGTGCGATCGCAGAAAGCAAGGCTATGCCGGCCGGGTTCAGGCAGCGCCCTATAAACTGCTTGAACTGTTCCGTGGAAAGCCGCCCTAACCGGTTCGCCTCCAAGGACGTGGGGGAAAATCCCATTGCCTTGGAAAGATCAAACAGAACCTGCTCTTTAGTGCGGAATGCTGAGGCGTCGTCAATCACGAGAGCACTACTTTGGATACATCGACTGTCGGAGCTGGATACTTTAATTTCATATCGTCCAGCGCCTGCACTATCAGCTCCGCAATCACATGATTCCTCAGCCACTTCCGATTCGCTGGAATTACATACCAGGGAGCCCGCTCGGTACTGCATTTGCGCAGCGCGTCTTCATAAGCTTCCTGGTATTCGCTCCAGTGTTGCCGCTCTTCGAAATCGGGCAGCGATAGTTTCCAATTGCGCGAGGTATCCTGCATGCGCGCCTCGAACCGCCGCTTCTGCTCATCCTTACTGATATGCAGAAAGAATTTGAGAATCGTCACGCCACTCTCAGTCAATGTCCTCTCAAATTCATTGATCTGCCGATAGCGCTTCTCCCAAACCTCCTTGGGCGCGATACGATGCACCCGCACAATCAGCACATCCTCATAATGAGAACGATTGAAAATCCCAATGTTGCCGAGTGGCGGCACGGCCTGATGAATTCGCCACAGATAATCGTGAGCCAGCTCCACGCTCGAGGGTGCCTTGAACGAATGCACATCGCAGCCCTGTGGATTCACGCCCGACATAACATGCCGGATGGTCCCGTCTTTGCCTCCGGCATCCAGCGCCTGCAGCACGATCAGCAGCGCGTAGCGTTTATCGGCATAGAGCAAGTGCTGCAGCTCGCGCAGCCTGCCAGTCATTTTTTCGTGCTTCTTTTCGTCGCGCCGTATCCCAAACGTATCGTCCGGATCGCGGTCCTTGAGCCGGAGTTTACTCCCGGGCCTGACAATGCAATGTTTCGCGATGTTCATGGTTTGAGCCTAACAGTTCATCGAGCGATTGACGCCGAACCGTTAGGCCAATCATGCAAAACTAAAACGATGGATCTGCTGCTTCACCCAGTCGAAGTGCGAGTGCTGGGCTCCCTCCTTGAGAAGGAGATCACCACACCCGAGTACTATCCGCTCTCCCTCAACGCACTGGTCAATGCTTGTAACCAGAAATCCAACCGCGATCCAACCGTCAATTTCGATGAAGCGACCGTCGAACAGGCCCTCCACTCTCTACGTGACAAAGGTCTGCTGCTATCCATCACCGGCGCCGGCAGCCGCGTGCAGAAATACGCACACCGCATCTCCGAAAAACTGAATCTCGGCCGGCCGGACCTCGCCGTTCTTTGCGAACTGATGCTGCGCGGTCCACAGACGCTGGGCGAGCTGCGAAACCGCGCCGAGCGGATGCACCCGTTTGACGACCTGGATCAAGTGCAATCCGTAATCGATCGCCTGCCCGAGCTGATTATCAAGCTCGAACGCCGCCCCGGCGAAAAGGAGAGCCGCTTCGCTCACCTGCTCTCCGGCCCTCCCGCCGTTTCCAGCGCCGAGCCCGAGCCGCCCACTCCCCACCGTCTGGACCGCGTCGCAATTCTCGAAGCCGAAGTCGCCGAGCTACGCCAGCAACTCGAGGATCTCAAACAACAATTCGCCAGTTTCAAGAAACAATTCGAATAAAGCTGGTGGGCTCCCTTTCCCGAGCCCCCAGCCCTGAGCCCCGCCCTCACGCTGCCCGCAACGGCGGCCGCAACGACGCCACATTCCCCTCCGCCAGGCAGCTTTTCACGCCCTTTACCGGACCGTGCAGGTAATCGTCGATCGGAAACAGCGGGTACGGCTCCAACTCGCGAAACACCCGCCCCAGCTTCTGCTCAATTCGATACACCGCGTGGAAAAAATTTCCGCGATCCATCTTGAGTTTGCGGCAGCATAACTTCCAATCCGCCCCCAGCAGGAAGTGATACTTGAAGATGTCGTACTCCGGCTCCGTCAACGTCCGTCTACTTATCAGGCAAAAGTCGGCCGAAAATTCCTCTGATTTACGGCCCCAAGCGCCCCTTCGATCCTTGCCTGGCAGCGGATCGAGCGTCACTTTACTGATGTACCTTTCCCGGCTCACGCAGTCGCGAAAATGCTCAAAGCAGGCCCGGAAGATGGCGCGCAGCACGCAATTGCAGGGATGGGTAGTCTCATGCCTACCGATCCGCAATCCCATCCCGAGGCAAGTATTACACCCTGGGGCGGCCTGGGCCAATGTTTCTGATCTTGTCCATTCCATTAAAATCATCCTCTTCTCATGGACTCGGAAAGGCAACCGAGTGATTTGGTGCCGACTTACAGTCTCAGCGCGCCCTTAGAATGCGTCAACGCATTACACTACAGCATCTAGGGCGAAATTCTGCTTCACTTGAGGAGAGAGTAGGACAAAGGTAACGTTGTCTGTTACTTAGATAGGGTCTATACTTCCAGCACTATCTTAAGTCTTAAGTGTCAGGTGGCGCGGGGATTTCATATATCCCTGCTGCCCTATTTCACTGTGAAATATGTCCGGGATTGCATTCACAACGGCGATTTGACGGAGAGAGGATTCGCTCGTCTGATTGGAATGTCGCAGCCCCATGTGCATAATGTGCCTAGGCGGGCCCGAACCTCTCGGTCGAAATATCAACCCGTATATTAAATATATTTAATACCGTCCGAGCTCAATCTCTGCGAAGGCAACCTTTTTCAGTCACAGATCTGCCAACTCTTTAACTTCCTTCCGGTGAAAGTCTTAGGTGCAGGAACTGGTTCGTGGATCACCTACGAAATGTACGATGTGGTCGGAATTCGAAAGGAAAACCATGAAAAAACTGACAATCGGCATTGCCCTGCTTGTTGCCACCCTTGCTTCCGTGGGTCAGTTGCGGCACCCATCGAACCCACTCATCGTGAATGGAACGAGACTTCAAACCACCACGCGGGATTGGCCGTTCCCGCGCTGTCCGCCAACTTGTCCCCCTAGCCCGCCCCGATAACCTCCGCCCGGTGCGCAGTGTTGCTATACTCGCTCCAAGAAGCGCAGCGTACCGGATGGATCTTCTATCCATTGAACGCGTCCTCTGGGTGGCTTGCCTGGTGGCCCAAGTGCTCCTGATCGGAGCCATTTTTCAACGAAGAATCGCAAGACAGTACCGTTTCTTTCTGGTGTATCTGATAGTGGAGCTGTGCGCGGGCGTGGTGCTCTTGCAAATCCCCATGAACACAATCGCCTACGCCCACGCTTACAATTTCTATGAAATTGCCATCGTTGGCTTGCGCGCCGGAGCTGTTGCGGAGTTATTCGAGCGGGTTTCGGAGCATTTTCCCGTCATCGGCCGCATTCGCTTTGTTCTAGCGACTGTACTCGTGGCGCTTACCGGATTGGTTTCCATTACGGCAGTGCGGCCCGCCGGCGGCTTCTGGCAATATCCCCAGACCTTGGCTGTGTACATTTGCCAGTTCGAGACCACCGTCCTGTCCATCTCCCTGGTCCTCATGTGGTGGTTCCTCACGCGATTTATGAGTTTGACCCCAACCGTGCGCGGAAACGTTGCGCTTCACTGGAAAGTGCTGACGATTTACTTCTCCATAAGCGGGTTCGTCGCGTTGGCTGCGACGGTGTGGGGGCTGGCCAACACGAGCTTTTTGGACGTCGCGATGCTGGCCGCTAATCTGGCCTGCTTCATTGCGTGGATTCGAGGTTTTAGCCGGGTCGGCGAATTTCCGCCGCCACCTGTCCTTTCACCCGAGGAGGCCGCAGTCCGGCAGATGCTGCGGCAGACCATCCTACAGCGCGTCAAGAAAGCCGGGGGTGAGGACTTCCAGCGCTTGTAGGGAACTCAACGCCATCGAGCAGCAAAGGCGCGGCGTTCGGCGAAGCCGCCACAGCTCGCAGGCCAAACGCAACCGTCCCACGTGGTACCAGAAGAGCGCGCGATCCCACACTTCTTGGAAATTATTCCACTCCGGCTCCGAGGACGAGCAAGTTGCACGGTAGAGCTGGATGATTTTATGCAAGCGCCTTGAATCAGGGCCCTCCACCATTTTTTCAAGCAGATTTTCTTCGCGGCCTCTGCAAATTCGATGCAGGTTTTGGATATGGGAGCGAAGATCGTCCAGCGCCTCCAATTCATCCCGAAGCGTTTTCCCGGACGATTCTGATTCGATCATGTGAGCCTCGCCAACAAGGTTCTCAGTAAGCAATGTTCGATATCGGGGCCGAACAAGTGTAGCCGCGCCATCCCTCGGCTCGTAAGGACGTGGGCACTGGATGCGGGCAAGCGTCCGCTCCGGCTCCAATAATTCTATATTATCCATTGTTTAGCAACAAAAATACAAGTTGTTACTTTATGGTTTTTATTGCATTTAGTACTATCACCCCTTTAATTCCAGCTATAGTCGCGGCGGCCCAACGCTCGATTGCTTCTCTGCATTTCGCATCAGCCGGTGAAAGACGAGGAGGTTTTGCTGAACGGCCGAAGCGGCTTCTTGGTCGCCGCTCGCGAGAATGTCGTCCAGGATGCCGTGCCAGTGCTCGTTTTGTGCCAACCGTTCGCGGGGGGTGGCGACCTCCGCCTGGCTTTCGAGCCACTGCTGGATGGCCTGCGCAACTGCGGCCTGGTTGCTCAGCCTGCGTCGGCCTTGCTCTTCCTGGAAGCGCCAATAGAGTTCAGCCGGGAGAGAAATCGTAGATTTCTTGAGTTCAGTTGTGGCGGCGCCTTCTTGTGAACGTCCCATTAGGTCCCTACGCTAATACGGAATTACGGTGCCTGTCAACGCCCCAGCGTCATGAAAAGCCCTACACAAACTTACGGCTTGACAGCTTTACGGTTTGATGGCACACTTATGCTGCTAAACGTTATTACGGTTTTACGGTAATTGAAATCAGAACGCGAGAATCAATGTTTTGTGAGATCAATATCGCTCCGGCCGATCGCCGATTTCCGGAAGCGCCTCGGGTCACGACTCGTCTGGCAGCGTTAGGGACCTTCGAGGAAGCACAGCTCAAGTTGTTAGATTACGTTCGGGATCGCGTGCACAACGGCGAATTGACGGAGAGGGGATTTGCGCGGCAGATCGGCATCTCCCAACCTCATGCTCACAATGCGCTGAAGGGCGTCCGGACTCTCTCGCCCGAAGTGCTGGACGCGATATTAAGGTTCTTCCATCTGTCACTGTTGGATCTGCTCTCTCGACCCACTTCGCCCGGCGTAATCACCTGAAAACACGCCTGAATCCTATGAATCAACGAGGCCTTTTCTTGTACGCAGTGATCTCCTCGTAGGTCTCGAGGACCTGCGCGGCCGTACGCTCCCAACTGAACTTGCGGGCTTGTTCCAGCCCTCGTTCAATCAGCCCGCTCCTGAGTTCGTTATTCAGCAGCACTTCCTGCATACCGCGCGCTATATCGAACACGTTCTCCGGATTCACGATCAGCGCCGCATCTCCCACCACTTCCGGCAGCGAGCTGACATGCGAGCAAACCACCGGCGTCCCGCACGCCATAGCTTCCAGTGGTGGCAGGCCGAACCCTTCGTACAACGACGGAAACACGAAGGCGGAAGCGGCTTGGTAGAAGGCCCGCAATGTTTCAATGGGAACGAATCCAAGAAACCGCACGCTATCTTCCACGCGGCTTTGAATCACGGCATGCCGCAGCGCCGGATGCCGCGCGATCTCATCGCCGATAATAATCAGCCGGAGATCCCGGTAGCGCGTTTCCTCCCGCAGTTCGCCACGCAGCACCGCGAACGCTTCCACCAGCCGCGGAATGTTCTTCTGCGGATTGGTTCTTCCCACATAAAGCAGAAATGGATAGTGAATACGATAGCGATCCAGTACGCGCTGTATCTCGGCCGCGGACCGCGCTGAGTATTGGCTGAATGTCGGATCCGGCGCGTTGTGCACCACCTGAATGCGGCTGGCCGGGATTTGAAGCACCGCCTCCACATCACGGCGCGTGGCGCTGGACACTGCCAGCACGCGGTCCGCCCGCGCCAGGCCCCGCCTCAGATAATATAGCCGCAAATTACTTCGATAACCCTTCTGATTTGAAAACAGCAACGTGCTCATATCGTGGATGGTCACCAGATATGGCTTGGGCATCCACAAGGGAACAGCGTTCAAGGGAATGTGGAACACATCCGCCGCGAACCGGCTCAGATACACCGTAAAACCCAACTGCGTGAAACCCGCCCGGCCCTTCTTCTTGTAAACAGCCACTTCGAAATTAGAAGGTAGATCGTTAAATTCCGGAACCGCCGGCCCGGGGGTGATCAGCGTGTAGTGGTTCGCATGGTCCAGCCGGGCGAGCGAACGAACCAGGTTCCGGATGTAGGTGCCGATGCCGAAGTCCGCCACCCGGCGGGCATCCAGTACAATCCGAAGTGGCATGTTAGGGAGCCGCGACCGGAAGGGAGCGCTGCACCGGTGCTCCTACGCCGTCGCCCGCGCCAGCTTCCAACCATACAGCGGAAATCGTTCCACCAGCGCAGTCACGCGCCGCCGCACCGATGCAAATGTATCCGCGGAACTGATATTATCCAGCACCTCCGCGATCAGCCCCGCCACCTCGCGCATCTCCGTTTCCCGGAATCCGCGCGTGGTTACGGCCGGGCTGCCCAAACGGATGCCGCTCGGATTCAGCGGCGGATTCACATCGAACGGGATCGCGTTCTTGTTCGCGGTGATATAGGCTTCGTCCAGCGCCTTCTCCGCTTCCTTGCCGCGGATTCCCTTGGCAAATACATCCATCAGGATCAGATGCGAATCGGTTCCACCGGAAACAATGCGGAAGCCTTTCGCCGCCAGTACCTCGCCCAGCACCTGCGCGTTCCGGATCACTTGTTTTTGATAGGCCTTGAATTCCGGCGCCATTGCCTCCAGAAAACAGACGGCCTTGGCGGCGATGACGTGCACCAGCGGCCCCCCCTGCACTCCCGGGAACACCACTTTGTCGATAGCCGCCGCATATGCCGCTTTTGACAGAATCATGCCGGAGCGCGGGCCCCGCAGCGTCTTATGCGTGGTGGACGTAACAATATCGGCGTACTCGCAAGGATTCGGATACAATCCCGCGGCGACCAATCCCGAAAAGTGAGCCATGTCCACCAGGAACAGCGCCCCCACCGAATCCGCCACTTCGCGAAAACGCTGGAAATCGATAATCCGCGGATACGCGCTGCCGCCCGCGATCACCAGCTTGGGTTTGTGTTCCAGAGCCAGCTTGGCCAGTTCGTCATAGTCAATGCGCTCGTCCTCGCGCCGCACGCCGTAAGGAATCACGTGATAGGTCTTGCCCGAAAAATTCAGCGGATGCCCATGTGTCAAGTGCCCGCCATGCGCCAAATTCATTCCAAGGATGGTATCGCCGGGCTGCAGCACCGCGGAATACGCGGCCTGATTCGCTTGCGATCCGGAATGCGGCTGAACATTAGCGTGCTCGGCGCCAAACAGTTTCTTAGCCCGATCGCGAGCCAGATTCTCCACTACGTCCGTGTACTCGCACCCGCCGTAATAGCGCTTCCCCGGATAACCCTCCGCGTATTTATTCGTGAAGACGCTCCCGGTAGCCTGCAGCACAGCTTCGGAAGTGAAGTTCTCGCTGGCAATCAGCTCGAGCCACCCATGCTGGCGTTCCACCTCATGCTGAATCTGCTGATAAATTTCCGGATCAACCTCGGAAAGAGGACGGGACATGCGCTCCTGTTCGGTCATTGCCTTCTAGTTTAGCAATCGTGGCGCAGCATTTTCCCCCGATAAGGCGCGTCCCACGATTTGCTGCTCACACCAACCAATGGTGGTACTTTAAGATCCCCGCTTTTGGGGTTTCGCCAAGGAGCGCCTTCCTTCACACTGTGTAGCAGGAGTTGTTTCCACCGAAAGCCAACTGTCAAGGAGAAGAGAGAATAATGTCTAGGAAACTGGAAGGAAAGGCCGCACTCGTTACCGGCGGCTCTCGGGGCATCGGCCGAGCGATCGCGAAACGGCTCGCCGAGGATGGAGCGAACGTGGCCATCACGTACGCGAAGGACGCCAAGGCAGCTTCCGCCGTGGTCGACGCGATTGAGCGTGGCGGTGGAAAGGCTGTCGCGATCCAAGCGGACGCCGCTGACGCCCAGGCTGTCAAGCAGGCCGTCGAAAAGGCGGTGGTGGCCTTGGGCCGGCTCGACATACTGGTGAACAACGCGGGCACAGCCATTCCGAAGCCTTTCGAGGAGACTACCCTCGAAGAGTTGGATCGCTTGATCGACATCAATATCCGGGGAACATTTGTCACCACGCAGGCGGCGCTGAAGCACATGAATGATGGTGGCCGCATCGTCATGATCGGTTCGTGTGTGGGTGAGCGCAACATGACACCTGGGCTGGCGCCATACTCGGCGACCAAGGGCGCCGTCAAGATGTTCTCGCAAGGGTTGGCCAGAGAGGTCGGGAGCCGGCGCATCACGGTGAATAACGTACAGCCCGGGCCCATCGACACGGAGCTGAATCCGGCAGCCGGAGATTGGGCGACGCCACAGATCGCCAACACGGCGCTCGGGCGTTACGGGCGGGTGGACGAGGTTGCCGCTCTGGTGGCGTTCGTAGCTGGTCCAGAGGCCTCGTACATCACCGGCGCGAACCTGACCGTGGACGGCGGCACAAACGCCTAACGCAATCGTGCCGCAGGCACTCATGCCGACGCCCAAGTCGCTCTAAAAACCGGCCACCCCAAGCAAATCAATCCAGCCCCTGCGGATGCCAGGACAAACCAGCCCCAAGCGAACATGCCCCATCCCAGCGGATACCAGTAGCCACCAAAGCACCCTCCAATATGGATTGCGAGTGGCACGAGCAAGATCGAGCCACCCAGCTCCCACCGCGAAAGCCTGGATCGAAAAGTCGCGACACCCACCAGAATGCAGCCGGTACTAAAAGCAAGAATGATCAAACCCGGCGTATCGTGAAATTCCGGAATGGTCGCAACGAAACGAAAGGAGCCATCCGAGTAGTTGTACCAGTTGCCGTGCGTAATCGGCGAGGGGCTCCAATAGAGCGCGGCCACGGCGGAAAACCCCATCGCCGCCGCGATCAGCCCGTAATTGCGGTTCAGCGACCAACACAGACCAGCGGCTGCAGCCAGCCCTACAACGATCAATTCGCTGCGTTGCGACTCCAACTGCCGATACAAAGAAACGAATCCTCGGAAGTTCTCGGACCAGGCAATCTGGAGCATAGCCTGGAGCGCTGCGAAGCCCAGGAACGCTACAGCAACCGTCTGCGCGGCGCGGCGGACTGCAGGGCGCGCTCCAAAAACGCGTGCCAAGAAAATCACAAGCGCAGCGGGCGCACCGCACGAAGGCTTGATATCCAACACCAGGCACTCGCAACCAGTCAGTCCACTGCATCGGCGTTATTGTGTTCTGAAATCCGGCGTACCATTCAGACCAGAGTTGCAATTGAGACAGCGACAACATTGCTAAGAGGAACGCCCAACTCCCCATGGCGCACGGCCGCAAGGTCACGATCGCGAAGCCGAGCAATACGCAAAACGCAGGTGGAACAATCCAGATCGCAGCCGCCTGGAACATGGTGGGAACCCCGCAAGTACAATGCGGGAACTCTACTAGAATTCGACGGATATGGGCGTCGGCGGAACGAACTGTGACGGTAAATTGATTATAGATTGCGCCCCCTATTGAGGGCCGATGCGATCGATTCCATAGCTCCCCAAGGTAAACTGACATCCCCCTGAATTCCCGCCCGTTCACGCTCAACAATTCGTCCCCCCAGCGCAGCGCTGAGTGGTGCTCGGGATCGAAATGACCTTCTTCCCAGCTCCGCGTGTAAGCGCGGGAGTTGATGCGACCTGAGAAGGGCTGAAGCGTGAACGGCACGTAGAGATCCAGCATCCTCTCCACATGAACCGTATCGCGCGAGGCACGCCATTGGAACACGGCGACGAACGCGAACAGAGGAATCACAACCAAGTACCTGACCAGTCGTGCGGCGCTCATCCGTTCTAGGGGGCCTCTCTTCCAGAGACACCACTAAAGCGCCGGCAGTTCCCCCGCGGAGACGAAGCTTGAAGCTTCCGGTTGCTATCCGCCGTTCCCCACCAGCGGCGCCGCCGTTGTGGACACGTTCTCGCGTACCAAGGCATTAACCCGCCGCTCGCTCGCGGAGTCAGCGCGCCTTGACCGTGAGGTCGAAGTGGTCTTTGAGTCCGACAGTCAATGTCTCCGACTCCGGGTCAACCACCCGGTACATCGCCCCATGCATACGGTCTTTTTCGAGCGTGAGCTTTACGTAGTGATAGTTGGGGAACAGGATGCTTTGATAAAGATCCTCCGGCGTCCGCTCGACGAAATACGGCGGCGCTCCGCCGCCGCCGGAGACCAGATACGTAACCCCATCGACGACATTGCGCTCGTAATTGTGGATGTGTCCGGCACTGATGAGAAAACTTGCGTGAGCCGTCCGCGCAGCCTTTGACAGATAGTCCCGCAAGGCGATTTCATTCGGCCTCGGATTGTGACTCACCTCGATGTGCTCCTGAATGTCGGCTACCGGAGGATGGTGCAGCGACACCACGACGAAATCGATCGAGGAAGGAAGCCCTTCCACCTGTTTCTCGATCCAGCGCGCCTGGTCGCTCGCGGGCGCGAGTGAAGCGCCGCTGTCCAGGAAGAGCAGATACAGCCGGGATCCAAGCTGCGCCGAATACCAGCGCCGGTTGCGCAGCGCCGGGAACGCGTTCCACCAGTTCTCCAGAGCCTGCTCGGGATCGCCATGCCACTCGTGGTTCCCCAACGCCGGGAACACGCGCAGGTGCGTATCGCGCCAAGCCTGGGTCTCAGCCTGAAACACCGCATAATCGTTTGCGATGTTGCCGGCCAGCGGCACATCTCCGTTCATGATCAGGGCGGCTGCATGCTCTGCCGCAATCTGATTCACCAACCACCGGCGGATTCGAGGGTTAGTCTGCCGCACATTAGCGGGGTCCGTGAAACGCTGATCCCCGTAGGTGATCACCGTCAGCGGCGAAGGCAACTGGTCATCGCCGATTCGGAACGTGGGTCCTGGCTCACTAAGCAGTTGACCGGTCGAGAGCGTGAACGAGGTCGGGCCTTGGGCGCGGAGCGTAAACATAGCGCTGGTGAAAAAGAACGTATAGAGAGTGGATGCCTTCACGCCATTCATGATAATCTGCCCGCTGCACAGGGATCAAAAACGGAGCTTCAATGCGAGTTGCAGCGACCGCGGACCGCCCGGTACGTACAGCGCACTCAGCGCGCTACCTCTTTGTTCGATGTGGAAGACGCCCACCCGAACTGCTCAGGACCATCCGTGACGTTTCCATCGATGCTCCCAAACTGAGGATGATTGAACACGTTGAAATCTTCCGCCCGGAACTGCAGCTTTAGCCTTTCGGTTAAGGAGAAATCGGGCCGCACCGACACATCCACCTGCACGGCATCCAGGCCGCGTACGAAGTTACGCGGTACGTCGCCATTCCGTCCACAAGCTGAGGTCCGTACAAGTATATGGGCTGGCCAGAGACGAGGTTCGGTTCATAATACAGGGTCACCTGGGTTGTCGGATCAATGCCGGTACTTCCCGACAAATCGACCGGAAGAGTCGAACGGGCGCAAATGCGGATGTCCAGACCTGCAATGATGGTGCACCAGGTGGATCATATCCTTACGTTCGATCTGAACGACTTCAAACGTTATATAGGGGCATTACAGTCGTTCATCCGATGGACGTGACGTAGCCTTTCACGGCCCTTTTCTCGCTGGGCGGCGCTCTCGCCGCGCTTCGGATCGGTTTCTCTTGACGAAGTCGAACACTTCTTGCACGGTCGACGTGCCAACGTCGCTTCGCTCCGAGGGTGTTGGGGTTCATCCGGAATGCAGTTCGGCTTCGCTCCGGAATCAGCTTTCGGCTGGGGCCGAAATCCTCAAATTCTGACACCCGAAGTTGGGTGTTAGTGTCAACTCCGGGTCACTCAGGTGAAAGCAAGTGGAAGCATGCCGCCAAACCGAGCTAAGTTATGACTGCGATCGTCTACCAGGCGTTTCGTCGAAAGCGAGCTTGGAGCGCCGAATTTGCCACTCGCCAAGCCTGAGCAACGCTTCCCCAGCGGGCGTGGCCTTAGTTCGCTGTGCGCTGCCGGCAAGCTCAAGGGCAAGCTCGAACTCGCCCCTCAGTATGGCCCTCCGCGCCGCTTCGCGCAGCCGCCATGCTTCGGCCGCAATCCGCATCAGGCGCGCGAGATCCGCTCCGCATCGCGAACAAACAGACGCGCCGCGAAAACGAGCCTCGCAAACCGGACAACGATTCGCTTCCGCCAAACCGTTTGACTCGCTCAATTCGGACGGCTCCCGACTTGGCCTTCCATGAACCCGATTTGGCCTTCCATGAAGAAGAGCAGTTCCGTCAGTGCGCGGCAGGCTTTGGCGAGCGCCTCGCTATCACCCGATTCGATGGCCGCCCCGATCCGCTCGTGGAGGTCGATGGCTTCTTCGCGATCCTCATCATGCATGCGGTCCAGCAGCTTTCGCGAGCGCGCCATCAGACTCTCCGCCTCCGCTGCGCCCGCCACCGCAATCCGCTCCACCACCACGCCGCTGCTCTCCATCTCCTCAAATTCCCCTTCGACGATCCCGGTGTCCGTTTCTTCGCCGCCGGGAGAGTCGTTAAAATCGGCGAGATCTCCGGTGCGCGATTCAAAGAGATCCTGAATTCGCTTGCGCCCAGCGGCGATCTCTTCCGGAGTCTTCGCCTGCATGGCATTCGCGATGGTGATCTGCTTCGACCGACCGGTCAACTTCTCCTCGGAGGTCACTTCGAGAATGCCATCCAGATCGAGCCGCATGCGGCAGAGAATCTCGTTGAGATCTTCCGTCTCCGTAAGACCCCCAATGCTGAAATCGCCCACCAGTATGTTTTTCAGCGCATCCTCGTCCTCGCCCTGATATACGTGCACATTCACCTCGGGCTGAAAAGGATGTGTGGTGTAAAACCGTTCGGTACGTGTCAGGGGCAGAGGCGTATTGCGGCGAATGATGGGCTTGTAGCAATGCGGGTAGGGAACGCCGCCGCGCTCACCCAGAAACGAGACGCCGAAAGAATAAGGGGAGACATCCACCAGCACGCGATCGACGCCGCGGCCCGACAGGCGCGACGCCAGCACACCGGCTCCCAGGGCGACACACAGGTCCGGATGGACATCCTGGCGAGGCTCGATCGCCATCCGCTCGGCGAGCGAGTTAAATACGAGCGGCGTGCGGATGGAACCGCCCACCAGCAGCACCGCATCCATGTCTCCGGGCTTCCGGCCGGAGTCCCGCAACGCTTGGGAGACGCTATCGAGCGTCGATTCCACCAGAGGACGAATGAGCGCCTCGTAGTCCGTGCGTGAAATTTCCATTTCCAGATGCAGAGGCTTGCCGTTCCGCTCGGCCAGCGACTCCTCGCGGATGCGGGCGTATGGTTCCTGGCTCAGCTTCTTCTTGGCTTCTTCGGCAGCCCACCACAAGCGCGCCTTCGCGGACGGGTGTCCATTGCGGAGATCGATTCCATGCCGTTTCTGAAATTCCATCGCCAGACGTTCGGCGAGAAGATCGTCGAAATCGTCGCCTCCCAGGCGATTGTTGCCGTGACTGGCGAGTACCTCCGTGATGTCGCCCTCCACGGTTACCACGGAAACGTCGAACGTGCCGCCTCCTAGATCGTAAATCAGGGCTGTATGCCGGGAGCCGTCGCCGTAGCCATAAGCGAGGCTGGCCGCGGTGGGTTCGTTCAGGATGCGGACCACTTCCAGGCCCGCCAGTTCGCCCGCTTCGCGCGTGGCGCCGCGCTGCGCATCGGAGAAGTAAGCGGGCACCGTAATGACGGCAGCTTCGGGCCGCTCACCTAGCGACAGATAGGTCCACTCCACTAACTCGCGCAGGATCACCGCCGAGATTTCGGGCGCCGTCAGGCTCCTCGATCCGAGCATCACCGTTTCCGGGCTGCCCATCCGGCGCTTGATGCTGCGCACCGTCCGCTCCGGATAGAGAGCCTGCTGGTTGCGCGCGGGTTCACCCACCAGAAGTTCTCCGGATGCCGAGAGGCCGACGCAGGAGGGCAAGATCCGGCGGTCGCCCGGTCCCAGCACGCGCACCTGCCCATCCGTGAACGCCGCCACTTCGGAGTTCGTGGTTCCCAGATCAATACCGACGATCAGATCGCTCATGTTCTCTCGCTCGCCTCTTCATTCATTCAGAGCTCCGCTTGGCGGCCGCGACACTTTCACTTGCGCCGGGCGAAACACCTCGCCATCCCATTCGTAACCGCTTCGATAAACCTCCATCACAGTACCGGGCGCGACGGTGGCCGATTCTTCGCTGTCGATAGCGTTCATGCGGCGCGGGTCGAAGTTTTCTCCCTGGCACCGGATCTCCCTGGCGTTGAACTCATCGAGAGTTTGATCCAGGCGCTCGATACCGAGCTCGTAACCTCGGATCAGCGCGCCCACTGCCGCGGCGGTCGCGCCGGCCGGCTGGCGTGAAAAGGTCTTCCGTAGCCATCCAGCACGGTCCGCAGCGGCGATCTCCTCTTCGCGAACCCCAGCCGACTCGCGTCCACGCGCCAGCCGGTCCCGCAGATCGATGAGCGCCCCCAATACATCTTTGCGGGAGCGCCGCTCCGTCTCGCGGCGCAGCGCTCGCTCGCGCTCCGCGTACACCGCCCGAAGCTCGTCCGCGATCTTCTCGGTTTGCGCGGTTAGAGTGTGGTTTAGTTCCTGAAACGCCCTACCTTGCAGTTTGATTTCCTGCGTCAGGGCAGTCATCGCCGCCCAGAGCGCATACGAATCGCAGGCTCGGGCATTGTCCGGGTCTTTCCCCGCCTGATCGGGGGAGTCGTTTAGCACGGATTCGAGTATGTCCGCGTCGATTCCCGCAGGCGGATTCTCGCTGGCGAGAGCGGCGTCGAGTAGCGCTTCAAAGCGGCGAACGATCTCTTCGCGATCCGTCCCCAACGTCATTTGTTTTTCAATACCTCGCGCCAAGGTTGTGGCCCGGCAAATATGCGAGGGACCCCGCGGCCTTCGATCAGCGAACCGAGCGGCGCGCCGGACTCGCCGGCCGAAAACATAGCACGGGCCCGCCGGCGCGGGTCGCGCATCGCTTCATACGCATCGCGAATCTTTTCGAACTCGGCGGGCGCCCGGTCCGGCGGGAACTCCTTCACCTTGCTAAGATAAGCGGCGCGGATCTCTTCGTCGCCGGCATTGGCCGCCACGCCCAATATCTGGTTC
>Ga0116125_1000284_pt1 | contig 24074 bp, 20 predicted proteins | sample June2015DPH_16_1_2_FD_89729 | JGI IMG/M metagenome (GOLD analysis project Ga0116125, IMG submission 89729) | Peatland microbial communities from SPRUCE experiment site at the Marcell Experimental Forest, Minnesota, USA - June2015DPH_16_10 | ecosystem: Environmental > Terrestrial > Soil >...
CGACCCCGACCCCGACCCCGACCGCATCGGCCCGAGTGGCCGCCTCGGGCAGCCAAAGCCCCATCTCTCCGACGGTCCGGCTCGCTTCGGAATCCGGCGCCGTCGACGATCGCGAGCTTTCCTTGGGCGACGACGCGTTCGAGCGCGGCGATTTCTCGGAAGCCGAGAGACACTATCAGTCTGCCCGCGCCGTCGCGCCCCGGAGCCCGGGCGCTTCGGTCGGACTCGCTCGGGTGCGAATCGCGCGACTCGACTTGCCGCTCGATTATGCCGTGGCCAAGGGCAACGCGGTGGTGATGGCCGCTGCGGCCGACCTGGCCCGGACGGTGAAGGCAGCGCCCGCGTTCGGGCCGGCGTCCGTCGAGCTCGGACGGGCGCTTCTTCTGCTCGGCGAGGCTCCCCGGGCCCTCGCGGCGTTGGACACGGGAACGCGACTTCTCGACGGCGTCGCCGAGGCCCACTCCCAGTTGGGTGTCGCCTATCTCGCCGTCGGCCGTTCGGACGATTCGGTGAAGGAGCTGACCCGTGCCGTCGCTCTCGATCCGCAGAGCAGTGCGCGGCGTGGCAATCTCGGAACGGCGCTGCTGATGGCCGGACGCACGCAGGAGGCGATTGGCGAGTACGAAGCTCGGGTGCGCATGGACGACGGCGACGCTCGGGCGCACTCGGATCTCGGCACGGCGCTTTTGGGAACTCAGGATCTGAAGCGCGCCCTCGCCGAACTCGAGCGCGCCGTCCAGATCGATCCGAAGCGCGCCGCGTTCCATTCGAACCTTGGCTTCGCGCTGCAGCAGTCCGGACACGTCGATCGGGCCCTTGCCGAATACCGCGAAGCCCTGCGCCTCGAGCCGAACCTGGTCGGGGCATGGATCAACTTGGGTACGGCGTTGGCGCGCGATGCCCATACCCGTGGACAGGCCCGCGCGGCCTTCGATCGGGCCAGTGTCCTTTCGCCCGACGATCCTCGCATCAAGGCAAACCTGCAAGAGCTCGACGCCCTCGAAGCGCGCGAGCCGCCACGGCGGTAGCTCCCCGAGGGCCACGCGCAGCCTGGCCGGGACCCGCGACCGCCGGCAAAACCGTTGGACAGCACGGGCACGGTGCTCGGGTGCTCCGCTACGCCCTGCATGCGACCCACGAGCTTGAGCCTTGGCGGGGAACCGGGTGCCGCAGCCGCCCTCGCGGTCTTCGCTGCACATACGAATCCGTCCGACGGTTGCACTCCGCACGATCGAGTGCGCGCGTAACCCGGATACGCCGGATCCCGATTGCCCGCCGCTGTCAATCGCCCTGTGGCGGCGAATGCATCCGCGCTTGACCTCCGAGAACGCAATCCCCTAGCGTACTGCGCTGTCGCTGGGAGCTATGTCGGTGTGGACGATTCGTGCAGTATGCAGGTCGAGTGCGCGTCAATGGCAAGGACGCGCCATCGCGTGAGTGGCCATAAGGGCCCGTACGGGGCGTCGCGGTTGTGTACTGGTAAGTTTGCAGTGGAGGTATTCCGATGGCATTGGGACGGGTCAAGTGGTTTAACGACGAGAAGGGTTGGGGCTTCATCAAGCAAGACGCGGGTCCCGACGTGTTCGTGCACTACTCGCAGATTCAAGGGGAGGGTCGGCGACGTCTCTACGAAGACGAAGTCGTGGAGTTCGACATCAAGGAAGGCCCTAAAGGACTGCAGGCGGTCAACGTTCTTCGGCCGAGCGGCGCGAGCGCCACGGCCTGAACGCCGCAAACCGCGGTCGCGCGGTGCGGATCAGGATCGCTAGCGCCCAGCTGGCTTTGGAATCGTTCGCCCTAGGGCGATAAGGCTCTTATGCGTGTTGGGGAACGTCGTGGATGCGAAACGAATCGGTGCTGGGGTCGTAAACCCTGGCGTCGACTTTCTCGGTCCCGCCCTCGCCCATTTCGTACACGTTGTAGCCGGCCATACGGTCCCGCGAGTCGTGATGGAGCGACGCGCTCGTCGCGCCCACGTGGTCGAGAAACCCGGTCGTGGTCGTGATGGCGCGCCGCACCCGGCGATGCAGGTGACCGTGCAGGACCAGTCCGCGAGGCAGCGTTCGAAGCAACGCGAGCAGAGCGGGCGCATCGCGCAGGCCCTCGATGTACTGGTGCAGGCGCGATGCCGGCTCGACGACCGGATGGTGCACGGCGAGGACCACGGCCCGCCGGGCGACTTCGGGGTGTGCGAGAACGCGTGCGAGCGCTTGCAGCTGGTCGCCTCCGAGTTCGCCGGCCGCGACGAATGGGGGACGCGGAACGGCGCTCGAGAGGGCGATGATGGCCACCCCGCTCCGGATCTTCACGACGGGGAAGCGAGCGCCCGCGACGTCTGCCGACAGGCTCGGCAGATCGCTCGCGAGCCAAGGCCCGAGGTACCGTTCGAAGCGGCGAGACACGAGCGATCCGCGTGTGTAGAGGTCGTGGTTGCCGGGAACGAGGCTCACCTGGGCCGCGTCGAGACCGAGCTCGTGTTCGAGCAGCTCGCGAACCATCTCGAACTCCGACTCGAGCGCGAGATTGGTCAAATCGCCCGTGATGACGACGTGATCGAAGGCCGCCGCACGGATGTCCCGCGCGATGGCGCGGACGTAGCTGGCGCGATGAATGGCGCTGCGCTTGAGCCGCAAGTTGGCCCAGCCGGTCATGCGCTTGTTGAGAAAGCGTCGACGGGGCACTCCCACGAGCGAGAGCAAGTGAAGGTCGGAGAAATGGGCGATCTTCACGAAAGGTCCGCAGCGCATCGAAACCCCACCCACGCCGGACGGGGCGAGATCGTCGCGTCGCGAGCGGCTCCTCGAAGCCACATCGGAGCGTCCAGGAACGAGCCACCGCGAACGACATGGAAGCCGCCGCCGCTCGAACTCGGCCGCGGGTCGACTTGCGGATCGGCCGGATAGCCGACCGGACGCCCAGCCGGATCGAGCTCCAGGACGTCTGCGACCCACTCGGCCGCGTTGCCCGCCATGTCGAGAAGCCCTTGGGGCGTCGCCCCGTCGGGAAACGATCCGACGGGTGCGAGTTCGGCGAATCCGTCGCTTGCATCCGTGCGGTCTTCGGCCCACGCGCCATGGTTGGCGACGTAGCGATTGTACAAATGGCCCCACGGGAACTGCCGCCCCTCGGGCCCCCGCGCCGCATATTCCCACTCCGCTTCCGTGGGTAGACGGCCGCCCGCCCACCGGCAAAACGTTACCGCGTCGTCCCAGCGCACGTGGGTGATGGGAAAGTCCGGTCGGGCGAATCGGGCGTCCGCTAGAGACCAGTCGGGCGCTGCGCAAGGGCCGGCGGACGCGCAACGCGTATAGTCCGCTACCGTCACCTCGGTGCGATCGAGATCGAACGCGGAAATCGTCACGGAATGCGCAAGCCCTTCCGCTCGCACGATCGCGACGACGTCGGCGTCGTGGCACTGGGCCCCCTTCACTTCCTTTTGGCACAGCTCCAAGGCCTCCACCATCGCCGCCGTGTTCGATCCCATCGTGAACGTGCCGCCCGGTATACGGACCCGACCGGACGGCGCTGCGCGAAGGACTTGCACGCCGGTTGCGCGTGCCTCCAGTGCGGGTGGACTCAGGCCCCGCCAATAGGTTTCGGCCCTCGTCGGTTTGTGGGCTCCGGCCTGTGGCGCCGAGCCGACGAGCCCTGCGGTCGCGCAGAGGACGACGAGACCTCGCTGGATCCCTCGGCGCGAGACCCAAGGGCCGCCATCGAGACGCCCGGCCATGTCAACCGGTCAAGACACGCAATGGGTGCTCGACGAGTCGGCGGAGCTCCGCGAGGAACGCGGCCCCGATGGCCCCGTCGACCACGCGATGGTCGCACGACAGCGTCATGGCGAGGCGCTTGCCGGCGATCACGGCGCCGTCCGAGACGACCGGAACCTCTCGGACCTGGCCGACCGCAAGGATCGCGCCTTCGGGCGGATTGATGACGGCTGCGAACTGATCGATCCCGAACATGCCCAGATTCGAGATGGAGAAGGTGCCGTCGGCCATCTCTTCGGGCTTGAGCTTGCGCGCCCGAGCCCGAGCGGCCAGATCGCGCACTTCGCGTGCGATGCCCACGATGCTCTTCTGGTCGGCATGGCGCACGACCGGGGTGACCAGCCCGTCCGGGATGGCCACCGCGACCGAAATGTCGACCCGCTTGTGCACGAGGATGGCCTCGGGCGAAAAGCTCGCGTTGCATTCCGGCACGTGCGTCAACGCCACGGCGCACGCCTTGATCAGCAGATCGTTGAACGAAACTTTCAGGGCCTGGGCGTCCGTCTGACCGTCCGCCTGGGTGGATTTGCCTTGCGGAGCGATTTCTCGGTTGATCTGCTCACGCAGCTTCACGAGGCCCGACGCGTCGACGTCGATGGACAGGTAGAAGTGCGGCACCGTCGCCTTCGATTCGGTGAGCCGGCGCGCGATCGTCTTGCGCATGGGCGAAAGCGGGCGCACCTCGTCCTCGTCGCCCGAGGCAGCCCGCGCCTGCGCGGGTGCCGTCACGGCGACCGCGCGCGGCGCGCGCACGAGCGCCGGCGGGCCAGCCACACGCAGACCGTCGAGGTCGCCGGGCAAGACACGCCCTCCGGGTCCGCTGCCTTGGGCGCCTTGCAGGTCGATTCCCATTTCGCGGGCTGTCTTGCGTACGTACGGGGACGCGAGGACGCGCCCGCCGGCCGCGCGACTGCCGTTCTCGATGGGTGGATACGACGTTCGATCGAGCAGGTTGCCGACCGGGGGTCTGCGCAGCGCCTCCGGTGCGATCGTCTCCGGTGGCGGCGGCTGCTGGGTCGGGGCCGCGCGCAAGGCGCCTGCCGGCGCGTCCGTCGCCGGCGCTTCGGCCGCGGCGGCCGCGGGCTTCCCTTCGGCTGCGGGAGCGCTCGTCCCGGTGCCCAGCGCGGCGAACGAGGAGACGTCTTCCCCCGCGTTACCGACGATGGCGACGGGCTGCCCGAGCTTCACCTGCGCTCCGGCCGGAACGAGGAGCTTGAGCAAGGTCCCCTTGTCGAAGGCCCGAAACTCCATCGTGGCCTTGTCCGTCTCCACCTCGGCGAGAAGGTCGTCGACGCTCACGGCGTCTCCTTCTTTCTTGTGCCACGCCGAAAGGACTCCTTCTTCCATCGTGGGCGACAGCTTCGGCATCTCGAGGATCTTGGCCATGGGGTCCTCCGGGCTTACGCGCGCCCGCGCGCGAGAAGTCGCTTGACGGTCGCCACGACTCGGTCGGGCTGCGGGATGCAAGCGAGCTCGAGCCGGGCGCTGTACGGCATCGGGACGTCGAGTGTCGCGACGCGCAGCACGGGCGCGTCGAGCGCGTCGAATGCCAAACGCTGCACGCGGTCCGCGATCTCGGCACCGACGCCGCCGTACGGCCATCCCTCGTGAACGACGACCGCCCGGTGGGTTCGTTCGACGCTCGCGACGATCGTGAATTCGTCGAGCGGGCGCAAGCTTCACAAATCGATGACTTCCGCCGAGATCCGCTCCTTCTCGAGGGCCGCCGCCGCCTCCAACGCGACGTGCGTCATGCGCGAATAGGCGACGATCGTGATGTCGGTGCCGGCCCGCACGATCTGCGCTTGGCCGAGCGGAATGGCCACGTCACCGTCCGGCACCTCGCCGCGCACGCCGTAGAGCGTTTCGGATTCCATCAGCAGCACGGGATCGTTGTCGCGAATGGCCGACTTCAAGAGCCCTTTCGCGTCCGCAGGAAACGCCGGGGCGATCACTTTGAGGCCGGGCACGTGCGCGTAAAAGTGTTCCATGGCGTGGCTGTGCTGGCTGCCGACCTGCCGTGCGCTTGCATTCGGTCCGCGAAATACGATCGGGCAGTTGAACTGGCCGCCCGACATCTGGTGCAGCTTCGCGGCATTGTTCAAAATCTGGTCGAAGGCGACGGCGCTGAAGTTCCACGTCATAAATTCGATGATGGGCCGTAGCCCGACCATCGCCGCCCCCACGCCGACCCCCGCGAAGCCGGCTTCGGCGATCGGCGTGTCGATGACGCGCTTCGGTCCGAACTTGTCGAGCATTCCTTCGCTCACCTTGTACGCGCCCTGGTAATGCCCCACCTCTTCGCCCATCAAGAACACGCTCTCGTCGCGCTCCATCTCTTCGGTCATGGCTTCGCGCAAGGCTTCACGGAATCTCAAGGTACGAGCCATCTCAATTTTTTCCGTTTCCGGCTGAACCTGTCACTTCGGCGGGGGCTTGGGACTGCGGGCTTCGGACTGTCGCGGGCGACGATTTCGAGGGCGAGCGGCGGGGCCGCGGCCGCGGGCGTTTCTCACGATGCGAAAGGCCCGCTATAGGCCGTGGCCTCGAGAACCTCGATGCCCGGCTCCGGACTTTCGTTGGCGAATTGGACCGCATCGGCGACTTCGGCTTCGACGGATTTGTCCAACGCTTCGAGGCGCGACTCGCCGTAGCCCTGTTCGGCGAGCGAAGTGCGGGCGCGCACCAAAGAGTCGCGCTTCTTGTGCTCGTCGAGCTCGGCTTGCGTCCGGTACTTCGCCGGATCGCTCATCGAGTGGCCGCGGAACCGATACGTGCGAGCCTCGACGAGTGTCGGCGAATTCTGCTCGCGCGCTCGGCGAACGGCCTCGCCGATTCTGCGCTCGACCTCGAGCACGTCCTCGGCGATGAAGCGATCGCGCTCGACCCCGTAGCCGAGCGCCTTGAGCGAAACGTCCTCGACCGACATCGACCGCGATAGCGGCGTACCCATGGCGTATTCGTTGTTCTCGCAGACGAACACGATGGGCAGCTTCCACAGCGCCGCCAGGCTCAAACCCTCATGAAAGCCGCCGATGCTCACCGCGCCCTCGCCGAAGAAACAGACCGTGACTCGGCCGTCGTCCCGGTACTTGCTGGCGAATGCGACGCCGGCCGCCAGCGGGATGTGACCGCCGACGATGCCGTAGCCGCCGAGCATGTTGTGCTCGCGGTCGAACATGTGCATCGACCCGCCGAGCCCTTTCGAACACCCGGTGGCCTTGCCAAAGAGCTCCGCCAAAAGGGTACGCGGGCTCATGCCCTTCGCCAACGCGATGCCGTGGTCGCGATACGTGGTGATGACGTAGTCGTCGGGCCGCAGGGCTGCGATGGACCCCACCGCGACGGCTTCCTGACCGATGTAGAGATGCAGAAATCCCCCGATTTTGCCCTCCGCGTAGCCGCGGGCGCTCTCCTCTTCGACGCGGCGAATCAGGAACATGTCCCGATAGAGCTTGGCCAAGTGCTCCAAGTCGTCTTTGGGGCGCGCTTGCGCGGACGGAGTGCGGGTTTCGGTCATCAAGGGTGCGGGAGCGTCGGCCTGCATCGGCGGAGGCCAGAGTCTAGTGCGCCTCGCCCGCATGTCACTAGAACTGATTCGCGTCCGAGCGCTGCCTGTGGGTCCGTGCGCGTGGACTGGGCTCGGCTGGGTCCGATTCGACGGAGCCTCATGGCGGCTTCGCGCCCGTGGCCGTCACGGTCTCGGCACCGCCGCGCGTCGGCCCCGAGGGCGAAGCGGTGGCCGATGCGTGCGGGGCGCCCGGCAAAGCCGTACCCGACGGCAAGGGCGCGGCCGACGGCACGGGCGCCGGCCGGAGGCGGTGCGGCTCCGCGTGCGGGGGGCCAACTGTCGCTGCGAACGCGCTGGCCACGCTTTTGAGCGAGACGCCCGGGCCATGCCGTTGCTGACCGGCGATGACGAGGGCGAGGATGACGATCGCGCCGCCGACCGCCGCGGCGTTCTGCCACCGGCGCGTCGTGCGCGGCACGATGGACGACTGCGAGACCGGGGTGAGAATCGGCGCGTACGAGGCTTCGAGTGCGCCGCAGATCGCCTGGGTGAAAGCCTCGCACGATGCGAAACGCCGCCCTGGATCCTTGGCGAGCGCACGATCGAAAATCGTGTCGAGATGGGGGCAGACGCGAAGTTCTGGTACGAGGCTCGTGGGCGCGAGATGTCTGGCGGACTTGACCCGTGCCGAGGTGGCCGTGTGGTCGGCCCCGGTGAAGACCGGCCGCCCCGTCAGCGCTTCCAACAACGTCACAGCCAACGAAAACTGGTCGCCCGCGGGGGTGATTCTCCCCGACGACAGGGACTCCGGTGCGGCATAGCCCACCGCCCCGAAAACGTCGTCCGGCGGATGGCGCGCCGCCGCGAAGTCGGTCAGCTTCGGCCCGGTCGCGGCAAATACCACGTTCTCGGGCTTGACGTTGCCATGCACGACGCCCGCTGCATGCGCGTGGGCGAGCGCCATTCCGATCGACCGCGCGACGTGAGCCACTTCGTGCCGCGTCATCCGGCCGCGCGTCATCGGCTCGCGAAGCGAGCCCCGGCTCGCGAGCTCCAGGACGACGAAGAAGCCCGTGGCTCCGTCGTCGCCCACGTCGTGGACAGTCGCGATGCCGGCATGCGACAAGGATGCCGCGGCGCAGGCGCCTTCGCGCATGCGATCCACCGCGCGCAAGAGCGCTTGCGGGTCGAGGCCCAAGTCGTCGCGCGGGACTTTGATGGCCACGGGCCGTCGCAGAAGCGGGTCGCGGGCGAGCCAGACGCGCCCGGTGGGTCCCTGGCCGAGTTGCACCTCGACCTCGTAGCGGCTGACGCGATCCGGAAGGCTCATCCGGTTCTCATCGAGTCCCGGCCGGAAGGCGGACCACCCCGGGCGCTGTGGCCGCTCGGCGCACTCACGGGACCGGGTTCCAACACGCCACCCGATGTCCGGAATCGCGTGGCATCTCTTCGAACGGAGGGTCTTCGACGTCGCAGGTCCCGGCGACGGCCCGCTCGCACCGCGGATGGAACGGACAGCCCGCCGGTGGGTCGATGGCGGAAGGGACTTCTCCCTCGAGCACCAGCCGCACGCGCTTGTGCTCGGGGTCGGGCCGCGGAGCGGCCCTGAGCAGCGCCACCGTATAAGGATGTCGGGGCCGCTCGTAGAGCATCGGCGCGGAGGCCTGTTCCACGATCTTGCCGAGATACATCACGGCGACGCGGTGGCTCACGTGTTCGACGAGCTGCAAATCGTGCGAGACGAACAGGTACGAGATGCCGAGCGTCTCTTGCAGCTCGACGAGCAAGTTGACGATCTGCGCCTGAATCGACACGTCGAGCGCGCTTACCGGCTCATCGCACACGATGAATTCCGGTTCCACGGCGAGCGCGCGCGCAATGCCGATCCGTTGGCGCTGCCCGCCGGAGAACTCGTGAGGATAACGGTCCATCGCGTCGGCCCGAAGTCCGACCCGCTCCAACAGTTCCACGATGCGCGCCTCTTCTTGGGCGCGCGTCTTGGCCAGCCGATGAACGCGTATCGCTTCCCCGACGACTTCCCGGACGGTCATCCGAGGGTTGAGACTCGAATAGGGGTCCTGGAAAATGATCTGCATCCGCCGGCGCAGAGGGCGAAGGTCGCGCTGCGAGCGCCTCGTGATGTCGAGCCCGTCGTAAATGACGCGTCCGAACGTCGGCTCGATGAGCCGCAGGATCAGGCGCCCGAGCGTGCTCTTGCCGCACCCGCTTTCGCCGACCAGCCCGACGGTCTCGCCCTGGCGGACTCGAAGGGACACGCCGTCGACGGCCCGGACGAATCGCTCGCCTCGCCGGAACAGCCGACCCGGGACTGGAAAATACTTCGACACCCCCTGGGTCGCGACGAGCGTGCGAGCCGGGGCCTCTTCGGCGCCGGACGGCGTGGCGAGGGGCGCAGAAGGGGCCGGTTCGGTCACGGCGAGACCTCGGACGCACGCCAGCAACGCGAGCTTCGCCCGGGCTCGAACGCCATCAGATCCGGCTCTTCCCGGGTGCAGCGATCGATTCTCATCGCGCATCGATCGGCAAATCGGCAGCCGGTGGGCAAGGCGATCAAGTCCGGGACGATCCCTTCGATCGCGGCGAGCCGGTGGGTGCGCCCGGCGTTCGGCCGAGGAAGGCTGCCGAGCAGGCCCCGGGTGTACGGGTGAGCCGGGGCGGCGAAGAGGTCGCGCACCGGCGCCACCTCGACCACGCGTCCAGCGTACATGACGACCACGTGCTCGGCGTTTTCGGCGACGATACCGAGGTCGTGCGTGATGAGCAGGATGCTCATCTTGAGGCGTTGCTGGAGACTCGAAAGCAAACCCAGAATTTGCGCTGCAATGGTGACGTCGAGCGCCGTCGTCGGCTCGTCGGCGAGCAAGAGCCGGGGCTCGCATGCGAGCGCCATCGCAATCATCGCCCGCTGGCGCTGTCCTCCCGACAATTGGTGCGGGTACGCGTCCACGTGGACGTCCGGGTCGGAAATGCCCACCAGGTGCAAAAGCTCGATCGCACGCGCCCGCGCGACGCGGCGCGACCGGGTCCGATGCAGGCGAACGGCCTCGATGATCTGCCAGCCGATCGTGTAGACCGGGTTCAAGCTCGTCATCGGCTCTTGGAAGATCATCGATACGAGGTTGCCGCGCACCTCGCGCATGGCGCGCTCCGAGATCTGCAGCAAGTCGCGGCCTTCGAGCTCCACCGTTCCCGACTCGATTCGTCCCGGCGGGGAGGTTACGAGGCGCAGAATCGACAGCGCCGTGACGCTCTTGCCGCATCCGCTCTCTCCGACCAGCGCCACAGTGGTCGCACGTGGCACGTCGAACGTCACCTGGTCGACTGCGCGCAGCACGCCGCGATCGGTGTGAAAGCTCGTGACGAGGTCGCGGACGCGGAGGAGCGCGTCGTCCATCCGGGCAGAGGGATAGCACCGATGGTAGGTTATCCGCGATGCGGAAGGCCGCCGTGCTCTCGCTCGCCGGCTCTGCCTGGGGTGTTGCGTCGAGCTTGGCGTGCGTGCCGCCCCCCCAAATGTGTCTGGACGAGCCGGAGTGCGGCGTTCGAGCTTCCTGCGTCGCAGGTCGATGTGTGACCCACGGTGCCATCCCGGCCATCGCATCGTCGCGCCGCCTGCTGTACGCGCCGGTCGACCTCGCGGTTGTTCGTCCGGGTGCCCGGGGGCGCGAGTCCTCGGCCGGCGTCGCATGGCTCGGCAGGGGTGACGGCGCGCTTCTGCTTCTACGTTTCGACGTGCCGCTGCCGCCCGATTTGGACGTCGTCGAAGCGTATCTCGTGCTCGAACGCGCCGTGGGCGTCGACGCCGATCCGACTCTGATTTCGCTTCATGTCGCCCGGGTCGTCGATCCCTGGGACGGCGCGACGGTCTCGTGGGCTCTTCAGCCGCGCGTGCAGGAGCTGAACGCTCCGGTGACGCGCGTGCGGGCGGCTTCGGGCCCGGTGGTACGGCTGGACGTTCACGACCTCGTGCAGCGATGGCGACGCCACGGCGCAGACGATCAGGGACTCGCCGTCGTGGCCGCCGGACGCAGCCGCACGGGCGTCGCGTTGGCGATGGCGCCGATGGCCGGGTCCGAACCTGGATTCGGCCGTGGGGATCCCGTCTTGTCGCGGATCGCGTCCGCCCGGCCGGCGTACGGCGTCGCGACGCCCGAAGTCGGGCACGACGACGATCCGGGCGTGTGGATGCCCGCGCTGCCGGGCCCCGAGCTCGAGCTCTACGTGAAGTGAACGCATCGGCGTGCTACGGCGATCGGGTACGATGAATGTCTCGGGCTTTCCGATGTTCGCCCTGGCTGTGGCCCTCATCGCCGGTACGGCGGACTGCAAGAAGAGCGAGGCGGCGACCGCCGCCGAGCCCGTCAAGGCCTCCCCCATCGCGGCGCCGAAGGGGCCCGACTGCCCCGGTCATGCCGCGTGCGCCACGAGTTTCTTCGTGGACGCGGTCGCTCCGGCTTCGTGCGCGGTAGGGGCCGCCTGCAGCCTCACGCTCAAGCTCGTGGCGTTGGGCGACTACCACGTCAACGACGAATATCCGTACCGCTTCAAAGCCAACGACGCCCCCGCCGTCCGGTTCGAGGGGACCGACGCCGCCGGAAAAAACGTCTTCTCGAAGCCCGCCGGCGATTGGCAAAAATCCGACCTCAAGAGCGGAACGATGCTCGTGAAGTTCACTGCGCTCCAGAAGGGTCCGACTCCGATCGCGGGCACCTTCAAGCTGAGCGTCTGCTCTGCGCAAAACTGTTTGCTCGAGCAACCTCAGGTCTCGGCGTTGGTCCTCGTCCGGTAACGACCGGCCCCACTCGGGCGGGCGTGCGTTTCCGCTGACCGCGCCGGCGTCCGCGCGAGCCGCGGGATCGGGGCGTCGGCCGCCCGCCCCGGGCGCGGGCTCCGATCGATGCGGGCGGCCCGCGTCGATGGACGGCTCGGGGTGCTACGCTCGACGGTATGAGCGAGCCGCGCGACGCCGCGTCGCAGGTCATGGCCATCGCCGAGCATGTCGAGGAGCGCTTCCGGGCCGGCCGGCGTGTCCTTGCGTTCGCCGAATTCCTCGATCTTTTCGATACCGACCCGGTCCGTCACTCGCGTGACGCAAGTCGCTACCTGCGCGACGTGTTCGATCACTACGGCCATACGACCGTCGTGCACCCGTGGGGGACGTTCAGGCGTTTCAAGCTTTTCGACCTGCCGTGGGAATCTGGGACGAGCATCCCTCGAGGGGCTCTCGTCGGACAGGAACACGTCCAGGAGGAGATCTATCGAGCGCTGTCCAACTTCGTCCGGGAGGGTCGCCCCAACCGACTCGTCCTCTTGCACGGACCGAACGGATCGGCGAAATCGACGATCGCGGGGTGCATCATGGCCGCGCTCGAGAACTACTCGATTCTCGACGAAGGCGCCCTCTACTGCTTTCACTGGGTGTTTCCGTCGCAGAAGATCGTTCGTGGGTCGCTCGGCTTCGGTCACGACTCGACCAAGGGCCTCGGCACCGACTCGTACGCGCATCTCACCGACGGCCAAATTGACGCGAAGCTGCTGGTCGACGTGCGCGACCACCCGCTCTTTCTCATCCCCGTGCCCGAGCGTCGCCAGCTGCTCGAAGCGGGGTACAAGCGGGTCGGCGCCGCCGAACCGCCCAACGATTGGATCCTGCGCGGCCAGCTCTCGCACAAAAGCCGCCAGGTTTTCGAAGCGCTTCTGGCGTCGTACGGGGGGTCGTATGCCGAAGTCCTCAAGCACGTACAGGTCGAGCGGTATTTCATCTCGCGCCGCTACCGCGTCGGTGCCGTGACGGTCGGACCGCAGCTCAGCGTCGACGCCGCCGAGCGGCAGATCACGATCGATCGATCCCTGCAATCGCTACCGGCTTCGTTGCAGGCCGTCACGCTCTTCGAGACCCGGGGCGAGTTGGTCGACGCCGCAGGAGGCGTACTCGAGTTCAGCGATCTGCTGAAGCGGCCGCTCGACGCGTTCAAGTACCTTCAACTTTCGGTGGAGACGGGCGAAGTCGCTCTGGCGTCGCAGAACGTCCAGCTCAACTGCGTCATGATGGGCAGCGCGAACGAACTGCATCTCGACGCGTTCCGCGAGCATCCGGAGTTTGCCTCCTTTCGCGGCCGTCTCGAGCTCGCGCGCGTGCCGTACCTCAAGAGCTACGAGCAGGAGAAGCTCATCTACGACACGCACGTGGCCCCCCAAGTGCGTCGCCACGTGGCGCCGCACGCGACCGAAGTCGCGGGGCTCTTCGCGGTCTTCACGCGGATGCGCAAACCGAATCCCGACCGCTACCCTCGCGCGGTCGGCGCGATCGTGTCGACCCTCACGGCCGTCGAAAAGGCCGATCTGTACGCTCTCGGCAAGGCTCCCGAGCGACTCGACGCCGACAGCCAGAAGGTTTTGCGCGCCGCGATCAAAGAAATCTGGGCCGAGAGCGACGCTTACCCGATCTACGAGGGACGCGTCGGCGCCAGCCCGCGAGAGATGCGCATCGCCTTGCTGGATGCGGCTCAGTCGCCGGTATTTCGATGTCTGAATCCCGTCGCGGTGCTCGATGAAATCGAGTCGCTCTGCCAGCGCAAAAACGAGTTCGATTGGCTGCAACAGGACCCGATCATCGGCGGCTACCACGACGCCAAGGTGTTTCGCGACACGATCGGCACGCGGCTGCTCGCCGCCTGGGAATACGAACTGTACGTCGCCAGTGGCGTCGTTCGAGAGGAGCAGTACGCCGGCCTATTCGAGAAATACGTGCAGCACGTGAGCGCCTGGGTCAAAAAAGAGCGTCTGTTCAATCGCGTGACTCAAAAGCACGAAGAGCCCGACGAGAAGGTCATGACCGAGGTCGAGCGGCTGCTTGACGTCAAGAGCGATTCGCAGGATTGGCGACGTCAGCTCATCAGCGGCATCGCGGCGTGGGCCCTCGACCACCCCGGTCAGAAGGTCGACACGTCGGTCGTCTTCCCGCAGCACATCCGCCGCATGCGCGAGGCCATTTTCGGCGAGAGGCGCCCGGCCGTGGCACGGCTCGCGCGCGACGTGGTGGTTTTGGTCCGGGACGAAGCGGTCGGTCTCGACGCGGAGCGACGCCGGGAGGCGCAAGCCACCATCGAACGCATGTCGGAACGCTTCGGCTACTGCCGCAATTGCGCGGCGGATGCGGCGAGCGTGCTGATGCGAAAGCGCTTCCACGATCTCGCGGTGTGAATCAGCGCGCCGCCTCAATCTTGGCGCGCGCCGTTTTCACGCCGAAAAGGGATTGGGAGTCGGGGTCCAAAATGGGGCCGAGCAAAACGCTCGCCAGGATGGTGGCGAGCCGCAATCCCAGGGTATCGGACGGATCGAGCCGTTCGACCAGCCAGACGGCTTCGCAGCGGCGTGCGAGCCGCACCAATCCGGTGGGACCCACGGGGGCGTCCGCTTGCTCGGCGAGGACGAGATCCTCGGGTTCGCGCACCCGAACCGACGCCGCGCGGATGCCCGGGGATCCGTGTTGCGGTGCCACGACGAAGCGGACGGGGCGCGTCGAAAGCAGACCCGGCCGGGCATCGCTCTTGTAGTCTGGCCCGGCGGCGAGAGGGCTCGGGGCATCCGCCAACCCGATTCGCGTGGCGAAGAACCGCTCAGCGTGGGCATTCCATGCGTCGATGTCCACCCGATCGCTCGCGTGTTGAGCGAATACCCGGAGTGCACACGTCACGAGCCATCGTTAGCAGCCCCCAACCTGCCGGGCTACCCTTGGCCGGCCTCGGAAATGCTCGCTCTCGTCGACGCCCACTGCCACCTCGATCGGCACCATTTCGCCGAGGGGCCCGACGCCGTCATGACGCGCGCCGCAGCGGCCGGAGTCGTTGGGTTCGTCGTCGTCGGGCTCGCGCGCCCGAACGGCCCCCCCGGCTCCGATCCGCTCGATCCCGTCCGCTTTGCGGTCGATCTGGCGCGAGGATTTCCAGGCCAAGTGGCGGCGTGCGTCGGACTTCACCCGCACGATGCGCAGGGCTACAGCGAGGCCATTCATGCGGGCTTGCGCGAGATCGCCTTGCTCCCCGAAGTGGCGGCCATCGGCGAGATCGGCCTCGACTTCCACTACGATCACTCGCCTCGGGACGCGCAGCGATTGGCGTTCGCGCGTCTCATCGGCCTTGCGCGCGAGGTGAGAAAACCGATCGTCGTGCACACGCGCTCCGCCCCGGGGGAAACCCTCGCCATCCTTGCGGCCGAGGGCGCCCGCGACGTCGGAGGCATCATCCACTGCTTCAGCGAGGATCGTGACTTTGCCGCCCACGCGCTCGATTCGGACTTTGATCTCTCGCTGTCGGGCATCGTGACGTTCAAAGGCGCACGGGCCATTCAAGACGTCGCGGCGTGGGCGCCGATCGACCGGCTGCTCGTCGAAACCGATAGCCCCTTTCTGGCGCCCGTGCCGTTGCGGGGAAAGCGTTGCGAACCGGCCTTCGTCGTCCACACGGCCCGCGTTGTGGCCGATCTCCGCGCCGTGTCGCTCGAGGTGTTCGGCCGAGCGACCTTGGCCAACACCGAGCGCCGATTCGGCAAGTCCTTCGCTCGCCAGCCCGATCGAACCGCCGAGGTGGCGTCCGAAACGGGGTGAAGGCTGGGCCGGCCCTGGCGTTTCGCCATCGGCCGGGCCACCCTCTGGGGGATGCAACGGCCGAGGTGGGTCCAACGCAGAGGCTCGCGCTCGTGAGCGCGGCGCACTTCATCGGAAAGCGAAGTCGACTCACCTGGCTCGTGTCGATCGCTTTGCATGGCGCCGTCATGGCCTCGCTATGGGCTGGCGCGCATCGGCTGGCGTCTTCGCCCGGAGCGCCGTCCGATCGGTCCGATCCTGCCCGGTTGCCGCGGGCGACGGTTGGGGACGACAGCATTGCCGTCGATCCGACTTCGATCGATCCCTTCGACGATTCCCCGCATGCGCCCGTCGCCAACCCCGTCGCGCGCCCCGATACCGGCGATCCGGGTCGCGGCGGTGAATCGACGGCGAACGCGCCGGCCGTCAACTTGGCCGACGCCGACGAACGGATGCGACAGTCGCCCGATTTGCTCAGTCGACTCGACCGCGACCAGCTTCAGCGCCTGCGCGTGGCGCGCGCCCGATTCTCCTGGGAGGACCGCCGGTCGACGACGCATCCGGCGGAGTTGACTCTCGTCACCACGGGTCCGGGGTCGGTGCGCGAGCGGCGGGCTTGGGCGGCAACGCGTCCGAACCGTGGCCTCCAACAGCCGTCCCTGCCGAGCGATCGGGGCGTCGCTGCGCCGGGGTCGCTCGTCCAGCCATCCGACGATCCGGAGGCCCGCGCGTTGCCGGGCGGCGCCCGAGTCGGCGCGATCGAAACGTCGGCGGGCGAGGGCTTGCCCGACTCTGCGCCGGGGCTGCGCGATCACCGCCCGTCGGCGCCCGTCGGCATGGCCCGTCCCGCGATCGTCGCCGGTCCCGTCGCCGTGTCGGCGATCGACCGGGCCCGGCCGCTCGATGATCTCGACAGCGAACAAGAGGTGGCGACGACGGTTCGGTCGCTCATTCACGCGAGCACGGCGGGCGGCCTGCCGGGGCAGGGCGAGGGTGGAAGCGGCGGCGGCGACGTCGCCGGTGCCGGCGGACGGATCGGCCCTACCTCGGTCGCACGGCCGCTCCAAGGCGCGGATGGCGACGTGGTCGACTACTGGACCCACGACGCGGGCCTGCTTTCCTACTTCCGGCAGCTCCACGGACGCATCGATCCCATGTGGGCCCACGCTTTTCCGAAGAGCGCGCTCTTCGATCTCCGGCAAGGGACGGTCATCCTCGACTTCACGGTCTTTCCGGATGGCCGAGTCTCCGTCGCGTGGCCCCCCTTTCGTCCGAGCGGCGTCGACGAATTCGACCGCAACTGCGCGGAGGCCATCCGTCGTGCCGCTCCGTTTCCTCCCATTCCGCGGGCGCTCGGCGTCAAGCCGCTGCACGTTCGTGCGCCGTTTGTGGCCAGCAATCCGATCGTGAAATGAGTCGCGCCTCGCGTGCCGCGGTGCCGGAGGAGGGGATCGAACCCCCGACCTAGCGCGTATGAAACGCCCGCTCTAACCATCTGAGCTACTCCGGCAGCCTTGCGCGATCGATCGGCACGAGCCGATCGACCGCGTTGGGGCGCGCGAGTATGTGCGGCGAGCACGCGCGTGTAAAGCGGATCGCGGCCCTCGCGCGACCCGGGATCGCGGTCTTCCCGCTCTCAGTACTCGCCGAATAGATCCTGAATGCGCGACTCGAGCGCGATCGCGATCTTGTAAAGCGACGAGATCGACGCACTCGATTCGGCGCGTTCGATTTGCGACAAGAGCGACACGCTCAACGCCGTGCGCCGCGACATCTGCTTGAGCGTCAGGTCCTTTTCCTTGCGCAGGTTTCGGATCGTGTCGCCGATCACCTTGTGAAGTTGCTCCTCGGGCGTTCGTGCGAGCCCCTTTTTTCGCATGACGCGCGAGATGACCTCGCGAAACTCGTCGACGTTGAATGGTTTCTTGATGTAGTCGACGGCGTCGAGCTTCATCGATGCCACGGCGCTCTCGAGGTTCGGAAAGCCCGTGAAGATGACGACGGCGATGTCGGTGTCGAGCTTGCGCACGCGTCGCAGAACTTCGATGCCGTCGAGCTTGGGCATCATGAGGTCCAATATGATGAGGTGGTATCCGCCGTTTCGAACCTCCTCTTCGACCCCGGTCGGATCCGTCAGCGTTCTGACGTAGAATCCGTCCCGTTCGAGCAGCGTCTGCATGTACTCGCAGATCGCCTTGTCGTCGTCGACGATGAGGATCTTTACAGCCGGAAGCTCCGGGGGCATGGAGCGTGATAACTCCGGCACACTCGGCGAACTATCGGCGTTGTCCATGGTTTTTCGATCGGTCGGTTGTCAGGAGAATCCGTTCCTCCTGGATCCGGGCCGCCCTGTTACAGTGACGCTTAACACGAGATGGCTCAGTCGGCCAACCGTTGGCGCGCCTCATGGGGTCGAATTTTCTGTCAATATTCAATCACATAAGACAAGTTTCTCGGCAGCGGAATGAGTCTGGATCGTTGAAACGCGTTGACGAGCGGGCCGCTGGCCGGCATAAGGGCGGGCCCGCCGCGCGCGTTCGCCGTAGCGCGACCGCGACGCGGTGGCATCGGGGCGTAGCGCAGCCTGGTAGCGCACTCGGTTCGGGACCGAGGAGTCGGAGGTTCAAATCCTCTCGCCCCGACCCTGCGGGGGCGCGCGCACGTTCCACGCCGAAACGGCCCGCCGAAGGCTCGGGGGACGGTCATGGCTAGGCGCAATAAATGCGCCCTACAGCAGATATTTCACCACGATTCCAGTTCAGGCGCCATTTTATGCTAATGATGCGCTCGGCCCGGTTGGTGCATTGGGACACTGGCATGAACTACGAGGGGAGTGCGGAGGAGTACGAGAGCGGAGTTGTGCGGACGGTGGCGTCGTCGAACGAGCCAACGATCGAGACGCTGGATCGTCTCTGCCACCGAATCATTGACGCGGCGTCGGCACTTACCGTCGATATCGAATTCATTGCGAGCGCGACGCCCGGCGAGGAGAGGCAAGCCTCGCTCGATGCCGCCCGTTGCAGCATCGGGCACATCGTAACGTGGGTGCAGGCGATCCGGGGTCGCAACGCGCGTGGTTCCACCACGGGTGACCGGCACCGCAATGACGATCGGGAACATCGGGTTGCCTGATCGGCTGCGGCCGGAAATCGTCGGGACGTGGGTCCCGAATGGATCGATCTCGAGATAAGGGCGCCACCCGCGCGGCAGGCTTTGTGGGGAGGACGCCTCGACCGGGCGGTGGCGGCCAACGAAGCGAAGCACGCCGGCGAGCGATGTGCACGTACACTCATCCGCTCCAGCGCGCGTTTCGTCATCCACTTGGCGGGATCGCCGGGGTCGCTTGGCCGGGCGTCGGCGAACGCGCGGGTCGGAGGCTCGATCGGAAAACATCGCGCAGGCCCCCGCAAGGTTCGGTACGGCCTTGTGCGGGCGGCTCAAGCATGTTCCGGTGCCGCCCACGATCATGACGACCTCTTCTCCTTCACGGTACGCGGTCAGCCTCTCTTTGATCCTGCTGGCAGCCACATGCGTGTCCGCGTGCAAGAGCCACGGAGCGGGAGCATCCGATGCGGGGGTTCGCGATGCGGGCGCGCCCGCGGCCGCCGCGGGCCTACCGGCGCCCCCCGACGTCGCCGCGCCGCCCGCCGACGCGATGAGGACGGCGAGCGGGCTCGCCAGCAAAGTGCTTTCCCCGGGCACCGGCACCGAGCACCCCAGCCAGAACGACTCCGTGAAGGTGAACTACACGGGCTGGACGACCCAAGGAAAGATGTTCGACAGCACGATCGCGCCGCTTCAACCGGGGCGCAAAGGGGAGCCGGCCAACCTGTCGCTCGGTCGCGTCATCGCGGGGTGGACGGAAGGCATTCAGCTCATGGTCGTCGGAGAGAAGCGACGCTTCTGGATTCCGGAGGAGCTCGCCTACAAGGGCAGGCCCGGCGCCCCGGCGGGGATGCTGGTCTTCGACGTCGAATTGCTTGACTTCACGCCGGGCCCGAAGCCGCCGCCCGACGTGGCCGAGGCCCCGGCAGACGCCGAGAAGACCAAGGACGGCCTCGCGAGCAAAGTCACGCAGAAGGGCACGGGATCGGCTCACCCGCATCCGAACGACGCCGTGCACGTGAACTACTCGATCTGGCAGACCGACGGGAAGCTTCTCGACGCCTCGAAGGACAAGCCGGCCTGGCGCCCTGTGACCGGCGTCTCGCCGGGCTGGACCGAAGGCTTGCAACTGATGACCGTCGGTGAAAAGCGCACGTTCTGGGTGCCGGCGTCTCTGGGGCCCGCAGCACGCCCGGGCACGGCGCCGAGCGACGTGACGATCGTGGTCGAGTTGGTCGAGATCCTCACGGGCCCGAAGACACCCTCTGACGTAAAGGCGCCGCCGAAGGACGCCATCTTCGAGAAAGACGGACTTGCGACCAAAGTGCTCGCCAAGGGAACCGGCACGGTCCATCCGACGCGCGCCAACAGCGTGACGGTGCAGTACGCCGGCTGGACGACCGACGGCAAAATGTTCGATTCGTCGTACTCGCGGGGCGAGCCCGCGACCTTCAGTGTGGGCGGCGTCATCCCCGGATGGAGCGAGGCGCTGCAATTGATGGTCGAGGGCGAGAAGCGTCGGATCTGGATCCCCGAGCCGCTCGCGTACAAGGGTCAACCGCAGCGGCCGCAGGGGATGCTCGTCTTCGAAGTCGAGCTCCAGAAGATCGGCGACGCGCCACCGCCTCACGGCATGGGTAGCTTGGGGGGTATGGGTGGCCTCGGGGGCGCGGGGGCTCGCCCGCCCGGTCGGCCGCCGCCCCACCCCTGATGAACGGGCAAGCGAGCCGGCGGCCGTCTCCATGGGCCGCCGTCGTGCTTCGGGGCGAGATTCTGCTATTCGCAAAGGGTCTGACGGCCCCAACCGCGCGAGTCTCAAGATGGATGAGAAGATTCAGGGCACTCTGCGAACCATCGTGGCGACCGTCGCGCTCGGAAGGGCGAGCGTGCAAGACGATGTGGCGCAGATCGTGGTCGACGAGATGATCGCGGCGAACTTCGCTCTCGTTCGGAAGGTGACCGTCAATCGCGAGCGCCAATTCATCGAGCAGCTCGTGGCCCACATCGCCAACAGCAACGAGGCGGACGTCGTGATCTTGATTGGCGGCGTCGGCGCAGGGCCTCGGGACTACACGTGCGAAGCCGTGGACGGCTTGGCCGACCGTCGGCTGGAAGGCTTCGGCGAGGCGTTTCGACGCCTGATCCAACAGGAATTGAATGCCGGGGTGGAGTCCCTTTTGGAACGCGCCACGGCGGTCGTTTACAACAAGTTGGTCGTCTTCGCCCTGCCCCGCAAGCCGGCGCCGCTGCGCCGAGCGGTGCGCGATCTGGTGCTCCCCACGGCGGCGGCCGCCGTTCGAATCGCTACCGGCGGAGTGCGAAGCCTGACGTCGTAGTGGCGACCCCGGCCTCTGTCGGAGCGCATTCGTGCGCTCAGAACTGTGGAGCACGCTCCGACGACCGCAGGATCTTGCGCCGCGGGTCGCCGAGGGTACTGTCGTTCGATGGGCGAAAAACGCGACAGCGCGGTCATCCCGGCTCGAACCATCCATGTCGTGGATCGATGCGACGAGATCGTGAACGCGGCAGCCGCTCTCGTGGTCAACCTCGAGTTCGTGTCGGAGCGGGTCGACGACGAAAGCCGAGCGGCATTGCAGGATGCGCGCGAGAGCGTCGATCGCATCGTCGAAATCACGCGAACCATCCGACTCGGGCAGCGGGGCGCGCCCGCCGTGACGCCAGACGAGCCGATGCGTAGGGCGTAGCGGATGGCCGAGGCTTCGTTGCCTCGTCTCCCGCCCGCGAGGCCCCCGCGCGCACGTGTCTCGCCTGTGCCCTGAGCGGCCCGCAAAGACCGAGAGCCCGGGTCTCGTCGCTCCCCGCGCAAGTGGGGCTAGGCCGTCTGTTTTCGTGGGCGTGGCTGCGGCGTCGAACCGGACTTGAGCGAACGATCGAACCGCGGTCGAACGTGAGTCTGTCGATTCTTGCAATCCGCGTGCACGAGGCGACCGTCCGAGAGGACGTCCGGATGAACGACGACGGGTTTTCCGCAAAGGGCACAGGCGGACATGCGCGGGTCGGTCGATCGTGGGGTCGGGCGGCGGCGTCGTCAACGGGCCCATCCGTGTTCCCCGAGACGATCCGACCAGCCGTGGATCCTGGGGGACGACGAGTCCGCCTGTGGATCGATCCCCCCCTTCTTTCGGACGGCCGCCACATCGGCCGCGTTCGCTTTGGGCTTAATGGAAATTCTCTCTACGCTCGACGGAAACCTCGATTTCGTTTGACGTAAGTGGGTGTCGTCCTCGGCTCACGGAGTGTCCTGCCGAGGGCGAGGCCCACTAAAGTCCTGCTTAGGGTGGACCGTAGGCGTACACGTCGCCCTGCGGACGACGATAACGGACCCATCGTCGAAGTCCGTATTTCGTACTTCGACATAAAGTCCGTACTGGACAAACTCGGTGCTACGGCGCGAGCATCGTGCCAACCGAAACCGAAGGAGCTCTTATCATGACGCGTAGACTTGGGGGCGTTGGCTGGGGCACGTCGATCCTCGCAGCCGTTCCGATCGTGACTGTGCTGTCTTGCGGCCTTCTTGCAGGCTGCGGCGGCGACGACAACAACTCTGGCCCGACGACCGACGGTGGCGTCGACGGAAGCGCCGACGCGGACGCGGGGTTGGATGCGCACAGCGATGCGAGCGACGGCGGCGCAAAAGATGGCGCGCCGGACTCTGCACCGTCCGACGGGTCGACCGACAGCGGGACGGATTCGAGCGAAGACGTTGGCGTGCCGCCCGATACGGGCACGACCGATACCGGCACGACCGATACCGGCACGACCGATACGGGCACGACCGATACGGGCGCGACCGGGGTGGGCGACGCAACTACGGATGCGCCCTCCGATTCGGGCACGGGTGAAAAAACCGACGCGGCGGATGCGACGACGGACGCGACGACCCCGACGGACGCGACGACGGACGCGACGTCCACCGACGCAACGGCGGATGCGAGTCCCGATGCGAGCGCCGACGCGGGAGGGCCCAGCGCGTCGTTCATCACGACCCCGATCAATCTCGGCCCAGGCAACTGCGGAGGGGCTGCGACGACGGCCTCGTCGCTCCTCGTCGCCAACCACGGCACGGCGCCGCTCACCGTGAACGCCAGCTTGGGTTCGGGCACGGCGTTTTCACTCGGCAGCTTTGCGCAGACCACCGTAAGTCCGGGCGACAGCACCTCGATCCCCATCACGGCGACCGTCCCGTCGACCGCGACGGCTGGCGTCGCGCTGACGGCCACCTTGACCGTCACGACGAACGATTCCGCGCACGCGTCGACTCCCATCTCGGTATCCGTCCTGCCCCAAGGCGTGACGCTCGCGTGGGCCACGGGCTCACCGACTGACGCCGACTTCGGCATCGCGCCCAACAACACGCCCGATACGCCCATCCCGCTCGTCCTCCAAAACGTGGGCAATGTGGCCGCGCCGGCCGTCACGTTCTCGTCGCCCACTGATACCCAATTCGGGCTCACGCCATTCTCTGCGTCAGCCGTTGCAGCGACGACTGGGACGATCGATCTGACGGCCACGTTCACTCCGGATACGCTGACGGCCTCCCAAGCGACTTCGACCGTCACCGTGGCCGCGGGCACGCCCGTTTGCGGCGCGAGCGTCACTTCGCTCGCGTTCTCGGGCCAGGGCGGCACGAGCGTGGTCACCGGGTGGCCTGCCGCAACCGTGGACTTCCTCGGGAGCCCCTGCGGGGGAGCGGCTCCGGCAGGGCAGTCATTCACGCTGACGAACTCGGGCACCCTGCCGGCCGGCATCGCGTCGGTCGTAGCGACCGGCTACCCGGGCTACGCGACGGATCTGAGCGCAACGTCGGTCGTCCCCGCAAACGGGTCGCTTGTCGTCCAACTGGCTGCTCCCGCCGTCCCGCCTACGTCCGCCGTTCCCGGCAACTACGCGGCTCAGCTGACGGTGACCACCACCATCCCCGGCGATTCGCCGCACACCATCAACCTGACCAACGAGGCGGTCGGCGCCATTCTCGCGTTCGACACCTCGCCCACGCCCAGCTTTGGCCTGTTCGGGCCGGTTCCCGCGGTTTCGACCTCCGCCAGCGAGGCGTTCAACGTCG
>Ga0116125_1000287_pt1 | contig 23958 bp, 16 predicted proteins | sample June2015DPH_16_1_2_FD_89729 | JGI IMG/M metagenome (GOLD analysis project Ga0116125, IMG submission 89729) | Peatland microbial communities from SPRUCE experiment site at the Marcell Experimental Forest, Minnesota, USA - June2015DPH_16_10 | ecosystem: Environmental > Terrestrial > Soil >...
AAGACGCACAACGTCGCCGACGAGTCCAAAGACCCAGATTCGGTGCTGGTGTTCTACAAGAAGGTGCTCAAGCTGCGGCACACGAATCGGGCTCTGTTGGATGGGAGCTATATTCCGCTCAATGAGAACGATCAGAACGTGCTCTCATACCTGCGATCGTATAAGGATCAGGCGGTTCTAGTCGTGCTGAATATGTCGGGAGCGGAGCAGAAGGTGAGCTTTGAACTCAGCAAGAGTGGGTTCTCGTCGGCGAAGAGCCTGGTCGCAACCGGGAAAACCTCCGCGACTGGAGACGTGGTGACGCTGGAGCCCTACGGTGTGTTTATTGGGCAGCTGGTGAAATGAGCAAGAGGTTGATCGGTATAGAATACGCACGGCGAGGATGCACGAGCTTTCGATTGCGATGGGCATTGTGGACGCGGCGATGGAAGAGTCGCAGCGTCGCGGCGTGCAAGTCAGTGCCGTACATCTGCGGCTGGGCGCACTTTCAGGTGTAGTCAAGGATGCGCTGCTGTTCTCGTATGAAGTCGCCTGCCAGGATACACCGCTCGAAGGATCACGACTCATGGTGGAGGAGGTTCCTGTAATTATATTTTGCGCGCAATGCCAGAAAACACAGGAGCTGCCATCGGTGCAATTGTTTCAGTGTCCGGAATGCGGAGCGCCGACGATGGACGTTCGGCAAGGCAAGGAGCTTGAGGTATTTGCGCTCGAAGTACTGGACGACGTGCGAGAGGATGAAGTGCGGGAGCCGGGGGTACAGGGATGAGCGAGCCACGTCTGGTCGAAGTGCGCAGAAATGTACTGAAGCAGAACGACGTGATTGCGCACGCTCTGCGCGAAGAATTCCGCGAGGCGGGAGTTTTTGTGGTGAGCCTGGTTTCGAGTCCCGGTTCGGGGAAGACGACCTTCCTGGAGAAAACGCTCACTCTACTGCAGCCTCGCTATCGAGTAGCGGCGCTGGTGGGAGATCTGGCGACCGAGAACGATGCGGTACGGCTGGCGCGGAGCAAGGCTCCGGTGAAGCAGATCACGACTGGGACGTTGTGCCATCTGGAGGCGGCGATGGTGCAGAAGGCGCTCGATGGGTGGGATCTGCATCAACTGGATTTCTTGTTTATCGAGAATGTGGGGAACCTCGTTTGCCCTTCGTCATATGATCTGGGGGAGAATCTTCGTCTGGTGCTGATGTCGGTGACGGAGGGAGAGGACAAGCCCCTGAAATATCCGACGATCTTCAACAGCGCGGACGTTGCGGTCATCAGCAAGAACGAACTGGCGGGCGCGGTTGAGTTTGACTGGGACGCGGCGCGGTCGAGCATTCACTCGGTGCGGCCGGGAATGCAGATTTTTCGCCTCTCGGCGAAAACCGGTGACGGGATGGAAGAGTACTTGAAGTTTCTGGCGGAGCAGTTGGCGGAGCAGAGGGCCATGTTACACGGCTAGCGACGCCGTCCTTGGGGCAACGGAAAATCTCCACTTCTCGCAAAAAACGCGAGAAATGGGACAGTCGTCGGTTTCTCCCCTCTCGGTTTCTCTTCTCTCGATTTCCCTGAATCGCCTTTGATCGCGCAGCTAGAAGCCGTATTTGGCCACGACTTTCTTTTCCTTTTTTCCAATGACAATTAAGGCGGCGTGTTCGGCCGGCAGAGAAAATACCAGCTGCGCGCCGGTGGTTTGGTCGTGGAGGTTGATGGCAGTGTCGTTCGCGGAGTCGGAGACCAGGACATAGAGAACGGAATCGGCCAGAGCCGTTGGAAAAACCAGAACACCGGGTGGAAGCGGTGATTGCTGCGTAAACATTGGCGAAATGTTCAGCCGGGACGCAACGTAGGCGTAGAGTTCTGAAGTTGAGTGCGGGTCTTCGGAGATTTCGACCGGGTAGGAAGTCCAGAAGATGCGGCCCTTGCCGTGAGAAATTTCCTTGAGAGTGGATGCATCTTCGAAGTGCAGGGAGTCGAGCCAGTTTTGATCCTGCTGGTCGAAGGCCAAGGAAATCGAACGGTCTCCGAGATGGATCGTGGCATCGTGGTAGGTCAGTGGTTCGGTATGTGCTGCGAGGCCGAGTGCCGCGGCCCGATGGACGATTTGCCAGTGCTCGTCGCGATCAACGGGGCCGGTGATGAGGAGATTGCCTCCCGCATCGACGTATTTCAGTAGCGACTGCCATGCGGATTCGCTGAGCGCCTGCGGAGACGGCAGAATGGCCAGCTTCGGCGATCCTAACTTCTCGATCTGATTTTCTGCGATCACGTAGGCGGGCATGTGGACCTCGTAGGCGAGGGCGCGCACCGCGTTCTGTTGGGCCGCCAGTTGGAAATCCGCGAGCGCCGAGTACTGGGCGGCCTGCGAGGTGACAATGGCGATGGAAGGCAGCTGCGGATCGCGGAGATGCGGCTGCAACGACGGCGCGAACTGGGCGAAGGCGCGCAGGAGTGTGGCTTCCGGTTTCTCGGTGTAATCGGTGCGGACGGCACCGATGGGAGTTTCGTTGCTCTCCGTCATGTCGGAATTCGTGTTCCACAGCCATTCGATCGCGCCGGAGCCTTGAATGAAGGATGTCGCGATTTTTCGTTCGAGAAGAGCGGCCTCGTTCTCGGGGGTGCGGCGGGCGATTTCGTCGAGGTTCAACTGACGCTGCAGACCAGTTTCCTGAATCAGCATGGCTTCACCAGGCTGCTTGGCCGCGAGCGAATCCCACAGGATGTTGTCGTCGAGCCACCAGGAATGATTGGTGGTGAAGTCGACGGACGAGCCCCAGAAGGCAGGGGAGAGGCGGTCTTGAATGCCACCTTCATCCTGGCCGACAGTGACGAGTCGCTGCGAGCCGGCGGCGCGGATGGTGTCGTGCATGGTGCGAGCCCAGTGCGCGAATGATTCCTGCGCGAACAGGAAATAGTCATGCAGGCGGAGCGAGTTGGTCCCGGTGTACATGCCGCGCGGCGAGAACTCTTCTTCGCGGGGAAGAGAAATCGTTCCTAAGACGGAATCGGGAGGGACATTCCAGAGTGCGGCGAGTTTCGCGCGGTCGGGATAACGCTCGCTCAGCCACTGATTCCAGCCGGCGAGCTCGATGGCGTCGCCGTTAGGGCGGGTTCTCCAGAGGTGTTGTGAAAAGCTGGGCTCGTTGATGAGATCCCAGGCGAGGTAAGGAACGTCGTGGAAGCGCGCGACTACGGACGAAATTAAAGTCTGCTGGCGGCGGACGGCTGCGGGATCGAGGAAAGCGTTCGCACCTCCGAGAACGTCCGGCAGAAAAGCGAAGAAATTGAACTGCACGGGAAGGCCGTATTTGCGGGCAGTCATGAGATAGGCCTCGAGCGTGCGGAGGGTGCGCTCGTAGGGCTGACCGTTTTCATCGCAGAATTTGTCCCAGCCGGTCCACCAGCCGGTGCGGATCATATTCAGACCGGCATCGTGAATCTGGGCGAGATCCTGGTTCCAAACGTAGACATTGGGATGATCGAAATAGAGGCGCTGCACTTCGCTCGACATGTAAGTTGTGCCGACGACCGCGAGGGGCTGGCCATCGAGCTCGAAGTAGTCATGATTGACTCCGAGATGCGGACCGGAGCGCAGGAAAGATTCGTCGCGGATCCAGAAGGCGGAATGGTAGATGGCGCGGACGCGGTCGCCTTCGAGCAATTGCGCTTCGATGGTGTAAAGGCCTTTGCCCTCGGGAGGTGGCAGCGTGACCGGTTCGTTGGGCGCGACGGTTGCGGTTACGGTCGAGCGATGCGAGGGCTGCGTTTCGGGGAAGGACGTAATTTTCAGGGAAACCGGCTGCGCGGGTTGCACTGACGCATGCCATTCCACTTGCAGTTGTATGGGCTCGCCGTTGAGGTAGAGCGGCAGGGTGGGACGCACGGTGAATTCCTCAGCACCTTGCAATGCCCGTCTGGCAAGGGATTGCACGAGGCTGGAGTTGTCGAAAAATGCCGGCGAGAGTTCCGCGTTGGCGAGAATCCAACGTCCGCCGTCGAAGCCGTTGCGGTAGTGATCGATCTGGATAGCGGGCGCGGAGAGCTTGCGGCCATTCTGCATGCCCCAGGCGAGCGAGTCGAGGCGAGCGTCGATGGATCCGGCGGCGCCGCCGCGGTGGTAAAGATCGACGGCGCTGAGACGAATCACGGGGCTGAAGGCGCGCTTCCATGAGAACGCGGGAAGCTGCAAGGGCATCTCGGGACTGGGCTGGAATTGCAGTCCGCTGGAGCCGGGAGTCTCCTGATACTGGTCGATCATGAGTGGGCGGATGAAGCGGACACTGTAGTCGCGGAGGTGCCAGCCGTTGGGGTCGTGGTAGGCGGCGCGAGTGAAGGGCATGCCGCCAAGGACGAGAAGATTGCCTCCGCTGTCGAGGAACTGTTTGATAGCGGGCCAGGCTGGCTCGGGAAAAGCCGAGCCATAGGGAAGGACGAGGAGGCGGGTTGATGGCGCGGACAGGGCATCGCGAAGGTGGTCGGCGTCGGACAACTGAGCCCCGGGCAACATGGCGGCCAATTGCTGGGGGGAAGGGAGGGCTGAGTCGGCTGCGGGAAAGCCTGGCTCGCTGAACACGACTGCGGTAGACATGCCAGTAGATATACCGGTTTGGGCGAGGAGTGCAGGTTGGAGGAGCAGGAAAAACGAGCCGGCGACTGCTAAGACGATGTATTTGCGCATGAGTGTGGCCTGATGAGGAGATCCGACAGGCGGAAACGATTGCAGTCTCGGGCAAGGGCGGTGGAATGTCAAGGCTAGAGAAACGATTTTCTAGGGCACGAAAACGAGCGGAAGCGAAGAAAAATGGGTAAGATCGGGGTCGGGCGATGCTATGATGACGCGTCCTTGGTTGAAAAGATTCTGATTCGGACATTCCAGTACAGACAATCTGGTTCCGAGAATCAGGTTCAACATTCGATTCAACAATCTTTGAAGGGTGGATAAAGCACTCATGGCGATCGCGGCCCCCAACACTTCTACGACAGCTACGGCGCCGGGCTCGGGGCAAAGCTACGGCGCTCCGCTGGCTACGGTGACCACGCTTTTCTTCATGTGGGGATTTCTTACTTGCCTGAACGACATTCTGGTGCCGCATCTGAAATCGATTTTCGATTTGAATTACACCCAGTCGCAGTTGATCCAATTCGCATTTTTTGGCGCGTATTTTGTTTTCTCTCTGCCTTCCGCCAAACTTGTCGACCGGATGGGCTACCAGAAGTCGATGGTGGCGGGGTTGTTGACCATGGGAGTCGGGGCCTTCTTGTTCGTGCCGGCAGCCAGTGTTCCTTCGTATCCGTTGTTTCTAGGCGCGCTTATTGTTCTTGCCGCGGGAATCACCTGCCTTCAAGTGGCCGCGAATCCTTATGTCACCGTGTTGGGAAAGCCGGAGACGGCTTCGAGCCGGCTGAACCTGACGCAAGCGTTCAATTCATTGGGCACTACCTTGGCGCCTTATTTCGGAGGAGCGCTGATTCTGAGTGCAGCTCCGAAGGCGATTGAAGAGATACGAGCGATGGCGCCCGATGCTCTGCAGGCCTACCGGTTGCATGAAGCCGCGTCGGTCAAGGCGCCCTACGTAGGGCTGGGGATTGCGTTGATCGTGCTGGCGGTAGCGATTGGCAGTTTCAAGTTGCCGACCATCGCACACGCCCAGCACAAAGTCGGCGAGAAAGTGAACGACTCGATCTGGAAGCACCCGAGTTTGATTTTCGGAGCGATCGGTATTTTCGTCTATGTTGGCGGCGAAGTTTCCATCGGGAGTTTTCTGGTCAACTATTTCACTCAGCCCGAGATTGGCGGTTTGACGGCGAAGGTTGCGGCCAGTTTCGTCACATTCTACTGGGGCGGCGCAATGGTCGGGCGGTTCATCGGCTCCGCACTCCTGCAGAAGGTGAGCACTCGAGGACTGTTGGGCATTTGCGCCGTTTGCGCGGCTGCCCTGGTTGCGATTTCGATGCTGACTTCGGGACACTTCGCGATGTATAGCATCCTCCTGGTCGGCTTCTTTAACTCGATCATGTTTCCGAGCATCTTCACGCTCGGGGTGGCGGAACTTGGACCGCTTACGGGGGATGGTTCCGGAGTGATGATCATGGCGATTGTTGGGGGAGCGATTATTCCGGTGGCACAAGGTTGGATTGCCGATCATATTGGCATTCATCACGCGTTCTTTCTTCCCGTCATCTGTTACTTGTACATCTTGTTTTTTGCTTTGAGCGGATCGAAGCCGAACAGCCAACGGTACGCGAAGGCGTGACCGTAAACTGCTCGGGTACTGCACTTCGCTCGGAATGACAACGGTTTGGAACCACGGCCAGGCTCTGGGAGTTCAGTAAGTGTCGCGCGGAGTTTAGCGAGTCATCGATTAAAGCAACTTGGAAGACCATGGGGCAAATCAAGAAGCCCGGCCAAAGACCAGAGGTCATTACCCTCAAGGCAGTTGCCCAGCATATAGGACTTACTCCGGGCACGGTGTCTGCGGTGCTGAACGATTCGCCGTCGGCCCGGTCCATTCCGCAGGAGACCAAGAACCGGATCCACGCGGCTGCCAAAGAACTCAACTACCGGCCTAATTTTTTCGCCCGCACGCTGCGCAACAAACGCACTTACACCATCGGCGTGATTGCGGAGGAGATTGGCGACTCCTACAGTTCGCCCATCATCAGCGGCATTGAACAATACCTGAGGAAGCGCAACTATTTTTTTCTGACAGTGGTGCACCGGCATGATGCTGAGTTGCTGAATCGATATTCGCAATTGCTGTCGGAGCGGGGCGTTGAGGGAATCATCACGGTGGATACGACGGTACAGGAAGAGCCGGTGCTGCCGACGGTTGCGGTTGCCGGCCACAAGAAGCTGAAGGGAGTTACCAACATTACCCTCGATCATGCCAGAGCGGCGGTCCTGGCCCTGCACCATTTGAAGGAGTTTTCTCATGAGAAAGTAGCTTTCATGAAGGGGAATCCCTTGAGTTCGGATGCGATGGACCGCTGGGCCGCGATTTGCCAGGTGGCGGCTGAGATTGGGATGAAGATCGACCCCGAACTGACGGTGCAGATCGACACCGACGACCCGACGCCGATGCTGGGCTATCCGTTTACCAAGCAACTCCTGGCGCGCAAGCTGCCGTTTACGGCGCTGTTTGCCTACAATGACATCTCGGCGATTGGCGCGATTCGAGCGTTGCAGGAACAGGGACTGCGCGTGCCCCAGGATGTTTCGGTGCTGGGGTTCGATGATATCCCGGGGGCGGCGTTTCACACTCCGAGTTTGACCACGGTGCAACAGCCGTTGAAGCGAATGGGAGAAGTGGCGGCGCAGGTTTTGCTGGAACGGATTGAAGGGAACAAGGAATATCCTTCAGAGATTGCGATCGAACCAATGCTGGTTGTCAGGGAATCCACGGCGAAGGCTCGGGTAGTTTCCTAGCCTCGCGCTTCGCGTATAGTAACCGCGGAGCGTGCCTGTCTCTTCATGTCCCCTCCTGACTCACCCAACACCTCAGACTCGGCCAAGGCGCTTACGTTTGCGGCGTATGCGTCGTTCGTGCCGATTGGGGTCGCAACTGTGCTGCTCGGTCCGATGCTGCCGATCCTGTCGGCACGATGGTCGCTGAACTATTCCCAGGCGGGCGCACTGATTAATGTCCAGTATGTGGCTTCGACCGTGGCCGTTGCCTTGTCGGGTGTGCTGGCTGCGCGCTGGGGATTCCGATTCGCGATCAAGACTGGGCTTCTGCTGATGAGTGCGGGGGTTGGATTGCTGCTGGTGGGTCCGAAGTCGATGGGAATTTTCTGCATCGGGGCGTATGGCGGAGGGCTGGGGCTGGCGGTTCCAGCGGCGAACCTGATGGTGGCGGAGGTGAATCCAGGGCGGCGCAGCGCGACCCTGAATCTTCTCAACTTTTGCTGGAGCGCGGGTGCGGTTGCATGTCCATTTCTTGTCGGGGCGGCAGCCCGGAGCAATAAGGTTCCGCTGTTACTGGCGACGGTGGCGGGGTTCGCGCTGTTGATGGCGATTGGGATCGCGGCCATGCCGGCGTGGATTGTCGAGCCGTCCGCAGCCAGGGACGCAGCCCGAAAAGTGGCCTTGGTAATTCCGTGGAGGAACGGCGCTCTGGGGATTTTGGCAGGGCTCTTTTTTCTATATGTCGGCGTCGAGAACGGCTTTGGCTTCTGGCTGGCCACCTACTCGAAGAGCTTGGGGAAGATGTCGCCGACGATGGCGATCATGACGTCCTCGTTTTTCTACGCGGCGATGATGCTGGGGAGATGGCTGGCGCCGCTGCTGCTGCGACTGACCGACGAAATTCGACTGGTGCAGGTGGGACTGCTGGTGGCGTGTTCGGGAATGGCGGGGCTGGCCGTGTCGCATGGCCTGAGTGGAGTGGTGGCAAGTGCTTGCCTGGCGGGGCTTGGACTCTCTTACGTTTATCCGATTACGATCTCGCTGTTGTCGCGGGAATTTGGGGCGGAATCTTCGCGGCTGGGATCGATTCTGTTTACGTTGTCGAACATCGGAGGCGGACTGCTTCCCTGGATGGTGGGAGTTTCGTCGAATCACTTCGGCAGCCTTAAGGCGGGGCTGGCCGTGCCTTTGATCGGATGCGCGGGGATGTTTGCTTTGTATTTGCGTGAGTGGAAGGTCACCACGCAAGGGGTTTAGCGGACTGCTGAAGAAGTGCCCCAGGGGCTGAAGCCCTCTTCGAGGAAGTATCGCTATCGCGGCGCTGAAGGCGCTGTGCCACCCAAGAGCCTCGCCGCAAGCCGTGAGAGGCGCACCAGCCGATACAGCGGGAAAAGCGGGCCGGGGAGATGGACGGCCTGCCATTCGCCCGGACCCGGAGTGAAGACAAGGCGCTGCAGGAAGCGCCGACGATCGGCTGGCCGTTCGCGGAGACGCATCATGAGTCGGAAGTAGGCCAACGATTCCACGTTGTATGTGGACTCACTCGCGAGATGAGTTTGGATTTCGTCTGCCAGTGAGGGCATCGCAGGATCTTCGGCGAAACTCGCTTGGGCTGCGGGCGGGATCGTGGCGCCTAAGAGCCGGTTCGCCAGAATCATGGTGACGCGAACGATGCGCACAATTCCTAAGGTTTGCGCCTGAGACGCGATCGAGTTCCAGTTCAGAGTTGGCAGGCTTAGGATGCGCGCGATGTCGCACAGCCAGACGAGGCGTCCCCAGACGTGTTTGGCAGCGTGCGCCGAGAGCACTAAGAGCAAATCCTCGGGCGAGGGCGTCTTCATGGGGTGGCCAGCGACGGTGACCTTGACCGCGCGCCGGAACAATCCGGTCATATCAAAATCGATGGCATAAAAACGAGGATGGATCGCCCACTGCAACTCGAGAAGATTGGGTCCAGCTGCGCCGTCGAAGGCGCATTCGTATCCCGATTGCAGGTAGGCTCGCTCTTCTGCTGCGGAAAAAGAAAAGTGCGGCGTATAGCCGAGTTCGCCGACGGCGTCGCGGATGCGAGGCAGGTCTCGCGGATGGATCAGCAGATCGATATCTCCGGACTGCCGCAGGGCGATGTCTCCATAGATCAATTCCGCCAGCGCCAGGCCTTTGTAGGGCATGACTTCGATGCCGAGTGCAGACAAGTGCTCAACGATTCGAATCAACTCGCGTGAGAGAAATAAAGCCTTGTGCAGGTTGGTCTGGTAGCTGCGCTCGATCGCGGATACTTGCTCGCGGGGAATAGCGTCTTCGATTTCAACCAGAGCCTGATAGAGCAGAGGCTGGGTGCCATGATGCTCGGCGAGGTCGAAAAGAAAATTCCAGCGAACCGGCTCGCGCAACAGGAGGCGAAGGCGGGCTGTTCTTTCCTTGCGGGGGATTTCGGAGCATGCGGCTAGCAGTATGGACCACTCGGCGTCGAGTGTGGCGCTAGTCCTGAGCATGTTTTCGGTTGGAGCGTTTTCTGTCGGAGCGCCCTCGGTCAGAGCGGTGGACTTGCGTCCGAATCACGCAGTCGCGCTCGACAGACTGGGGAGCGTTCGAATCTGAACTAAGTTGTTCTGTCCCAGATTCGCGTGCCCCTGACTTCCCGCGGCCTTCTTGGCCAGCATGTTGGCTGAGGGGACGCCGGTTCTGGCGAATGACTTCTCGCAATCCTGCGTCGACGGGCCGCGCATGTTGCCTTCCATGAAGGCCAGACCGGGACAACGCGTGCAGCTGCCAACGTGGGTGCACGAAGTGCAGGTCGTAAGGTCTTTCAGGCGGATGGAGCGCACTTCGTTCATCCGGTCGGAATGGCGCCAGATGTCGACGAAGCGCTGCTGTCGCACGCTTCCCGTGGGGAGCGGAAACTGGACGCAGGGAAAAACTTCACCATACGGCGAAACGTAGCAGGCGGTGTGACCAGCGCTGCAGGGAGTAGAGTTCAGTTCGCTCTCGCCGGGTTCGGCTGGGATCGCGCAAAACTCGTCCACATCGCCCACCAGCGCGGCATCGCGGAAAACCTGCCGCAGCGTGCCCTGGTCAACCGCCAGGTCAAGGACGGAACGGTTGCCGTCCATCATGGGCGTGATGGTGGGATCGAGAGTGCATTCGACGCCCAGTTCCGCAGCCAGTGCGCGCACACCGGGGTAGTCATGACGGTTTTGAGTCATCAGGACGTTGGCGATGATGACTTTCAGGCCTTGAGACTTGAGAAAGCGGATTGCATCGACCGAGCGCTTGAGCGAGCCGGGAATCAGGGTGATGGCGTCGTGAACTTCCGGACGATGCGAGTAAATGCTGATCTGAACCGACTCTACGCCCAGATCACGAAGGCGGGCGGCCTCGCGTTCGCGGATTAAGACGGCGTTGGTCTTGAGCTTCACGCAAAACATCAGACGGCGGGCGTGCTCGAGAAGGTCGAAGAAATCCTTGCGCAGGAAAATCTCGCCGCCGCTGAGGGTGAGGATGAAGACTCCGGCGTCGGCCATCTCATCGAGCAGGTGCTTGATCTCCGCGGTGGTCATCTCACCATGATCGTCGTGATCGAGATAGCAATGGACGCAGCGTTCGTTGCAGCGATAAGTCAGGTCGAGCTGGACGCTGAGCGGAATATTCAGCTTCAGCGCCTTCTCGGACATTTCCTGCAGGAGCACGCTCATCGGGATTCTCCGGTCGTTGATCCTTTAGCCCAGGATTCTCCGGCCACGGGATTCCGCGGCAGGATCGGCTGTTCGGAGATTTGCAGTATCTCATGGCTGGCCAGTTCGCGGGCGAGAGTTTCGGCGTCTTGCAAAGCCGCGGCGGGGTCGACCTCGAACTCGGGGACGATGCGGTGCTCGACGATTTCATCCAGCGGAGTGGTGCCGTCGGCCGACTGCCACAGGATGGTGGCCGTCCTGTTCAGAGTGAAGAGCGTGGAATCGCGGCTGGACATAATCATCATTTCGCCGTCGAGACTGCGTGCCGCAACCCGCGGATTGCGTGCCATATAAAGCCTGCTCATCCGATCAGCTCCCAGACCCTGGCGTCGGGCACAAAAGTAAGGCGGGACACGGGGACCCGGCTTACGAATTCGAAGGCGGAATGAAAAATCGCTTGCACCAGGTCCTCATCCTCCGCGAAAAAGAGAAGATTAGCAAGCAGAGATCGAGCGGCTTCTCCGGGCGGGATGGGGTCGATGCGATTTTCCTTTCCTTTGGCCAGCAGGTAGAGAGCGGCAACGGGGGCGGAAACGTTTTCGCCCAGCTTGGCCAGTTCGCCGGTAAACGGAGTGCCGAAGGCGATGTAACCGGAATCCTGCTTGCGAACGTAGGAAATTTCGTCGGTCAGGAGAGTCGCGTCGGGAGGAGCCAGCCGGGAGATCGTGGTCTTGCCGGCCTCGGAAACGCCGGCGAACAGGAATGCTTTGCCGTTGCGGATGGCGCTGGCGGAGTGCAGCAGGAAGCCTCCCTGGCGGGCCAGCACGAGGGTGTGGACGATGCGCAGCACGGCATCGATGGAATAGGGGTTGGCGGTCTGGCGAATCCAGCCGGTGCGCGACGCGGGTTGCCACTCGGCGCGAAAGTCGCCGCGCTCGAGCGTCCAGCGGCCTTTGTGGTGGGTCACGCGCACCGGCGCATCGGGATCGGCGCCCTGGGGTGGGGTGAGGTCCACGTCGAAGGTAATTTCTGCATGTTCGGAAGAGGTCACAAAGCCGGCATAGCGGTCCTGCAGCATGGCGAGGAAACGCGGGTCGGTCGTGTGCACGCGCACGGGCATTCCCCCGATTTCAATCACCAGGGTGAGACGCTCGACGTCGGTGGCTAGTTCGGGCAAGAGATGGCTCGAAATCTACAAGGTTTGAACTTGTGACAACTGGTCCTGCGATTGACTCTGTGATGTTTGGAGCAGGCCGTGAATTCCTACAACGATGCGGGCAGCGAAGGTCGAACGTCGAAGCACGGTGGCGAGGGTGCGTTGCCAGAGGCGCAGACGCCGGCTTGGCTCGATGCATTTCCCGTTCCGCAGGATGAAGGAAACCTTGCCCAGCAGGTCGCTCTCCGGCACGGGCGGATCGGGGGCGGGCATAGCATCCCCGCGCGTTAAGATCTCAGCGTTTTGCGCTTTGCCCTTGGTCACGGCGCCCCGGGTCACGACGCGGTGAGCAAAAAGTCGACGGTCGCGGCCGAACAGAACGATGTCTCCAGAGAACACGTCCTCGCTCGGGATGCGGTCAATCACGAGCGTATCGCCCGGCCACACGGTGGGCAACATGCTCCATCCCGTGACGCGCAAGCGCAGGCTGCCGGACGAGCGCAACACTTCGCTGGCCAGCTCGCATTTCAGTTCGTGAGCCGAGTTGAATGCGGTGTCCACTGTCTATGAGGCGCTCAGCCTACTGGCACAACTGCTTTGCGTTGCGGCGATTTTGCCGCACGAAAGAGCGCTGGTTACGAAAACTTTTTCGTAGCGGAAGGACGGCTTTTCGTACGGCTGCCTGGTGACCGGAGTTCGCGAATTATCGGAGGACAAATCGTTCATCGTCATAAGAGCACACCTATCTAGAGCACACCTGTCTTTAGTTTGTCGGCCTGTCTATTGTAATGCTGCTTGCGAGACCTGTGTCGCGCACCCGCCGGTACCAAGGGATGTTATACAGGTCTGGTTGCTTAGCGTCGAGAAATACACCTGGGACGCGCCGGCCAGCGTGCCCGTGCTGACGACGTTATCCATAATAATCCCGCTGGTGCCTCCAGTGGCGGCAAAGCTGAACGTAGCGACTGGGCCCACCATCCGCCAGCTGACGGTATTGTCAACGGTCGGGCCCCCTACCACCAAGCTCCAGGTTGGATGACCCTGAGCGGGGGTTCTGGATGTTCCCGCCGTGCGCACCCACTCCACCGCCCCGTTGCTGTCGAGAATCTCCTGGCCGACGGTATAAGCGTGGCTGGGCTGCCAAGCCGGGTGGGAAGCCAGGTGGGGACCCTGGTTGGTCCAGCGCACCGTGTTATCCGCTGTGCTTCCATCGATGTTTACGTTCCAAGTGGGGTGGCCCTGCGCGGCGGTTCTCGATGTTCCCGCAGTTCTGACCACTTGAATATGGAGATTGGTGTCCAATATTTCCTGGCCTACGGTGTACGCGGTGGATGGTTGCCAGGGCTCGACCTTAAAGTTCATGATGCAGCCACCAGCGGCGCAGTTATTGCCCGACCCGCTGGCCTGGGCGCTGGCGAAAATAAACTCGGTTGCGCCTCCGGTGGCGTTGGGATTGGGAATGTCGGTGACGGGGGAGCATCCGGTGGTAGCGCTGGTCAACACCGGCCCGGTGAGTGCGGTTCCCATGACTCCGGCTGCGATCGGAATCTGATACAGGGTAGGCGCTCCTGCCGTGTTGCCGCAAACGTAGAGGTTTCCGGTCGCGTCGCCAGAATTGTCGTAGGTATTATCGAAACTACCTTCATACAAGGGATTGGGATTGGGAGGCGCGGTCTGACTAATCCCGACCACAGCTTCCGTACCGGTCGTCCCAGGGGCGAAAGTCGGGACGAACTCGAAGACCGCCGAGCAGGGGACGCCGCCCGTACAGGTCGTGCTGCCGTCGCTGGAGGAAAAGACATAGATTTTCTCCGCTGTCGAGTCGACTATGGGTCCTGCAACCAGACCGGCTCCGTGATCCACTTTTCCCGATGCGGTGACCGCCCCCGTTGAGCTCACACGATAGAAAAATCCGCCGTAATCGCCCACAAAGACGTTGGCCGAGGTACGGTCGTAGGCCGGACTGGAAAGAGAAGTCGGGTTTACCGGATTGACTTGCACGGGGAATCCGCCTGTGATCACTTCGGCCGGGGTCCCCTTAAACACTCCGCTGATTTTGTGAAGCCATCCCAGAGCTCCGCCGACCCAGATGACGTCGTTTTGGTAATCCGGGAAAACGGACGAGGTGATGTCATTGACCTGGACCAGGCTGCTGTTTTTTAGAAGGATCCCCGTCATGCAGGGTGCTACGCAGCTGCGGTACGCGCTGGCGGTCACTGGGGTCAGAGTCATCGGTGAACCGACAGTTTCGGTAGTGGAAGCCGCCCATTTCAGCAAGACCAATACGCCGAAACCACTGCTGGTCTCGACAAATGCGACCTGTGTGCCGTCTTCGGAGATCGTAGGAGAAGTCAGAACCTGCCCTCCGGTGTTGTAAGCCCAGTAGACCATCGGCTTGGTTCCGGTGCAGCCTGAATAAAGATTGTCGTAGGCGACCACGCTGGCCTGGCCGGTCGAGCCCGCCAGTCCGGTATTGAAAACGACATAATCCGGACTGGCCGCACTGGCGCAGTTCGCCGTCGTGATTTGGAATGAATACTTGGCAGGATAGTTGCCGGCGCCGACGCTACCGCCACTTCCCAGATCTTCAGACCAAGCTCCCTCGGAGTTCGCCTCTTCGGCGCCAGGGCCGATGGAATCCGCATCGCCGGCTGCCGGGTCCGATAGTACCCGCGCCACATTCTGCCGGTACCATTGCTGCCAGTAGCGCGGATCGCTGGTAATCTGTCCGACTTGCTCGAAGGTGGCGGGTCGGGAAAAGATCACATGACGGTGAGACCAATCCGTGGGGATTCCCTCCTCGATCGGCTTGGCTGCCTGGCCGGTGAGCACCCACCCCAAAACCATTAATCCAGACAAGCTCACACCCAACCGGAGAAATCGTGCGGTAGTACCATTCATTGTCCCTGCTCCATGGGTCGCGCGAGATGCAAAAAAGAAACGCGGGCGGTACTCAAAAGTCCCGTCCTTGGCTAAGTGGAGTCGCGGTCTGCGGGACCGATCTGGATCTGACGGTCACGGTGGTTGTCTTCCAGGCTTGTCTTCCCAGTTTGTATTCCAGGTTTGTCCCCAGACTTTGAAAGCTCGAAACGCCAACGAAAAGTGGACGTATGCCTCCCGTTGGTGGGCTGGATTGCCGCTGATTTTACTCTTTACTCGAGGCGCAAGGCAAACAAGTTTTTGCTTGGGTGGTGGTGCAGATTGAAGGTCTTAAACCACGAAGGACACGAAGGAACACGAAGGACTTCGTGTGAATGGGATTCCTTCGTGACCCTTCGTGTCCTTTGTGGTTGATGGTTTCTTTCGGGTGTCAAAAATGCACGACTACCTTTAGCTTGCACACAATCGCCGAGCGGCGACCAGGGGTCCAAGATTGCCGGGCGACCGTGCTGGATGGGCCTCGACGGGGAGGAGCCTCGTGATATGAAAATCGCGGCTTCGTTCGCGATTTCATCCGCACCGCTTACAATAGGGGAACCTTTGGCCGACGAATGACATCTTGAATGGTCAGTCGATTCAGGTCCCAGAACCCGCGGAGGCGAAGAATCAGATTGGAAGCACACGAAAAGGCGGCAGGCGACATGGAGCAAGGCACACATGCGAGCAAAGTCAGCAACGTGCTGACCATGGAAGAGATTGCGAACCTCGCGGCGGAGGGCGGCAAGCCCGCGGAAACACTGATGAACGTCGTGGCCCTCATTGCCAAGAGATTTCACACTGATGTGTGCTCGGCGTACTTGCTGGAGCCGGATCGCGCCAATCTTGTGCTGGCGGCAACGGTTGGGCTGCGCAAGGAATGTATCGGCAGCCTGCGCATGGCAGTGCATGAAGGGCTCACCGGCCTGGTAGCCGAACTGGTGCAACCGGTGGCCGTCGAACAGGTGAAGACCCATCCCCGGTTCAAGTATTTCCGGGACGCCGGCGAAGATGCATACCAGTCGTTTCTGGGAGTGCCGCTGATCGATCGGGGAGTTCTGCAGGGCGTTCTGGTCGTCCAGACTATGGAGGCGCGGGTCTTCAGCGAGGACGAAATTCGCATGCTGACGGAGGCGGCGACGCAGGTCGCTCCGGTAGTGAGTGAAGCGCGCACGCTGGATCGCTTTATCGCCCCGCTGCAGGAACGGCTGTGGGCGCTGGCGCGCAATTTGTGGTGGAGCTGGGACCACAACTCTTCCAGTCTTTTCCTGGATCTGGATCCGGCACGATGGAACGAACTCAATCACAATCCGGTTGCGCTGCTGGGAGAACTGCCACTGGCCAAGCTCGAAAGCCGCGCCGCTGAACTCATGCTGCACAGCCGCGTGAATTATGCGTATCGCCGCATGCTGGAGTATCTGGAGGCGGATCGCACTTGGGGCGCGAAGAACGCAGGCGTGCTGCGGCCTCATCCGGTGGCGTATTTCTCCGCGGAGTTTGGGGTGCACGAGTCGCTGCCGGTCTATTCCGGGGGTTTGGGAGTGCTGGCCGGGGATCACATCAAGAGCGCGTCGGATCTGGACATTCCCTTGGTCGGCATTGGTTTGTTCTACGGCCAGGGCTATTTCCGCCAGCGGCTCGATCTGGGCGGATGGCAGCGGGAAGAATATCTGAAGACTGACGTCAATCAAATGGCGATGGAAGTGGCGATCGGGAAGGATCGCCGACCGGTCGTAGTGGAAATCGAAACCCGCAGCGGACGACTACAGGCAAAGGTCTGGCGCGTGAAAGTGGGACGCCGGGATCTGTTGTTGCTCGATTCCGACGTGGAAGGGAACGCCCCCGAGGACCGTGAACTCACATCGCGCTTGTACGGCGGAGATCTCCGCATCCGCATTCGTCAGGAGTTGCTGCTGGGCGTGGGCGGATTGCGAGCGTTGAAAGCTCTGGGAATTTCTCCGGGTGTGCTGCACCTGAACGAAGGCCACAGCGCTTTTGCGGTGCTGGAAGCGATTCGGATGCGTATGGAGGAGGAAGGCCTGGCGTTTGATGCGGCGATTCCGCGAGTCTCGCGAGAGGTGGTGTTCACCACGCATACTCCAGTGCCGGCTGGGCACGACCGTTTCGATGCGGGGCTGGTGGAGGAGCACATCGGACCGCTTCGCGAAGCGCTCGGGCTGACTCCGGAAAGCCTGCTCGGACTAGGTCGCGAGAATCCTAACAACTCAGACGAGTTATTTTGTATGACGGTGCTGGCGCTGCGGCTGTCGAGGCGCGCCAATGCAGTTTCGGCGCTGCATGCTGAAGTATCGCGCGCTATGTGGACCGGGCTGTTCCGAAACAAACTGGAAGACGACATTCCCATTGGACACATCACCAACGGAGTGCACGTTCCCTCGTGGCTGGCGCCGCAGATGTTCCGCCTCTACGATCGCCATCTGGGCACGGACTGGCACCAGCGTAGCAGCGAAGCCAAAATCTGGCTGGGCATCGAGAACGTGGACGACGGAGAGCTGTGGGAAACGCATCTCAACCTGAAGTCGCAGCTGATCGAGTTCGTGCGACGGCGAGCGGTGGAGCAGGCGCGGCACCGGGGAGAATCGCGCGAGACGCTCCAGCGCGTGGGGCGCGCGTTGAGCCCGGATGCTCTGACGATTGGCTTCGCGCGGAGGTTTGCCACTTACAAGCGGGCCAACCTGATTTTGACCGACATAGAGCGGCTGGCTTCCATGGTGAATGACCCGAACCGTCCGGTGCAGTTCGTGTTTGCCGGCAAGGCGCATCCGCTCGACGAGCCCGGCAAGCGCGTACTGCAGCAGATTGCGGAGTTGATGCGCGACCCCAAGTTCCGCGACAAGTTTGTGTTTGTGGAGGACTATGACATCAACGTCGGGCGCCGCTTTGTACAAGGCGTCGACGTCTGGCTCAACAATCCCCGCCGGCCGCTGGAGGCTTCGGGCACGAGCGGCCAGAAAGTCGTGCTGAACGGCGGCCTCAATCTTTCCGTTCTGGATGGCTGGTGGGCGGAGGCTTTCGACGGCATGAATGGTTTTGCGATTGGAACCGGTCGCACTCACTCCAATATGAGCGTTCACGATTCGCGCGACGGAGAAGACTTGATGCGAACGCTCAGCGAGGAAGTGATTCCGCTGTATTACCAGCGCGATCGCGATGGCCTGCCGCGGGGGTGGATCAAGCGCATGAAGCGAACCATCCGCACGCTGGGCTGGCGATTCAATGCCGACCGCATGGTGATGGATTACACGCAGAAGTGCTACGTCCCCGCGGCGGGTGGGACTTCCAGCGACATGAGGGCGGGTTCGTGAGAAGAGTCGGTTCGTAAGATCTGGAATCGGCCGCGCACTCGTCTCGGCAGAAAGTTGCCACTACGACCCGGTGATCAGTTCTACGCCGAGCGTAGCCAGGGCAATGTCTTCGTTCGACGACAGGCCGCTGACGGCGACCGCTCCAACGACCTCACCGTTCTTCCAGATCGGAACGCCGCCGCCCCAGCCGACATACTTGGGATCGCCGTAATAGGCGATGTCATGGCCTTTCTCTGGATGTTTTACTTTCTCCCCGATTTCGCGTGTAGGCTTGCGTTCACGGGCTGCTGTCCAGGCTTTATTCGTAGCGATGCTGATGGAGGAGACTGGAGCCCCGTCCATGCGGGCAAGGCAGATGAGGTCGCCGTGTGAATCCGCGACCGCGACAGCGACTGCCTTCTGCATCTGCGATACCTTTTCAACGATGAGATCGACAGCCCTGCGCGCCTCGGTGTAGTCAATCGTGTGCAGTGTTCTCATAAGTGGGTAAAAATACAACGGCTGCGCATTGTTCTACCTAACGGGCGACTGGCCAACCGCAGGCAGGATTGGGAAGCCAAGCGACACCAGTTCATCCTTGAGCTGAGCAACGGATCGAAATTGAATCGCGCGAATGCCCAATGCGCGGGCCGCGGCGACGTTGGTCTCGCGATCATCCACAAACAGGGCTTCTCCTGCCGTGACGCCAAGGCCGTTCAGCGCGTGCTCATAGATGGCGGGGTGCGGCTTGATTAGCTGCAGTTCGGCGGAGAGCGTGTGAAAGGAAAACTTCTCCATCCACGCGCATTTTGTTCGGACATGGGTAACCATGTCCCAGGGCATGTTCGAGAGCAATCCGGTCTTGAATCCCGCGGCGTGCAGGCGACTTAACCAATCGAGCATGTCGGGATCGATGCGGGTCCAGATTTCGAGCTCCACCTGCCGCAGGGTCTCGATTTGTTGAGGAGTAATCGAAGTGTTGGTCTGTGCCGCCAACTTCAGCCAGTACTCCTCCGCCGTCAAATCGCCGCGATCATATACGTCTCTTCCGCTCTGCCAGTGCTCGCAGAACGAATTCAACCCCACATTAAACATTTTCGCCATGTGCCCGAAGCCTTCCGCCCCGGGAGCGCGTGAGAGAACCTGGCCGTAATCGAGAATGACTGCCTTGGTGGGGTGGGACCCCTCGCGCTGCTCTGTGGACACCCGGCCTCCCGTTACACGGTCGATGTTCAATGTTCGAGGCTCAACCGTCATTCAACAACGCCTCTGCCATACTAAGACGTGACGCGCAAAGACGACAAGGAAACCACGTGGCCTGTTTCAACTCTGCCGACTTCTCGGCTTGAAGGATGCTGCACTCTGTTGCAGCAGCTTGGTGACCAGGGCCGTCCAGCCAGTTTGATGGCTTGCCCCGAGACCTTGCCCGGTATCACCGTGGAAATATTCGTAGAAGAGGATGAGATCGCTCCAGTGTGAGTCGGAGTCAAACTTTGGAGTGCCATTGTAGACCGGGCGCCGCCCTTGCTCGTTCCGCAGGAAGATCCCTGTCAGCCGGTGGGAGATCTCCGCGGCCACTTCGGAAAGGGTGAGCAGGTTGCCGGAATGCGAAGGAAATTCTACTTTCATGTCGTCGCCAAAATAATGATGGAACTTCTGCAGCGATTCGATGAGCAAATAGTTCATCGGAAACCACACCGGCCCGCGCCAGTTGGAATTACCACCAAACAGTCCGGTCGTGGATTCGGCCGGTTCGTAGTCTACACGGTGCTCCTTGCCGTCGAAGGAGATGGCGAACGGATGATCGCGGTGACGGCGAGAAAGAGCGCGAATGCCGTGAGGTGAGAGAAATTCCTGCTCGTCCAACATGATTTGCAGCATGCGCCGGAGTTGCTCGGGATCCACGATCGAGAGCAGCCTCCGTTCCCCCATTCCACACGTCCGCATGCTGGCAACATTCTCGGTAAGATCCGGACGGTTGTCGATGAACCAATCCATGCGGCGTTTGAAGCCGGGGAGTCGATCGAGCAGCCCCTGCTCCAAGGTTTCTACCGCGAATAAGGGGATCAGGCCAACCATGGAACGAACCTTGACCGGAAAATGTGAGCCATCCGGGAACTTCAGCACATCGTAGAAGAACCCGTCTTCCTCGTCCCACAGCCCCATACCACCATGGCCGAGATGGTTCATGGCATAGGCAATGTAGATGAAGTGCTCCCAGAATTTGCTGGCGACATCTTCGTAGGCGGGATCCTGCGTGGCCAACTCCATGGCAATGGCGAGTAGGTTCAGGGTGTACATGGCCATCCAACTGGTGCCGTCGGATTGCTCGATGTGTCCGCCGGTCGGGAGAGGGTCGCTGCGGTTGAATACTCCGATGTTGTCGAGGCCGAGGAAGCCGCCCTGAAAAATGTTCATGCCCTCGGCATCTTTGCGGTTGACCCACCAGGTGAAATTCAACAGCAGTTTATGGAACACGCGCACCAGAAACGCCCGATCGCCCTTGCCATGCCGCTTCTTGTCGATTTTGTACACACGCCACGCCGCCCACGCGTGCACGGGCGGGTTCACATCTCCCAGGGACCATTCGTAGGCTGGGAACTGGCCGTTGGGGTGCATGTACCACTCACGCAGCAGAAGCACGAGCTGGTCCTTGGCGAAATCAGGGTCGACCAGGGCCAGGGAAACGCAGTGAAACGCTAGGTCCCACGCCGCGTACCAGGGATACTCCCACTTGTCCGGCATGGAGATCACGTCGGAGTTGTACAGGTGCGGCCAATCATGGTTTCGCCCTCGCGTTCGTTCTCCCGGAGGCGGAGGCTGGCCGGGGTCTCCATCCAGCCACCGCTTGACGACGTAGTGATAGAACTGTTTGGACCACAGCAGGCCTGCAAAGCCCTGCCGCATCACATTTTTGGCGTCGGGCGAGAGATCGCTGGGAATAATCGTGGCGTAGAAATCGTCGGCTTCACGGTTGCGAGTGGAAAAGAGGGCGTCGAAAGTATTGAACGCTGCAGTCGGCTGCTCGAACTTGAGATTCGTTAGCCGCAACCGCACGCTCACGGTCTTTCCGGCGGGGATTTCCATTGCGTAGTGAACCGCCGCTTTCGTACCCACGGATTCCGATGACGCTGCTTGTTTTTTCCCGCCCACGATGTAGTCGTTGATTCCGTCTTTCTTGCACAATCCGTCGTTGGGAGCATTGAAGAGCCGCTGGCGGTTGGTTTCGTTTTCGGTGAACAGGAGTTCCGGGGTTTCGTTGTAAGAGCCGTCGTAGTACAGCCAACGCTTCCCGAGGGCAGGATGTTCGAGTTCGACAGCACCCGGCACTGCACGCAAGGTCGGGCGAACCTCAGCAGTATCCCACGACCAGGTGTTGCGGAACCAAATCGTTGGGAGCACCCGCAGGCGCTCCGCTTCCGGGCCCCGATTGGTGACTGTGACCTTAATAAGGATGTCCTCGACATCACCTTTCGCATACTCGACCAGCACATCGAAATACCGGTCTTCGGCGAATGCGCCAGTGTCGAGCAGTTCGTATTCGGGATCGTTCCGGCCGCGGCGGCGGTTTTCTTCCACGAGTTGCTCGTATGGGAAAACGGCTTGCGGATACTTGTACAGATATTTCATGTACGAATGCGTGGGAGTGCTGTCGAGGTAGAAGTAATATTCCTTCACATCCTCGCCATGATTGCCCTGATTGCCGGTTAGGCCGAAAAGACGTTCTTTGAGGAAAGGGTCACGCTCATTCCACAGCGCCAAGGCAAAGCAGATCAACTGACGGCGATCACAGATGCCGGCAAGGCCGTCTTCGTTCCAGCGATAGGCTCGCGAACGGGCGTGATCGTGCGGAAAGTAGTCCCAAGCATTGCCGTCGGAACTGTAGTCTTCACGAACTGTGCCCCAGGCACGCTCGCTCAGGTAGGGCCCCCAGCGCTTCCAGTGCCGGCTGCGGTCGCGGGCTTCGGAGAGCCTGATCTCCTCATTGGTCATAGTCAAGAATCCGGCCGGAGCGTCGGGAAATCGCGTTCATTTCCGTGCGTTGATGGGCCCTCGGAAATTCCGGTAATTATAGCCAGTCTATGCTGTCAATCGAAAGGCACGGAGGGCGGGTGCGCAGAGCGGACAGGTCCTTGAATGAAGTCTGTAGTCTTTTGCGTTGGAAAACCAGTCACGCAACGGTCGCGTTCGCATGGAGCTTCGCGGGCTCTTCCTCCGTGGCGTCCAGCCGGACTTCACAGAGTTCAGTGATCAGATTGCTAGCCCAGCGATAGATGTTGTGCTCTTTTATTGTTCTTCGCATTCGGTGCACCCGCAGCTGCTTGTCTTCGGGCTCCATCTCCAGCGCAACCCGGATGGCTTCCGCCGACTGATCGATGTCGTATGGATTTACCAGTAGTGCGTCGCGCAGTTCACGCGCAGCGCCGGTGAACTGGCTCAGGATCAGCACCCCGCGTTCGTCGGCGCGTGCCGCCAGGAATTCCTTCGCAACCAGGTTCATGCCGTCGTGCAGCGAGGTGACCATGCAGAGATCGGCTGCGCGATAGTAGGGAGTGATCTCGTTGTGGCTGTGCTGCCGTTTCAGAAATACAATGGGTTTCCATTTGTCTGACTGAAAACGCCAGTTAATCCGGTCTGCTTCCGCTTCCACCTCGGCCAGCAGGTCGTGATAACGCTTCAAGTGTGTGCGGCTGGGCGCTCCAATCTGCACGAATGTGAATTTTCCCTGATAGGCGGGATATTTCTCCAGGAAGCGCTCGATTGCCAGGAAGCGCTCCAGGATTCCTTTCGTGTAGTCGACTCGATCCACGCCGATCCCGAGGAATGTTGCCTCTATGCCGAGGCTGCGCGTCAGCGACGCGCGCTCGAGATAGCTGGACTCCGCGTTATCGCCTGTGCCAGGTTCGTCGTCGGTCAGGTCCACGCTGATGGGGAAGGGGCGGACCATGGTGCGGTGATCCTTGCGAAGAACGGAAAAGTGCTCCCAGTCCACGCGCGATTCCACAACGCGATCCACGGTTTGGAGAAAGTTGTTGCAGTGCGACTGCACGTGAAAGCCGATGAGATCGGCCCCTAAAAGGCCGTCTACTAGCTGCCGCTGCCAGGGGCAGATGCCGAAAGCCTCGGGGTTCGGCCACGGGATATGCCAGAAAATAGCTACCCGCGCGTCCGGCCTCTTCTCCTTAATCATTTGCGGCAGCAAAGCGAAGTGATAATCCTGGACCAGAATCACAGGACTCGGTGTGTCTTCGATCTCCTCCAGCACCGCGTCTGTGAACTTGCGGTTGACCTCCTGATAGTGCTGCCAGTCGGACGCGCGAAAGATCGGCCGGGTGTGGGCGATGTGGCAGAGAGGCCAAAGACCCTCGTTGGAAAAACCGTAGTAATAGCCTTCCTCCTCCTGCTTGTTCAACCACACTCGTCGCAAAGTGTAGCGAGGGTCATCAGGGGGAACTCGGAGGCGATCGTGACCATCGACAGCTTCCAGGTCAGCATCACCACTGCCGTGGGCGATCCA
>Ga0116125_1000288_pt1 | contig 23930 bp, 27 predicted proteins | sample June2015DPH_16_1_2_FD_89729 | JGI IMG/M metagenome (GOLD analysis project Ga0116125, IMG submission 89729) | Peatland microbial communities from SPRUCE experiment site at the Marcell Experimental Forest, Minnesota, USA - June2015DPH_16_10 | ecosystem: Environmental > Terrestrial > Soil >...
CGGCTTAGCGAAAGGAACACTACATGTCCACGATCCATCTCCATCAGACAACCACCTTGACACCCGAGCAGTACGTCGCCGGGCTCACCGACTTCGGGCCTGGTCGCGCGAAACTCTTTGGCAACAGCACCGACGACTACCTCAAGGTGCATCACCTTGGCCCGTCGGAGGCCGACGTCACGGAAGGCTCGCGCGGTATTTGGGAACGCCTGCATTATGACTGGTCCGATCCTAACCAGGTCGTGCTCACTACGACCGATTCCAACACATGGGGAGGAGCATCGGGCCACACCTACACCTTCACACGCCGACCCGACGGCCTGACCGATATTGATGTGGTCGTCGTACGCGAGGGCAAGAACCTCAAGGGATGGCTGCTCGGATTGGTGGTCGGGACCGTGGGCAGGAGTGTTTTGGAAAAGGCGTTTGCGAACTCCGTCAAGGCGATCGAAGCCCGGAACAGCGCGGCGGGAAAGAAAAACGCAGCGTGAGCAGGGTATCCGAGTCGAAACTGCTCACTGGTGAGGAGAACGAAAATGACAGAGTCCATTGCTAATGCTGTGTTCCTGCGCAGCCAAGCGGGAAAGGAAGAAGAGCTGGCGCGCCGGCTTGAGGCTCTCGTGCTAGCCTCCCGCTTGGATCCCGGAGTGATGGTCTATGATCTGCACCGCTCCGCGACCGATCCGGCCTTGTGGTTTCTTTACGAGCGCTACGAATCGCAAGAACATTTCGACCGACATCGGGAGAATCCGGTCCTGCGCCGTTTCGTTGCGGATGCCGCGATACTTCTGGACGGGAAGCTCGATGTTCGAACTTTCAGAGTGATTACCGATTTGCACGGGGATTGAAGGCCGCTCTTGACGGGTTATTATGGCTCGCGCCTGAGGACGAGTTTCAGACGGTTGTCAGCCTGCGGATAAGACATCGGGGGCATCAAGACGCTATTGAGGAGGAATGAGTGATGAAAAAGACAACTTTCGCGAGACGTTTCCGAACACGCCCGATAACGCACGGAATTTTCTGCCTGGCTATGTTGGTCTTCAGCGCTGGCGTGCTCACGGCGCAGAAAGACGGTCATCGCGTGCGCAACGTCGTGTTAGTCCACGGCGCGTGGGCCGACGGCTCAGGTTGGAGGGGTGTTTACGACATCCTGACTAAGGATGGCTACAACGTCAGCATCGTGCAAGAGCCTGAAACCTCTTTTAAAGACGATGTCGAGGCGACCAAGCGCGTCATCGCCCAGCAGGATGGACCCTGCATTCTTGTCGCTCACAGCTATGGCGGCGCTGTCGCAACCGAAGCCGGAAATGATGCATTGGTTGTTGGCTTGGTCTACGTGGCCGCTCATATGCCGGATGCCGGGGAAAATGAAGCGGAAGATGGGAAGCGCTTCCCGAGCGATCTGAGCAAATCAACTGGAATAAAGAAAACGCCGGACGGATTTACTTTTCTTGACCCAGCGCAATTCCACGAATATTTTGCGGCCGACCTTCCCCTCGAGCAGGCCGCATTTATGGCGCGGTCGCAAGTGCCAAATTTCGCCGACAACTTCAAAGCCGTCATCACTGCTGCCGCGTGGAAGACCAAGCCGAGTTGGATGCTGGTAGCGGGAGCGGACCGAACCATCAATCCTGAACTGGAGCGCTGGTATGCCAAGCGGGCAAACAGTCACACGATTGAAGTGCCCGGCGCGAGCCATTCGATATACGTCTCTCACCCGAAGGAGGTCGCGGCAGCTATCGAGGATGCGGCAGCGCATGCGCAGTAAATTGCCACATGCGCTCCGTCCCAACACACAAAGAAATCTGGCCAAAATTAAGTTGCTCTGTAGGAGGAACATTTATGAGACGGATGTTTTTCTTGCTGATCGTAGTTGCAATAGCGGCGGGCGTCGTCGTCTTCAGGCCTCCCCATTCGGTGCAGGCAGATGAACAGGCCTCTCCGATCTACGGCGTCACCATTCCGCCGGGATACCGCGATTGGAAATTGATTGCCGTGAAGCAGCTCCATTTCGCCGGCATGGGCGAGCAATTGCGCGCTCAGGTGGGGAACGATATAGCGATCAAGGCCTTTAAGGAAGGAACGCTCCCGTTCCCAGACGGCGCGATCATTGCCGCCATTCATTGGACCCGCGTCCCGTCGGAAGACAACAACAAAGTCCTGGACGGTCCCTTCCCCGGCACTCAATCTTTTGTTATCGGGTCACGCGTGAATGTTCAGTTCATGGTCAAAGATTCAAAGAAGTACGCCGCGACAGGAGGCTGGGGATTCGCTGACTTTACGGGCGAAAAGCCGGGCGACAAGGCGCTGCACGAGACCTGCTTCCCCTGCCACATACCGGCGAAAGATCACGACTACGTCTACACCCGTTACGCGCCTTAATTCCGGGAACCAGGTTGTTGATATGCTGCGCGGACCGGACGCCTACTACTTCGCGACCTCGGTGTAGGTGAATTCGCGCGTCCAGTCCGCTGATTGTTTGCCGTCGACTTCGACGTAGATTTTCACGAGCGAATTCACCGGCCCATCATTCTGCGGAGGCTGCATGATCAGGTCGCGCCCAGTCGACCACGTCACGCGTCTCTCATCGAGATTGCCGAAGTAATAATCCACTTTGCTGGGGTCGAATCCCTTGTAACCGGTCGCCGTGGTCAACTCGACGAGCTTTTTATTCTTATCTGTGACTGGGAACTCCTTGCCGTAGATATTCGCGAGGGAAACGTCGAGAGGGATCCAGCCGTAGTTGGGCGCGAAGAACTGTATCCAGCAGTGATAGCTTCCGTCGATTTGTATGCCATTCAAGGTGGGTTTTAGAAGCGAACCGTAAACCATGCGCGTGGGAATGCCTGACGCCATGGCGAGCGATGCAAAAAGCGAATGAAAATCGGTGCAGTTTCCGGTTTTTGTTCGCAGGCAATATTCCGTGCTGCCCACCGGGGATGCCTTCAGGTGATCGGGGTCCTTCACCCAGTAATCCACGTTCTCGAGCGTCCAGTTGTAGATTTTTCGAGCTGCGAGAATGGGGTTTGTTTCGCCGCCGGCGATCGAAGCGGAAAGAGATTTAATCTGGTCGGTGATGATGACGTGGCTCGAAGGTTGCAGATATGCGAAGAGCGCAGCCCGTTCCTGATCCGTTAGCGGACGTGTCTTGCCTGGGTCGATGTCGTTGCGAGTCTCGGTGCGTGTTAGTGCAAACGATTCGCGGATTGTGATCGGGCCTTCGGCGGGCGCGTTCATTTCCGCATACCCTACACGGTTTCCCCAATCGTCCCGGTAATAGTGGACGGGAAAATCGGCGGTGACACTGAATTCACGGACCACTGATACGGCGTCTTCCTGCGGAACGCTGAACCACATGCGCACCGACCTGGCGCCCTTCGGTACCTGCACTTTGAATTCATTTTTTATCTGGAACGACGCTTGCTTTGGTTGCGGGGGCGTGGAGACATCGCCGCCAAAGGCGGGGAGGGAGATTCCCATTGCAGCGCTGGCGGCCACAAAGGTCAAGAGGATGGGCTTGATTCGAATCTTCTGAGAGTGCATGGCTTCCTTCTTTGTGCACCGAGAGCGCACCGATGATCAGTAGCGTTGGAAAAGATTAGCGCAAGGAACCGCCGAGGTCTAGGAATTTATTATCAAGTGAGCCGCGATTCCAGCGAAGTCAATTACCTCTGGCAATCACTACGGTGGTGCATGAACTGTTTAGCTTCGGCAGATCGCGGGCGGCGGCCATGCGGATCGTCAGAGCGGGGCGCTCTCCGCGAATGATTGGACAGTAGCAGTCAGGCTCCAGCAGCGCGCCTTGCAGGCGACGCCGTCCGGTGCAACCGCCATGGCACGAGTCACGAAACTCGCACGGCTGGCACGGGACGGGAAGCGTGCGGGCCTGGACGAACGGGCTGGAGTCAAGAATATCGATCCCCATCGTGAGCAAATCTGACAGCGGCTCGCCTGCTCCCGGCCAATAAACGCAGGGTTGTGTCGTAGCGCGCGGAGTAACCCGCACGGTGCTCACGCCGCACCCTCCCCGAACCGGAGGGAGGCCCGCCATCGCTCGCACCAGCGGCTCGCCGATGGCGATCACATCCGTTTCCGCGAAGAGACGCCGGAAACCCTCCCAGTACTCTTCGTAAGAAAGCGCATAAACGTCGGATCGCACGGATTGATAAACGTTCACGCGCAAGGGAGCGTCGAACTTCCTGGCAACTCTCGCAACATCTGCGAGACGCAGGTAGTTGGCCTTCATCATTACGGCGATGATGGTTACCGGTACACCCGTCTTCACGCAACGTTCCGCTTGCTGGTGGATCAGATCCCAGTTGCCGGGGCCGCGCTGCGCATCCTGCTCGGCTTCGGTCGGGTAATCGAGAGAAAACTCGATGTCGTGAAAAGCTCGCAGCTCGTCGTCTTCCAGAACCGCCACGCTGTGGCCGTTGGACGTGATGGTGAGTTTGATGGGTCGGGTCCGCAGGTAACTCAGGATCGCCTTAAACTCTGGATGCATGCCATTCTCGCCTGTGCCCAAATTCACCGAGCGGATGGGCAGTCGTTCCATGACTTGCTTCACCTGATCAAGAGAGAGGCGATCCGTGCGGGCGGGATCTCGGTAGCAGAAGGCGCAGGTGAGGTTGCACTCGTTGGTGAGGCCGAGACCGAGGGAGATCGTGGCATCGGACGACGCGCCAGAGCACTCGATGGATGAAGGGTTGCCGGCGGTATGGCTCATTGGTCCATTCTCCATCCACCATCTATATCGCCCATCACCGCAAACGCGCGAAGCATTGTGTGTAGCGGGCGACTGCGGTGAACTCTGGCCGGGTGCTCAGTTTGCGCTCCAGGTCAAGAATCCGTTCGTAGTCCGCGGTGCGGGAAATCTGCGGCGGCAAGTAATCGGCAAGCACGCGTACACCCCGCTCGGCAATCACTCCCAGCGATGCTGCTTTCAACATCGGTTGCAAGCTATCTGAGGTGAATAATTGTACCCGTCCTCCATACAAGGATTCTTGTCCCCAATCCGAGGTCAGGTTCTTTTCCGCAGCCGCCAAATCCCCTTCCTTGAGGGCTGCCTTGAATACTTCACCTGCCCGGTTCCGCGCGAGAACCGACAATATCGAGGATGAATCCCGCAAGGCGCGGGCGGCGGCGCACAACACCGCGATCGGGTTGTCTACAAATTCGAGTACGTTGTGGCAGAGAATCACATCGAACGATGCGGCGGGAAACCGACTAGTCAACTGCGAAGCATCCCCGTTTTGCAGCACGACCTTGTCTGTAACGCTTGCTTCCTCTGCCGATCGCTTCGCTATCTTCAGCATCGCCGGGGACGAGTCCAGCAGGGTAACGCGAATGTCGAGCCTGGCGAGACGAATGGCGGACGCTCCAGTGCCGCAACCGACGTCCAGCGCATGCAACGGGCCCTGACGCATGCTAATAAAATCCTGCAGATTGGCAAAAGCTAAGTCGGTGCGCAACCGGCCTTCGGGCGTTTCGAGATAGGCAGCATACTTTTCCGCATCGCTTTGGAAGCGATCGCTCTCAATATTGGCGGGCGTTTTCATGCGACAGTCATTCTCCTGCGACCGGTCACGCCACCTGCAAGCGCAGCCGTTCTCCGATCCAGTCACTGGCCAGAACCAAGGCGTAGATTAAGAGGATAAGCGTAGTCAACCGCGGGTAGAAACCGAGTTGGACATTGTTGTAGATTACCTGTCCCAGTCCGCCCCCGCCTACCAGACCTAAAATGGTGGAGGCACGCAGATTGGTTTCCCACCGCAGCACCGTGTAACTGCTCAGCAGAGGCCGCGCTTGCGGCCAAATTGCCCAGAGCAGTACCTGGAGAGGACTTGCGCCGAGGGAGCGCATCGCCTCCACCGGCTTTAGCGGCACCTCTTCCATTGTTTCTGCATACAGTTTGCCCAGCACGCCAGCAGTGTGGAGTCCGAGGGCGATCGTACCCGCGAACGGACCGATACCCACCGCAAGGATGCAGATGAGAACCCAAACCAATTCGGGGATCGACCGCAGGATATTCAGCCCCAACCGCGCACTCCAAAATAAAAGCCATCGCAACACTCGATCAGGAACCCCACGCTTTCCGGGAGCATCACCGTACACAAGAGTTAGCGTGGATGTTGCCGGTATCGCTAAGATAACCGCGAACGCGATGCCGATCAGGGTGCCCATCAAGGAAATGGCGATCGTTTGCAACAGAGCCGTTCCCAGGGTACTGGCGAAAGCCCAGCTCAAGTCGAGGGGAAACATGCGGCCAACAAAATCGGTGAGGCGGCCAGCGATTCCTACTTGAAGGATTGCTTCGGGAGAAAAACCTGAGAATGCAAAACTGGCCACACTCAGGGACAAAACCGTAATCCACACGACCAGCCTACGGGATTTGCTTGTAAGTACCTCCAGCGCGGTTCTATCTTCTGGTCTTATTTCCGTCGCGTTCGTTGCCCGGCTGGCGGAGCGAGCTCGCAGATGCCGGCTGGCCGCATCCGTGACGATTAGCAGCAGGATGAAAACGAGTAGAAGAGTCAGCACCTGGCCGTAGTCGAACATCCTCATGGAGATGCTGATTTCATATCCGATGCCGCCCGCGCCCACAAAGCCAAGGACTGCCGCCGCGCGTACACAGCACTCAAATGAATACAGCGTATAGGCCGTCAGATGGGGCAGGGCTTGCGGCCAGATCCCGCGCAGGAAAATCTGCATGCGGGTTGCGCCTGTCGACTGCAGCGCTTCGAGCGGCCGAGGATCTACGTGCTCGAAGACATCGGCGTAGACACGGCCGAGCACTCCACTATAGCCCACAGCAATAGCGAGTGTACCGGCCAGTGAGCCGAGTCCCACCGCTGCCACGAAGAGAAGAGCCCAAACCAGGTCGGGCACGGCACGGAGAAAACCCAAAATTGTCCGCGATAGCCGGCTTGCTATCCAGCCGATTCGGTATACGAAGCCGTCGTCGGCGGGCGCCAACACTCCGCGGTTCCACAGGGTGCCTGTGGCCAAAACTCCCAACGGCAGAGCGATAGTAAGGGAGAGCAAAGTGCCCGCTACCGCGGTGGCGATCGTTTGCGCCACCGCCTTCAAAACCGTATGAAGAAATTCGGGGGACACATCGGGAGGGAAGAGCCGGCATACAAAAGTCCAGATTGCGGCAGCTGTGGAAGGTCGAAGAAGAACACCGGGGCGTATTTCTGCAAAATGCCAGGAGAAAGCCAGCAGCGCAAATGCCGCAACAACGGACAGTAAGCCGCGGGACGTCATCAATGGGTGATGGCGTGACGGGATGCTATCTAGCGCAGCGGAATTTGTACTGGAAGTGGTCGCCATCGCGATTGCCAGATGATTTGCCATCCCGAGCGTACAGGCTATTCAAGAGGTCGCCCTGCACCTTGGAGTGGGGTACATCAAAAGCAAGGCCGCCTGCACGCAGTCCGACCACGCGCGGAAAGTATCGCGTCGCCAGATCCACTCTGTGGACGGCCATGATCAAAGTCTTATGACCGTCTCGCGCCAGTCCAGCGAGCAGTGAAGTCATGGTTTCGGCCAACTCAGGATCGAGCGACGCAGTAGGCTCGTCAGCCAGAATGACGTCTGGCGATTGCATGAGCACACGCGCAGCCGCCAGTCGCTGTTGCTGGCCACCAGAAAGTTCATCGGCGCGTGCTGCGCGCTTATCCGCCAAGCCAACCAATTCCAGAGCATGCACGGCGAGTTCCGCGTCAGCCTTGGCCGGTTGAAGTATCCCGCGGAGTGTGGCGAAGAGAGACATTCGTCCCAGCGCGCCGCAGAGGGTGTTCTCCAGAGCCGTGAGTGAAGGAACGAGGTTGTGCTGTTGATAAATCGTGCCCACTCGCCGGCGCATCGCTCTCAGCCCGGTTCCTGTAAGTGAACCGGTATCGTGCCCGTCAAACAAGAGCGCTCCGGCATTCGGCCGTAACGTTCCATTCAGCAGTCGAAACAACGTCGTCTTCCCGGCGCCGGACTGGCCGAGAAGGGCGATCTGCTCGCCCGGGCGTACTTGCAGCGTGACGTCACTGAGCGCGGGGACCTGCTGGCGGTGCTGCAGGAAAAATTTGGTCACGCGGTGGAGCGAATAGATCACTTGAGAAGACCTTCGTCGCGGGCTGCCTGTCGTAATTTGTTGTAGTTAGAATCGTCAGCGCGTAAGTATTTGGTTGAGTTCAGCAGGTCAAGGAGCGCCTTCTGCTCCGGATTGGATGCGTCGAGCTTCAGCAAAGCGTCGGCAAAACTCTGACTCAACTTCGGATCAAGGCCTTTGCGCGCGGCCCAGACATAATCGAAGAAGGCGGGCGTGATGTAGAAGACCCGCACTTGCTCCGCCGTGATTTTTCCCGACTTCATCATGTTGCCGAACACCAGTTCATCCATGGCACCGGCGTCGACCTTGCCGTTGGCGACCGCCAGCGCAGTGGCGTCATGACCGCCGGTGTAGAGAGCTTTGTTGATGACATCTTGGTCGACGTTAGCTGCGCGCATGTAGTACACCGGCATGAGATGTCCGGAGGTAGAGTTCACGTCGCCGAAGGCGAAGGAGTGTCCCTTCAAATCAGCCAGGGTGTTAATACCTGATTTGGGTTGAGTGATGAACACGCTGTGAAAGTTCTGGTCGCGCTCGCGCTGCACCAGCGGAATCACACCGGCGCGCTGGGAAGCTTGTACAAAAGTAAAGCCACCGAGATAGGCGATGTCCACCCGGCCATTGGCGATTGCCTCGATTACCGCCGCATAGTTTGTGGGGACGACCAGTTCGATTCGAGAACTGGTCTCTTTCTCCAGATATTTCACGAGCGGCTGGCTGTCCCGCACAATCTTTCCAGGATCGGTGGAAGGGATCATGGCGAGCCGGAGGGTGTGCTCTCGCCCAGAACTACGATTGCAGCCGCCCGTGACCAGCAAAAGAATTGCGACGACCCCGAACGCCTTCTTCTGCATTTGTTAGCCTCCAATATCCTGATGAGAAGTCACCGCTCTGGCAGAGGAGCCGGCACTCACGACGAAAAGTCCTTACTCGGTTCCAGCCTCCCCCGTTACCAAGCTGCCAACTTTGGGGTGATCAGAATAGCATTTGGCCGAAAGCTTTGGGACGCTCCTGCCAATCGGATTTGATATCGTCAGGAAGATCGTCGGTAGTCGGAGAAGTGGGATCTTCGAGGAGGTTATCCCGTGAAACTGGGATTCCGGAAGTCGTTCACGATCTTTTGGCCCGGTAGTTCGTTGCGACGCCGAGTTGCTTACAGTCTCGCGATCGTGAGGCTTGTACTCGTCCCGGTTATTTTTCTCGCCGTGTACTACCTGTTCGAGATGGGTTTGATCGTGGACCGCATCGTTAATGTGGACGCTTCGGTCACGACCCTCGCGGAGCAGGCTTCCGTCCAAATGCTGGACGCCCGTCGAGCCGAGCGCAGCTATTTCCTGCTGCGGGATGCGCAATATCTCCAGGCGAACAAGGACTCGCTGACCCAGTTGAAGCAGGTCCTCGGAAAAATTCGCGAACTGGTCCCCGAACAAGACGCCACCGGCAAGGCGCTGGAAAACGTAACGCTATACGAACAGCAATTTGCCGAGGCGGTGTCACTGGCGGAAAAGCCGGGGAGCACCGCCATCGATCGCGTTCAAGAGGTAGTGCGAGCGTATGAAGGCGACCTGAACGATCTTCTGAAACAGGCGCGCCGCAAAACCCGCGTGCAGTTGGTCGACGATCTTCGCACTCAGGTGAATTCCTTCGATTCTCAAATTGTGAGTACGGTCGAAGCTGGAGATCCGACCCTGCGCCGGGTCACAGCGGATCTACAGGCTTCCAGCCAGCAAGTCCTGCAGTTGGCGGCCGAACTCGAAACCCGCGGCTGGGCGCGGGTTCAGCATGATCACAGGGAAGCGCGAAATCTTCTTTATCGGGCGGAATGGGTATTAAGCTCGGTCTCCGCTCTCACGCTGCTGTTGAGTATATGGATCAGCGTCATACTTCCGCGCCAGGTGGTAAAGCCATTATTGGATCTTAAAGAGGCGGTGGATCACGCCGCGTCAGGCAATTATGAGATTGACTTCGAACTCCGAGGACAGGGCGAGGTTGTGGAGTTGGCAAAAAGCGTGCAGAACCTGATTGCACATCTGCGGACCACTTGATGCGTGGTACAGGTCGATTCAGCGATTTTGGATCACGAAGACGCTAGCCTATCCGCGCCGCGCGCTGGATGGCGGAGGATTTGGCGCGTTTGCTATCGCGGATCTGTTCCGTGGTGAAACCCAGTCCGCAAACGCTGCAGCGCCAACCCGCTAGCGGACCGACTGCGACTCCAGGCACAGGTTGGGTACTAGAAAACCTGGCACGCACCAATTCGCTATTACACGCCGGACAATCTCGTTGAGTCATAGGCTCCGCGTCGCTGAGAGATTTTTCGTGATTGGTCACAAACAAGTTAACGGCTTGTGGCTGGAATTGAACGGGCTTCCTGGACGGTAAGTCGGGAAGGATCGCAATAGCCGTACCCTTTCAGGCAAGCTGTGTAATTGCGCTTGTGCTCGGCTTCCGCCAGCATTTTGGTTTCAGCGACAGTCAGTTTTGCATAGTCGCAGTTGTCTTGTCCGTCCCTGCATGCTAAGAGATTGCGATGTTGCGCCGCGTGGGCCGCTTCGGTGGCTTCCGCGGCAGTCAGCATCGAGTGGTCGCACTCATCCCAGCCATTCTCGCAACTCTGAGTGTTGCGCTGGTGTTGTGCAGCGATCATATCTTTCGTTTCCGAAAGCGATAACTGGGAATGATCGCAGGCCCCGGAGCCGTTCTTGCAGTCCGAGGCATTAATCTCCTGTCGCGAGGTGTCTACCCCCGCTGCTTCCGATGGGCTCAGCTTGGAGTAGTCACACGCGCCTACTCCGTCTTTGCAGTCGGCGATATTCCTCTGCCGTTGCGCGACGGATGAATCGCGCGCTTCAGCAGGCGTTAGTTTCGACCGGTCACAAGACTGTGAACCATCGTTGCAGTCCGATACGTTCTGCGCATGATCGGCGATGGCCAGCGCGAGAGCCTCTGGTTGGGAGAGTTTCGAGCGGTCGCAGGAATCATAGTGGTTGCGGCAGTCCGCAACATTGCGCGAGTGGACGGCGACAGTGACATCGGCCAGTTTCCCCGCGCTTAACTGGGACTGATCGCAATCCTCGCGGCCCGCCTTGCAGGCTGCTAGATTCTGCGAAAGGTCGGGAGACTGGGCGAACGCAAGAATCGGCCAGAGGCCGAGACATGCCGCCAGTGTCCAAAGATATTTTCGAATACTCGATTTCATTTTGTTTGCCCTTCGGAAGAGTAAGGCCTGATCGCCTACGCTGACGTCCGTGTAGCAATTCTGTCGCTGACCGGAACTTTTGTAAGTGGCTCCGGTCCGCTGACAATCAGTCTTTAAAGCCGCATTGAGGTGCGAGCTTGCTACTTGCCGTCTTCTCTTGCTTCGGCAATGTGCGCCTGGTGGCCTGCTTCCGACACAGCTTTCACAAACGCAACCGCACTGGCGGGAGTCGAAGCCTTACCCGAAAGAATATTCCGGAACATCATGTGGTGGCCGTAAATGGCGCGAGTCGAGTCATTGTCCTGCTCAATTACCGCACCTTCCAACGTCAAGCCGGCGAAAATGCCTTTCGAGCGCGAGTAGGTTAGGACTTCAGTGTTCAACAATACGTCAGTTCCGGCGGAAGTGTGACGGCCTACCGGGCCCGCTGCTACCGATCCTTCACCGGTGAGTTCGAACTTGGTCGAAAGCAGGTGCTGTAAACCGCGGTCGTTCATTACGAGCATGACCAGGTCCACACCTTCGACTCCAATTTGCAATCCCCAGCTGCCACCGCCAACGGAGACGAATGCGGGAGCGCTCCAGCCTTCATGGGTGCGGCACGAAGCCACTCCCCGGCCGTGTTTGCCACCAAAGATGAAGCCACCTTTGAGCAGGTTTGGCACTACGACGATGCACTTCGCACCATTCAACACTTCCTCGGGGATTCCTTTGTCGGGCGTCGACATGATCGATTGCAGAACATCCACCGACTTTTGCATGCGATCGATCGTATCCTCGCGGTCCGAGCCGGCGAATGCGTACGTTCCAACCATGCCCAGGAGGCTCATCAACAGCAGTGACATTGTTTTTTTCATGAAAGTTTTCCTTTAGGACGCAGAACTAAGAGGAGGGAGCTTCAGATAGCTGACTTAGTTCAGAAGACCTGAAAGAGAGAGAAGAAGTGCTCGTCTCTACAACCATGATCGCTGAGGCAGAAAGGAATTGCTGGTCTGAATTGCTCACTTCGGCTGCGTGGGTGGGAGCAGGACCTGCCGATCTGGCTAGGCCGGCACGAGTCTTTCGTCACATGTGAGCAATACGGCTCAGAAGTGCCTAGCCGATTCTGCCATGGTGAGTGATCGGAGAGTTGATACGCAGGTCTCGATTGCTCCGTCGCTTGACTGGATCCAACAATCCCAGGATCTGGACGAAAGATGAAGAAAGTGAATCGATTTAGACCGCTGGCTTTCGTGGCTGCGCTCTTTGACAGGTTGCGGGCAGCACTCGTACCCCGGGCCCAGCAGGTCGGAACACAAAGGATGTGTCCGTTTTGCGGGTTGATCACTCCGCGAGCCAAACAGTTTTGTCTCGAGTGTGGGAAACCGCTCAGAGCCCTTGTAGTCGAGCGGAAGGATGCGCGACAAGGGTAGATACTTCAAGTTAAATACATAAGGAGATTGACATGCTTTGGACAATTGTCGCTGTGCTGTTGATTCTATGGCTGCTGGGTTTCAGCTTGCATGTGGCCGGAGGCCTGATTCACCTGCTGCTGGTTGTAGCGCTGGTGGTGATAGTCATCAATTTGTTCAGCGGTCGGAGGACGGTCTAGGGACGACCTCGCCCAGCACAGAGTCCTACTTGTGATTGAACAGGATGCGGAAGCCACGGCTGGTGAGCGCCCGCAGCGATCGCAGAAAGGCGAGGCCAGAACTCTCAGGCGGCGGAGCCTTGGCGGCCACGCGGGCTCGTTCCAGATGTGTCTTATCCGACGGATGTCCCGTGGTAAGAGTACATCTCTCCTTCGGCTTAGCCCTGCACACAGGGCACCGCACGGACATTATCCGCTTCTGCGAGAGTTGCCCTGTTTCCACATCTAATAGTATTCATCGTCGCGACTCTCGAAGATGGTCAATTTTGCTCTTTTTAACCCCGGTTGGGCTGCCTCCGCACAAAATGGGAATCGCGTGGCCGAACTCTCACCTGACTGGCGCACCGCCGACAAATTGCTCGCCGATCGTAGGCCCACAAGTCGAGCAATACTGACCAGAAATCCTACCCCGGAAGATCTTAGGATCTGATGGAAATGTCTCTCGCGTGGGGATCTAACATGAAAAAGCACTACCTTCACCTCTCCGCTTATCCTTGCGACGCCTGTGCCGGCCCAGTTGTCGCCGGCTCAACCGCGGTCCGCTTGAGTGAAATATCCAAAGAAACCGAGATCAGGCACGTCGGAGCTATCTGCCTGTCGTGCGGCCATCGGCAAGAGACGGCAACCGAACCGGCACGTGTTCGTCACTTGCTGCCGATTGCATGGGAGCAAGTGAGAAGCATCGACACCCGCGATCCGACGGCGGCTTTTGTGGAAGCCCTCGATCATGCGGAACTGACACTTGGCTGAGGCCCGCCTCAGCTTTCGACAGCCGGCTTACCGACTGCGGTGAAGGGCGATGCCGCTCGCGATCATCAACCGGGAAGTCAGCTAAGGCTAACTCGGGAGGAAAGCCGAAGCAGATGAGGAAGGGCATTCGGGGAAGATATTGCAGAATCGGGTTTGAATACTTGGGGCATCCTAGATTTTTCAGGCTGCCATTTTTTCGGATCCTAGTCGTGGAGAACGACATTGAGCAGCGAGCTGTGGACCTGCAGCGCACCTTCCGCACCGCCGGCGTAATCAATGAAGCCCAGTTTTCTGAAGCGGTTCATGAAAAAGCTGACACGGGAACGGGTGGTCCCAACCATCTCGGCCAGCGTCTCCTGACTGATCTTCGGAACGACAGTTTCCGGAATGCCTTCCTTGCCAAAATGAGCGAGCAATAAAAGGACGCGGGCCAGGCGTTTTTCACTGGAGTTGAACAGTTGGTCGACCAGATCCTCTTCGTAACGGACATTGCGCCCCAAGAGATACGCAACGAACATTTCGGAAAGCGCAGGCTCGCGATGAAGCGCATCCATCATCGTCTTCTTCTCGACACGGAGAATCTCGCAATCGGTCATGGCAGCGGCTGAACCCATGCGCAGAAGCTGACCTGCCAACGAACCTTCCCCGAAGAAGTTCCCCTGGCTCACGATGGCGATGGTAGCTTCCTTGCCGACCTTGGATACAACGGTGAGCCGCACTTTACCCTTTTGCACATAGAAGACAGAATCCGCTTCATCCCCCTGCGTGAAAATTACTTGCTTCTTCTCGACAGACAGAATCTTCCTGCCCTCACCGATGGTTGCCAGGAAGGTGTTGGGATCGAATCCGCCGTTCTTCTTAACCGCTACCAGAGGGCTCATCTGGTGTAAGTATAGTCTGGAAGTGGCGGGAATCCGCATAAATCACTGGAAACCTCTATGCCGCCTCGTTTGTCCTGGCTCCCACGATTTTGGCAAGAGTGGTCAATTTTGAGCAGTTTAGCTCTATCTGCTGACTCACAATAGGACTGCGAACACACGAAATATCGCTAGTGTTTAGGAGAACGATGCCACCAACGATTCAAGTCGGCGCGATTCTGATGAATAACTGGCCGGGGGTCACACCGCCTCTGAACCTGGAGACTGAGCCATGTTCGGGCGGGTGGTCTCTGCTCAAGGTTCTCGACGGATTTGCCCTTGATCGCAAAATTCACGCTGCCGGGTGGAACTTCTTCTTTATGGCGTCGGAGATCAAGGTGAGCTTCTTTGGCTCTCTGGGAACGGCGAAGATCCAGAATGCGTTGAAACGAATTCTGCAGAAGGTAAAGCACCAGCACTTCAATGGGCTGGAAGTAACCGAAATTGTGGCTAAACGGTTCCTGGGCGTGCCATACGTGACCGTCTCCGTGCATTCACGACACATGCAACAGAGCTGTTACCTCGACAGCGTCGACGCACGACAGACGTCTCAAAACAGTGCGGAGTGGGCCAGAAGTTGATCGCTACCCCGATAACCGAAAGCTCACTTATGAAACTTGATGACAAACAAAGTCTCGATCGAACTCTTGAGGCGGCAATCACAGTGTCGTGGGCAGACTTGATGCATGGCGCCCCAACTGGTTTGATTCACATTGAGTACGGCTTCGCTCCAACCGGCACGCTGGATTACCTGAAAGTATGGTCATCTTTAACACGAGGGCATTGGCTTCTCGCTTGTGAGTACTGGATGTCGGAATCCACGTTCCACGGCGCCGGCGTCCGCTTCGACAACGGCTACGCATCCGAGGGCTTGGCGCACATTCTGGAAAGCGTGATGCAGCACCAGAACTCGTTTGTGCTTGCCGCAAACCTTGGCCGGCAGGGACTGCTCCAGATCGAGATGCCCACGGAAGCGCAAAGCGCAGCGGCAACCGCATGGGTAAATGAGGCCGTCGACCGTCTCGGGTTGCCCCTCGCCGAACCTGTCCTCATCTGATTCCTGGAGCAAGGAATGTTCCAATTCACTAAGTTAGCGACATCTTGATGGTGCTACTTTTCCGAAGCTGCGAGGCGCCGGTCCCGATGCGGTTCGGTGCGCGGTTGCCCCGTACCAAGCTCACATTTCTCTCCTGGCTTGGCTCCACAGGTGGGACACCGCACTGCTAGCGCTTCCTTCTCGGTAACTCTCATGGCTAGATAATGCATCGTTGCCCGGAGACAAGATGTTCAATAGTGACCAATCCGGGAGGCCAAGTTTGACAATGCGCACGCGGAAGCCTAACATGGGAAGTGGGCCAGTTACTCTCCTTACTCTTTCAGCTTCTCTGAGCTAGTCAGTTGATCTGAGGCTTTGCGCCATCGGTGGATGTCACCCAAGACAGCAACATTACTCGGAAGCTATCACGCCAAGACTGCACGAGAACGATGTTACGGGAAAGACTGGGCGGTCTGCGCCAGGTTCCATCTGTTCGTCACTTTGAATTTTTGATCCCGGTCACACAGGAGAAACGTATGAAAGTCAAAAACACTAGATTCGTTGTGATGGTAAGCCGCGGGGGTGCTCGCGCGCCTCAATACGTGGAAAGACTTGATCGGACCCCAATTCAGACGACATCCAACCGCAAGCACGCTCTGACCATGGGGAGACTCACGGCCGAAGACGCCGTGAAATCCATGCAAAATTCCCGCTGCATCCCGGAACTCGTGCCCGTCCAGATTTAAGCGAGCATCTGGCTCCATCTGGTCAATTTTGATCAGTCCCGAACTCCACTTTCGTGGAGACTAACAACAGGCAAACTCCAAGTCAGCTTTGGCGAACGCGCAACTGGAAGGAACCCCTTTCAGTTGTTCAGCCTGTTCTCACCGAATTCGGGACAAATGTCGCTGCCAAACATTGTATTTCCCAAGAGAGTATTAGAAGTCGTCGCTCCCCGTCCCTTTATGCGGGAAGCAGTCGCGGCAGTTCGGCCGCGGTTGCAATCGACGCCCTCTCTGCCTAGTCGGATCGCGATGATCGGGAATTATCTTCCCCGGCGTTGTGGAATCGCCACGTTCACCACCGACCTGTGCGCCGCCATCGCCGCCGAGTACGGGACGCCTCAGTTGCTAGCCCTTCCCGTCAACGACACCGAGGAAGGGTACGACTATCCAGATCGGGTGAGATGGTCGCTCGCGCAAGATGACGTGAAGTCGTACCAGGAAGCCGCCGAATTTCTGAACTTCAACAACATCGACATGGTGTGCTTGCAGCACGAGTATGGAATTTTCGGCGGTGCCGCAGGAAGCCACGTTTTGCATCTGCTGCGCGGTTTGAAGATGCCGGTCGTCACGACGCTACACACAGTTTTGCGCGAACCGAATCCAGACCAAATGCTGGTGATGGAAGAGATCGCAGAGCTTTCCGACCGCCTCATCGTGATGAGCGAATTGTCATCGCAGTTCCTGCAGGAAATCTTCAAGGTACCCGGGAGCAAGATCGACATGGTGCCGCACGGTGTTCCGGACCTGCCGTTCTTAGACCCGAACTTTTATAAAGACCGTTTTGGCGTGGAAGGCAAGGCTGTTCTGGTCACGTTTGGCCTGCTCTCGCCGAATAAGGGAATCGAAAACGTAATTCAGGCCTTGCCGCAGATTTTATCCAAACACAAAAATGTCGTTTACATCGTCGCAGGCGCGACTCATCCTCACATTCTCCGACGCGAGGGCGACAAGTATCGAGATAGCTTGCAGGCTCTGGCCAAGGAAATCGGAGTTGAATCGCAAGTGATCTTTCACAACCGCTTCGTTAGTCCTGAGGAAATGGTCGAGTACATAGGCGCTGCGGACATTTACGTCACGCCTTACCAGCATGAAGCGCAGGTGGTTTCTGGAACTCTTGCCTACGCGCTCGGAGCGGGCAAGGCGATTATTTCGACTCCCTACTGGCACGCGATTGAGTTGTTGGACGACCACAGAGGTGCGCTCGTCCCATTCCAGAATCCCGCCGCGATTGCGCAGAAGACAATTGAACTGTTGGACACGCCTGCGATTCGCCATGCGATGCGCAAACGCGCTTATCTGTTCGCGCGCGAGATGGTCTGGAAACGAGTGGCGCAAGGTTACATGGAAAGCTTCGCGCATGTTCGCAGTGACCGTATGCAGAATCCCAAAGTCCAGTTCTCGGCCCGCATGACTGCCAAATCACTGGATCAGTTGCCTGAGTTGAACCTGAACCACCTGCACCAAATGACCGACGACACTGGAATGCTGCAGCACGCGATCTTCAACATTCCGAACCGCAGCGAGGGTTACGCCACGGACGACAACGCCCGCGCTCTCATATTTGCCGTCTTGTTTGAGCTGTCGGACGAGGATTCGTTTAGAAAGACAGATTTGCCTTTCACTAATTACCCCGGCCTGTATCTCTCATTCCTGGAGCATGCCTTTAATCCCGCGAAGGGCAGATTCAAGAACTTTCTTCGGTACGATCGCCGGTGGAATGAGCCCGTAGGCTCTGAAGACTGCCATGGGCGGGCTTTGTGGGCGCTCGGGTCGGTTCTGGGTCGATCCAAGGATCAGGGATTGAGGGGCGCTGCCGGGCGATTGTTCGAGTTCGCGCTGCCCGCCGTGTTGGAATTCAACAGTCCACGCGCGTGGGCGTATAGCTTGCTGGGCATTCAGGAATATCTCACTTCGTATCCGGGAGATCGCGATGCGCAGAAAGGGCGATCCGCACTCAGCCGACGACTGCTTGATATGTATGAGTCCGTCCGGCGGCCAGATTGGAAATGGTTCGAGAACGTTCTAGCCTACGGCAACGCCAGACTGCCTCAAGCCTTGCTGCTGGTCGGTTCGGCATGCGCGGATGATCATATGGTTTCCGCGGGACTCGAATCGCTGGATTGGCTGTTGAAAATGCAGCACTGCGAAATCAAGAGCCACTTTGTGCCGATCGGTTCGCAAGGCTTTTATCGGCAGGATGGTGAGAAAGCCCGCTTCGATCAGCAACCACTCGAGGCTGCAGGCGCGGTTTCTGCGTGCCTGCAAGCGTACCGCGTAACTGGTGACAGCCGCTGGCGGAGCGAGGCCTGGTCTGCCTTTAACTGGTTCCTCGGCGACAATGATCTGCAACTAGCTCTTTATGATTCGGCAACCGGCGGCTGCCGGGACGGCTTGCATCCCGACCGCGCCAACGAAAATCAGGGGGCGGAATCGACGCTATCGTTCCTGATGGCGCTCCTTGAAATGCAATCCCTGCAAGGATCTCAACAAACGGAAATCCCATTATGAGCGTCTCCGCACAAAAGCCTTCGAATACCTTAAGTGTTCGCCACGAATCGCTCCTTATTCGCCATCCTGGCAACCCGATTCTGACCGGTAAACACTGGCCGTACCCCATCAATAGTGTGTTCAATGCGGGCGCAACGCTACTCGCGGATGGCACGACTTTGCTACTGTGCCGAGTCGAGGACCGCCGCGGCTTGTCCCATCTATGCGTTGCTCGCTCTCGAAATGGTTGGGATGGTTGGCAAATTGACCGTGAACCGACCTTGATGCCGAGCCCGGAGAACCATCCGGAAGAAATTTGGGGCATCGAGGATCCTCGCATCACGTTTGTCCCCGAACTGCAGAAGTACGCCGTCACTTATACCTCCTACTCGCGCGGCGGACCCGGCGTGTCGCTGGCTCTGACCGAGGACTTCCGCACCTTCGAGAGATTCGGCGTAATCATGCCGCCCGATGACAAAGACTCTGCACTTTTTCCTCGGAGAATCGACGGCTGTTGGGCTCTGATTCATCGTCCCATGACGACGCTTGGATCCCACATGTGGATTTCTTATTCTCCCGACCTGCGCTATTGGGGCAGGCACCGGCTCATGCTGGAAGCGCGCCGAGGAGCCTGGTGGGATGCAAACAAGATTGGATTATCGCCGCCGCCCATCGAGACTTCCAGAGGATGGCTGGTGTTCTACCACGGAGTACGGCATACGCCTTCGGGTTGTCTGTATCGATTGGGATTGGCTCTTTTCGATCTGGAGAATCCGGAAAGGTGCCTGCTGCGAGGAGATTCGTGGATCTTTGGACCGGAGGCGGAGTACGAGCGCCACGGCGACGTCGACGATGTAGTGTTCCCGTGCGGATACACGATGGACGCCGATGGAGACACGCTCAACATTTATTACGGGGCTGCGGACTGCGCGATTGCACTGGCCCGGGCCAGCGTTCGCGCTCTTCTGGAGTGGCTGGATGCCAATGGCAGCTGCGAACGCCGACGGGAATAAACCGGTGAACCCGCTCCTTTGGATTTTTCAACTCACCTTCGGCCATTGTCATCACAGGCACTTGAGCCGCCTCTTCACCATCAAGCATCGCACCTACAAGGTCTGTTTCGACTGCGGCCGGGAATTCGATATGCCGGACCCCCTGTCGCCAATACGTTCCGTTGCGTCGCTGCCCGCCCCTGTTAAGGCTGCTCCTCATCATGCACGCTGAAATCTCCCTCGCTTCGTCCTGATTCCGGCAGATTCCTCAGAATGTGAGCTATGTTGCTCAGACAGGCCAGATCACACCTGTCATTCTGAAGTTGTCTTCTGAGTGTGTAGACGGAGCCGCGAGGCTGAATCGCAGCTCTTACGTTTAGGCCGCCGGAGACGGGGCCTAGTTAGGTCACGCGAGGCGGCTACATCCAGCGAATCAGCATTCTTCATCCGTGGACCGCCGCCAAACCTTGCGGCGGACCACGATTTGACCCTAAGACTCTAGAGAATCGAAATCATGGCGCCACCTCTGGGCGGATGAGAGGGGTTAGCCCGAAAAAGGAAGGTAAGAATCATGCCGTTAATCCAACTGCTGGAAGTTCTGATCGTGGTGGGTGTCCTGCTGTGGCTGGTGAATCGTTTCATCCCCATGCAGTCGAACATCAAGTCCATTCTGAATGGCGTGGTAGTCATCGCCGTGGTGTTGTGGCTGCTTAACGTTTTCGGGCTTTTTCACTCGATATCACGGATCCACGTGGGCACATTACTGTTCCCGTGAGGAAAGCCGGCGATATATCTGGATGCGCCGCTCAACATTCATAGCAAGCAACGAGGCGGAGATTTGCCTCAAGGAGAAACTTTGAAAACCAAGTTGTTGTTAGCAGCAGGAATCACCCTCAGTTTGAGCGCGTTTGCTCAAACCAACCCTCAAGCGACCGTTGCTCTGGAACCGATGGGTACGACGCCAATGTTCCGGGTAACCGTGATCAGCCGCAGCGTGCAAGCGGTCAACTACCAGCATCGCAGTGGATCTTCGAAACTGGATTTTGCTGGCACGGACCTGATGCCCTCGGCAAACGGCGTGGCCGAAGTAAATAGCAAGCGCGGATCCATCGAGATCAACGCGGAATTCGGCAATTTGCAGAAGCCGACGACTTTTGGCAACGAATACCTGACTTACATTTTGTGGGCGATTTCGCCCGAGGGGCGCGCCGTGAATCTGGGCGAAATATTACTTGGCGGCAATCATCGCAGCAAGGTGCGAGTCACCACGGACCTGCAGGCATTCGCTCTGATTGTCACTGCGGAACCTTACTATGCCGTTCGCCAGCCCAGCAACGTAGTAGTGCTGGAAAACGTAGTGCGCGAAGACACTAAGGGAACTACGGAAGCGGTGAATGCAAAGTACGAACTGATGGAACGTGGCGGGTACATTCCCACCGGCTACAAGTTCGATCCCGTGATTTTGAATGCCAAGTTGCCTCTTGAGTTTTTTGAGGCGCGCAATGCCTTGCGCATCGCTCAATCTGAGGGAGCCGAGCAATATGCCCCCGACAGCTATCAGCGCGCGGTTCAGTTGATGAACAACGCGGATAGCGACGCCACCGACAAGCACATCGACAAAAAGCCGTTGATCGCAGTGTCCCGCGAAGCGGTGCAGACCGCAGAAGATGCACGCGCGATCGCAGTCAAGAAAATGGACGATGTCCGCCTGGCAAATGAGCGCCAGGATTCAGCCGATGCCCAAGCCAGGACGCAGGAGCAGGCGGATGAAGCGAAGCGGCAGAGGCGGCTAGCTGAGTCCAACGCGGCAAATGCGCAAGCTGCCAATGCTCAAGCCCAGTCGGATGCGGCAAACGCACGCAATGACGCCGCGGACGCACAGGCTGCAACCGCGAAGGCCCAAGCAGAGATGGCGGCCAATCAGGCCTCGTCAGCCAGCGCACTTTCGGCGGCGCAAGCGGATGCAGACCAATCCCGCCTGGCGGCACAGCAGGCACAGTTGAACGCCCAGCAAGCGGAGACCGACAAAGCGGCCTTGCGCGCAAAGTTGTCTGAGCAATTGAATTCCATTCTTCAGACTCGCGACAGCGCACGCGGTCTCATCGTCAGCATGTCTGATGTTCTGTTTGACACCGGGAAGTATTCGTTGAAGCCGGGAGCACGCGAGAAACTGGCGAAAGTCGCCGGCATTCTGTTGGCCTATCCGGGACTCAATATTGAAGTCGGTGGCTACACCGACAATGTGGGCGGCGATTCCATGAATCAAACGCTGTCGGAAAATCGTGCGAATTCGGTGCGCGACTATCTGGTGCAAGAGGGCGTCGCGACAGGTTCGGTGTCGTCCAAGGGCTTCGGCAATACTATGCCGGTAGCCTCCAACGACAATTCCGCTGGCCGCCAGCAGAACCGCAGAGTGGAACTTCTCGTCTCCGGCGATGCCATCGGCAACCCGGTGAACGCGACTACGGGAAGCTTGCAGTAGGGCATACGCAACAACGATCGATTCGATAGACGGAGGCAACACCATGAAGCTAGTTGGAGTGATCGGCACAGGAATTCTGTCGTTGACACTGGGCGCTACTGCTCTTGCGTACCCACAAGAGCAGCGCGACCAGCAGGAAGAAAACAAGGATAAGCCTGCTCAGGAAGAGAAGAAGGCGCAACCCGAGAAACCCGCCAAGCAAGATGAGAAGAATGCGCGGCAGGAAGAAAAGAACACCAGGCCTGAAGAGAAAAACGCGCAGGAGCACTCACAAGAAGCCAAGCCTGGAAAACAGGAGGAACACGCCCAGGCTAACGGCGGCGGCCGCATTCCCGCCGACAAGTACAAAGCCAATTTCGGACGCGAACATACCTTCCGCGTCACTGCGGGCGATTACCAGAATCACCGCTTCCAATACGGCGGTTACTGGTTCGGGTTCGGTCAGCCGTGGCCATCCAACTGGCTGTACACGCAAGACGTTTATGTTGTCGAGATCGACGGCGTGTATTACCTGTGCAATGCGAGCTATCCGGGCGTCAATCTCATGCTCAACGTCACGCTGTAGCACCACCTACCGTTAGCGAATCGGCGCGGGCGTCTTCAGCCCGCGCCTTTCGACGTTTAGCGAAGAAAAATAGGCTGCGAAGGCTGCAATCGTTTTTCTAGCCGAGTAGATTGTGAATGTGGCGCCATGATCTGGAAGGCTCGTCATCTCTGTAAAATAGGGGGCAGTCGAGGCTGGAAGTTGAAACGGCGTAGCTGTTGCGGCAACTGCGGCGGTGGTCACGGCATCTTCTTTGCTGCATGAGCTCACCGGTTGTAACTTGAGTCAGTGCCCGATTCAGCCCTCGACGACTGAATCCCAAAACCGCTGCCCGGAAGGAATCCTGCATGTTGATTAAGCTCGGCTACGAATTGGTCTTTTATTGTCCGCAAGAGACGCCGATGATCCTCATGGTCAACGTCCATTATTCTCGCGCCTTGGATATCGTCACGCCCGACCTGCTGGTCACCGATCCGACAACGCCAATCACGGCGTATCGGGACGGCTTTGGCAACTGGTGCACCCGAATTGTGGCGCCTGTCGGAAGAATTCGCCTGACCAGCACCGGGGTGGTTCGAGATTCGGGAGAAACCGACGTGCTGACGCCCTCCGCTCAGCAGCACCCTTTGCAGGAATTGCCGGAAGATACTCTGGTCTTTCTGTTGGGCAGCCGGTATTGCGAGACCGATCTATTGTCCGACGCAGCGTGGTCGCGATTCGGCCAGACGACGCCGGGCTGGTCGCGGGTCCAGGCGATCTGCGATTTCGTTCACAACCATATCGTTTTCGATTATCAGAAAGCGCGCCCTACGCGAACCGCCTGGGAGGCGTTCAACGAGGGTGTGGGCGTCTGCCGCGACTTCGCGCACCTCGCGATCGCGCTCTGCCGCTGCATGAATATTCCTGCGCGATATTGCACCGGATACCTTGGCGACATGGGGACGCTGCCGCCTTACGGCCTGATGGATTTTGCCGCATGGATTGAAGTCTATCTCGGCGGCGCC
>Ga0116125_1000289_pt1 | contig 23780 bp, 20 predicted proteins | sample June2015DPH_16_1_2_FD_89729 | JGI IMG/M metagenome (GOLD analysis project Ga0116125, IMG submission 89729) | Peatland microbial communities from SPRUCE experiment site at the Marcell Experimental Forest, Minnesota, USA - June2015DPH_16_10 | ecosystem: Environmental > Terrestrial > Soil >...
GGCCAAACCCGTGACGAAGGTTCTGGCCAAACCCGTGACGAAGGGTCTGGCCAAACCCGTGACGAAGGTTCTGACCAAACCCACCCCAGGTTTCACAAAGCCCTCGGCAAAAAAAACTTCTCCTATTCAGAGCAAAGCGGACTTCGTGCGACGGTTCCCGAACTCCACTCCCAAGGAGATTGTGCAGAAGGCGGTCGCCGCCGGGATTCAGATCGGCGTGGGTTACGTCTACAACGTGCGGTCGTCGGGAAGTGCCGCCAAGAAAAGCGCGACCGTGCCGAAGCCGACACCCAAGCGCAACCCGACGACGGTCGGACGGCATCCGGGCACCAGCGAACGCGCCGAGGGTTTGCTCAGAGCCCTCGCGGCCGAGATCGGGCTGGGGCGCGCCACGGAGATTCTCGCGGGACAGCGCGCGATCGTCCGGGCGGTTTTGGGCGACCGATAGCGGCGGTAGGGCTATACCCGCCCTAGGCGCAGGCGTCGCAACGGCCCTTGACCTGAACCTCGACGTCCTTGTTGCGCAACGCCGTAGGGACCCCGAACGAAGGCACGACCCTCACGGCATTGTCGGGCAGGCATTTGACTTTGCCGCAGTCGACACAAATGAAGTGCGGATGCGCCCCCGAGCGACCGATCTTGTCTTGCTTGCGCTCGAAGCGCCAGGCGTGATCGCCCAGGTCGGAACGCGTCAGGAGTCCTACTTCCGCGAGATCGATCAAGTTCCGATAGATGGTGGCGCGGTCGTAGCCGCGGTCCTGCAGCGCCTCGTAGACTTCCGTATGGCTGAGCGGCGCCTCGGCTCGGCTCAGGTGCGCGAGTACCGCGACACGTGGCCCCGTGCTGCGTATCCCGTACCCGCGAATCTCGGCCTTCAACTCGGCGATCGAAGGGGTGCGAGCGACGGCGGTCTTCGCGTGCTTCAGAGATCTTGACATCGGCGCGTCCGGGTCCTTGGGCGAGAGGATGCGCCACCCGGCACCCCAACGCAAGACCTCGGGCACAAACAGGTGGAGGGGCGAAGCCGACGAGCCGCCCTCTTTATCGAGAAAGGATCGAGAAAGGCGACCTGTCCGGCTTCGGGCGGCATGCGGCCGGGATCCCGTGTCGCGGTCCGCGCCCCCACGCGCCCCAGACCATCGCCGAGCGCGATTTTAGCGGCCGAAATGGAGTTGCCGCCGATCCGTGCTGTGTAGTAACTGAGTTTGAGTTGCAATTGAACTGCCATCATGCGACGTTGCGTGCGAGAGGGGCAGGCCGTTCCGTGCTCAGCTGCGACGCGACGATCGTGGGCCGGTGCGGTGCGCGTCCGACGATGGGTCGTGCGCTCGGCTGGCGTGGACTCACTCTGATCGCCGTCGCATTCACGAGCACGTTGGCGACCGTCGCATCGGCGCAGGCCACGTCGCCCGCAAACGTAAAGCCCCCCGTCGCGGTCCACCACGTCGACGCCGTGTATCCGCCGTCGGCGCTCGCCCAACGCAAGCACAGCGACGTCGTCCTGACCGTCACCATCGACGCGGACGGGCACGTCTCGAAGGTCGACGTGGCCGACTCGGGTGGTGCCGACCTCGACGAGGCGGCCATCGTGGCGGCACGGCAATGGACGTTCGTGCCCGCCATGCGTGACGGCAAGCCCATCCCGAGCCGAGTCAAGATGCCGTTCCACTTCGCGCCGCCCGAGGCGCCGCCCGAAATGGTGGAGACCCCCCTGCCGGAGGGCCAACTGCCGATTCACCCCGCCGTGCCCGCCGCGCCTCTCTCGGTTCCGCTCGCCGCCTCGCCCGGCGCAGCCGCCCCGCCGAACGGTCCTTCACCCTCGCCCGACGGTGCAGAGGCCGTGTCCAACGTCAATGTCTTCGGGCGCCTGCAGCCACGCACCACCGGAGCGGCCGACTACCAAGTCACGATCGGCGAGCTAAAGGCCATTCCGCGGACGAACGCGTCCGACGCGCTCAAGCTCGCGCCCGGCTTTCTGCTCACGAACGAAGGCGGATCGGGACACGCCGAACAGGTCTTCTTGCGCGGATTCGATGCGCACGAAGGCCAAGACCTGGAATTCACGGTCGATGGCGTGCCGATCAACGACGCCGGCAACTACCACGGCAACGGCTACGCCGACACGCACTTCATCATTCCGGAGCTCATTCATTCGGTTCGGGTCCTCGAGGGTCCCTACGCCCCCCAGCAAGGCGACTTCGCAGTCGCCGGCAGCGCCGACTACCAGCTTGGGCTCGATCGACGCGGCCTCACGGCCGAGTACACGACGGGCAACTTCAACACGCAGCGCCTTCTTCTGCTTTGGGGACCGCGCGACGCTCCGAGCGGGACGTTCGCGGGCGCCGAGTACTATACGACCGACGGCTTCGGCACCAATCGACAGGCGAAGCGCGGAACGGCGATTGGCCAGTACGAGTTCCCCGTCGGCGCGAAGGGCCTTCTGCGGGTGAATGCGACGGCCTACGTCACGGAATACAACTCGGCCGGAGTGGTTCGCGAGGACGACTACGAATCCGGGAAGGTGGGCTTCTACGGCACCGAGGATCCCAACCAGGTGGGCAATACCGCAAGCCGTGCGTCCGTGGCGGCGACCTACGAGAACCACTTTGGCCAGATGGATGTCTCGCAGCAGCTCTTTGTCATCGACCGCACGATGCGGCTGCTCGAGGACTGGACGGGCTTCCTGAACGACGTGCAACTTCCGACGCAATCTCCGCACTCGCAGCGCGGCGACATGATCGATTTCCACTTCAGCGAGCTCACGCTCGGCGGGCGCGGCTATGCGCGGTGGCACGGCGAAGTGCTCGGGCTGAGACAGGAGTTCGAGGGGGGCTACTTCGCGCGCATCGACCAGACCACCTCGACGCAGTACCGCGACATGAGGTCGAACGGCGATCCGTACGAAACGGACGCGGATCTCACCTCGACGCTCGGCGACGTCGGCGTCTATGTGGACGGCAATGTCCACATCCTGCCGTGGCTCGGATTGCGCGGTGGCGTGCGTGCCGACATGTTTCTGTTCGACGTGCTCAACAACTGCGCGGTCAACGCCGAGCAGGGGGTCGACAGCCCATCCAAGCAGTACCTCGAAGTCGATCAGCCCTGCCTGAGCGAGCTCGAGCACGGCGTCTACCGCGAACCGGTCGCGCGCTCGACGACGGGCGATGGCGCGATCATGCCGCGCGGCACTCTGGTGATCGGGCCGATCGACCACTTCGATTTCAGCCTGAGCGCCGGCGACGGCGTTCGCTCCGTCGACCCCAGCTATGTGGCGCAGGGGCTGCTCACCCCGTTCGTCAACGTGCAGTCTCGCGACCTCGGCGCCTCGTACGCCAATCAGCTCGGCGCGATGAACCTGGCGGCGAAGTCCGTCTTCTTCCAGACGCACTCCGACGAAGATCTCCTGTTCGATCCGAGCGAAGGGCGAAATACGCTCGCGAGCGGTTCGACGCGCACGGGCTGGTCGGGGATGGTGCGAACGCTCGGATCGTTTTACGACGTCGCCGCGAACGCCACGCTCGTCAAAGCCACGTTCGACGACACGCACCTGCTGGTCCCCTACGTTCCCGATCTGGTCCTGCGCGGAGACGCCGCGCTGTTCCACGAGTTGCCCTGGAGCGTCGCCCACAGGCCGATCCGCGCCACGATCGGCTACGGCGTGAGCTACGTCGGCCGGCGTCCTTTGCCCTACGGCGAATTGAGCGACGTCATCTTCGTCTCGGACGCATCGGCGAGCCTAGGCTGGAGCCTATTGACCGTGCGCATCGCCGCGCAGAACCTGTTCAATGCAAAGTACAAGCTCGGCGAATACAACTACGCCTCCGACTTCCACTCGCAGCCCGAGCCCACGCTGGCTCCCGAGCGGTCGTTTACGGCTGGAGCGCCGCAGACCCTCATGCTCACGGTCTCCGCGACGCTCGGAGGGTCGCCGTGAGGAAAGTTTTCGCTCTGCCGGCGGTTCTCGTGGCCGGGATCGCTGCGGCATCCTGCAACGGCACGACCGGCGACGAGCTCATCACGTTCCCCGCCTACGCGGCCGGGGCGCAGGGGGCGGACCAGCCGTTTCCGGTGAACGGGTACACGATTCGGCTGACGTTCGCGTACATGTACATCGGCGCGGTCTACATCGACGAAGCACCCCTCGCCACGGGCGCCGAATCGCCGATCTGCTTGAACCCGGGCGTCTACGCGGCGCAGGTCCCCGGCGGGGTCGAGATCGACCTGCTGTCGACGTCGCCGCAGATGTTCTCCAGGCAGGGAAACGGGACGGCCGATGTGGGGCAAAGCTGGGAGATCTGGCTGACGGCCGGCGACGTCAACAACCCGGACAACACGGTCCCACTCACCCAAGTGCTTGCCGACGGGGGCGCGGTCTCGAACGCCCTCCCGCTTCCGGGCGGCGGCGAGGGCTCTCCGAACATCGTCGACCTCCAGGGGACGGCGACGCGGGAATCGGATGGGAAGGTCTTCACGTGGGCTGCCACCGTGAACATCAATCAGAGCAACCGTGGCGTGCCCGTGAGCGATCCGTCGCAGCCCGGGCTCGACCCGATCTGCAAGCAGCGCATCCTCGAGGAAGGCGGGATCGACCAACAGCTCTTCGCCAGCGGTCAGCTTCTTTTGACGGTCGATCCGCGCGGTTGGTTCAACACAGCCATCGATTTCTCGACGCTGCCCTCCGTCACGAGCAGCGAGTGCGCGATCGACCCGAACTCGAACTACGGAGACGCCGAATACTGCATCCCGGACACGAGCTTCGGGACGGGCTTGGGCGCCACCCAGGGGGCGGTTCTCTACAACAACATTGTGACGGGGGGTCCGGCGGCGTACACGCTCAGCTTCACGAAGTTGCCTTAAGCCGAACGCCGCGTACGGAGCGGAGTCCAAAAGCGGAGACTAGTCCGCGCCGTCGAATGGATCGGCTTGCGGGTCACCGCCACCGCCGCGCCCGGAGTCGCCGCGGGGTCCCGCGAAGAGCGCGGCCAACCGGTCGCGCTGCTCGGGCTTCAAGATCGGTAAAAGGCGCGCCAGAAACGTCACTTGGCGATGCAGTCGGTCCGCAGGCGACTTGTCCGCGGGCCACGAAGGATCAAACGACTTGGCGTCGAACGATTCGGCTTCGAAGGCGGTCAGCAGCGCGTCCAGGTGCGTCTTGCCGGCGTCCCTCATGCCTCTCGGCCCCGGCCCATCGGAAAAAACGTCGTCCTTGGCGAGAAGCCCCGCCACCTGCTTCTGCTGCACGGCGTCCAGCTCGAGTTTCTGGGTCATGCGATCCAACCGACGTGCCGTCCAGTTCGCTGGGCCCCCATCGTGAGCCCAAAACGGCTTGCGACCTGCGTCGCGAGCAGCCTGCTTTTCGCGGAGGGTGTCGACCAGCGCCTTACGGCGCGGTGCGTCGAGCGCATCGTGAAGTCGGCCGAGCGCTCCGCCCTGCGCATCCCGAGCCGCCTGGGCCGCCGTATCGATCGCGGACAGATCCGCTTGGATTTTGGTCGCGTCGAGCAGACCCGCCTCGATTCCAGCGACCAGATCGGCGTGGAAGGTCTGCAACGCGGGGCGCACATTGGGGGCAGCGTGCAGCAACGGCTCGAGCGTGCTGACCGCCGCCTTCTGCTCGTCGGTCAAGTCGATCTGCTGTGCCGCTCGGAAAAACATGCCGGCAAACCCGTCGCGGTGGTCCCTCGCCGCTCCACTGGGAGCCGGCGTTGGACTCGGCACCGACGATGCCGCGAGCGCGGCCGAAGTTTGCGCGACGGGGCCCGCCGCCGCGCCCGACTCACTCTTTCCCTCGCACCCGACGATCCACGCGGCCGAGGTGAAAAAGGCGATTGCGGCGAACGGAAGTCGTTTCATGTCGGACGTCTCCAGCTTGGCCACAAATCGATGCCGCAGATGGCGGACAACGCCATACGGTCGGTACGAGGGGCGGCACGGCGCGTAGGAAAGCCGCGCTCTTTGCAGCCCAAACGGTGCACGCGTGGTCAATTGTCGGTGCAAAATTTCATCTCGGGGCAATCGCAAACGCCGAGGATGGACCGAAGAGCTGCTCTCATCGTTGTTTTCGCGTTACGCGCCGTGATAGCCGTAGAGCCGCATGACCCGTCGACCGCGGACAAGCAGGGGCGTGCATCGGAACGTGACGGGCGGACTGCTGTTCGCGATCGCGATCGTCGGGTCGTGGCTTGCCGCATGTTCGAGCTCGAGCAACCCGGCGGCGTGTCCCAGCTCGGCCGCAGCCGCCGAAAGCGCGAGCTGCGACGTCGCGGGCCTGGCGTGTTGCTATGGATCGGCGACTTGTTCGTGTGAGCTTGGCGCCTTTGCTTGCACGAACAACATGGCTTGCCCCGCGCAGCCGCCCTACGACTACCAGCCGTGCACGACGCTCAGTAGTTGCATCTACCCGTCCGCTTTTTGCGCCTGCGACACCGTCACGTGGCAATGCACCACCGAACCAGGGAACGCGCCTCGATCCTGCCTCGCGGCCGTACCCGATGCTTCCAGCGAGTCGGCCACCCCGGTGCCCTGCGGGCAAGCGGACCCCAACCACCCTGTGCCGTTTCTGTGCAACAGCTCGGCGGGGTTCGCCAGCTGCTGCTCCGGGGCCGACATCTATTCGTACTTGGCGTCCGCGTGCGTGGGCACGTGGTGTCCCGCGGGGACGACCTGTCAAAACTTTACCTGCGGCGACGGAGGCGAAGTCGACAGCGGGTCCACCGAGGACGCCGCGGCGAACGAAGAGGCCGAGTCCAACGTGGACGCGCAGTCGGCACCGACGGATTCGGCGGCCGCCGATCGCGCTGAAACCGAAGCGCCGACTTCGGACGCGGCGATCCCGGACTCCGCTGCCGACGCCGGATCACCCGATGCTTCGGCTGGATCCCCGGATGCCTCGACGGACGCCTCCGCGAGCGCAGAAGCGGCGACACCGGTCAGCGACTCGTCGACGGATGCCCCGAACGTCGATGGCGCCGAGGATGCCGCCGGCGGCGATGGGAGCCTATCGCACCTCTAAGACCGACACGGTCCGCGCAGCCCACACCGTGCACGCCGTGTGAAGGGGCGAAGGCGACAGCATCGAGCCACAACGGACAAATACCGCGCAAGCGTTGCCGTTCGGCAGGCCGTGGATGAAACTGTGTCGGCTTGCCTGCCGTGGCGAACTCGACCCGCGTGCCGAGCGGCACCAAGCCCGATAAGAATAGAGACTGGCCCATGCGTGCTCGCTTCACGATCGTCTTTGTCCTCGGCCCGACCCTCGTCGCAGTGGCGTGCGGTTCCAACGGCTCGCTCGACCCGGGCGGGTCGCCGTCCGGAACGGGCTCGGGACCCTCCTCCGGATCCACCTCCGGCAACCCAAGCTCCGGGGCAAACGCGGGATCGGGATCCGGCGCGGGCCCCTCGGGGGCATCGTCCTCGGGCCCCGGGACTGCCCCGAGCACCCTGACTGGCAACAGCTCCGGATCCCGCTCGTCGTCGAGCGCAGGGGCTTCCGGAGCGGCAACCAATCCCGGCAGCGGATCGGGATCGACCGGATCGGTTCCTTCCGGCGCTGGATCGACCGCGGGCTCGTCTTCCTCCGGATCCGGATCGAGCGCAGGGTCGTCCTCCAGCGCGGGCGCTTCCGGCGCCGGCGAAATGGCGGGCGTCGCCCCGGCGAATGCCGTCGTCGTGAATCCGGGCACGGTTCACCAGCACATCTCCGGATTCGGCGCGTCGTCGGCTTGGGAGGCGGGGTACCTGAACGCTGCGGACCCGACGACCCTCTTTTCGACGACCAGCGGAGCCGGTCTGTCTCTGTTCCGGGTACGAATTCAACCGTCGCCCGCCGGCACGACGAGCGCTGCCGAAATCAGCATGGCCTTGGCCGCACAGGCGCTCGGCGCGACGGTGTGGGCGACCCCCTGGACGCCTCCGGCGTCGGACAAGTCCAACGCCACCACGATCGAGGGGACGCTCACCGACCCGTCGGCCTGGGCAGCCAGCCTGGCGAGCTACGTGACGACGATGAAGGCGGCAGGCATCCACCTCTACGCGATTTCTGCGCAGAACGAGCCGGACGCGGACGTCACGTACGAATCGTGCGTTTACACGGCAACGACGCTGGCCACGTTCGTCGGCGGGAGTATGGGTCCCGCGTTGGCCAGTTCGGGCGTCAAGATCATGGCCCCCGAGACGCAGGATTGGGGTGACTTCAAGACGTTCGAGCCGGCGCTCGCTGCCAACTCCGCCGCGTGGGCCGCCACGTCGATCGTGGCCACGCACGAGTACGGAGGCACCCCGGCGGCCTACCCCGCCATCCAGGCGGCCGGCAAGGAGTTTTGGGAGACGGAGTGGTACGTGACGGGAGCGGAGGACACGACGATGGCCAACGGCCTCATTGTGGCCAACGAGATTTATCAGGCGCTCACCGTGGCGAACATGAACGCGTGGCACTACTGGTGGTTCTATTCGAGCGGAAACGGGGGCCTCTGGGACACGGGAGCGGCGACCTGGGCGAAGCGGCTCTGGGTGCTCGGAAACTTCAGCCGGTTCGTGCGTCCCGGCTTTTACCGCGTGGACGTCGCTGGCTCGGCGCCCCCGTCGGGGGTGTCGGTCATCGCATTCGACAACCCCGCGGACAACACGGTGGCCATCGTGGCCATCAACACGGGCGGCGCGACGAGCATGACGATCTTCGTCCAAGGGTCGTCCTGGCCGGCTCAGGTCGTTCCGTGGGTCACATCGGCGAGCGAAAACCTGACCGCCGGGACTGCCATCCCCCTCACCGGCGGCAGCTTCGCGGCGCCGCTATCGGCCCAGAGCGTGACGACGTTCGTCGGAGCGCCGTAGCGAACGAGAGACCGGTCCCTCGGTCCGTCTCCTACGACGGCGCGGCCGACCGGGTGAATACCTCCTGCACCTTTCGCAGGAGTGCACCCGGCGTGAGCGGCTTGCGAATCAGCGCAAACCCAGACTGCACGACACGTTCGAGCAAGTTGGTATCGTTCGCGGAAGCCGGACATGATGAGCACCTTCATCTCCGGCCTCATTGGCGCGAGGCGCTCGGCGAGCTGCAAGCCGCTCATCCGAGGCAGCACCAAGTCGGTCAGCAACAGGTGAATATGCGCCTTGTGCTGCTCGCAAATGAGGAAAGCTTCTCCTCCGTTGGAGGCGACCAGAACGACGTACCCACGGCGTCGAAGAATGTCTCGGGCGAGAGCTCGCACGGGATCGTCGTCCTCGACGACCAGGATCGTTTCGTTGCCGCAAGCCGGCTCGGGTGCTGGGCGGTCGACGTTCGAAGAGCCCACCTCCCTGGCGTCCGACGCCCTCGGCAGCAAGACGTTGAACGTCGTGCCGTGGCCTGGGTCGCTGGAGACCGAGATATGACCGCCGCTTTGCTGGACGATCCCGAAGACGGTCGCGAGGCCGAGTCCGGTGCCCTTACCGGGCTCCTTCGTCGTGAAAAACGGCTCGAAGATCATGGTCTGGGTCTCGCGGTCCATGCCCGTTCCGCTGTCGCTCACCGCGAGCTTGACGTAGGATCCGGGCCGAACGCCGAGGTGCGATCGAGCATAGTCGTCATCCAGATCGACGTTCGCGGTCTGGATGGTCAACGCGCCGCCCTCGGGCATCGCGTCGCGCGCGTTGACGGCGAAGTTCATCAGGACCTGCTCCATCTGGCCCGGATCCGCCTTGACATTCCAGAGGTCGCTCTTCGACAGGATGGTCAACTCGATATCGGCGCCCAGTAGCCGTCCGAGCATCTTTTCCATTCCGATCACGATCTCGTCGAGATTGAGCACTTTCGCTTCCAGCACCTGCTGCCGGCTGAACGTGAGAAGTTGCCCGGTCAGAGCCGACGCGCGCAAAGCGGCTTTCTTGATCTCATCGACGTCCGCACGCAGGGACTCGTCGAGCTTCGGTTCGAGAGCAATCATCTGTGCGTAGCTCAAGATCACCGATAGGACGTTGTTGAAGTCGTGCGCGACGCTGCCCGCGAGCCGCCCGATCGCCTCCATTTTCTGGGCTTGTCGGAGCTGCCCTTCCAGGGCGAGATCTTGGGTGATGTCCCGGGCGACGGCGACATAGCTCGTGACGGCGCCGGACGCGTCGCGCACGACCGCAATCGTGCCCTCTTGGGTGTAAAGCTTGCCGTCCTTTTTCTTGTTGACCAGACGTCCGCGCCACGTCTTGCCGGCGCCGATCGTGTCCCAGATCGCGCCGTAGGCCGCCTCGTCCTGCACGCTCTCGAGCGCCCGCAGATGGAAGCCGCGAGCTTCGGCTTGCGAGTAGCCCGTCACGGTCTCGAAGGCCGGATTGACGTACACGATGTCACCTTTTGCATCGGCGACGAGCACCACTTCGGCAGCCTGTTCGATGGCCATCGTCAGCCGCTCGCGCTCGGCCTCGACCCGCTTGCGCGCCGTGATGTCACGAATGTTGCACTGGATGACCTTCTGGCCGTCGACTGGGTAGACATTGCTGACGAACTCGACATCGATCTTCGACCCGGAGCGGGCCGCCAGCGGCAGGTGCTCGTAGCGAACGTACTCGCGGACCTGCAGGTCGGAAAAGAGGGCCTTGGAGGCGGCGATGTCTTTGAACAGGCCGATCTCCCAGAGATGCGCGCCGAGGAAATCGGCGCGCGAGTAGCCCGTCAATTCGGTCAGAAACGGGTTGACGTCGATGATCTGCCCCGTGTGGGCATCGACGATCACGATGCCGTCCTTGGCCGATTCAAATAAGCGACGGTAACGCGCCTCGCTCGCTTCCAGGGCCTTTCGCGCCCCTCTGGCCTCGGTCAAGTCGTGGAAAAAGGCGGCGCTCATCGGGCGCCCATCCATCGTGACCGCCGTTGAACGAATGTCTGCGTACAAGAGGCTGCCATCCTTCTTGAGACAGGGGATGTCCGCCGACCGGGTGCTCTCGCCACGAGCGATTCTCTCGAATTCGCTTTTCCCAAGCTCGCCGGCATCGGTGGGATGAATGTCGGCGAAGCCCATCGTGTGCAGTTCGGTCTCGGCGTAGCCGAGCAGTCGAGAGGCCGCGGAATTGGCATACCGAAAGCGCTTGGTCTCGACGTCGGCGATCAGGATGGCATCCGAGCTGCGTTCGAAGAGCGCCCGGTACATGGCTTCGGAGGCCCTCAGCGCGTCCCCGGCCGACAGGTCTCGATCGACTCTCTGGCGTGTGTGTTCGCGTCCAACCACGAGCGTTCCCCCTCTCGCGCCTCCCGGCGCCCTTGGATCTGTCGCGCACCCGCTCGACGATGTCGGACCGAGAGAAGAATCGGCGAGCCCCCTCGCTACGCTCGCATCTCGACACCGACCAGCGCAAGCCTATCGGCGCAGCCAACATTGCGCCAATCGGGCGGTTGGCGTGTGGGCGTTTTACTATCCTCTCCACTTTCCGCAAACGCCCCCCGTCGCAGAATGCGAAGCGGCCCCCGCCATGACGATGGCGCTAGAACTGGAGCTGATTGAGATTGGCGGCTTCGTCGCGAAGGCAAAGCCGCTGCGACGCGAGCACGAACCGAATCCCGTCCGGCCAGGACGCTTGCAGGGCCTCGTCGTAGAGCGCTTCGGTGCGCGCCAGCGAGTGGCGGCACGTCGCGAGAGCGTCGCCGTTGTTGCGGCCGGCTGCGGCCACCCAGAGGGTGCGTGCCGCTTCACGAGAAAGCTCGGTCCACGAGCCATCATGAGGCAGCTGGCATCCTCCGAGCCGCTCCAGGTCCGCCACGAAGTGCTCGCGCTCACGCGCCAATCGCCGGAGCGCCACGGCACTGCTCGCATCCACGAATTGGGACTCATGACGGAGCGTTCGTTCGTCGTCCACGCAGGCGCGGATCAGCTTCCGCAGAACGGGAGAAGTCTTCATAGCCCTGATGGTGCTGCATCGATCGATCCGCGCCGATTCCTCGGACCACGAACTCCTCCGTGATGCGCACGGCTTGCGCGAAGCGCGAAGGATTGAGCCGGCGACTCCGAACCTGTCGCAGACGGGCGGCACGCTTCCTGCTGACGCACAGGACAACGAACTATGGACTCGAACCCGACGCGGATCGGACTTGCCGCGGACCATGGCGGCTTTGACCTGAAGCACCATCTCGCCGCAAGGCTGCGTGACGGGGGCCGTCATGTGATCGACTTCGGAGACCACCGGCTCCAGCCCGCCGACGACTATCCTGATTTTGTCGTTCGTCTGGCGCGCGCCGTAGCGTGTGGCGAAGTGAATCGGGGTGTGGCCATTTGCGGCAGCGGAGTGGGAGCCTGCATTGCCGCAAATAAGGTGGCGGGCGTTCGCGCGTGCCTCATTCACGAAACGTTCTCCGCGCACCAAGGCGTCGAGGACGACGACCTGAACGTGATCTGCCTCGGCGGCCTCGTCGTCGGTCACGCGGTCGCGTGGGAGATCACGCAAGCTTTCCTCTCGGCGCGCTTCAGCGGCGAGGAGCGGCATTGTCGCCGTCTGGCGAAAGTGGCCGAGCTCGAGCGCACGCTGCCGAACGATTCGCGCTGACCCGACCTCAGCGATCGGGCAGACACGGTCACTGCCCTTTTGACGGCACCGTGTCGGACGGTGATCGCGCAGGCGCGGCGTCCAGTCCTCGAGCTCGCTCGGCCGCGTCGGCCAGCACGACCGACGTGGATTGGAGACGTGGTGGCGATCGCCGTGGCGATGATGGCGGCCCGTCAGCTCAAGCACGACGTGGCAGGAGATCACCCGGTCGAAACGGAGCTCGAGCTTGTGCACGCATTGCTGCATGGACGCGCAGAGAGCGCGGAAATGCGCGATGCCGCGAAACGCGAGTTGTAGGGAGGTCTGTACAGGGAATGCCTTTCGATCTGCCCGTGCATCTTCATACGCGGCGACGAAAAGCGCGCCGGAGGTGACTCGGCCTCACCCTTGCAGTGCATAGCGAGCGTGCAATCATGATGGACCGACGGACCGCGCTCATTGTCGAAGACGACCCCACGCTTCAGATGGCAATGGTCAAACGACTGGCGCGGATGGGCTTCGAGGTCGCCTCGGCGAACCACTTCGAGGCCGCGGATAACCACCTGACAGCCCGTACACTTCACATCGCATGCATCCACGCGCGCCTTCCGAGCCGGTCCGGCTACGAGCTCTGTGAGCACATACGCGGTCCGCTGGGGCTCTTGGATCTGCCTATCCTCATCATGTGCCAACACGCCAGCCCCGGGGACATGGCGTATGCGGAGGACGTGGGCGGCAATGCGTTCCTGCGCAAGCCTTTCACGATGAGGCAGTTCGCAGATTGCGTCGAGTTTCTGCTCAATGCGACGCGCTGGAGCCCGCCACCGATGCGCCAACTGCGACCCTTGATGCCGAGGCCGGCGGCCCACGCCGCGAGCCGACCGAGCGAGCAACCACTCTTCGTGGCCGCATGAACGATCCCGTGGGGCGGCACCCCGCGGTGCTCTTCTAGGCTGCAATCGGGTCCACTTCTGGCATAAACGTTGCTCGTATATGCGGATATGGAGATCTATTACGCCATACGGCGGCTGCACCCGAAGCCGGTCTCGGGCGAACGCGAACATCGCGCCGAGCCGGCATCGCCCGACGGCTCAGCGGAGCCTTCATCGGGGTCGGAGACCGTCACGCGTCCGGTTGCGCGCGCTCGCAGTCCACGTGCAAATGGGCGTTTCTCACATTGAGCAGCCACCTCGGTAGGATGCCCGATTTGCAGCTTCCAAGGTGGTCTTCGCCGACGAGGATGCCCAGGCAGCATCCATGACCCGGGCCGACGGCGGGGACCGTCTGGCCCACCGGAACGTGGGCTAGAGCACCGAACCTGTCGGCTCCGGTCGGCCTTCTGCGGCTTTCCCCGCCTCTCGCGGCGTTGCTCCTGCTCCACCCTCTGCTTGCCGCATTCCCCGTCGCCCGCGCCTTGCGAACGCCGGCAAGGAGCCGGGGGATGCAACGTAAGCGTGTGCCTCGAGCTAGAACGGCCTGCGGCGCCTGCTCTGTTGTCCTCGCCGCCGATGCATATGGCTCGCGTGCGGCGCGCCCCATCCGCGGGCCCAGCGATAACCGAGCGACGTCCCTGTCCCCATGAACAGGAGGATGAACACACTCCAAAGCACCCACCATGAGCCCCACATCGGCATTTCAATCCGCTTTCTGATGATCGGCGGGGTTCGCGGCACGGTCGGTCTCGAGGAATGGCTCACGCGACGAGTTCGCCGCGAACGTGCCGTTGCCGCTCGCCGCGTCGATCCGGATCGAATTCGCGTCCGTCACGAGTGAGTCTGGGATGCCGGCCGGACCTGCACCGCGCCGTGGTCGTCGCAGTGCTTCGCGCAGGGGTGATGAAGGTGACCATTGACGAGATAGTCGAGATGGTCGCCGTGCGGAACGGCCGCGTGCCCGCAGATCGGCCCGTGCTTGTGCTCGGTAGCGTGCCCGCCGCAAGCGTGCTGGGGCGTGCAGGCGGCGGGGTTCGTGTCGTTCACGTCGATGGAATGGGAGTCGACTTTCTTGCCCTGGACGTGATCGAGGCGGCCGTCGTGAAGGTAGTCCTCGTGGCCCCGGTGGCCGATGGTCGCGTGCCCGCAGCCCGGTCCGTGCGTGTGAAGCTCCCCTTGATGGCTCTTGTGATCGCTCATGGGTCTTTTCCTTGTCCTGGGACGCCGCACCCCGAGAGTAGGGCGGGGCGTTTCGAGTCCGTTTCAGCGCGCGACCGCCGCGAGAGGCTTCGACGACTCTCCGCCATTGGCCAAAGCCCGGGCCGGCTCCACGGCTTTCATGGGTACCGGCGCCGCCAAGAGCGGCCGGATCAACTCGATGGGGATCGGGAAGACGATTGTCGAATTTTGATTCGATCCCATGTCGAGAAGCGTCTGCATGTAGCGCAAGGCGAGCGCAGCAGGCTGAGTCGAAATGATTTCGGCGGCATTGGCAAGAACTTGAGCCGCTTGGAATTCGCCCTCGGTGGCAATGATCTTCGCTCGCTTCTCGCGCTCGGCTTCCGCTTGCCTCGCGAGGGCGCGAACCATGGATTCGGCCAGCTGCGCATCCTTCAGTTCCACCGTGCCGACTTTGACACCCCAGGGCTCGGTCTGGCGATCGATGATGGCTTGCAACTTGCCGTTGATCTTGTCCCGGCTGCCCAAAAGCTCATCCAGGCTCGATTGGCCCAGCACGGCGCGGAGCGTAGTCTGCGCAATTTGCGAAGTCGCCTCCATGAAGTTGGAGACCCGCACGATGGCCGCGGTAGCGTCCAGGACTTGAAAGAAGATGACGGCATTGACCTTCACCGTCACGTTGTCGGACGTGATCACCTCTTGTTGGGCGACCTCGAGCGTAATCACCCGCAGATCGACGATGGTCACGCGGTCGATCCCGAATGGAAAGATAAAAAAGAGCCCAGGTCCGCGCAGAGGAATCAGACGACCGAGCCGAAAGACGACCCCCCGCTCGTACTCCTTGGCGATCTTGAATGCCGACGTCGCGACCATCAGCAAACACAGAGCGAGGAAAGACACGACGGCGGCCTGAAAGTACGCGGCATTCATTGGACGGACTCCTACCGATGGGACGCGCTCGAAGAGCGCACGCTGGCGTTAGTGGGCAGTCTTGGTCTCGAGAAGCAAGAAGTGGGGCTCTAGGCCGAAGGCGTCGAGACGTGCCGGCCCCCGTTGGCGGGGCTGGACCGCTCGCGCAGGTACGCACGGCCGAGCTCGCGCCCGATCTCGATGGCGGCGTACGACGCGACACTCGTCAGCACGGTTCGCAGAATGCGATGCCCGAGAAGCAGCCCCGCTCCCGCCCCGAGAGCGACCGCGACGCCGAGCGTCGCGTACGGGTTGCGCTTGACGTGCTCGTTGAGGTTCATCGGCAGTTGGGCGATGGCGGCCTTCGCGCGGCGCGCAAAGTCGCGACCGCTGATGCGAGCGTTCCCATTGGACCGGCTCGATGTCGCACCGTGCGGTTGGTATCCGGGATCACTTTTTTTGGCTTCGGCATCCATGAGCGCCACCTGAACGCAATACTCGTGCCGCGGTCGCGCCCATCGCGCGAAGCCGGTCGCGCGAAGCGTTGACGACGACAATCCGAGAAGGCTGCTCGCACTCGCGACGAGTTGAAGAAATTTCAAGCGGTTGCCGGTAGCTCTGGGTCGGAGCACGGGGCTCCCGAGCCATGGCATGCGGCCAGATCCATGGGTTTCCGAACGGGCGTGCGCGCGAACTCTGCGCTCTCGTGCGTGAGCCGACACGGGGCAGGCTCGGGCCGCGAGACCGTCTCGTGGATCGAGACTTGCTCGTCGTGTAATCAGGTGATCCATGCTGCGAAGCCTCAAAGATCTCGAGGGATACAGGGTGGCTGCAACTGACGGCGAAATCGGAAGCGTCGTCAACTTTCTATTTGACGACGAACGATGGGCCGTCCGGTATCTCGTTGTCAAGACGGGCAGCTTCTTCGATGAGCGCGACGTGCTCATCTCGCCCATCTTCTTTAGTGGGGTGGACTGGTCGACGGACCTCTTTCACCTGGCGCTGACGATGGACAAGATCAAGAAAAGCCCCCGCGTCGACACGGACCTGCCCGTCTCTCGCCAGCACGAACGCGACTACTACCGCTACTACGGCTATCCGTATTATTGGGGATACTCGGGAGCCTGGGCGATGGGCGCTTACCCCGGCTGGCTCGCGCACGGCGGGTGGGACAACGTCCCGGAAGCCAAGCATTCGGACGAAGCTTCGGGCGACGTCCACCTGCGGAGCATCAACGAGGTCCGCGGCTACCACGTTCAGGGAAGTGACGACGCGATCGGCAAGATCGCAGACTTCGTCGTCGACGATGAGACCTGGCAAGTGCGCTATCTGGTGATCGATACGAGCCTATGGGGGTTCGGCAAGAAGGTGCTCGTGGGGCCCCATTGGGCCAGCCGAATCAGTTGGGCGGAACGGAAGGTCCACGTCGACCTGTCTCGACAGGCGATCCGCAATAGCCCCGAGTGGGACCCGAGCGCCGTGATCACTCGCGAGTACGAAGTTCGTATGCATGACTACTACGGGCGCCCGGCGTACTGGGCCGCATAGGCGGACGGCTCCCGCCCGCGGGCGTCACCGCTCCGCCGAGGTCAGGCCCTCGCGAATCGCGTACTTGGTCAGTTCGGCGATGGTCCGCAGGTGCAGCTTATCCATGATTTGACGCCGGTGGGTGTCGACGGTCGGGACCGCGATGTGCAGGATCGTGGCGATTTCCTTCGATGACTTGCCTTCGGCGATCCGTTGCACGACCTCGCGCTCTCGAGCGCTCAACGGCTTGTCCGACCCGGATGAAGGCGAGGGCCTTGCGCGAAGCGCGCGATCGACCACGCCGGCTGCGATCGCTGGGCTCAGGTACGTCTCCCCGCGACCTACGGCGTCCAAGGCGACGAGGAGCTCGTCCGCGGCCGCGTCCTTGAGCAGATAGCCAGCGGCACCTGCTTCCAACATGGCCATCACGTAGCGCCGATCCGAATTCATGCTGAGCGCGATGACCTTGGTGCCGGGCATCTTTGCTCTGAGCCGGCGCGTGGCTTCGATACCGCTGAGCTTGGGCATCGCAATGTCGATGACCACGACGTCCGGATGCGAGCGATCCGCCTCCGCGATAGCCGCCTCGCCGTCCCCCGCCTCGCCGACGACCTGCACCCCCGCTGCAGTGAGCACAGCACGAAGCCCATCGCGCATGATTCTGTGGTCGTCCGCCAGTACGACCCTCACCGCGTCCCCCCCTCGTCGCGGGCGTGACCCTCGCCCGACTGGCGCGGGGCCTCGCTCGTCTGCAGCGGTACCGCGACGCTCACCCGCGTGCCCGCCTGCAGCGCGGACTCGATCTTCAAAGTGCCACCGAGGCGACCGATCTGCTCGCGGACGCTGAGGAGGCCGAAACCGCCGCGGCTCGGGCGATCTCTCGGCGCGTCGGGATCGAAGCCGACACCCCCATCCTCGACATCAATCAGGAAACGATCGTCTCTCCGGCGGAGAGATACCTTCGCTTGCGGTGCCTGGGCGTGCTTGAGCACGTTCATGACGAGCTCGCGCACCGCGCGGAAGACGATGGCTTTGGCAGCGTCGTCGAGCGGCTTGTCCTGCCCATCGTCGGTGACCTCGACATGGACGCCGTGACGCTTCTCGACGTCCTCCGCCAGCCATGCGAGCGCCTCTTTGAGCCCGATGTCGTAGAGGACCGGCGGGCTGAGCTCGAAGACCAGCGTGCGGCTGTCGTTGATCGCCTTGTCGAGGAGCTCAATCGCCCCGTTGATGGCGGGGCGAGGGTCGCCCCCAAGTTCGTTGCGAAATGGGGTCAGTTTGATCTTTGCGAGCGCAAGATCCTGCCCGATCCAATCGTGCAACTCGATGGCCAGGCGCCGTCGCTCCCGCTCCTCGGTCACCGCCGCGTCGAAGGCCATGCTCTGGAGCCGTTCCTGATACGCTCGGATCTTTTTCTCCGCCTCCCGCCGCTTTGTGATGTCCGTGACGAAGGCCAAGACCACCGAGCCACCCTCTCGTGGCATCATACTGAGCGACACCTCGATTGGGAATTCCGTTCCGTCCTTGCGCCGACCGACGGGATCTCGGTCAGGCGCCATCGCACGCGGCAAAGGGGCCGCCAGATAGTTCGCGCGGTGCCTTGCGTGAATCTCGCGAAGGCGGTCGGGAACGAGCCCATCGACCGAAAGGTTCGCGAACTCCTCGCGATCGTAGCCAAAGAGCCCGGCCGCCGCGAGGTTCGCGAAAACAATCCGCCCGGCGGGGTCGACCATGAGGATGCTCTCGGACGCCCCCGTCAGGGCATCGCGAAAGCCGATCTCGGCGCGCTGGCTCCTTGCTCGCTCGGCCTCCGTGACATCCTCGAGAGCAACCAGGAAGAGCTCGGTGCCCTCGATGTGGTGAGCGTTGAGCAGAAACACGCGCAGGCCGCCCGCTCCGTCGCTGTGCTCGATTCGGAACCCTTCGACGGTCCCGCCGTCCCCGAGATCCGCGAGGACCTTCCGAAGAGCCGGAGTCGCCAGCTCGGGACGTTCGAGCTCGTCGAGACGCCGGCCCTCGATGTCCTTCAGCGGTCGGGCAACCGTCCGCTGGAAAGCCGGGTTCGCCGATCGGACCCGCAGATCGCGATCGAGCACGACTAGGCCCTCGCGGACGGTCTCGACGATGTTCTCGGCATACTTTCGGGCAGCCACGAGACCTTGTGTCGCTTTCGTCTCGGCATCGATGTCGCGCGCCGCGACGACCGTTCCGTCGATCCGACCGTCGAGCGTGACGTACGGACGAACCGCAAGCTGAACCCAGCGACCGGCGGCGTCTTGGATGGTGCACTCCGCTGGACCGAGGCGTTCGAGAACCTCGGCGATCAAGCCCGTGAGTCCCGGCGCGACCGCTACGAGCCCTCGCGCCTCGTTCAGGGGACGATCCACGTCGGTGGCCAGAAGGTCGAACACCTTGCCCGCGGCCGGTGTAAACCTCCGCAAGCGCGAGTCCCGTCCCACGATGAGGATCGGGATCCCGGCGCTGCTGAGCACGTTCGTCAGATCGTTACTCAGGCGGGTCGCCTCGACGTTGCGTTGGCCGAGCTCGTCATTGATCGTACGCAACTCGTCATTGGTCGCCTGAAGCTCCTCTTTCGCACTCTGAAGTTCTTCGTTCGTGCTCCGGAGCTCCTCGTTGCTCGAGACGATCTCCTCGTTGGCCACCTTGAGTTCCTCGTGGGTCGCCTCGGATTGTTCGATGACCGACGCGAGGTATTGACGCGTCGACGCGAGCTCCTTCGCGAGCGCGTCTTCGCGGACCGGATCGGCCTCACTCCCCTCTGCCTCACCGCGGATTGGCTTCACCGATTCTTTCTGCGTGACGTCCTGAAAGAGCACGAGGAAAAAGCGGTGATCCGCCGAATGGACGGTAAACGGGATGACGTCCAGCGCAACGGTGCGACGCTGGTTGCCTACAACGAGTGTCACGTTCGTCTCCCTTGCGGGCCTCTGCCCAGTCCGGGCTTGGTCGATCAAGCGCCGGAGTGGGAGTCTCAGCTCTTCGCGTGCCATGCGGATCAAATCGAGGCTCGCGGCGCCCGGCGCAAGCTCCAAGAAAGGGCCGGTCTGACCCCGGCATTGGACAATGACCAGATCGCTCGTGACGATGACCCCCGGCGGGGCAAACTCGGCCAGGACGAGGCGATCGGCTTCGGCATCGAGATCGGACAAGCCGGGCGGTTTCCCCGCGGGGCGGTCCGGGGCCCTCGCCGAGGAGGGATGGGGCCGCGTGGACTCGCGCGGGAAGGTCGGCGTCGCGAAATCGAACGTGAGCCGTCTTGCCACCGGGGTTCGCGCGTAAATCCGGCTCTTGCCGTCCATGGCGGTAAATCCCGTGAAGGTGCGGACGGTTTCCGAGTTCCCGAGCACCAGGAACCCCGGGTCCTTCAGGGCGTAGTGGAGCAGCGCGATGACCCGGTCCTGGAGCTCCGGTCCGAGATAGATCATCAGGTTACGGCAACTCACAACGTCCATCGACGAAAAGGGGGGATCGTTCGTGAGGTCGTGCTTGGCGAAAACGCACATGTCTCGCAAATCTCGCCGAATTCGCCACCCGTGATCGTCATTCGCGAAGAAGCGGTGAAGTCGCTCCGGCGAGACGTCTCGCGCGATGCTGTGAGGGTACGTCCCGGCGCGCGCCTTCTCGATGCTGACAAGGCTCAGGTCCGTCCCGAAGATCTTGATGGGCAGGTCCTTGTGCGCCCCTTCCAGAAACTCGAGCAGGCCGATGGCCATCGAGTAGACCTCCTCGCCCGTGGCGCAGCCGGGGACCCAGACCCGAATGACATCGTCGGGCCGCTTGTTCTCGCACACCTTCGGAAAAACTCGCGTGCGCAGTGCGTCGAAGACCTCGGGCTCGCGAAAAAAGCCGGTCACATGGATCAGAACCTCCTCGCAGAGCGTGCTGATCTCGGATGGTTCGCGCTTCAAGAGTTCGAGGTAAGCCGCCAGGTCGGTCAACCCTCGGAGAAAGAGGCGCCGCTGGATGCGACGCTGGAGGGTCGAGTGCTTGTAGCTCGCGAAGTCGACGCCGCTGGACTTCCGCATGACCGCCAAGATCGGAAGGTATTCGCGCTGCTCGAACCCCTGCGGCGGTAACGCCACGAGCGACGGTGCGTGCGCTCCGATCCGCACGAGCTCTCGACCGATCGCTGCTGGAGGCAAAATGAAGTCGACGCACCCGGTGGCGATCGCGCTCTGGGGCATGCTCCCGAAAGAGGCGGTCGCGTCTTGCACCAACGTGATCCCGCCCTCGGTCTTGATGGCCTGGATCCCTTCGCTCCCGTCGGAGCCGCTGCCGCTCAGCACGACTCCCACGGCCAAGCCCTCTCGGTCCAACGCAAGAGACTTGAAGAACCGATTGATGGGCAGGTGCTGAGCGCCCTCCTCCAGGCGGGGGACGACCTTCAGGACGCCTTGGCTCACGAGCAATCCGGCGTTGGGCGGAACGACGTAGACGTGGTTCGCCTCGACCGGGACGCCGTCCATCGCGGCCGCGACCGGCATCGCGGTCGCCCGGGACAGGATTTCGACCAGGCCGCTCTCGTGCGTCGGGTCGAGATGGTGAATGACCACGATCGCGATGCCCGGCTCCGCGCCGAGCTCGCGGGTCACCTCGACGGTCGGCGCAAGCCCGCCAGCCGAAGCACCGACCGCAACGATCGGGAACGAGCGGCGCCGGGCCTCTTCCTGCACATCGCTCGCGTCCATGGGCTGCACGGTGGCGGCTCACTCCCCCCGCTCACTCGCCAATCTACGCTATCCACGAGGCGAAATGCGAAGGCAATTCGACGGGCTCCCATTTACGAGGCGGCGGCACTCCGAACGCCATCACCAAGGTCCGCGCAGCGACCGTCGTCTTTGACACGAGATCCTCTCGGCGCTACTTCAGGCACATCGCGCCGCTACGGCAGTCGTCGATGCGCGTGAGCGATTCCAACGGGTGTACGCCGCACTCTTCGTTGCCGATTGCAGCCAAGCACCGTTGGACCGCGGCGGGGTCCAACCCACCGGGACACTTGTAGGAATTGAGGTCATTGGCGATGCTGCCATGGAACTGGTCCGTGCAGACTTGCCGCGACGCGTACTTCTTGCCGTCCCCGATGTTGTTGCAGTCCTGTTCGCGGTCACACCGCGCACTCGAGAGTCGGTCGACGGTGGCCCCATCGACCGAACGTGCTTGTGCGGTCGTCGGTTGCGGCGCCGACGCGGCCCCGTTGCGGTCATCGGTATGCTCGCAGCCCAGGGCGAACATGCCCGCGCTTGCCCACGAAGCCATTGCCATCATGTGAAGTGTGTTCATACCAGGTCGGGAGAGCACGACCCATGCCAGCCACCTTCCAAGCCATGCCGGCGGGGCCGGCGTTCATCGCAGGTGCTCGTCGCATGGAATGACGTTGGGATCGTGTGAGAAGCGGGCGAACGGCCGATCACGCGGCAAGCCAACCGTGGGTGAAGCGAACCGAGGAGTGAGGAGAAGCGGTCGGTCGATCCTCGCGGGCGGGAAGAGATTCAATCGGCTCCACGGAAACAGGTGCCGCACGAACGCCTCGCTCAGAAAGAGCCGTGTATGCCGGCGGTTGCACCCCTGCCGCCGGGAGCCGGCGCGAGATCGATCCATACGGCGCGGGTTCCCCGTCTGTGCAAGTGCGCGACGAGCACGCCGATCGAGGCGCCTGCAAGCGCTCCCATGATGACGTCCGTCGGAAAGTGCGCTCCGGCCCGGACGCGCTCGTAACCGACCCACGCGGTGAGCAGCGTACCCCCCGCGAGCGTGAGCCAGGGACGCGGCGAATCCGGCGAATGGATGAATGCGAGATACGTTGCGGTTCCGGTCAGCGAGGAAAGCACCGCCTCGTGCCCAGAGAAGAACGACAGCGCCAAGTCGGTGTTCGAGGTATTGCCCGCATTCGCAAAAGAGCGCCTCGCAGGCTGCGACGACCGACTGACCCTCTTCGCGGGCGTGCTTGGCGGGCGCGTGGAATTCCGGCTCGCGCACGAAGTGCGCGACATGCCCGCCCCATCGCGACAAATGTACCCATCGACTCGGGCATGCCCCGTGCTGTGCCATCCGAAACGAGGAGATTCGGCCATGAGCGAAGTCACGCCCCGCAAGCCCGAAGAAGAGCCAGAAGCTCTTCGCGCGCTGATGGAGTCGTCGTGGCCCGGCAACGTCCGCGAGCTCGCGAGCTCGATCGAGCGCGCCGTCGTATTCGGTGTCGATGAGACGATCGACCCGAAGCACCTCTCGTTGCTTCCGAGCGCTTCGCCGACCTGCCCATGGCCCTTTCCGAGCCAAGCGCCGTGGACGATCCGGCAATTGAACCGAGTCTATATGGATTGGGTGCTCTCCGAAACGCGGGGAAACAAGCCGCGAGCCGCCGAGATTCTGGGAATCGGCCTTTCGACGCTGTACCGCTCGCTGGCACCCAAAGCCGAACGGGCTGCCCGCGCAAAAGGCGTGTCCCCGCCGGGCCCTGAAGCAGAGGCGGCATCGGGGTGACGACGCCCATTCACGACCGCTTCCTCGCCGACTACGACGCCATCGAAACGCGTCTCGGGCAGCTATTCGCCGCCTTTGCAAGGGACGACGGGCACGACGGTCCGAGGCTCTGGGCGGAGTGCCAAAGCCGACTGATCGCGCATCTCGAGACGGTGGAAAGGCACTTGATCCCTGCGCTCGTTCGGGCGCGCGAGCGCGATGCGTGGGTTCTCGTCGAAGAGCACCGCCATATCCGCGCGCGTCTGACCGAGA
>Ga0116125_1000290_pt1 | contig 23711 bp, 18 predicted proteins | sample June2015DPH_16_1_2_FD_89729 | JGI IMG/M metagenome (GOLD analysis project Ga0116125, IMG submission 89729) | Peatland microbial communities from SPRUCE experiment site at the Marcell Experimental Forest, Minnesota, USA - June2015DPH_16_10 | ecosystem: Environmental > Terrestrial > Soil >...
AGAAATATACCGAGCTGGATCTGATTCTGAAGCACTCGCAGCGGGTGGGCGTGCGTCCGGATGTCGGGCTACGCGTGAAGCTGGCGAGCAAGGGTTCGGGCCGCTGGAAATCGTCCGGAGGGTATCGCTCGAAGTTCGGGCTCACGGTTACGGAAGCATTACAGGCGCTGCAGCAAATGAAATCGGTGGGCATGGAGGATTGCCTGAAGTTGCTCCACTTCCACCTGGGCAGCCAGATCACCAATATCCGGCAGATCAAGGCCGCGGTGATTGAAGCTGCGCGAGTTTACGTGGATCTGAAGCGCTCCGGCGCGGGGCTGAATTTCCTGGATGTGGGCGGCGGGTTGGGAATCGATTATGACGGGTCGCAGACCGATTTCGAATCGAGCGTGAATTACACGCTGCAAGAGTACGCCAACGATGTGGTGTATCACATCCAGAACGTGTGCGATGAAGCTGAAGTGGCGCATCCGACCATCATTACCGAGAGCGGCCGCGCCATTGCCGCTTACCATAGCGTGCTGGTGTTCAATGTGGTGGGCGTGAGCGGATTCGGCGATGATTCGTTTGAGCCGGTTCCGGACGATGCCGAGCAACCATTGATCGATTTGCAGGAGGCCTACAAATCGCTCAGCTCGAAGAATCTGCTGGAAAGTTTTCACGACGCGCAGCAATCGCTGGATTCGGCGCTGAACCTATTCAGCCTGGGCTATCTTCCGCTGGTGCAGCGCAGCCAGGTGGAAAAACTCTACTGGGCCATCTGCCGCCGCATTCACAAAATGGCCAAGGAGCTGGACTATTATCCGGAAGAGCTGGAGCCGCTGGATGGAATGCTCTCGGACACATACTTCTGCAATTTCTCGCTGTTTCAGAGCATGCCGGACAGTTGGGCGGTGAAGCAGCTTTTCCCCATCATGCCCATTCACCGGTTGAACGAAATGCCGACGCGCAGCGGCGTGCTGGGAGATATTTCGTGCGATTCGGACGGCAAGATCGATCAGTTCATCGACCGGCGCGATGTAAAGAAGACACTCCCGCTGCATCCTTTCAACGGTGAGCCTTACCTGTTGGGAGCTTTCTTGCTGGGAGCCTATCAGGAGATCCTGGGTGACCTGCACAATCTCTTCGGCGATACCAATGCCGTTCATGTAAGCTTGGGCGAGAACGGCGATGTGGTGCTGGACACGGTGGTGAAAGGGGACACGGTGCGGGAGGTGCTGGATTACGTGCAGTTCAATTCCAAGGCGCTGCTGGAGGAGTTCCGGCGCGATGTGGAAACCGCGCTGCGTGAGGGCAAGATCGGGTATGAGGAATCCGGGCGCCTGCTGCGGTTTTATGAGGATGGGTTGAACGGGTACACATACCTCGAACAGTAAGCAGGTAGCAGGCGGCAGGAGGCAGAAGTCTCTGGTCGACAACCTTTGCGTCGTGTTGGTTGACACGCGCAATCCTTTGAACATTGGGGCGGCGGCGCGCGCCTTGAACAACTTTGGCTTTCGGCGATTGCGGCTGGTGAATCCTTATCACGTGGCTTATCAGGAAGCGCGCTCGGCCGTGAATGCGCATGAAATTCTGAAAAACGCCGAAGAATTTAAAACGCTGGCTGAGGCTGTTGCCGACTGCACATTGGTGGTTGGGACTACGTCGCTAGGGCATCGCGAATTGCAGCATCCGCTGCGTGGCCTCGAGTATGGCGGGCGCGTTCTGCGCAAGCATCTGAGTTCGGGGCCGGCGGCGCTGCTGTTCGGATCGGAGAAATTTGGATTATCGAACGATGATTTGAGCTATTGCCAGTGGCTGGTGCGGATTGGGACCGAAGGCTCCATGAATCTTGGCCAGGCCGTGGCAGTTTGCCTGTATGAACTGACGCGGAAAGCGGCCGCGCCGAAACCGGAAAAACGCAAGCCGGCGCGGGCGGAAGATCTGGAGAGGCTGACTGCGCGATTGACCGAGGTGCTGGCGCTTTCCGGCTACGTGCATTCGGCCGGTACCGAGGCCAAGATTCGCCGGCTGGTCCGAAGGCTGGACCTTCCCGCGCACGATGCCGAGGTTTGGCTCGGGATGATGCGGCAGATCCAGTGGAAGCTGGGGCAGGATAGCGAATGATATTCTTGGGGGAGCGATGACGAAGATTCAGTTGGGATACGATCTGGTTCGTCCCTTAACGGACGCGGACGCGAGCAAAGTGGCGGCTGTGCATAGCCAGTACGGAATTTTTCAAGTGCACATGACCCCCGCGATGGACAAGCTCGCCGTGGAATACGACGCATCCCGGCTGTCGGAGAAGGATGTAGAAGCGGTGCTGCAACGCTTCGGGCTGCCGATTCAGAGGAAGTGGCAGGTTCCATAGCGTGTGGGGCAGGTTGGTAACTGGTTTGTAAACTGCGCGCCGAATGTCAATCGGCGCTAAACTCGGGCGGGTTAACAACCATGTTAACAACCCGCCGCAGGATGGCATCCTGCCCCACGCAAAATCTTCTAATACGCCGGTTCCCCGCGCCGATAAGCCCAGTGATGAGCAAGACACTTCTGCTCTGCGGCGCCCTCGCCTGGGCCTCGCAGGCCGCAACCGTAACGTTGACCACCAATCCGGCGCTATTGAATTTTACCTATCAGATTGGGGCGTCCAAACTCCCCAATGCGCAGACCATTTCAGTAAAGGTCAGCTCCGGCACACCCACGTTCACGGCCGTTACGCCGGCCCCCGACGAATGGCTGACGGTAGATCCCAGTAGCGGCAACGTGCCGGCGACATTGAATGTCAGGGTGAATCCCACCAGCCTACCGGCGTCCACCTACAATTCCACGGTGACCATCACCGTGGTTGGGCTGGCGCCGGTGGTTATTCCGGTAACGATGGTAGTTTCGCCTCCTTTGCCCACGCTCAGCCTGAGCACCACAACTATCACGCTTACCTTGCCGCCAGCCACCCAGTCGGCACAACCGGTAACACTCTCCACCAGCGGCGCACCAATCTCCTTCGCGGCTACTGCCGGCGCAAAATGGCTCACTGTGACCCCGGCGGTTGGAGTGGTTTTGACCGGCGCGCAGAATACCCTGACCATCACGGTAGATACTACGACGCTCACGCCTCAGGTAGTCCCTTACACCGGAAAGGTGACGCTGGCCTTGTCCGGAGCTTCCGAGAAATCGCAGAATATTACGGTGAACGTCACGGTAAACAGCGCAGCACCGACCATCACCAGCGTATGGCCAAACCTGCTACCGCTGGACGGCGGCCCGCAAACCGTCACCATCACCGGTACGGGTTTCTATACCGCGACGGTCGCAATGGTTCAGGGAGTTGCTACACCTTTGGCCACCACTATTTTCAAAGACAGTTCCACCCTGATGCAGGCCGTCATCCCGGCCAACTTGCTAACGTCGGCCGGAACATTGAACGTGCTGGTGACCAATCCGGCGCCGGGTGGGAATTCCGCCGGCACCGTTCCCGTTGTGGTGGGCAATGCCGCTTCCATTCTGGGGATTGTGAACGCCGGTAGTTTCACGGCCGGATCTGTAAGTCCGGGAGACATTGTTACTATCTTCGGCAACAACATCGGACCCAGTAATCCAGCTTCCATGACCATCACGAATGGTTTCATCAATACATCCTTGGGTGGTGTCTCAGTCACCATAGACGGGAAAAACGCACCCATGCTGTATGTCAGCCTGAACCAGCTTTCCGTTCAGGTTCCCTATGAAGTGAGTATTGGCGCCGGCAAGGTTGTGACGGTCACGAACGGAATCAGTGTCGCCAACAGCACGGTAACCACGGCGGCTACCGCGCCTGGTATCTTTACCGCGGATGGGTCCGGAACCGGTCAGGCCGCCGCATTGACTTGCAGTGCAGTTACTAATGTTTGCGCCCTCAATAACCTGAACAACCTGACTGCAATCGGCGACATAGTAACTATCTACCTAACTGGAGAGGGCATTTACAACAATCCGCCACTCTCGGGAACGGCATCCGATACCGGATACATTGTTCCGGCTAATCTAACGCCTCTTCCGCAGGTGAGTCCGGCGCCTACGGTGACCATCGGCGGCCAGGCCGCGGACTCGTCCAACGTCAACTTTTACGCCGGCCCCATCCCCGGCTCCATGCTGGGTCTGCTGCAAATCAATGCTGTTGTTCCTACCGGCGCCAGTACCGGTGTTTCGGTTCCTATCGTGGTGACCATCGGCGGCAATTCATCGCAGGCAGGTGTGACATTAGCGATCCACCCGTAAGGCAGCTAATCCAGCACCACCGTGGCGACGACATCCACCTTGTCGATGTCCACGCCCGTGCCTTCTTCCACTGCGTACACGGGCAGTTCCCTGGATGCGCCTTCCGGCCCGAGCAAGCGCGCGTGCTTGAATGTTCCCAGCACGTGCGCCGTGATGGATTCAATCGGAAAATCGGTGTAGTTCACCAGGTGCAGGATCAGCTGCTTGCCGTCGGCCGATTCCAGCAGGTTCGATAGCATGCTGGAAACGTTGAACAGCCGCGCGCCCAAGTTCTTATGGTCGATCATGCCGTTCACTTCCTTCCAGATCTCGTCCAGCTTGGCGAAATCGTCCTTCGCGAGCGTGATGTCGCCATCCTTGGGCATCGGAAACTTCCAGCCCGGTGGTCCGCTCAGCAAGGTGCCGCCCGCGCGTGTAAAATTCTTGAGCACTTCCTTCTGCGCGGCATCGAGCGAGGCGGGATCCACATCCACGGCCAGTTTCGCGTCCTGCATGGCTTGATCGCTCAGTAGCGGATTCGGCACCGCACGCACCGGCGTATGCTTCACGGCGATCATATCCAGCACGCCGCCGGATAATAGCGCGCCGCTTTCCGCGTCTTCCACCAGCGCCATGTTGGAATGGGGACGCAGGGCTCGCCAATCCTTGTGCGACTGGTAAAATTTCAACTCTTCGCCGATGCGTTTCCAATCGGCCAGCGCTTTCGCATCGCCATCCAGCAGGCGCCGGTTGAAATCGTCATCCAGAGCCAGAACCCAGTGCGCTCCCGTGATCTCGGCATCGGCGATCGACTGCAGATAACGCTGCACCGGAATGACAGCCTTTTCGGGCGGCGTGTTCGCGATCCAAACGGGCTTCGTGGTGTAGGCGCGCACAAAGCGCAGGAAGCCGGTGTTGGTGTTGATCCAGGGAGCGCCGCTCGGTGCGGATTTCGCCGCGCCGCCACTCTCAATCTCCAAACCCGGCCAGACCCCTTGGTAGGTTCCGATCACCGGCGCGCCTTGATCGCCCAGCCGCATTCGGGATCGCGAGGGCAGCTCCACGGTGACAATTTTGGAATCGCCCAGCGCGGTTCGAACCTTGGGATCGAAATCGCCTTCCAGCACCACGCCGGTCATTCCCAGGCTAACGGCTTGCCGGGCCTGTTCCACGGCATCCGAGCCGGGCCGCACCACGCCGAATGTAGCGATGCCGCGATCGGCCGCGCGTTTATTGAACGCCGCCGTCCAGTTCGCTCGCTCCAGTAGCAGGCAGTTGATCGGCGTTTGGGCGATCAGCTCCAGGCTTTTCGGATCGCTCGATTGCCAGCGCGCGGGAACCCAATCCGGCGCCGCGGCCATCAGTAGAAACGCTACCAGCATGTCTCAAGAATACCGTGTAGGGCAGGATGCCATCCTGCGGCGGGTTGCCAACCCGCCCGATTTTGAGGGCCATTGGAAGATTTTAGGCGTGCCCCACAGCCTGTGCCACACTAAAAGCAGGATGCCGCTGGTTCCACCTTATATAGAAACCTTGCGGCCCTATGAGCCCGGCCGCAGTATCGAGGAAGTGCAGCGCGAATTTGGGCTTACTGGTGTCTCTAAGCTAGCCTCGAACGAAAATCCGCTGGGCGCATCGCCGGCCGCCCTCGATGCCATGTCGCGCTCCATGCAAGGACTGAATCTCTACCCCAACGGGGGCCTCGACCTGCGCCGAGTGCTGGCCGAAAAATTCGATTTGAAGATCGCGAACGTCATCGCCGGCAGTGGCTCGGAAGGAATTATGTCCAACATCATTCGCACTTTTCTCTGCGATGAGGACGAAGTTCTCACCACCGAAGCCGCGTTCATCGGCTTTCAGGTGCTGGCCAAATCGCGCGGCGTGAGTTACCGGACCGTGCCATACCGCGACTGGCACTACGATCTGGCGGCGCTGGCGCGCGAAATCAATGAGCGAACCAAGATCGTTTACCTGGCCAATCCCAATAATCCCACCGGCACCATATTTTCCAAACACGAGTTTGACGATTTTTACCGGCACGTTCCTGAACGCGTCCTGATCATCCTGGATGAAGCATACTTTGAATACGCCAAAGACAATCCACGTTATCCGGATTCAATGCACTATCGCTACGACAACGTCATTACTTTGCGGACATTCTCGAAAATCTATGGCTTGGCGGGTGTCCGCATCGGATATGGATTCGCGCATGAAGATCTGATCGCCAATCTACTGAAGGTCAAGCTGCCTTTTGAGCCGAGCACGGTAGCGCAGGCGGCCGGCATAGGCGCGTTGGCCGACCGCGAGTTCCTGCATCATTCGCTGGAGTTGAACGCGCGTGGTTTGAAGTTGCTTTCCTCTGCGTTCCGCGAGTTGGGACTCACCGTAGTTCCATCTGAGGCGAATTTCGTGATGCTGGCGCTCGCGAGCGCGGAGCAGGCCGATCAACTTACTCACGAGTTACTGATGCAAGGTATCATCGTGCGTCCGCTAAGAAGTTTTGGATTGCCGCATTGCATTCGCATCTCCACCGGAACGGACCAAGATAATCAGCGCGCGGTGGAAGCGATGAGTGCGAGCATTCGATCCTGCGTTGGGTTCGGATAAAGGAGGTCTATTTATATGCAACAACTAGCCGACCGGGTTGCTTCGGCTCCGACGGATTTTCTACCGCTAAACGGTACTGACTATGTGGAATTCTATGTCGGCAACGCCCGCCAGGCCGCGTATTATTACCGCGCCGCATTCGGGATGAACCTGGTGGCGTATCGCGGGCCGGAGACCGGCACGCGCGACCGGGCGTCCTACCTGGTTCAGCAGGGCAAAATCCGTTTCGTATTGACTACCGCGCTTTCGCCCGAGAGCGAGATCGCCGAGCACGTCAAGCTACATGGCGACGGTGTGCACGAGATCGCGCTGTGGGTGGATGACGCGGCGTCGGCCTATCGCGAGACAACGAAACGCGGCGCGCGGGGCGTGCTGGAGCCTACGGTCCTCAAAGACGAGCACGGCGAAGTGCGAGTTTCCGCGATCGCGGCTTATGGCGACACGCTGCATGGTTTCATCGAACGCAAAAATTACTGCGGCGTTTTTCTCCCCGGTTTCCGGCCCGTGGATGCCGACGATCCGGTGGCGCGGCCCGTGGGATTGAAGTACATCGATCATATGGTGGGTAACGTCGGCTGGGGTCAGATGAACGCCTGGGTGAGCTTTTACCGCGATGTCATGGGCTTCGATCTCTATCAGCACTTCGATGACAAAGACATCAGCACCGAATATTCGGCTTTGATGTCGAAGGTGATGTCGAACGGCAATGGGCGCGTGAAATTTCCGATCAATGAGCCGGCCACCGGCAAGCGCAAATCCCAGATTGAAGAGTATCTGGAGTTCTACCATGGCCCGGGCGTGCAACATATTGCCATGGCCACGGACGACATTATCGGCACAGTCTCGAACCTGCGTGCGCAAGGCATAGAGTTTCTGCGAGTGCCCACCACTTATTACGACGATTTGGAAGAGCGTTGCGGAAAAATCGATGAGCCGGTGGATCAACTCGCCGACCTCGGTATCTTGGTGGATCGCGATGACGAGGGCTACATGCTGCAGATCTTCACCAAGCCGGTGGAAGACCGTCCCACGTTATTCTATGAAGTGATCCAGCGCAAAGGTAGCCGCAGCTTCGGTAAGGGCAACTTCAAGGCGTTGTTTGAAGCCATCGAGCGCGAACAGGGGCTGCGCGGAAATTTGTAATCGCAAACAGAACAGAGAGGACTGATGATGAAAACTATATTCAAATACGGATCAGCGCTGGTTCTTCTGGCGCAGCTCGGTTGTGGGCAGAGTCCTTCCCAGCAAGCTACCTTGACTGTAGGTGGCAAGACAATCTCCATTAAATATTCCGCGCCTTCAGTGCGCGGACGGCAGATCTTTGGCGACGGCGGCGTTGTTTCTCACGATGGGACCTATCCGGTCTGGCGCGCGGGAGCGAACCGCGCCACCGCCTTCCACACCGATGCGGATCTGGACATCGGTGGCCTGATGGTACCGGCGGGCGATTACACGCTGTTTGTGGAAGTGAAGGATCCTGATGCCTGGCGGTTCATTCTGAACAAGCAGACCGGCCAGTGGGGATTGACCTACAAGCCAGATCAGGACCTGGGCCGCGTGAAAATGGCCATGAGCAAACCAGCCGCGCCGGTGGAGACGTTGAAATATACTCTTACCGATGAAGGCGGCAATAAGGCGAAACTGACTCTCGAGTGGGAAAATCACGTGGCAACGGTCCCGATTACTGTGAAGTGATCCTGGCTTACCCAAAAATAATTATCACGGCAAGCTGCCATTCGGGTGTATAATGGCGGGGTTCTTCGAGTCAATCTTAAGACTTGAGACCTAGCGAGGAGAGCACAATGCCTGATCACAAATTCGAATTCACTCTTTCGGGTGCAAATCTTTCTGACGACCAGAAACTTCGCATTTCCAACGACATCGCAACAGCAGTGGCCAAAGCGGTGGCCGGCGATTCACCGCAGCTCCTGAGCGCTCCCATGTTCAGTGCGTGCCGGATAAACGGGGGTAAGATCTTCATTGGCGCGGACGCCGTTGAATTGGCGAAGGCTGCAGAGGCGTCACCGGCCAAGGCCACTCTCACGCGCGGACTTAATGTCTGAAAGCTGCCGTTATGGAACTGGCCGTCGAGATCAGGGAAACCACGTGTCCTAGTGCGCCACCTGACACTGGCGCGGTTTTATTGGGCGTAATTGCGGGTAAAGGTGAGGTGGTTTACATTACGCCCAGCATACCCGTAACATCTTCGCTCTTGGAAAGTTTTTCACAAAACGGAATTCCGGTGGAAAACCGGCTGCGTTTTGCGAGCCCCTGCATCCGGCATGACTGCGTGCAATGGTCGGGCGACCGCTGCGGGCTGATTGACCGGGCAGTGCTTACCGCAGACAAAGATGAGGACCGGGCCGCGCTCCCTAAGTGCGGAATCCGTTCCACCTGCCGCTGGTTCGCGCAACATGGCAAGAACGCGTGTGGAGTGTGTCCGGAAGTGGTGCGAAAGCCCGCAGGTGCATAGGGTCGGCAATTAGATCAGGCCGTTGTCTTTGAGCAGTTGTCTCAAAACGGCGCCAAGCTTCATGTACTGCTCGTAGCTGGGCGGTTTCCGGAAATAACCAGCACCCAATTCGGCGGCTTGGCTTCGGTCCGCGGGTGAATCCGAGGAACTGATCATGAGCACCGGAACTTTGCTGCATCTCTTGCTGTGGCGAAGCCGCCGCAGCACTTCGAAACCGTCGGCCTTCGGAAGATTGATATCCAGCATCAGGAAGTGAGGGCACGGAGCATCCGAGTCCTCTTCCGCACGTGCAATAAAATCGATGGCCCGTTGCCCGTCGGAGGCAACATGCAGCTCAATCGGCAAATTCTCCAACCGGATGGCTTCGCGCACTAGAATAGCGTCCGGAAGATTATCTTCAGCCAGCAGAAGATTCAGCCTCTCCGGAACGGACTCGTTCGGGGTGTTGCGGGACAGTGAAGAAGAAGGTGGCGCCTTTCCCAGGCTCGGATTCGACCCAGATTCGTCCGCCATAGCGTTCAACCACGCGTTGGCAAATAGCGAGTCCAATACCGGTGCCGCTATATTTCTGATCCTGATGGAGTCGTTTGAAAACACCGAAGATTTTCTCCTTATATTGAGGGTCGATGCCAATGCCATTGTCTTGCACTGAAAAGCACCACGCGCTTCCGCGCAGGTTCGCCGAAACATGGATTCGAGGCGAATCCTGGCTTCGATATTTGAGCGCGTTGCCGATGAGATTCTGGAATACCTGCTGTAGATGCGATTCCGCCATGTACACCTCCGGTAAAGTGTCCCAGGTCACGCGTGCGTCACTTTCCCGAATGGCTTCCGCCAAGCCTAAGAGAGCATGTTTCAAAACCATCGATGCGTCCACCGGTGCATCATTTACCTGTGCCATGCCGGCCCTGGTGTAGGTCAACAGGTCATTAATAAGTGTTGCCAACCGCCGGCCCCCTTCCTGTAAGAATCCCAGGAACTGCTGCCCGTCGGCATCCAATACGCTATGGTAGCGCTTGGCGACTAGTTCGCTGTACACCGCCACGTTCCGGATAGGTTCTTGCAGGTCGTGGCTGGCGGAATAGGCGAACTGCTGCAGGTCGTCATTGGCCCGTTGTAATTCCTCTTCCTTTTCCTTCTGCTCGTGGATGTCGGTGTCGGATCCGATCCACATGGAAATGTTCCCATACGCATCGCGCATGGCGTGAGCCCGGCTGAGATGCCAGCGATACTCTCCATCCGCGCGGCGAAAGCGGCGCTCGAAATGAAACGGCTCACCCGAGGTGATGGATTGCCGCCAAGCCATCAGGTTACGTTCCAGGTCGTCTGGATGCACGAACCGAGTCCAGCCCCAATTCTTGATTTCGTCAAACGTGAGTCCGGTGAACAGCATCCACTGCCGGTTGAAGTAGTCAATATCGCCGTTCGGTTTAGCCGTGAAAATCTTTTGAGGCATTGACTCGGCCATGAAGTGAAACCGTTCGCGTTCTCGATTAACGTCTTTCAAGGCGGCCTCTCGATCGAGAAGGGCCTTCTTGAGATCGTTATCGCGTGATTGGATGCCTGCCAGCATCTCATTGAATCGATCCACCAGGAGGCCCAGCTCGTCGTTAGAGACGCGCTGTGCGCGAACACTGTAGTCGCCGGTTTGGGATACCGATGTCGTAGCGCCCACCAGTTGCGATATCGGGGTCGCGATAACCGCGCGCAGGCGGGATGAAAGCAGCAAGGCCAGTGCGCTCGAAGCCAGCAGAACACCCAGCACGGTACTGCCATACAGCAGGATGCGATCGTAGAATTCACCAAGATCATAGACCAGCACCAGCACCCCGATGGAGCGGCCGCTCAGAAGAACCGGCTGCGTGACGGTCAACTGATCGCGGGTGAATCGAATTGCATCCCCAGCATTGGCGGGCGGACACGCAAAGGTGTTTTGACGCGAGTAGCTGGCCAGGATGCTTGCGTCCGGACGATAGATGCACGCACCCACCACGTGTGGCCGGGCACGCAAGGCTCCGAGGGTCTCGGAAGCGGACTTGGGATCGTTGAAGGCCAGCGCCGCGGTGCTATTGTCGGCGATGATCCGCGTCAGAGCGGAAAGATCCCGCCGCAAATATCCGCGAAAAAGGATGGAATCCGCGCCGACGATGCCCAAACCAGCGATCAGCAAGGCCGCGGTGGTGGTCACCATGATGATGATCACCAGCTTTTGCTTAATCGGTATGTCGCGGAAACTACGCATGGCCAGCCGGGCCACAGCCCGAATTATTTTTCAATGGATCTCGCTACACTCAACAATTTTGAACTCAGCTTGAGCTCGGCATTCTCCGCCGCGGTTTGATTGATGTCGAAACGCACGCGGCGGTTCTCGATAATGAATGCGATCACGCCGCCCGCGCGAACAAAAGTTTCGCCCTCACCGACGCTCAAAACTCCCGGCCCCAGGGCAGGAAGAATCTTATCAACATCCTTTTCCGTTTTGCTCATGAACAGCACCTGACAAGCCTTGGGTGAGGGGGCACGTTTCAGCCTCTGGACGGCCACCCTCCTTCCATTCACACTCTCTCCCGCGATGAGTTGATCCAACGCGTTTCCGAAAGGATCGGTGCCGAGTATGCAAATGGAGACGGGCGAATCCGCATCCGTGAAAGCGGCGGCCGGCCATTCCGTAAATTTTATAAAGTTCAGTACAAACGCGGCCTTCACCTGATATTCCAGGGATTCGTCCGCGGCGAGGGAGTAGGGCGCAGCCGGACCCAGCACCAGCACCACGCACAGCAGACTCGCGCGAATGGCTTCCAGTGTCACCGGCTCCAGGTCAGTTTCACGTATCCGCTTCTCTTGATTCCCACCAGCGGGCCAGGATCGCCACCGTCCTCAAAATGGAAAGGCTGGAACAGATTCTGGCCTACCAGCGACAGTTCAAGCTCACGGTTGATCCGCCAGGCGAACCGGGAATCGCCGGTGGAGTAGGCCGGAACCAACTGGCCCGGCAGCGCAGCCACGTAACGATAGGTGAAATTCAGCGTTAGCGTCCTCGAGAGATCGAAATCGGTTTGGACCGTCACCTCGTGGCGCGGGCTGGAGCCGACGATACCTGGCGCGGTGCCCACATCGAGTGAGTGTGGCGCCTTCTCGATATCCATCTGCAGGAGCGAATACGATCCCTTCAACTGCCAGACCGGACTCAGTCTCCACTCGGGAGCGATCTCGAAACCTTTGGTGGTCCCAAGCAGGCCGTTCCCGAATTGGGCGGGAAGCAGGTAGTGAACCGGCGCGGGATTGTCCTCCAGAGAAAGGCCGCCGGTGATTTCCTCATCGAAGAGATCGTGATAGTGATTATAGAATCCGGCCAGATCGAGATAGAAGTCCTTGCCAATCAGGCGCCGGTAACCGATTTCATAGCCGTTGAGCTGTTCCGGCGCGAAGTGGTCATTGGCGTTGAAGCGCGCAAAAATCGGAGTCCCGTTCGCCGCCATCCCGCCGTAACCTGAGAGATAGAAATTTTCTTCCGCATCGGAAGGAGTGCGCAAGGCATGGGTAAATGCGGCCCAGATGGTTTCCCTCTGGTTCGGCGTCCAGAGCAGGCGCGCGCTCGGTTCGAGGCCAAAATCAAAAAAGTTGGTGCGCAACAGTTTCGTACCGACGATCAGCGATAGCCGCTGATTCACCAAACCGATCTCATCCTGCACGAAGGCTGTTTCAAGCTGATCAGTTCTCTTGGGAGGCAGGAATGTGAGGCCGGACACCACTTCCAGATCATGCGCCAGACTGAAGCGGGCGCCGAGCCCCCACGATACTTGTTGCCGCCACCGAAGCTTCAAGCGCTGGAGAAAGTCGACGTCGAACGTATTGCGCCTCTCGCCGAAGTTGGGCTCGTAGCGGTTGGTGCGATCGTAATAGGCCTGAATTTGGATATCATTACTGCTGCTCAAAGTTTTTTTCCAGCGAGCCAGGATGTTTCCACCGGAGAGGTCCGCGTCCCCGTCCACGATCTGCGAGTAGGGCGGCGTATAGCTGACTGCTTGCACGCTTTCGCCGGCTACTTCCTCGTAAAAATCGCCCTGAATGGTAAACGATTCGCGATTGTTCTTGGTCCAGTCCATGCGGAACCCACCCTGCGCAGCTCGCCAGTCGTCAAAATTCCGATTGTCGGAGTGATATTCCGGTGAGATGGTGAAGCCCTTGCCATAGAATCGATAATTGAAGTCGCCGCCGTTGCCGCCGCCATAGCGGAAGCCTGCGAAACCTTGCTGTTCATTCCCGCCGCCCGCGGAAGCCTGCATTCCCTGGGTAGCCTTGGAATCCTTAGTAATGATGTTGATGACACCGTTCACCGCGTTGGGACCCCAGATGGTGCCGCCGGGTCCGCGGATCACCTCAATGCGGTCGATATCATCCATATTCGTGTCTTGCACTTCCCAATAAGTGCCGGCCAGCAGAGTTGAGTAAACAGTGCGGCCATCGATCAGTACCAACACACCTCGCGAGAACCTGGTTCCAAAGCCGCGAATTCCGATAGACCATTTATTGGAATCGATACGCGCCACCTCCACGCCGGGCGCAAGGCGCAGAGCTTCGGGAATGCTGGTTGCGCCCGATCGCCGGATCTGCTCCCCGGTAATCACGTAGATCGCTACGGGACTTTGAAAAGCCTTCACCGGCTCTTTGGATGGCGTAGTGACTTCGATTTGTGAGAGCTGTTCCAGGCTCAAGGTCTTGAGCGCTGCCGGACCTGACGGCTGGGGATCGTCCGCACACGCCAGCCGCATGAACAAGGCGGTTGCTAGAAAGGTTCGCATGTCACGTTCCGAGTTTAGTCTAAAGATGTCAGGCTGCGCGCGACACAGGGGGTTTTCCGAGTACCGGTCCATAGCCAGGACCGTTACCAAGCTATGTTGCCTCTAGGGACTGGATGGCGCAGCTTGCGAATCAGCCGGCGGGAGGCATTTTGTAAATCGGGGAGCACGTAGGTGGTTCCGAGAGGCATTCTTTAAGCGGACCTCCGCTCGATCCAAGTCCTCGAGTGCAATATCGACAAGCGCCATATCAACCGCACCGATTTCGTTCCGCTGGGCTGGTTGCTCCAACATCGCGCGAAGCCGGCGCGATTTGTCCGCTTGCCCGGAGAGCGCATAGGCCTCGGTCAGCCAGAGCGACTGGAGCGGAGCCTTCCGCCGCAATTCGAAGAGATCTGCCTGAACTGCTAGACCAATTCGTACGTTTCTTCGGAGGGCTAAATTTTCAGAAGTGTAGTTTAAGCCACATTGCCGCGAACTGTTCAGGCAGGACGTGATTTTCTCCTAGCAACGCCGGAGAGTTGGGTATATACTCCTTGGCGTCGCTCAGCAAAAGACGAAAAGGAGAAGACATGATTTGCTTAATTCGTGTCACCTTTATTTGTGCCGTCGCCCTCGGCTTCGGCTCTTGGCTCGCTTTTAGTCAACCACAAACTTCTTGCGCAGCTTGCGGAGAAGAGCGCTGGGCCATAAAGACCTTGTCTGACACGAACGCGGGGCAGGTAGATTTTACGCCCAAGTCCGGCAGCGTGGCAGCTCTAACGAACATGCCGGCACCCAAAGACGGCACTACGCGAAACCCCTCAGAGATGCAAACTTATTCCGTCCAAGCCATGTTGGTGGGTTACAAGATCGAGTCCGATCACGATTTCCATATCGTTCTCCAGGATTTAAATACCGCCGCGACAATGGTGATAGAGATACCGGATGTGACGTGTTCCGGAGCATGCACATCCATCAAGAAAGCCGAGATCGAAAAAGTACGGGCTGACTTCGCGAGCGGCCTATCTAAGGCCCCGGAGGTGGAATTCTTCCCGCTGGCCAAGCCGGTGCAAGTTGAGGTCACCGGCGTAGCATTCTTCGATTTCGCGCACGGCCAAACGGGCCTCGCGCCGAATTGCATCGAGCTGCATCCGGTTCTCTCATTCATATTTACGGAGAAGCCCTCAAGCGTCGCTGATCGTAGCAAGGAGCCGAAGAAGCACCCGGAGAGTTTCTATCACTGTCTGCCGGAGACGCACGAGTGATAAGGCCGGAGCGCCCTAAGAGCGCCTCCGGCTGCCCTCGAAGCACTGTTGCTATCAAGACCCTGCGGCTGTCGCAGCGCCTTTGAAAAACGTCAGCAGGTCGGCATTGATCTTGTCCGCATTGGTCGCGGGCATGCCATGCGGAAAGCCCGGATAGACCTTCAACGTTGCTTTCTTCAGTATCTTCGCGGACAACAGCCCCGCGGCGGCAATTGGCACAATCTGGTCGTCGTCGCCATGCATCACCAGCACCGGGATGTCGATCTTTTTCAGGTCCTCGGTGAAATCGGTTTCCGAGAACGCCTTGATGCAGTCGTAATGGGCCTTGACGCTTCCCATCATGCCTTGCAGCCACCAATGCTCACGGATACCTTCTGAGATCTTTGCGCCCGGGCGATTGTATCCATAGAACGGAAGCGTGATGTCCCTGTAAAACTGCGGCCGGTTAGCCGCTAGCGCCGCACGCAGTTCGTCGAATGCCGATATCGGCAGGCCGGCTGGATTTTTTTCCGTCTTAAGCATGAGCGGTGGAACGGAGCTGATCAGCACCGCTTTCGAGATGTGCTTCGAGCCGTGCCGGCCCAGGTAGCGTGCCACTTCACCGCCGCCGGTGGAATGCCCCACCATGATGGCGTCCTTAAGATCGAGTTTTTCGATTAACGCGGCAAGATCATCCGCGTAGGTGTTCATTTCGTTGCCGTCCCAGGTTTGCGAAGAGCGCCCATGACCTCGCCGGTCGTGCGCAATGACGCGATAGCCTCGCTGCCCGAAGAACAGCATCTGCCCGTCCCAATCGTCCGCGGATAGCGGCCAGCCGTGAGAAAACACGATGGGCTGCCCGGTCCCCCAGTCCTTGTAGAAAATGGATGTCCCGTCCTTAAGAGTGATAGTGCTCATATGATTTCCTCCCAGCTCGGAGTATGAATGAGTTGAGCGGTCGAAGCGCCCTGAAATGGAGTGATTTTCGACTACCACTTTTGTATAGCCAGCGGCCCACAACTATAGAGACGATTCACCTTGCCCGCGCACTACCTCCCCGGATATGGCTCTTTTTCGAACCCGTAGTGCGGCTGTCTTCGGTATTGACGCACATTTGATCGACGTGGAAGTGGACATGTATCCGGGCGGTAACACTAGAGATTTCATCACGGTGGGGATGCCCGATACAGCCGTTCGCGAGAGCCGCGAACGCATCAAATCGGCCATGCTCAATTCCGGTTTCGGATATCCGAACAAATCAGTGACCATCAATCTTGCACCCGCAAATATTCGCAAGGAGGGCGCCGGCTTCGACTTGCCCATGGCGTTGGGGATTCTGGGCGCGATGGGGACCGTGGGCGCTTCCGATCAACACATGCTGGTTGGAGAATTGTCACTGGACGGCACGTTGCGGCCAGTGCGGGGCGTCCTCTCGATTGCGGTGTGCGCGCGCAACCAAGGCATCGCGAATCTGCTGGTGCCCACAGACAATGCTGCGGAAGCCGCTGTCACCGAAGGCGTCAATGTATTCGGAATGCGGCATCTGGCGGAGGTCGTGCAATATTTGAACCAGCCGGATCAGTTCCGGCCGGCATCGCGCGCCGCATCGGTGTTGGGCTACGCGGATTCATCCGCTCCGGATTTCCGGGATGTGCGTGGTCAAACCACGGCGAAACGCGCCCTTGAAGTGGCAGCCGCGGGCGGTCACAACGTGCTGATGATCGGCCCACCAGGATCGGGCAAAACCATGCTCGCCAAACGATTCGCCGGCATACTGCCTCCGCTGACTTTTCAGGAAGCTATCCAGACCACGCAGATCCACAGCGTAGCTGGCCTGCTTCCGCGCGGAGTTGGACTAGTGGCGCAGCGGCCGTTTCGCGCGCCGCATCACACCATCTCGGACGCGGGATTGATCGGCGGCGGTTCGGGTACACCGCGGCCGGGCGAGGTCAGTCTGGCGCATAACGGCGTGCTGTTCCTGGATGAGCTGCCCGAGTTTGCGCGCAATGTCCTGGAGATGTTGCGCCAGCCGCTCGAGGAATCGTCCGTAATGATCGCGCGCAGCAATATGTCGCTTTCCTTTCCATCCGATTTCATTTTGCTCGGAGCAATGAACCCCTGCCCCTGCGGATTTTTCACTGACCCAGGGCGAGAGTGCCGCTGCACGGGCGCGATCATCCAGCGCTACTTGAGCAAGATCAGTGGACCGCTGCTGGATCGTATCGACCTGCACGTGGAAGTCCCGGCCGTGCCTTACAAAGAGCTGCGCGGTAACGATCACGGCGCGGGCTCGGCTGAAATGCGCCAACGCGTGGAAGCAGCGCGCGCCATTCAGCAGCGGCGCGGATTCTACAATGCGCGCATTCCGTCGCCTCAACTGCGCAAGTTATGCGCCTTGGACGACTCCGGCGAACGGACGCTCGAGATGGCGGTTCGCCGCATGGGCCTGAGCGCCCGCGCGCACGATCGCATTCTGAAAGTAGCGCGCACCATCGCGGACCTTGGCGCGAGCGAGACCGTGCTGGCCAAGCATTTGGCCGAAGCGGTCCAATACCGCAGCTTGGATCGCAATTACTGGAGCTAGAACATGAACTTCAATGCCAACTGGCACTGCCTGGCCCCGACCGCCGTATAGTTGATCACACCGAAATTCGGATCGCCGACATTCGTGTCCGGTGTACCGAATACCGGATGGTTGAAGGCATTCTGCGCCTCCAGGCGCAATTCCAGCTTCATCTCTTCGTGTTTCGGGACCACTGCGAATTCCTTCAGAATGGACAAGTTCGTAGTGAAGAAGAAAGGAGTGCGCACCGTTCCCACCGTCCTCGGCGCATCACCCAAAGTGTACGGGGCCGGCGCCTGGAAGACGTTCGGATTCGCGAAATAGTTGTTAATCCAATTGCCATCCGGACCGCCGGCGAATTCCGGCGTGCCCACCAGATTTGGCCGCTGGGAGCCATAAGTGTAAATCGGAGTGCCTCCGTTTGTGACCACGAACTGCAACGGGAACCCGTCATGAATGGTCCATACACCGGCGGTTTTCCACCCGCCTACGATGAGGTCAAGAGCCTTAGGCATCTTGTTGAAGAAAGTCCTTCCCCGTCCCACCGGTAAATCATAGCTGTACTCGAATTTCAGCTGCTCCGGCACGTCGAAGGTCGACAGACTCCGTTCCAGGTAAGCCCGGTTGGGATCCTGGATATTCGATCCTGAGTTGGGGCCGTTCGCCAACCAAGACAGGTTGCCGTCATAGATCGAGGAATCGTCGATCGATTTCGACCAGGTGTAGTTCGCCGAGAGTTGCAGTCCATTGGAGTAGCGCTTCTCCACCACAATTTGCAGCGCGTTATAGATAGAGGTAGCGCTGGGCGGTTCGTCCGTGGTTACGCTGGTGAACTGCGGAAACGGCAACATGAGCTGAAACTGCTGCACGGTCGGGCTGGTAAGAGAGCTGTTGGCGTAGTACGGAGCGGTGAGCACGGACGCGAAGGGATTGTTCACATAGTTGCCGAGGTTGCCAATCTGGGTTGGCGTCAACTTCTCCACCGACGGCGGCAAAACGTCCAGATTGTTCGCGCCGGCAAGATAAAGATGAGTTCCCTTCTTACCTATGTACGACACGCTAACCACCAGATTGGGAGTTATTTCGCGCTCGAACCCGAAGGTCCAGCTTTGCTCGTAGGGAGTTTGGGCAGCCGCCGCGGTGCGGAGCGGTCCAATGGCGCCGTAGCCTACGTCGTTCAACAAACCGAGGGAGCTTCCCGGCGGCGCAATCAGCCCATTGGGAAAGGGATTGTTCAGATGAATGTAAGGTGTTGCGCCATCGTTCTGATAAGTTGTCACTGCGCTGGTGTACTGGTTGAATCCCTGGGAGCCGTAGCTCAACAAGCCATTCGCGCCGCCGCGGCTTTGGTCGTAGTAGATGCCGTAGCCGCCGCGCATGACCGTCTTGTTGTCCAGCCGATAGGCGAAGCCGAAACGTGGCTGGAAGTCGTGCCAGTCCGTTAGCCAGTCGCTGCGGACGCTGGGGCTATTGAATTCCTCTCCGCCATAAAGCGTACCCAGGCCGGGAACGGTGAGCGGAGAAACAACGCCCGGATCGAACCAGTTCATCCGGTTGTGGCGCTCGGTTCTGGGCAGGGATACGTCGTAGCGAAGTCCGATATTCAGCGTGAGTTTCGGCGTGACCTTCCAGTTGTCCTGGACGAAAGCTGCATATTGGTAATTTTCCGAGGCCACCTCGAACTGGTTTTCGTAGAAAGCTCCTCCGCCGACCAACTGGCCCATCATCAAACTGGCCATCGAGTCGCCGCCGCACACCGTAATATCGGGGTTCGGGCACTGGGAACTGCCGCCGGGGCCAAAATTGAAATAGCCGAGCGGAGCGTTGGTCTGAATATAGTTTTGCTGGTGCAGGCGCCCCTCGCCGCCGAATTTCAGCTCGTGTTTTCCATGGATCTTGGTAACAAGCCCGGTAAGCTGGCCCGTGTCCTGGCCCTGATGGTAGTTGCCGTAAGGATCCTGCCCGATGGTGGTGAAAGCAGCCGAATAGTAGTTGCTGAGGAAGATGGCGGGAACACCGTTAAAACCGTTCGTTTGCAGATAGGATGGAAAACCAAGAGTGCTGAGTGGGTTCGCATTCAGGCTGCTGTTGTAGGCATCGATTTCCGTCGAGCCACGCGTGAAGCCCAGGGTCATGTTCAATATCAGGGTTGGGCTGAAGGTGTACGTATCGTTGATCGCGAACAGGTGCGCCGCGCCCTGGTTCGGCCCGCTCCCGCAGGGGTCCGCGAAATCTTTGAAGCAGTTGAAGGGTGTGTTGCTGTTCTTGTCCCTTGAGTACTTAGCGCTGAGCAAATTCTTTTCGCTGAAGCGGTGGTCGATCTTGATGTCGAACTGGTCGTTGGCGCTGGGCGTCGATCCCGATCCGATCCAGTTGTCGTAAATGCTGCCGCCGGGGATATTCGGCATAGGGAACAGGTTCAGCAATTTCTGTCCAACCGGGTCGATCAGGTTCCCGGGATGGATGGACAATTGGTACGGCGTGCCATTGAGAGTGGGGCTTCCCGGGCTGGTATAAGTGGCGAGGTTGTCGAACGGAATATAGGTGCTGCGGTAGGCGCCGGCCGGCCCATTGGCCGGCGTTTGGAATGTGCCGGAGTAAGGATCATAGAGCTGCCCCGCAATTACGCTGCAGAGTCCGGCAGAGTCGAACGTGCCGCCATTCGCGGCGCACAATCCGCCAAAGTTGCCTTGGCGTTCGGCGGCGCTCGGGACGCCCGCCTGATAGGTACCCAAACTGGAAGCGCGCGTGCCATCCCAGTCAAAGAAGAAGAAGGTCTTGTTTTTCCAGATTGGCCCTCCAATGGTGCCGCCATAATTATTGCGGTGTACGGGAGAAATCGGAACACCAAATTCATCATTGAACCAGTTGTTCGCATCGGTGATCTGGTTGCGGATGAAATCGTAACCGCTGCCGTGGAATGCGTTGGTGCCCGAGCGCGTAATCATGTTCACGATCACTGAGCCGGAGAATCCATATTCCGCGCTGAAGTTGCTCTGCTGTACCTTGAACTCCTCCACCGCCTCGGCAGAAGGCGTATAGGTTACGTTGGTGACGCCGCCATTGGGCTCAAAGTTGGTAATGGTAGCCCCATCCATGAGAATGTCCGCCATGGCCCCGCGGCTGCCATTGGAGATGAAGTTCGTTCCGGTGTCACCGACAGAGTTCGAGTCACTCTGGTTGTTGACGCCCGGCGCCAACGAGACAAAATCAAGCACATATCGGTCTACCAGGGGCAAATCGTTGATGAACCGGCGATTGACCACTTGCCCCGTCACTGCATCCTCGGTGTGGAGGTTTTCCGCCTGGGACTCGACATCCACGCTTTGCTTCGACGTGGCCACCTTCAGGTTCAGGTTGGCCGTCACGTTCTCACTGACATTCAGCGTGATGTTATTCCGCACCGTTTTGTCAAAGCCTTCCAGTTCCGCGGACAAGGTATACAATCCAGGCGGAATGGATGTGAACACGTACCGCCCGCCGTTGTCTGAGGTGCCGGCGAACTTGTAGCCCCTTTGCTGATCCACCAGCGTAAGCTTCGCTCCAGGCACTACGGCCCCGCTTGGGTCGGTGATTTCACCGCTCACGGTCCCGAAGTAGCCCTGGCCGAGGAGCGCCATTGGTATCGCAAATAAAATGGCGAACAGCAGCCCGCTGAGAATTCGCCGCGGACCATTCGACTGGTAAATTGAGGCAGGCATCATGGCATCTCCTTCGCATTCGAGGAGCCTGCGCGGCAGTTCACTCCGGCCCCAAGTCTCCCTGAAGACCCACGGAGTAGCGCCATGGAGAAGCTCGAATCGCCGCCGAAATCTTCGACGGGCCCCTTCGATGTAACTAAAGTATATTCCAATGTTCACCGGTTTGTGTCAACCCGTAACATTACATCTTCGACATGTCTGAACGCGGCGGATGAGAATAGAAAGCATGGATGTGCACTTGGTGGATGGAACCTATGAGCTGTTCCGCCACTTCTTCGCCGTGCCCTCGTCCTTGGACGCGAACGGCAAAGAAGTGGGCGCGGTGCGCGGCGTTCTGATGTCGGTACTGGGATTGATCGAAGCGGGAGCGACGCATGTCGGCGTGGCCACCGATCATGTCGTAGAATCCTTCCGCAATCATCTTTATCCCGGATACAAAACCAGCGAAGGCGTGCCGGAGCCGTTGCTCGCCCAATTCCCGGTGCTGGAAGAGGCGCTAGAATCCATGGGCGTGAGGGTCTGGCCGATGGTGGAATATGAGGCGGACGACGCGCTGGCTTCAGCGGCCGTGAAAGCGGCCGAAGACGATCGCGTAAGGCAGGTGTTTATCTGCACTCCCGACAAAGATCTGGCGCAGTGCGTGGCGGGTAAGCGAGTGGTGCAGCTAGACCGTATGCGCGGAATCCTGCGCGACGAATCCGCAGTGGTTGTGAAGTGGGGAGTGAGGCCGGAATCCATTCCGGATTATCTGGCCGTAGTCGGCGATAGCGCGGATGGTTTTCCAGGCTTGCCGGGATGGGGCCCGAAGGCCGCTGGGCTGATGTTTTCCGAATATCCGCACTTCGAAGATATCCCGAAGGACTGGCGGAAGTGGCCGTCTGCGATGCGCGGCGCACAACGTCTGGCTGGTGTGCTGTTCGAGCAGTGGAACGACGCAATTTTATATCGGACACTGGCGACGTTGAGGCTGGATGTGCCGGTGTTCGAAACAGTAGACGAGCTTCAATGGAATGGTCCGATGCCGGAATTCGAGCGGTACAGCAAGCTAATTCAAACCCCGGGGCTGAATGCACGTGCGATAGCCGCATTACCGAACCGCGACCGGAAGGGAGCGTAAGATCCCCAATCACTCCACCGAAAACTGCTGCCGCGACTCAAAACTCTGGCCACCGAGATTATCGCGGACCGTTAGCACGATGGTGTACTGGCCCGTTACTTGATCCTTCGGAAAATTGAGATTCAGAACGCCGGGCTGATAGCGCTGCGGATAAAATGGCTTATCCTTTTGCGCGGCGGCGTGAGGCTCGGAATAAGCCACGCTGCCGTCTGCGCGCAAAACGGTGAGCCCATACTCGATGTCGAACTGGTTTCCATCGCCCATTTTGTAACCGGTCATGATGAAACGCGCCCACAAGGAATCACCCGGACGATACGCGGCAACCTGCAACGGTTTGGTATCTTCCTCGTTTCGCAGAAATCGGAAATCGCGCACCACCAAGGTTTCGCTCGGAGCTACCTCGCGGCCATGCACCTGAAAAGTCGCGTGCGCTTCCACGGTCGCTTGGTTGCGTTCGTCGCGGACTTTCACCAGCACCTGATATTCGCCCGAATCCGCTAATGGAGGCATCACGATGGTCTCCCGCAGCTTCGGCTTCCAGTCCTTGTCTTCCGGAGCCAGCGTCGCTTCCACTTTGTCGCTGGACGATGGTTGCAGCAGAACGCCGCGCGCATCCTGTGCTTGAATTTGGTACGTCACGAAAATTTCGTTTTTATCCGATTTGCTATAGCCATCCACCAGGCAACTGAAGAAAATGGATTCCCCCGCCAGGAACTGATAGCTGGAGGCCAGCGCCGGACCATCCTCAGTTTGCGCAAAAGCCAGCTTGAGGATCGCGAGCTTTTTCTCAGCCGTCGCAGCATCGGATACCAACGCGGCCGTCACCCACAAAATCGCCGGAAGCCGTTTCATGGAATGTCTTACCCTATTCTACCGTTGACTTCCCCGCCAGGATTGAAGCACATTGGAACGAGTGCCGATCATCCTTATCCTGTTGCTGCTGGCCCAAGCCACGCATCCCGTCACCGGACGCGAGATTGCCCCAGTGATGGGCGCTTCCGGAGCGGGCTGGC
>Ga0116125_1000291_pt1 | contig 23699 bp, 21 predicted proteins | sample June2015DPH_16_1_2_FD_89729 | JGI IMG/M metagenome (GOLD analysis project Ga0116125, IMG submission 89729) | Peatland microbial communities from SPRUCE experiment site at the Marcell Experimental Forest, Minnesota, USA - June2015DPH_16_10 | ecosystem: Environmental > Terrestrial > Soil >...
CTCGAAGAGAAGCTCCGCTACCTCAGCGACACCATCGGTGGGCGAGTCACCGGCACGGCTTCCGCCGACCGGGCTGCGGATTGGGGGGTGCAAGCTTTTCGTCACGCGGGCGTTGACGACGTGCATACCGAGAAATTCACGATTCCCGTCGGCTGGTCAGAGGGTCACACGCATCTAGAAGTTCTGTCCCCCGCGCCCTTTCCAGTTCGTCTGGTCTCCATCGGCTGGTCGCCCCCCACCCCCGAAGGCGGCATCACTGCGGACGTAGTAGACGCCGGCATGGGCGATGATGCTGGCTTCGCCAAAGCAGGCGCCGCCGCGAAAGATGCAATCGTCCTCATTCATTCAAACTTCCTGGTCACCTGGGATGACCTGACCAACGAATACACCATCGGACCAGCAATCCTTGATCGAGCGCTGAAAGCGGGCGCGGTGGCCGTCCTATGGATGTCCTCGCGCCCCAATCTGCTTCTGTATCGCCACACACTTGCCGTCAATGGCGAAGTGGAAAAAATGCCGCAGGCCGTGGTGGCGCGGGAAGACGCCGAACGCATGGCCCGTTTCCTGGCCGTCGCACAAAAAGTCCGCGTGCATTTCGAAATGCCGAATCGCCTCACCGGTCCGGTCGATTCCGAAAACGTCGTCGCGGAAATTCGTGGCCGCGAAAAACCCGATGAGTTCGTGGTCCTCGGCGCACACCTGGATTCCTGGGACCTCGGCACTGGCGCGCTCGACAACGGCTGCAACTCCGCGATGGTGATTGACGCTGCCCGTATCATTCATGCCTCCGGCACCATCCCGCGCCGTTCGATCCGCTTCATCCTCTTCACCGGCGAAGAACAAGGCCTGCTCGGCTCGGCGGCTTACGCCCACGCGCACCGCGCCGAACTGGACAACATGGTCGCCGCAATTATTTTTGATTCAGGAGTCGGAAAAGTGACGGGCTATGCGCTGGGTGGCCGCAAAGATATCGTCGCACCCGTTCGCGCAGCGCTCGAGCCGATCGCCTCGCTCGGTGTGAAAGATTTCACGATGGACGCCGGAATGGACACCGATAACTTCGATTTCCTCATCGAAGGCATCCCCACGCTCGTCGCCAATCAAGAACCCGCGAACTACATGCTGAACTATCACGCCGCGTCCGATACCTTCGACAAAGTAGATATCGCAGCGCTGAAGCGCCATGCCGGAATCGCCGCGGTCACCGCATTCGCCGTAGCCGACGCCGAACAGCGTATCGGTCGGCGGCAATCTCGTGCCGAAGTCGAGCAGTTGCTGCGCGATAGTGGCCTCGACAAAGAAATGCAGCAAGCGGGATTCTGGCAGTTATGGGAAAAAAGCGTTCGAGGCCGCGAGCCCTAGTTCTAGCAAGCGAGGCTCTACCTTCACGTGGTTCACCCGCTGTTCCTGCGGTGCTCGCAGTTGCGCGCTTCGCGTATACTATGCAGAAGGACATGACCACCAGCTCGCGCGCAATGGTTCGGGATAGCTCTGCCGCCTCGCAGGAGTCCAAGCCATGCAGGATTTTGGCCATCGACTATGGCCGCAAGAGAATCGGTCTGGCGCTCTCCGATGAGTTGCAACTGACGGCGCAGCCGCTCCAGGTCTTCAAGCGGGTAAATCGCCGCGAGGATCTGCGCCGCTTGCGCGATATTTGCAGAAAACAGGGCGTAGCGCGTATCCTCGTGGGCCACCCGCTGCATATCAGCGGCGAAGCGGGCGAAATGGCGGAGGAAGCCGCGCGATTCGCCGCGCGCCTGCGCAAGGAGCTGGGAATCGAAGTGCATCTCGTGGACGAGCGGCTCACCAGTTGGGAGGCAGCGCAGTTGATCGCAGAAAGCGGATCATCCGGCCGGGGAAAGGAATCGTCGCTCGACGACGTAGCCGCCGCTATTTTCCTGCGCGAGTACCTCGAACGCAATCGTGGCCGCCTGCAGCCTGTTGCGGGCGAGAAGGAATAACCGGCGATGCGACGGCTCGGCCTCCTGGCTCTTCTTGTGATCGCTGCAATCGGCGCGGGCGCCGGTTGGCTCGATTCACAAATCAGCCGGCCTTACCGCGGTCACCGACCCGAAAAGGTATTTGTGGATGTCCCGCACGGCAAATCGCGCTGGGCCATTGCAGGAATCCTGCGTCAGAACGATATAATCCGCGATCGCCTCGCCTTCGCTCTTTTCAGCTTCTGGCACCTGCGCACGCCCATGGAAGCCGGCGAATATTATTTCGATCATCCAGTCACTTCGCGTGAGGTTTTCTGGCAGATCGCCCAGGGCAGAATTTTCGTGCACACCGTCACCATTCCGGAAGGCTGGACGATGTTCGATATTGCCGCTGAGCTGGACCGCCAGGGAGTGTGCAGCCGCGAAGGCTTCCTCGACGCCGCCAAAGATACGAGCCTGATTTCAGAGTTGGCGCCGCAAGCCCAAAACCTCGAGGGTTATCTGTTCCCCTCCACCTATGAATTTACGCATCGCACCACCTGCGAGCAGGCTGCCAAACGCATGGTGCAGAACTTCCGTGCCGTATGGGAATCTCTGAATCCCTCCGGCACCGCGATTCTTCCCGCCGGGCTTACGGCCGACCAAGTGGTCACGCTGGCATCCTTGGTGGAACGTGAAACCCCTCGCAAGGAAGAGCGGCCTCTCGTTGCCGGCGTGTTTTACAATCGCATCAAACGCGGCGGCCCTCTCCAGTGCGATCCCACCGTCGCATACGCCTTGGAACTTGCAGGTCACCCAGTAAAAGTAGTGCACTCCAAGGATCTGCAGATCGATTCGCCGTACAACACGTACAGGAACCCCGGCTTGCCTCCTGGGCCAATCGCTAATCCCGGCGAAGCGTCGCTGCGCGCCGCCCTAGCGCCCGCCACCACGGACTACCTATACTTCGTCGCCAACGATAGCGGCGGGCATTTCTTCAGCAAGACGCTCGCCGAGCACAATCGCAACGTCGCGCGCTATCGCAGCCTGCTTTCCCGCGACGCGCAACCTGTCGCCGAACAAAAGCAATCCGCGCATCGAGGACCGTCGTGAGTCCCGCTCGCTCAGACGCGCATCACGAAGGCGGATCGCCTACCAAGAAGGCGCTGATCCTCGAAGTCGCGGAAGGATTGGGGAAGCCGCGCTATACCCCTGCCGAAATCGAACAGATTCGCCGCCAACTGATCGCCCAGCTCGGCGCGACGGGAAAAACCTCGCCGGACTATATCGTCAGCGTGCTCGAAGAAGCGGGCTTGCGCGTGGTGTGGTCCACACGTTCCGATACGGACGGCCGTTACGAAGAGGAATTCACTGACCTGCTCCATTTTTCCACGCTCGAAGAAGCCGAAATGTGCCTGGTGCGCCTGGATGAGCTGCTTCGGAAATTCTTGCTCGAACACGAACAGGCTGCCGCCGAACGCGTTCGCGAAGTCGCGCGCCTCGGCCGGCGCCGCGCTGAAATGATTTCGCGCAACCATAAAGTGGACGCCAGCAAGCGCGCCCAAAAAGAAGAAATCGCTCACTGGTTCGCAATCTGGCTGGAAACGCCCGACGCCTTCTTCGATTGGCTGGAGGTTCGCAAACAATCTCCCGAGTTTAAGAGCAAATTCCCCATTCCCGGGCTGGAAGCGGATGCCCTCGGCGCCGCGGAAGAATAAATCCGTGTACCTCCTCGAAATCGAACCGCTCGATCTCGGTTCTGACGTACGCGCCATGGGCCTGGAGCTCACCGAAGCCGATGAAAATCGCGAGCCTATCCGCGGCGCCGACGCCGCGCGCATTTGGTCGCGCGTGCTGCCCGCCATCGCCGCTTCCGAAAATTGGGTACTGGATTTTTTCAGTCACCTCGACCCTCTGCGCGACTATTACGAGCGCCATCAGATCCCCTACCGCGACGCCACCAAACACTCGGTAGTCGTGCCCGCGCCCGAACTTGCCGTCCTCGAACCCCTGCTCGATCGCTTTCAGGGTGAGACATTCGGTGCCCGCGCTGGCGCCCCCCTCGCAGAAGGTGATCCCACTCTCGAAGGCGACCTCGCGCGGCATGGAGTCGACGCCTACCATGCCGCATTCTCGAAATACGCGTTCTGTGCCATCTGCAATTTCGAAGATGGCTCGCTCGTACTGCTCAGTGAGAAGCTTTGGGCCAGCGAGGTCATTCGCCGCATCCGACCCGCGCTTGAAGGTCAGGACGTCGAAATCCGCCTCGCCTCCTAACGCCTGCCGCCCCTATTGGTTAGTGCGCGACTTTAGACCGTCGGTACTATTTCCACAATCAGTCGTCCTAGTACAATAGGTACGAGTCGAACCATATGGCACCTGTACCTCGCGGGTTAATGATGCAGAGCGAGCCAACAATCCCGAACGCCCGGGCCTTCGTCCGCAGCCTCAACGTGCTGCTTAAGTACGCTAGGCTCTATGGCTTAGAGCATTCCCGCTCTGCTGGCCAATTCGATTCCGCCTGGGAGGAACTGCAGGCAGCCGTAATCGCCGCCGGACCAACTGGCCTGCTCCTTGGTGCCTCTGGCTCCCAACTCCTGCTAGATGGCGTTCCCCTGGAATCCAGCCCCGCCGAACGCAGCTTCGCTGATTTCCTGAACGCCTCGGGCGTGGCGAGCATCGGTTTCCTCCCCCGCGTCGAGCGCGAAGAATTCTCCAATCTCGTAAAATGCTTCATGGAAACGGGCCCGAAGGCAGGAACCCTCTCCGATCGCCTCGCTGTCTTTTTCACCAATCGCGGCTATGCCGGAATCCGCGTCAATGAGATCCGCTTCGTCGCCGAGGACGCTGGATTTTCCGACGCGCGTGTGGCCGCCACTCTCACCGCCAAGACCCTCGGCGCCGATGCCGACCGCATCCAGGAATGGTTCCGCAGCCCCGAAAAAATGATTCAGCTGATTGCCGCCGCCGAAGGCGAACATGGTGGCCCGGGCGGGCCGGGACCCGGCGGCAGCGGCGGAACAGTCCCCGGTTCGTTCTACGCAGGAGGGAGTGGCTCAGGCGCCGGCACCGGCACGGAATCTGGCGCGGGCACTGGCGTAGGATCTAGTCAGGGAACCGTCGGAGGTTTTGGCACCGGAAAGTTCGGCACCGCGGGACTCGGCTCCGGAGCTGGCGCTGGAACGGGAACTGGCGGAGGCGGCGTCTCCGGCCTCGCAGGCGGAATCGGCCAACTTGAAGAAGCCGAACTGCACAGCCTGCTCAGACTGCTCGACCAGTTCGGCGAAGCACAATCGGCCAAGAATCCTGACCTCGACGCATTGTCGTGGCGGCTAAAATTCTCGGCACTGCCGCAAAATGCGCAAGTGACTCTGCAGCAGGCGCTCGCCACCGTCGCCGCGCAATCGCCCTCGACGAAACTTGACGAGAACACGATGTTGCGCCTCGCCGAAGATCTCGCTATCCGGTTCGCAATCGACCGTTTCCAGCGCGGCGAAGTGAAGGTCAACGCCGTCCGCCAGATGCTGGACCGCATGGGCAGCGAGCTCACCACCCTTCGCAAACTGCTGAAATCGCGCGAAGAAAAAATGGCCCACGCCGGCATGTCCGTGGAATCACACGCCGACGTCCTCGATCGCCAGTTCTGGGCCGCTGTACCGGACTCCGGCAAGAAAAGCGTGCTGATGTCTTCCGAAGCGTGGTGCATTCCTCCGCGCAACGTTCAGCAGTATGTCGAAGAACTCATGGGCCGCGGCGAATCAGACGCCGCGGGGGATATCCTGCTGCATTACGCCTCCTGTGTCGGTAACGCCGATGCCGAGGCGCGCAAGAAAGCCGCGATTGGCCTGGGACAACTCGCCGAACTCTACAGCAAGGCTGCCAGCCAGCGCTTGCAAGACACTCTCGCCAAAATCGGGCTAGCCATGGCCGCGGAAAAAGATACTGAACTGCAAACACTCCTCAGCGCCGCCTTTGTTCGCCTCAGCCAGGAATCCGCCGCGCGCCGTTACTATCGCGCCGTGCAGCAAGCTCTCGATTCGCTCGCGGACCTGGAAGGCTCTCGCCCCAGCTGGGTGCAAACCTTGCGTCCTCGCATCGGCGTGGATAATCGCATTCCGGAATTCATCGAAGAGGCCATGGTTGCCGAAGCCATGCCGGACGGCCTTGTCGGAGTGCTGATGCGCGTGCCGCAAGGCGCGGCCGAACATCTTTCCGTGCGCCTGGCGCGAACTTCGCGGCGCACCGAACGCGAAAGCGTCGTCAATCTGGCCAAGGCCGTGGGCGCGCCCTGCGTGCGTTACCTCAAGGAATCACTTAAAAACGATGCTCCTGCGAAGGCCGCCACCGTAATCGGCCTGCTTAGCCGCCTGGATCCTGCCGCCGTGGACGAGCTTCTGCCTCGCCGCCTCCGCGACGGTGGCCGGGGTTTCCACGATGCCGTGGTGCGCCAGCTCTCTACCGCAGGCGCGCCGGAACGCGGCAAGCTGTTATCCGATTCACTAGAAATGTTCGACGTCATGATTCTGCCGCTGGCCCTCGACGAGATTGGCATGTGCGGCGACGGCGATACCGCAACTAAACTTCTGCGTTTAGCGGAAGGCGAAATAATGCCGCAAGGTCCCGACTACCTGCGCGTGAAGGCCATCGAAGCGCTGGGCCGCATGCGCGCGCCTGCCGCTGCCGGCCACCTCCGTCGCATTGTCGAAGAACGCAAAACCTTTGGCTGGGTTTATCCGGACGAAATTCGCATGGCCGCAGCTCAGGCGCTCGTGAAACTCGATCCCGACTGGATTCAAAACTTCCTGCCGGAATCCGGACTGGATGCGAAAGTTTTCCAGCTGGCTCCGCTCGATGCCATCCCCGAGCGCGATTTCGTGCGTCATCGCCGCTATCGTCGCGTGCGCCTGCCGCGCAACGTGCCCGCCGTGGTCACGTCGGCAAAAGGAAAATACTCTTCGGCCATTAGCGTCCTCAGCCTGGACGGCGGCCTCCTCAGCGGTGAACTGCAGCTTCCCGTCGGCACTGAAGCCACGCTGAAAATCCCGGCGGGCCTACGCTCTATTAGCATGCAGGCGGTGGTGCGCTTCGTTCGCTCGCATCAGGCTGGATTCGAAATGGTCGGCATGAATCTGGAAGACCGCGCCAAGCTTCGCCGCCTGCTCGTTTCCCTCGGCGGCAACGATAAACCAAACGCTGCACCTGCTCCTGGAAGCAGTCTCCTCGACGACTAACCTGAGTTTCCATAGGCCTCAACTCATGTCGCGAATGCATTAAGGATCCCTCATTCAATCACGTATCGTCTCACCGAAATTTTTCTGTTAAGCTGCGCCCCGTCGACTAGAATGCCCGGCGCTGCGGTCTCCGCAGCGCGAAACTGGCAGCGCGCAGCACGCCTGCAAGCGAGGAAATCAAGTATGTTGACCGCAACTCAGAGCGTTTTCGTGGTTCTGCTCTGCATCATTCTCACTCTCACTTTTCTCTTGCTCATGCGCCGTTTCTGGCCTTCGAGCCAGCGCCGTGAACACAATGAAATCATCGGCTGGCAAGTGAGCGTCCTCGGCACCACCTACGCCGTCATCATGGGCTTCATGCTGTACGCGGTGTGGACCGATTTTAATTCTGCCGAGATGACCGCCGACTCCGAAGCTAACTCGCTCGTCAGTGTTTACCGCCTTTCCGAGGGTCTGGCTCCCGCCGAGCGCGATCAGATTCAGAAGCTCGCGCGCGACTACACTGATGCCATGCTGAACGACGAGTGGCCCGCTATGAGTGAAGGCAACCTCAGCGCCAGTGGACATCACATCATGCAACAGCTCTGGGCGACCACGATGCAGTCCAAGCCCGCGAGCCTTTCCGAACAAACAAGTTTCAATCACGTCCTCAATGAACTCACCAAGATGACGGAATATCGCCGCCTCCGTGAATTACAAAGCAAGACCAAGCTCCCTGGCATATTGTGGACTGTCCTGATCGTTGGAGGGATTATTACGACCATGTCTGCCTGCATGTTTGGCACCGATAATTTCAAACTTCACGCCATCCAGGTATTTTCTCTCTCGCTCCTGCTCGCGCTCGCCCTCGTCGCCATAGCGGATATTGACCGCCCGTTCCGCGGCGCCGTGCGCGTAGCCCCCGGAGGCTTCGAACACGCTCGCGATACATTTGCGGCATCCGACGCCGGATTCAAATAACGACGTAGCAGCAGGAGGTTGGCAAGGACTGTGTCTCCGGCTATGATGAGCGCCGTTGCAAACCTCGCGCTGGACGGACCGATGGAACTCTCGCAGCAAGATCAATGGAAGAAAGAAGCGGGCGACGCTGCTGCAATGCTGGTCGAAGACGGCATGGTGGTCGGCCTCGGAACGGGCTCGACGGCGACGTTTGCCATCGCCGCCATCGGACGCAGGGTCGCACAAGAAGGCCTGCGCATCCTGGGAATTCCCACTTCAGACCGCACTGCGGAGCAGGCCCGTACCCAAAAAATCCCGCTCACCACTTTCGCCGAGCACACCCAAATCGACCTAACCATTGACGGCGCCGATGAAGTGCTGCCCGGTCCGCTCTACCTCATAAAAGGCCACGGCGGCGCGCTGCTGCGCGAGAAGATCGTCGCATCTGCAAGCAAGCGCATGGCGGTCGTCGCGGACGACACTAAACTCGTCACCCGTCTGGGCGAGCTGGTTTCCGTTCCGGTGGAAGTTGTGCCCTTCGGCTGGCAAGTGACCGCCAGGAGACTAGCGGAGCTGGGAGGAAAACCTACATTGCGTCTCGGCGCGGACCAAAAGCCTTTCCTGACGGACGGTGGTCACTACATTCTGAATTGCGCCTTCGGCGCGATGGACGACCCCAAAGAAACAGCCCATCACCTGGACCACGTCGTCGGCCTGATCGAGCACGGCCTGTTTCTGAAAGTAGCGACGGAAGCGTTTATAGCCGGAAGTAACGGAGTGAAAGTATTGAAGAAGGAAAAATAAAATCCGCGAGACGAAAGCTTGCAGCTGGAATGGCGGAGCTTTAGCCCCCCCCCTGGAAAATCTGCAGCGAGCGATTTAGTTCTTCGAAACGCACGCTTGCGGATACACGGCGTCCAACGCGCCCCACAAAGCTTTTAAGCTGCGTTCGGCGGCGCACAACACCCCAACCGTATCCACATTCTTCTGTTGCCCCAGCCATTCCCGCCAAGCCGCTCGATGCCGCACATCGGCTTCTTCATGCACCGCAAAATAGGCCAAGGCGCGCGGCTCACTGATTCCATAAAATCGCCGCAGACCCGAAATCTTTTGGCTGGCAATCTCCGGAACCTGCGCCTCGTAAACATAGAACGCCGCCACTGCTTGCGTCATGGATCCCTGCGCCGCCACTTCGTCATAAGTGTCCAGCAGTGCTGCAATCCCCGGCAAAGCTCGCGCAGCTTCCAGAGTAGCGTCGCTCACTCCCAACGATTGCGCAAACTGCCGCCAAAGCAATGGATGCGGCGCCGTAGCGTCCAGCTCCTCTGCCAGATTCTCTTTCAGCAACGAATTCAAATTGCGATCGCCCTTGGTCCGCGCAGCCAATTGCTTCAAATTCTCAGGAAACGAGCGCACGTGCTGATAATACTGCTCCGCGTAGAGAGCAAGCTCCGCCTGGGAGAGTTGCCCTTCCGTCCAGGCCTTGTAGAAGGGGTGCTTCAGCAGGTGGTGCTTCGCCACCAGCGCGTCAAGCGATTCCAGCAGGGTCTTTGGCACGTTCCCGTTCTTGGGCATCCCGGTCTCCTGAGCTCTCACCGAATCATGGCGAACAAACAAAACCACGGCATCCTACCGGAAATCTTGTAGGAAATCCAGTTCGCAGGCGCGCTGGTAGTGCATCAGTTACCAAGCCGCTCCTCCTATGGGCGACTGGCGGTTATCAGCTCGGGCCAATCCCGCAGCGGGGATTCGGTATAGTACCCGGTCGCTCCGGCGTTATATCCTTCATTCCATGGCGCGCTTGCCGCAACGATCTCCCACGACCGGCTTGTCCATCGGCCTGATCATCACCATCGCCGCCGTAGTGGCCTATTCCTGGTACATTACGTTGCAAATCTCGCGCCTGCGTGAGTTGCAGAACAACCTGGTTGAGCACAATCGGCGCGATTCCCTGCAGCTCCTGCGCGTGCAGAACGATTTGAACTCCCTGGGCCTCGCCATGCGCGACATGCTCGATAACGACGAACCCTATCCCCTCACCGCCTGGTCCGCGCAATTTCAGCGCATTCGCACGGACCTCGATACCGCCCTGCAGGAGGAAGAACAGCTCAGCATCGCCCGCCGCACTCCGGAACAAACCCAATATCTGAAAGACTCTCTCGCGCAATTCTGGGATGCCGCTGACCGCACCTTCGCCCTCGCCCAAGCCGGCAAGGACGCCGAAGCGCGCGCGCAGATTCGCCTTTCGCTGCAAGCCCGCCAATCCACGCTCAGCACCGCGGTTTCGCGCTTGCTGGTGCAGAACAACGAAAGCGAGCAGCAAGCCTCGACGCAAGTCGCTGAGATTTACAACCACGTGCAGCGCCAGGTCTATCTGTTTCTCACTGCCACGCTCACCGCGATTCTGCTTACCAGCCTCTATCTGATTCGCGCCAACCGCCAGCTCTTCGCCCGCATCGAAGCGCTCTCCCAACAGCGCAGCGAACTGGCCCAGAAATTGATTTCTTCGCAAGAGTCCATGCTGCGCTCCATCTCCCGCGAACTCCACGACGAATTCGGCCAGATCCTGACTGCCATCGGCTCGCTGCTCACTCGCTCCGAAAAACGTATCCCCGAAGGCTCGGCCCTTCACACCGACTTGCGCGAAGTGCGCGACATTGCGCAAACCACCCTGAACAAAGTCCGCAGCCTTTCCCAAGCCTTGCATCCCGTGATGCTCGACGAAACCGGCCTGGAAAGCACTATGGACTGGTACATTCCCACGGTGGAGAAGCAGACTGGAATTGACATAAGCTATGAGAAGTCCGGTGTGCCGTTTTCGCTGGACGGCGGCGCGGCCATACATATTTACCGAGTACTCCAGGAGGCTCTGAACAATGTCGCCCGTCATTCCGGCGCACGGGAAGCGCAGGTGCGACTCCAGTTTTCAGCCGAAGCTCTGGACTTGGAAGTAGAAGATCATGGAAAAGGCGGCGTCGCGGTGGCGGCGCGCTCGGGCATTGGCCTTGTGGCCATGCGCGAACGCGCCGAACTGCTGCGCGGCACCATCGAATTTACGCAGCCGCCGGAGGGTGGAACTCTGGTGCGCATGAGAGTCCCGCGGGAGGGCAACGAAGCAAATGCCGGATAAGATTTCCGTGCTGTTGGTGGACGATCACAGCCTGGTGCGCCGCGGCTTCCGCCGCATGCTCGAAGACGAAGGCGATCTGCAAGTCGCCGGCGAAGCCAGCAACGGCGAAGACGCCGTGCGCCTGGCGCGCCAGTTGCGGCCGGACGTGATTGTGATGGATTGCGCGCTTCCGGCCATGAGCGGCCTGGCCGCGGCGCGCCTGATCCTGGAGGAATTTCCCGACCAGGCCATCCTGATGCTCAGCATGCACTCCGAAGACACGCTCGTGCGACAGGCGCTCGACGCCGGGGCCCGCGGATACATCTTGAAAAATGCCGACGATCTCGGCCTGGGCGCGGCAATTCGTAGCGTAGCTGCCGGAGAAATTGTCCTCGCCCCCGAAGTTTCCCGCGCCCCTGCGCTGAAGGGCGAGCGCGATTCCGGCCTCACACCGCGCGAGCTGGAAATCCTGCAACTGATCGTCGAAGGCAATTCCAACAAAGCCATCGCCGACCGCCTCTCCCTCAGCGCCAACACCGTGGCCGTCCATCGCGCCAATATCATGGACGCGCTCGGCATTCACAAGACCGCCGAGCTCGTCGTCTACGCCATTCGCAACGGTCTGGTGAATATCTCGTGAATCGCAGGTCCTTCCTGCTGGGAATGGCGGGCCTCGCTGTAAGTCCACCCGCTCGCACGAAATGTACACTTGTCGCGCCCAACGCACTCGCCGCGCAGTCGACCGCGAGCCCCGGTTTCCGCTTGGTAGATGTCACAAGCGCCGCAGGCATTCAGTTCCGCCACAACAGCGGCGCGTACGGCGGCAAACTTCTCCCGGAAACTCTCGGCTCCGGCTGCGCCTTTCTGGATTACGATGCGGACGGCTGGCAGGACATCTTGCTGATCAACGGCATGGACTGGCCGCAGCACAAGCGCCAGCGCAGCACCCTGCGCCTCTATCGCAATAATCGCGACGGCACTTTCACTGACGTAACTCGCCGCGCCGGCCTCGACGTCGAAATGTACGGCATGGGCGTAGCCGCCGGTGATTACAATAACGACGGCTTCCCGGACATTCTCGTCACCTGCGTCGGACAGAACCGCCTTTTCCGCAACACCGGCAAAGGAACGTTCGCGGACGTCACACATTCCAGCGGACTCGACGGCCGCCTCGGGTTCAGCACTTCGGCGCTATGGTTCGATTACGACCGTGACGGCCTGCTCGACCTCTTCGTCTGCAATTACGTGAGGTGGTCCGCCGAACACGACGTATTTTGCAGCCTCGACGGCAAACATAAATCCTATTGCACGCCCGAAGCGTATCGCGGAGAGACGTGCTGGCTCTTTCACAATCGTGGCGATGGAACCTTCGAAGACGTAACCGCCAAGAGCGGCATCTTCGATACCAGTTCCAAATCACTAGGCGTCGCCATGCTCGACTACGACCGCGACAGTTGGCCCGATCTTCTGGTGGCCAACGACACCCAACCCAACAAGCTGTATCGCAATCTGCGCAACGGCACGTTCAAGGACGTAGCCGTAGAGGCCGGCATCGCCTTCAGCGCCGAAGGAAAAGCCCGCGCCGGAATGGGAGTGGACGCCGCCGATTTCGACCATTCCGGTTTTCCCGGCGTCGCCATCACCAATTTCGACAACGAAATGATCGGCCTCTACCGCCCCGCCGCAAATGGCACCTACAATGACGTCGCGGTCCAAGCCGGCGTGGGACTCGCGTCGCAAAATACGCTGGGCTTCGGTTGCGCATTCCTCGATGCGAACCTCGACGGCACGCTGGACCTGGTCGTCGCGAACGGGCACATCGATGACACGGTCCGCAACATCCGCGGCAACGTCGGCTACGCGCAGCCTCCGCAAATATTTCTAAATAACGGCCAGGGAAAATTTCAGGATGTCGCCGCATCCACCGGTGACGCATTCATCCAACCGAAAGTCGGCCGCGGCCTCTGCTACGCCGATTTCGACCGCGACGGCGATCTCGACATATTAATGACCACCAACAACGGTCCCGCATACCTATACCGCAACGACCAGCTCGCCGGAAACCACAGCATCCGCTTCCGCCTCACCGGCACAAAATCGAATCGCGACGCGATCGGTGCCATGGTCCGCATCGAGCATGAAAGCTCAACCCAATCCCGGCTCATCAAGGGCGGCTCCAGCTACCTCTCACAATCCGAACTCCCCGTAACCTTCGGCCTCGGCAAGCGCGACAAAATCGATCGCGTCATAATCGATTGGCCCAGCGGCCGATCCGAAGAATACAAAGACCTGTCCGCAGGCCAATCCTACGACTGCGTCGAAGGAAAGAACCTCGCTCCGCAAGGCCGCTTCTAAGATCTGGAAGCTTAGAGACTCGGCGAGGCTTGCACAGCGCAAAGCCCGCCGCGAAATTCTAGCCCAAGGCGCGATGCTGCGGGGTCTGTCGTAATTCGACGCTAACCGGCAGAACGAATCGGTCCAAGATTTATTCCGGCAGTGCCGGCAGGCCTACTTGGGCAAGCAGTGCCCGGAAGCGAGGCTCATCGTGGAGAGAGGTAAGCGCGACATCAACTCGCATGCTCACAAGCTCGGTCTCATGCTGCTGGTAAGCAGTCTGTAAATTGTCCAGCGCTTCCTGTTTTCGTCCCAGCATTGCGTAAGTCCGCGCTAAATCATAAGCGGATTCTTTGCCCTCGCCGTGCAGCCTCTGTTGCTCTTTCAGCATAGCGCTCCACATCCCCTGGGCGCCGCTGCGCGCCAGTCCCTTCTCACCGGCAGCAACAATCGCCAGTCGTGCCTGATCGTGCAGCAGCGTTGCGGCCTTCCTGGACTCGGCCAGGTATTGCGGGTATTCGGCCTGCGCAAGATGAATGATCGCCAGGTAATTGTGCGGCGAAAGAAAGTCTGGCTCGGTGGCGGAGAGCTGTTTCAATAGTTCGACTGCCTGGCCCGTCTGGCCTTCGAGGTGAAGGACCAACCCCTTGTCCGCAAGAATGGATTTCGAGTTGGGATCCAGTTTCTGCGCTTTTTCAATTTCTTCCAGAGATTCCGAGAAACGTCCTAGATGCATCAAGAATGTACCGTACCAATAGTGCGCGACCGCCGAGTTTGGATCCAAGGTCAGCGCGCGCACGAATTCCCGCTGCGCGCCCGCGGCATCCCAAGACCAGTAAAAATCCACGAATCCCAAGGCACTGTGTGCTCCAGAGAGCGAGTCATCCAGCGCGATCGCGCGTTTCGCGGCCGCCTGCGCGCGCGGATAGGCTTCGCTCGGGGGCATCAGCGAATACTCGCGCAGCAAGTTGTAACAATCCGCCAGCCCCACATACGCTTCGGCGTACTGCGGATCGCGCACCACCGCCTGCGTGAAATAATCCACGGCCTGATTCAGCGTCTCCGGAGTGCGTTTCTGCCAGTAGTAAATCCCCTGCAGGTAAAGTTCTTCTGCTTTCGGGTCGGGAGTATGGTGCCGCGCAACCGCGGGCGTCGTTCGCACGGTGTGTGCGGAAGAAGCTCGTCGCACGACCGTGACCCCCAGCAACGCCGCCACCAAGACCGTTGCCAGGATCACCAGATAGCGCCCTGCGGGCCAGTTACGCTCCTGCACTGAGCGGTGCGCTCCGCTCCTTCGCTCGCCCACCCTCCGGTCGATGAAGCCTTCCAGCGTCCGACCATCAGCGCCAGCCTGGGGCCCATTCTCGGCGCTCGCCGCCTCTCCCGCACCGCCCGCGCCTTCGTTCGCTGGGTCGCAATGCTCATCAGAATCGTGCTCGGCCGTGATCCTTGCCCCGTTGAGCCATTCCGCCAGCTCGTCCGTGTAGGCGTAGACATTCGCCCGGCCGGCCCCAGGAACACGATGGACCGGCAGCCCGCGCGTCGTTTCCCAACGCTTTACGGTCCGCTCGTCGCGCCCAAAAAACGCGCCGATTTCTTTCCAGGTATCGAGGCGCCGATTTGCTCGCGGGCTTGAATCTGTTGAAGCCATATCCCGATTTGTCCCGAATTGTCCTCTGCTGCCGTTTGCGCGGGCTGCCGCGCCGGTCAATGATACCCCCGACAGGGGCGTATGTTTAGAGCCTTCCTGTGAGCCGCCCCAGTAGCGGGCGGTGCGGCGCAACCCCATGTGAATTCACGCGAACCACAGCATTCGCATACCGGGCGAAGGGGTCGTTATTTTCCTCGGGATGCAGAAGCTCCGCCCAAGTCTCGTCCAGAGGGCGCAAACAGCCGGGCAATGTTCCTGACCGTTTCGGCCACTCCGGGCGGACCAGCGCACCAATCCCGCTCGCCGTAGCCGTCAACTAGCATGGATTGCGATGAAATGAATCAGGAAGGTTTGCGCAGGCGGTCAAGCAACGCGAACAGCGGCACCGCGAACGCCGCGGTGACCAGCGAATCCAGAAACAGCCGCAGCGTGAAGAGCGGCGCTGCATGATTCAGCAACACCCGCTGCGTGATCGCCAGAATGATCTGGTGAAAATGGAAAAAAAAGAAAACCAGTGCGAACCGGCTCAACGGGTGTTCGGTGTCAATCCGGCCGCCAATCGAAGACGCCAGATACCCGATGATGGTTTTTGCGATTCCATACATCCCGATCGGATTGTCGTGGCTCAGCGCGTCCTGCAGAATCCCGATCGTGCCCCCCAGAAATAATCCGGTCACTGGATTTCTGCGGCTCACCCCAAAATAAATCGTGACCAATAGGGGGAGGTCAATCAGTTCCGACCAGCGCCCGTATTTGTGCAAAAACGCCTGGAACACCAGCGCCAGCAGGCACACGGCCAGCACGGCCCCGCCGTAGAACTTGTGCACTTCCACGTTGGGGTCTGAACGCTCGCCGACATTTAACATGTAGGCCATCTCATTGCGGAGCAGCAGAAGGATTCGCCGCCGCTTTTGCGGGCGTCGCGCCGTGCGTTGCTGCGGCCGCTGGCGCCGCCGTGACTGCGGCCGCCGTTGCCGGAGTTTCCGGCTTCTTGAAGACCACTTCCTGCTGCGTCAGCAGCACCAGCACCTCTTCCAACCGGTCCAGCCGCGCGCTCGGTTGCACGCGAATCACCTGGAATGGATTCCCAGGCTTGGCGCTCTCCACCGTCCCGATCGGAAAGTCCTTCGGAAAAATCCGATCCTCGCCCGAGGTGACGATAGCATCCCCGGTCTGCACCTTTTCGTCGTTCACCACATATTCCATGCGCGGCTCGGGATCTCCGCTGCCTCGCACCACTCCGTGCGTGCGCGTCGCGCTGAATAGCGCCCCCACTCCGCTGTCCTTATCATTAATCAGCAGCACTTGCGCGGTGTTGGGCAGCACTTCCACGATTTTTCCAACGATCCCGTCCGGCGTCACCACGCCCATGTTCATCCGCAAACGATCGTGCTCCCCGCGATTGATAAATAGTGTGTGCGAAGTGGGGTCCGCGCTGGAACCGATCACCTGCGCCGTCAGCATGGAAGCTTCGGCATGTGCGTTGCGGAAATTCAGCACCGCGCTTAGCCGCTGCGCCTCGGCGGCCTGGCTTTCCAACTCGCGATTGCGCAAGCGCAGCTGGTCCAGCTCGATACGCATGCGCTCGTTTTCCGCGCGCGCATTGCGCAGGCCGACGTAACCGCCCCACGCCCCGCCCACTTTGGAGAAGCTCCAAGTTCCGGCGCGCTCCAGCGGCGTCACGAGCGCCACCGCCCAGTAACGAATCAGGCGCACGTCGTGCTCACCCTTGATCTGAAACGCCAGCAGCATTACCTGCGCCACCACCACGATAGCGAGCAACGCAAGCGGCCGATGTCGGGAGTAGGTGTCGATCATGTTTTATGCGCCGTAATTCGGTGGCTACGCACTACGTGGTAAAATACCGCGAGCCCAGCTGTTGACGTTGCCTTCGATTTTCTCTGCGCCCTCTGCGTCTCTGCGGTAGACGCCTCTGTCTTGCTCAGATTTTCCGCCGCAGTTTCCCTGTGGCCTCGGTGTTGAACCTTTAACTGTAACCGCTGGCGGACATCAATCAATCGAAACCAGCCGCAACAACCGGAAATCACTGAGCATTTTCCCGGTGCCCAAAACGACCGACGCCAGCGGATCATCCGCGATCGAAACCGGCAAACCAGTTTCCTCGCGTATGCGCTTATCCAAGTTCTTGATCAGCGCCCCACCACCCGTCAGCACAATCCCGCGGTCGCTGATGTCGGCGGAAAGCTCCGGCGGCGTCCGTTCTAAGGCCACGCGAATCGCATTCAAAATCGTCGAAATGCACTCGGAAAGTGCTTCACGAATTTCGCTGTCATCAATTGTGACGGTGCGCGGCACGCCTTCAATCAGGTTCCGCCCTTTCACTTCCAGCGTCAGCGGTTTTTCCAGAGGGTAAGCCGAGCCAATCTCAATTTTGATTTGTTCCGCGGTGCGCTCGCCCACCAGCAAATTGTATTTCCGCTTCAGGTAGTGCATCACCGCCTCGTCCATTTCATTTCCGGCCACGCGCACCGAGCGCGAATACACGATCCCACTCATCGAAATCACCGCGATGTCCGTGGTGCCGCCGCCGATGTCCACCACCATGTTCCCCGAAGGCTCTTCGATTGGCAGGCCCGCGCCAATCGCCGCAGCCATGGCCTGCTCCACCAGATAGACCTCGCTCGCTCGCGCGCGATACGCAGAGTCCTGCACCGCGCGTTTTTCCACCGGCGTGATTTCGCTCGGCACGCCAATCACAATCCGCGGATGCACCAGCACGCGCCGGTTGTGCGCCTTCTGAATGAAGTAGGTGAGCATCTTTTCCGTCACCTTGAAGTCGGCGATCACCCCGTCCTTCATCGGCTTGATGGCCACCACGTTACCCGGCGTGCGCCCCAGCATTTCCTTCGCTTCGCGCCCCACCGCCACCACTTCACCGCTGTTCTTATTTATCGCCACGATCGAAGGCTCGTTCACCACGATGCCCTTGCCGCGCGCGAACACCAGCGTATTCGCCGTTCCCAAGTCAATCGCCAGGTCGGATGAGAACAGGCTGAACACCGACCGCATGTTGTAAGTGCTTTTCGTCACGTCTTGCTTCCCCCAGAGTCCACTTGAGCGCCGTTGCGGCGACCAGTTATTTTGCCGGCCTTCGTTTCGAGCTGCCCCTGCTCTCGTTACAGGCCCTGTGCTTAAGGGATTACAACTTCCACCCGCTTCGTCGCCGTCCCCCCGCGCCGGTTCTGCCCGGTGAGAATGATTTCGTGGCTGCCTTTGGTCATGGCCGGCAAGAAATGCCGGAAATGCCCATCTGGCTGAATACTCGCAACTTGCTCGCCATTGATTATCAGCGCGGCCCCCGGTTCAGTTCTCCCAATCACTTCCACCACGTTGCCGTTCAATTCAGTCGAGTCCACTTCCAGCAGCATCTCCTGCTCTTTTCCGTGCACTACCAGAATGAACTTAAACGGATCGCTCACGTCGCTCGTTTTGCCGTCCGCGTCAATCGCCCGCACCCGCCAGAAATAATCTCCCGGATCCAGCCCGGTTATGTCCACGTTCTCACTCGAGACTTTCTTGTCCATCACCACGTGGTTGAAGGCTGCCGTGGTGCTGATCTGAAATTGATACGTCTTCGCCGTCGCCACCGCATTCCACGCAAAATGCACCGGATCGCGCTTTGGATCATTCACCGTAATGGGCTGCAAGTTTAGCGGCTGAACCAATTCTGGCGGCGCTAGCACTTGCGATTTCGTCATCTGCCCGCCGGTTGGGAACGTCACTTTCTCGAACTGGCCGATGTCCATGTGCTCATTGCCGCGATTGAGTTCGGCGCTGCCAGATGCAACGGTGATTTCCTGCTGCTTGGTTTCTGGATCGCTGCGCACTGCCGCGCGCGTATTGGCCTGCAATGAAGCCACCGCATTCTCAAAGGAAACTTCGGCCTTCGATCCCGGAACTTCCCACGTCCCGGTCGCTAAGTCTACTTGTCCGGAAGAGATATGCACGCCTACCGAAGAAGCGCGATCGTGCTCCACCAGGTTTTCTTCGACCGTCACCAGCGTGTCGCCCTTCACCGTATACTGCGTTCCGTCGGCGAACGCGATGCGCGCTACGCCCTCCGGCCCCGTTTGCACCAAGTCCCCTTTATCCAGTGTCAATTGATAGTCGGCGCTCGCCCAAGTAACTGAGTTCACTTTCTTTACCTGCACCTTGCCGTCCAGGTTCACAAACCGCGCCTGCCGCGCGCTGATCGTCGCCACTCCCGATTCCGGCCGCGCAATTGTGTCCGAAATGTGCCGTGCGATGTTGGCGGTCGCTTCCGGGAAAACCAGGTAGGTCGCCGAGCCGATGATCGCCGCTACCACAATCACGTAGAGCGCGACGGTCTTATACGTCACCGTATGCCAATACACCTCGACGCGCGATATTTTCGGTTTCGCTGGCGTGGTTGGTTTGCTGTCGCTCATGTTATTTTTGGGGCTAATTTAGAAATCTAGCACACGGGTATAGGCCATACAACTCGACCGGAAAACAGTTGCGAAACTGCTACCCCCCTGTGATTCCAATCGGTTAACGGCGGATAGGGTGCCTGGAACACGAGCAGTCCTGGTACCCGCCTTGCGCCATTTTGGTGGTTGACCCCGGCCTCTCAATTTAGCGAGACTAAGACGTTCGGGGCGGCCCTTCCCTTGTCCTTGCAGCCCGTCGCGAACAGGTTTGATGGCGCTCTCTCCTAATCCGAGACGGCCGCTGCCATGCGAGGAAATTATTTATGAATGAAATCATCGCTGAGCTACTGCCCCCCGCACGTTTGATGTTGACGCCCGGTCCTTCCAACATGGACCCGCGCGTATACCGCGCCTTGAGCACTCCGCTTGTGGGCCACATGGACCCGTGGTTCATCGAGATGATGGGCGACGTGCAGTCGTTATTGAGGCGCGTTTTTCAAACGCAGAATCGCATCACCTTTCCGATTTCCGCCTCCGGTTCCGGTGGCATCGAAGCAGCGGTCCTCAATCCTCTCGAAGAAGGCGACCAGTGCATCGTCTGCAGCAACGGGTGGTTTTCCGAACGCATGGCTGTGATTGCCGAACGCGCTCCGTCCGTGAAAGTGATTCGCGTTGAGGCGCCCTACGGCAGCACCGTGGACCCTGACGATGTGCGCCGCGCCGGCAAAGGCAAAAAAATTAAATTCGTTGGCTTGGCGCATGGCGAAACTTCCAGCGGCGTAGCGCATCGCCTCGCGGATTTTCGCAAAGTGGCGGACGAACTCGGTGCTCTGCTCGTGGTCGACGCCGTGGCTACGCTCGCCGGCATGCCGCTCGATATAGACCGCGAAAAAATTGATATCTGCTTCAGCGGCTCGCAGAAAGCGATCAGCGCTCCCCCGGGTATGTCGCCCATCAGCGTAAACACCCGCGTCGAAGAATTAATCCGCGCGCGCAAGACTCCCGTGGCCAGCTGGTATTTCGATTTCACGCCGATCATGACCATGTGGGGCGGCGAACGTACCTACCATCACACTCCGCCGATCTCACTGATCTACGGCATGCGCGAAGCGTTGCGCCTGGTGCTGGAAGAAGGCCTGGAGGCGCGCTGGGAGCGCCATCGCAATAATCAACAAGCGCTGGTGGCCGGCCTCGAGGCCATGGGTCTGGAAATGTTCGTCCCCGATCAGGCCGATCGCTTGATCACCGTAACCGGCGTAAAAATTCCCGCCGGAATTGACGATCGCAAAGTGCGCATGCAATTGCTCGATGAGTTCAATATCGAAATCGCGGGCGGCTTTGGTCCGGTAAAAGGTAAGATCTGGCGCGTGGGCCTGATGGGCTATTCCAGCCAGAACACCAACGTGCTGCTGTTCCTCGCTGCATTCGAAAAAGTTCTGCTCGATCAAGGACTGCGCGTCCCGGCCGGTGCGGGCGTAGCCGCGGCGATTCGCAGCTACCAGCACGCGGGGCAGAATGCAGTAGCAGGCGCAAGAAAATAAGCACCGCGCGGAATTCTGCGCTCACAAGTCGAGGGCAGTGGGGAGAGTATGGCCAAGTCTGAAGTAGCGTGGATTCCGAATCTCGGCGCGATGAGCGATTTCATCGGCGCCTTCGACGTTCCCTCCAAAGTAACCGACTACGTCTATCGCTGCCGCTTCTCGCACTGCTGGAATGGCATCGCCACCCGCCACGCCGATACCATGGATTGCAAATTCTTCGTGGACGGCCGCGGCGTCGTCCTCGGCCTCGCGCATCCCGGCTTCGTCGAATTTCAAGGCCGCACCGGTCGCGACCTCAGCGATCGCGAAGCCAGCTACGTGGGCGCCGAATATCTGCGCGAGCGTCTCGAGCAGGAAGACGAACACTCTCTCTACGACGTTTCCACCGCCGACGTCACCCGCATCATCCAGAAGCTCGGCATCCGCTGAGCCGCCGATCCGCCGCGGCTACTGTTTCGCTGGCGCCGTGAAATTTTTTTGCGCCAGCGACCGCACATAGTTCACCAGATTCCAGATTTCCTCGGGCTTGCTGCGATCTCCTTCGCCCGTCATGTCCCCTTTTCCATTCTTGATGATGTAGAACAAATCCCCGTCGGTCATGTCCTTCAGCGAAGCCGGATCGCGGTAATCGAGCAGCTTCAATTTCATGTCCGCCGCGAGATCCCCTTTGCCGTCGCCATCTTTGCCGTGACACATTGCACAATCAAATCCGTAGGATTTTTTACCCGCCGCTATAGACGCCGCCGTCGGCTTCACAGGATTAGGGAGTTTCGAAGCCTCGGGCGGGATTTTGTAGTCAGCTGCGGCGCCCGCCGCCGGGGCTTTCTGCTCTTGTCGAGCGGAAACTGCGCAGCACAACAGCACCAGGGCCGCGAAGACGCGAACGGCTATCCGCATAGGGCCTCCACAATGGACGCACATGAAATGGGTGAAGGCGCATTCTACTCCCGAGGCGGGAGTTCAGGGCAAGGTTTCTTAGCGTGGTTCCACCTGCGCAAGCCGCGCAGCGCGCGGCATCGCGCCTCGCGCGGTTAGGCGTCGGAAAGCGACTCGCCGAAACCCGGATCATCCCCCTTCAATTCGCCGGCTTCCAAAATCTCGCCACAATCCAGACACTCTACATACTGCGCATCTTCATCCTTGGCGATGAGTTGGGTTCGCTTGTGCTGGCAGGCCGGATCGGGTGTTAACATGATCGTTCCACAAATCTCCGCGCATTATATCACTTGCAAGTTACGCAAGCGGGCGCCCGCGCCAGTTGACAAACGCGCCGTTTGAAACTATCAGTCTCCTGGCGGGTCGGCGAAAAGAGAGAATCATTGAGCGCGGAACAGAGCACGCAGAAACGTCTGGGTACGGTGCTTTTTTACGGCATCGTCGCGATCCTGGCGTACTTCGTGTTTCTTGTCTTCCAACCTTTCCTGCCCGCGCTGGCCTGGGCCATCATCATCGTGGTCGTTTCCTATCCCGCCTACTTGCGACTCGCAAGTCGTTTCCAGCCCACACTCGCCGCCCTGATCTGCACGATTGGCGTAACCGTGATCCTGATCGTGCCGGCGCTTCTGGTGATGGCCGCGTTCGTGCACCAGGGCGTGCAAGCCGTCCAAACCCTGCAACTGCAAATTCAGAACGGCCATTTCGACTGGATGAACCGTCTTTGGCTCGATCTGCAGGCGCGCTTCCCGGATAACGAATCCACCAACCTGGCCACCCTCCTCAGCCGCTACGCCGATCAGGCCGCGGCCTACATCGCTGCGCGCCTGGGCACCCTTCTGAAAAATACCGCGCTGTTCCTGTTTCATCTCAGCGTCACCATGCTGGCCATGTTTTATCTCTACCGCGATGGCCCATCCTTTATGACTCGGGTGCGCGAAATCCTGCCGTTCGATTCAACGCATAGCGATCGCATGATTCGCGAAGCCAACGATCTGATTTTTGCCAGCGTCGTCTCCAGTCTGGTGGCCGCCGCCGCCCACGGTATCCTCGGAGGACTCGCCTTCGGCCTCGCCGGCATCGCCGCTCCCGTCTTTTGGGGCGTGATGATGGGATTTTTCTCACTGGTGCCGGTCGTCGGCTCCGCGCTCATTTGGGTTCCGGCGGCGATCAGCCTCATCGCGGACGGTCACATCGCCGCAGGCGTTCTGCTCGCACTGTTCTGCAGCGTGGTCGTGGGATTGGTGGACAATGTCCTGCGCCCCTGGGTCATCAGCGGCCGCGCCGAGCTGGGCGGCCTGGTCGTTTTCATCAGCGTGCTGGGCGGCATCAGCGTGTTTGGATTGCTGGGCGTTGTCGTCGGGCCGATTGTAGTAGCCACTGGCGCCAGTTTGCTCGACCTCTACGCGCCCAGCTCACCAGCTGGAAACATCGGAGCGCAACGACATGGGAAGAAAAAGCGCTCCGTGCTAGAGTAGCGCCCTTCGGATGTATGCATGAGCAAGAATTCCAAACCAAAAGTCGCGACAAACAAACACCCCGGGCCAAAGCACGCCACCCTGCCGCCGGAAAAACTTTGCTGGCGCTGCGATCCTGCCACCATCCCGTTTCAGACCACCGCCGAAGTTCC
>Ga0116125_1000292_pt1 | contig 23696 bp, 17 predicted proteins | sample June2015DPH_16_1_2_FD_89729 | JGI IMG/M metagenome (GOLD analysis project Ga0116125, IMG submission 89729) | Peatland microbial communities from SPRUCE experiment site at the Marcell Experimental Forest, Minnesota, USA - June2015DPH_16_10 | ecosystem: Environmental > Terrestrial > Soil >...
CCTCCCGGCCTGTGAATTGCACTAAAGAACCTGACCCAGGCGGGCTTCGGAGAAACTCGAACCGGATTGCAATCGCAGGGCAGACAGACATGGCTTATACAGAAACCTTCTGGATGGCTTGCGATTCCATTGAGCAGTTGCGGGCCGAATACGGCCCCTTTCACACTCGTTTGGAAGCCGAAGCCGAGGCTCGCAAGCTCGGCTTCCATTATGTGCTGCGCTACGAGCACTTGCTCGACGAAAACGAGGAGATTCAGGAAGTTCGCTGTGTTTTTCTCGAGTTGCCTGCATCCATAGCCGTAGAGGCCGTGAGCATCACGCTGCACACTCGTTGCGCCACTTGCGGAGCCAGCGCCGCGCACGACAAGGCCTGGCAGGCTGAAGTGTGGGCGGACATCCATGAGTTCGAGAATGCGCGCCACCGCGTGCGCCTTTTCGAGCACGCGCGCGGCCAGGGCCTGAAGGAAATTGGCGGCTGGCGCGGCTAACTATCCGGGAGCAGGCGTGGAAAGTTCGCTTGCGGCTGCGCGATCGACAAACCAAATCAACTTCCCATCGACCGGACGCACCAATTTCGAGGGATATTCTTCTCCCGGCGCTTTCCCCTCTAAGACCTCATGCAAGGGCGCAGCTTTGTCTGTCCCGCTCACCAGAAACGCGACACACCGAGCGTCGTTCAACACTGGCAGCGTCAACGTGATCCGGTGTGTGTGCAGTTTCTCAACCCAATTGGCCACCACCAGGCGTGAACTTTCCTGTAGGGCCGCCGTCTTCGGAAACAAGGAAGCGGTGTGGCCATCGGGACCCATCCCCAAAAGGATGACGTCGAAGCGGGGAAACTTGCCCGGCGCCAGTTCGAAGAACTTCCGTAGAGTCTGTTCGTAGGTGTCCGCCACTGCGGAAGCGTCCGGATTCTCGGCGGGTACGCGGAAGACATTCGCGGGTGGAACGGGAACTTTCGAAAGAATACTTTCATCCGCCATGCGATAGTTGCTGTCGGCGTCTTTCGGTCCTACATGCCGTTCGTCGCCGAAGAAGAAGAACACTTTGTCCCAGGGCAGGCTTCCGCTGGCATTGGCCGCAATCAGGGTATACAAGCTTCGCGGAGTGGAACCGCCGGAGAGCGCAATCGTGAACCGGCCGCGTTGCGCGATGGCCTGGTTCGCCGAGCGAATGACCTCATCGGCGGCGGCCTGAAAAAGATCCTGCGGGGTCGCAAGTCTGCGCACTTCGACGGTGCCGCTCATGATGCACCCGCCAGCACGGCGCTACAACTTGCCGCCGCGCATCGCGCTGCCCCCAACAGGCCCGCCTTGTCGTTGGTGATGACTTGTACCGCAATGCTTTCCAGAAGCGGACGCAGCCGGCCTTTGTCGAGAAATGCGTTCATAAAAGTTGGTCCCGTGAGTTTGGGAAGGATTTTCGGCGAAATTCCGCCGCCCAGAAAAATTCCGCCCGTGGCCATTGCTTTCAGCGCCAGATTGCCGGCCTCGGCTCCGTATACGGAAATCCAAAGCTCAAGCGCGCGCTCTGCCAGCGGATTTGCCCCACTCAACGCTGCATGGGAGATCGCCGCCGCCGCATCTGCCTGTTTAAGTTGGGCCTCAAACCCTGCCGGCTCTTCGGCGGAGCTGCGCTGCCGCAAAAACTCATACACATTCACCAGACCAGGACCGGAAAGAATTCGTTCGTAGCTTACGTGCCCGTATCTCTTCGCGAGAAATCTCAACAGTTCGATTTGCAGTTCGCCTTGCGGAGCAAAATCCACATGCCCCCCTTCGCAGGCAAAGATTTCGTGACGCTTGCCGTTCCAGAACAATCCTGCCTCTCCCAGTCCGGTGCCGGGAGCAATCACGGCCTGATTGCCAACCCCTTGCGGAACCTGGTTCAAAGCGGTGATGTCTTTGGAATTGAGTCCGCCAATACCCCAGGCGCTGGCTTCCAGATCGTTGATCAAGAGAGTGGCGGGCAAACGGATTTGTTGTGCAAGCCGCGCCTGTTCGATAGTCCAGGGAAGGTTGGAAGTTTCGACGCGTCCATTGCGCACCGGCCCCGCGATGCCAAAGCACGCAATCTCGGGATGAGTGGAATCTTTTAAAAATTTGACGACAATCTCTCCCAGGCCGCCGTATTCGCGGCTGGGGAAGATCTGTTCAGAGATGAGTTGAAGGCTGCCGTTCTGGGGCTGAAAGTAGGCCAGCCGAGCGTTGGTGCCCCCGATATCGCCGGCCAGTATCATTTCTCGAAGTTCCTCCAGCGCCGTCCATCGCGCTCTAACAACTCATCGGCATCGCGTGGACCCCAAGTGCCCGAAGCATAATTTGGGAAATTGCGCGGCGGCAGCGCCTTCCACAAATCGAGCACCGGATTCACTACGCTCCAGCCTGCTTCTACCATGTCCGCCCGCTGAAACAGTGTCTGGTCGCCGATCATGCAATCGTGCAGCAGCCGCTCATAACCGGTGCTGGGCTGCTTTCCAAAGTATTCCTGATATTCGAAGTTCATGTCCACTGTTCCCAGCCGCATCACCGGCCCGGGAACCTTGGCCGCGAATTGCAGCGAGATGCCTTCCTCGGGCTGAATGTGCAGCACCAGTTGGTTCGGCATCAAGTGTTCGACCGAGGTGTCGCGGAACAAAACGAACGGCGCCCTTCGGAATTGAATCACAATGTGGGTATTGCGCGCGGGCATTCGCTTCCCGGTCCGCAGATAAAACGGAACATCGGCCCAGCGCCAGTTATCAATCAGCAGCTTCATCGCGACAAAGGTTTCGGTTCGCGAATCGGGAGGCACATCCTCCTCGGAGCGATACGCAGGAACCGGCTCTCCACCCTCCGTCCCCTCGCCATATTGCCCGCGAACCGAGCGGGTAAGAACTTCTTCATCGGTCATAGGCTGGATGGCGTGCAAAATCTTCGCCTGCTCGTCGCGCACGGCATTCGCGTCGAACGAAATCGGAGGCTCCATGGCAGTCAAGCTGATCAACTGCATGATGTGATTGGGGACCATGTCGCGCAGCGACCCAGCGTGATCGAAATAGCTGCCGCGGCCTTCCACGCCCACGGTCTCTGCGACGGAAATCTGTATGTGATCGATGTAACGGCGATTCCAGATCGGCTCGAAGATTCCGTTGGCAAAACGAAATGCCATGATGTTTTGCACGGTTTCTTTTCCCAGGTAGTGATCGATGCGATAGATCTGCTTTTCGTCGGCGACTTTGAGAATGTGCTGGTTGAGCGTTTTGGCCGACTCCAAATCGTGACCGAAAGGCTTCTCAATGACCACCCGCCGCCAGTGGCCGTTTTGTTGCTCCATCAATCCGTTTTCAGCCAGCTTTTCTACAATCGGTCCGAAGAAACTTGGCGCGGTCGCCAGATAGTAAAAAAAGTTTTGATGAGTGGCGTGATCCTGATCGATTTTTGCCAAACGTTCTTTGACCTGCGGGAAGAGTTTGTCGTCATCAAAATTGCCGGCATGATAATAAAAACGGCGCTCGAAACTCTCCCACGTCTCCTGGTCAATGCAGTCGCCGCAATAATTTTTTACATTCTCCTTGACCTTCTTGCGAAACTCTTCGTCCGACATTTGGGCCCGGGCTACGCCCAGTACCGCAAATTCTTTCGAGAGCAGGTTGGCGCGGGCCAGGTTGTAGAGGGCGGGGATTAGCATCCGCGCCGTCAGATCGCCGGCTGCGCCGAAGATTACCATCACACAAGGGTCGCCCTGTTTGCCGATTCGAGGCGCAGCCATCGTAGGTTTTTCCGCCAATTGAGCCATGGTCACATCCTTAACTATAACTATCGAATCGCCTCGCGAACCGCCTTCGTTAAAGTCTCCAAGCCTGCCTTCAAATCGTTTCCAAGATGCACCCGAAGTGCACGCCTTCCGCGCTCTGCCAGCACATGAAAGTCGCCCCGCGCCTGCGCTGCCTTGACTACTCCAAACGTATATTTCTGGTCGGGCACAGGAAGGTCCACGGCATCGTCACAGGTGACCTGCAAAAATACTCCGGAATTCGGGCCGCCTTTATAGGCCTGCCCAGTCGAATGCAAAAACCGAGGCCCGAAGCCCAGGCAGGTCGCAACGTGTTTCTGGTCGCGCACTGCATGCCGGATCGTCTGCAACGAAGCCTCGTGCTCGTCATTCATCTGAATATAGCCGAGAATGGCAAAATAATCGCCCGCGTGTATGCGATCCAGGTGGGCCTTCAAATATCCGGCAAAAGTTTTGTTATCACCCGCCGACCGCGCCAAATCGGCGGCATTTTTCTCGTCCGTGAACAGCTTGATGCCCCTATCCTCGAGAACGGGCTTTTCCGCGGGCAGGGAACCGTTCTTTTCGTACTCCGAAGTCAAATTGCGTGTTACGACTTTGCTGGCTTCCACGTCAGGCTGATTGAAAGCATTGATTCCAATGATCGATCCGGCGACGGCCGTGCCAATTTCCCAGCGAAAGAATTCCGCTCCCAGATCGTAGATGTCTGCCATCGAAATCCGCACCACCGGATGCCCGGCCCTTTCGAGAGCCGCGACCTTGGCTTCCACCTTCACATCGGTCGCGTGATCGGTGTGAACGTACGCAAAGACGCGATCATGGCCGTATACCTCCGGGCCTGCGAGTTCCTCTCGATCCACTGGAATAATGCCCTTGCCGGCTTTTCCCGTGGATTCAGCCAGCAGTTGCTCGAGCCACGCGCCCAGATCGGAAATATCGGGCGAGGTGACAATTGTAACTTTATCTCGTCCATTCACCGAGGCCGTGCCCAGAATAATGCCGAGTACCGCGCCCGGATTCTCTTCCACGGAAGCCGCCGGCCCGCACGCGCGCACCATCTCCTTCGTACGGTCGAGAAATTTCTTTATGTCTATTCCGATTGCTGCCGCCGGTACCATGCCGAAGTTCGAAAGCGCCGAATAGCGGCCTCCGATGGATGGTTTGCCGAAAAAAATATGCCGGAAGCGATCGCCCTCCGCCTCCTTCTGCATCTTCGACCCGGGATCGGTGATCGCGATGAAGTGGCTCCCGGCTTTGTCGGCGCCAACTGCCTTTTTCGTAAGCTCAAAAAAATATTGCTTGAAAATATTGGGTTCGAGCGTGCTCCCGGACTTGCTCGAGACAATGAAGAGGGTTCGCGTGATGTCGATCTTGTCTTCGAACGCCTTCACCTGTGCCGGATCTGTGGAATCGAGCACATGCAGGTTGGGATAGCCGGCAATCTTGCCGAACGTGACGCGCAAGACCTCCGGACACAAACTCGACCCTCCCATGCCAAGTAGAAGAACATCCCTAAAACCGGCGCTCCACACTTCCTTCGCCAGATTGCGCAGTTCCACAGGGCGGGCGATCTGTTCTTCAACAATGTCCAGCCAACCTAGCCAATCTCCTTCATCCGAACCCGTCCAAAGCGTCGCATCACGCCGCCACAAGCGCTGCATCTTGCCGCCCGACTGCCAGTCGCCGATGGTGCTCTTGACGGCTGCGGCAAGAGTTTCCGGCAGCGAAGATTTCAAACGACTCAAGCAGTCTTTCCTTTTTGATCTGGGCCTTTTTGCTGCGTGCTCTTTTCGACAGCCGCCAGCAACTTGTGGAAGGCGTCGGCAAACAACTTCACACCGTCGGTGGTGAGTTTCGTAGTCACTTCTTTCATCGAGATTCCGGCTTTCGCGAGGTCCTCCATCGCCTTCCGCGCACCGGCGATATCTTCGGTAAGGCTGTTGCGCAGTTTGCCATGATCCCGGAAAGCATCGACTGTGGCCGGCGGCATCGTGTCGACCGTATCGGGGCCAATCAGCTCTTCCACGTACATCACATCACGGTAAGCTGGATTTTTCGTGCTGGTGCTCGCCCACAAGACACGCTGCGTTTGCGCGCCCTTGGATGCCAAAGCCTCCCATCGCGGGCCGCTGAAAAGTTTCTGATAGCTCTGATATGCCAGCTTTCCATTAGCAATCGCAATCTTGCCCTTGAGACTATTCAAAAGCGCTTGCTGCTGCCCGCTTGCAGTCTTGAGTTTTTCGTCGATCATCGAGTCGACCAACGTATCGATGCGGCTGATGAAGAAGCTGGCGACGCTCGCCATTTTCTTGAGATCGCCGCCGCGCTTTTGCAGTTCCTCAAGCCCGGCGATATAAGCCTCCGCGACCTTCTCGTAAACCTCCTGCGCAAATAAGAGCGTGACGTTGATGTTGATGCCTTCGCCAATCAACTGCTGCACCGCGGGAATGCCTTCCGCAGTGCCCGGAACCTTGATCATCACGTTCTCGCGGCTAACCGTCTTCCACAGTCTGCGCGCTTCTTCGATTGTCTCTTGCGTCTTCAAGGCAAGCAGCGGCGAAACTTCGAGACTGACGAAGCCGTCGTGAAATTTCGAGCTCTGATACACCGGACGCAGCACATCGGCGGCGTCTTGAATGTCGCGGATCGCTATCTTTTCATAGCGAGCCGTAGCATCCAGATCGCTGGAAACGAATGACTTCACCATGTCGTCATACAGCGAACTTTCGGCGATCGCCTTCTCGAAGATGGAAGGATTCGAGGTCATGCCCCGCAAGCCGTCGTCTGCAATCATCGCCTTGAGTTTGCCGGTGGTGATCAAGTCACGACGTATGTAGTCGAGCCACATGGACTGCCCATAGTTCAGCAGCGCCTTCAGAGGATTGGTAGCTTTTGTGCTTTCCAGAACTTCGGTAGATGGCATGATAATTCTCCTGATGGACAAAGGTGGCTGATATTATGAAACTTGGTTTTGGCCACAAAGCGTGGCCCCGATCGTTTCTGCAAACTGCGATTGCGGCTATTTACCTGCCATCGCCTTGCGTGCCTCGGCGACGACAGCATCGGCGGTAAAGCCAAAGAACTTCAGCAAATCTTTCAAAGGAGCGGACTCGCCAAAGCGGTGCATGCCAAGCTTGCGCCCCTTCAGCCCCACATAGCGGTCCCATCCGAACGTTGCCGCCATTTCCACGGAAACTCGCGCCGTAATCGCGGCGGGCAGAACGCTCTCTTTGTACGCGGCATCCTGCTGTTCAAAAATTTCCTGCGAAGGCATGCTAACGACGCGTGCCTTAACGCCCTCAGCTTTGAGCTTTTCATAAGCTTCAATGCACAGCGAAACCTCGCTGCCCGTACCGATGATGATGACGTCGGGCTTTCCATCGGCAGCATCGGCGAGAACGTACGCACCCTTGGCAGTTCCGCTGGCTGCAGCGTACTTCGTGCGATCCAAAGTCGGAAGCGCCTGCCGGCTCAGCACCAACGCAACCGGCTGGTGCTGCAATCGCGCAATGATCTTCCAGGCTTCTGTGACTTCGTTCGCATCTCCCGGACGGAGCACAATCAAATTCGGCATGGCGCGCAGCGATGCCAGTTGCTCGATCGGCTGATGCGTCGGTCCATCTTCTCCAAGTCCGATCGAATCGTGCGTATAAATGAAGATGGATGGAATCTCCATGAGCGCCGCCAGGCGGATGCTGGCGCGCATGTAATCGCTGAAGTTAAAGAAAGTCGCACCGAAGGCCCGTATTCCTGTGACCACCAAGCCGTTCACGCTGGCGCCCATCACATGCTCGCGTATGCCGAAATGGAGGTTCCGTCCACCGTACTCGCCCGGCTGAAAATCGCCCGCGCCATTCAAATTCGTTTTGTTCGAAGTCGCCAGATCCGCTGATCCGCCCATCAGCCACGGAATGTTCTGCGCGAGCGCATTCAGTACCTTGCCGGAACTCTCGCGCGTAGCCACTCCCTTCGCGTCGGCGGGAAAATTCGGCAAATTCTTATCCCACCCCTCGGGCAATTCCCGGCGTTGCATGTGGTGAAGCCGCTCAGCCAGTTCCGGATATTTCTTCGAGTACTCGGCGAAACTCCTCGACCATTTTTCCCGCGCATCCCTGCCGCGTTTCCCGATCCCATCCTGAAAATGCTCGCGGACGCCATCCGGCACAAGAAACTTGGCATCCTCAGGCCATCCATAGAACTTCTTGACCAATCGCACTTCTTCTTCACCCAAAGGCTCGCCGTGCGCGGCATTGGTGTCCTGCTTGTGCGGCGACCCATATCCAATATGGGTGTCGACAATGATCAACGTGGGCCGATCCGTAGTTTTCTTGAAAGTCTCAAAGGCACGCGCCAGCATCTCCAGATCGTTTCCATCCCCAACCCGCGTCACATTCCAGCCATAGCCGATGAAGCGGGTAGCAACGTCTTCGCTGAAGGACCAGTCTGCCGGACCATCCAGCGTGATGTGGTTGTTGTCATACATCCAGCAGAGATTGGAAAGTTTGAGGTGGCCGGCCAAGGAAGCCGCTTCGCCTCCGATGCCCTCCATCAGATCGCCGTCGGAGCACATTGCATAAACGTTGTAATTAAAGATCTCAAACTCTGGCCGATTGAAATTCGCGGCCAGCCAACGCTCCCCGATAGCCATTCCCAGGCTATTTCCCACGCCTTGGCCGAGCGGGCCCGTCGTGGTTTCCACGCCAGTTGTCAGGTGGGACTCCGGATGCCCCGGCGTCCGGCTCCCGAGTTGGCGAAAGCGCTTGATCTCCTCCATGGGCATGGCAAGTTCTTTAAGAACTTGATTATTCTCATCCACCTCACGTACGCCCGCCAGATGCAGCATGGCGTAAAGCAACATCGAGGCGTGGCCATTGGAAAGCACAAAGCGGTCGCGATTCAGCCACGTGGGGTCCGCAGGATCATAGTTCAGAAATTCCTGCCACAGGCAGTAGGCTACCGGCGCCAAACCCATCGGCGCCCCCGGATGCCCGCTGTTGGCTTGCTGCACCGCATCGATGGCGAGGGTGCGGATTGTATTTATGCTGAGCTCGTCGAGTTGCTTGCCCGTTACCAACACCTGTTCGCTTACTGCCATGGGAACGTGCTCCTCTCAGGTCGATCTTGTGGTGAGTTGTTCTGCTGGCCAGACTTTCCAGAGCTATTAGAGTTACGAGAACAGAAAAGGGTTTCAGCTAAGCCACGAGTGTATCAATTTCTTTAGGGACAATGGAATTCCCGGGCAGCGATGTGGAAGGTTTGTGAAATCCGCACGGATCGCGCGGTCATGTGATACAGAGTTCCGGACGCCTTCGTCCAAGAGAGCGGACATAGGTATCCGCCGCTCCACGGGGTCCAGAGAGGAAGTACTACTTCAGCAATTGCATGTAGTTGCTTTCGCTTCTTGAAGCTTTGGTGGTGTCTTGCACGTACCTGAGAAACTGGCGGAGATTTTCTTTCGCGGCCGCCTCCAATCCCTCGAAGCGGACGCGCACTCCTCCGGCGGGCGTACTGTGTGTGATCACGCCGTTCAGGGCCACACCCTTTACCCAAATCTTGCCACTCGCTACCCAAAGCCCGATCTCGACTTTTGCCCCCGAGCTGATCTGGGTGGCAGTTTCCACCTGGCATCCGCCCCGGCTCGTGTTCGAGAGATTGCCCCAGATGGGAGTGTCTCCATCGTTCACACGCATTTCGACTGCAACAAAGCACTTGATTCGGGGATGGCGCCGCCGATCCTCGGCCCAGTTGGAAGCGAAGATATCAGGCTCGAACGGAGGTGCAGATGCAGTTTCGACAGGAACGGGCCGTACGGTCTCCATGGCTGGCTGTTTCGAAGTTGCCATGCCACTGGCTGATTGCTTGATCTCACGCATGACTGCCAGCAGTGCTTGCTCTCTGCCTTCGGGCAAAGCATCCCGGTAAGTCTGCAACAGTTTTCCGAAGTTTTTGGCCAGAACCGGATCGGCCAGTAGCCCAGTCCAGTCAGTTCCCGCTGCTGTGTTCATCTTTGAATCAGTCATTGGAGAGATGCACTTCTGATATTGACGCACTGAATCGATGCGCTACGACCCGCTCCCAGCTTGAACTGCAGGTCACCTAAGAACAAGATGACCTAAGTCACAATTCGTAGGAGATGGGACGGCGCCGGGAGGCCTGGCATTCGCCGAATGCGATGAACTGCCGCTCCGGTTCCGGTCATTCCTATACGGCAATGGGCGAGAAGCCCGCTCCAGGAACGCACGACAGTTTAAACTAACTGTTCACCAGCTTTTTGCATCTGAAAGCGACGCAAGTGAATCAGTAACGGGACGTTAGCTCCATTGCTCGGAAGCAGAGAATCCTCCAGACCTATAATGAAATTTTTTCCAGCATCGGCAATTCAAGGCCTTTTGCCAAATTTCAATTTGAAGGTTGTCGCCGCCATCGTGGTTGCAGCGTTCGCAGTCACAGGCCTCGTGGCGCAGACTTCATCACCATCTCCATACCCGTCCATTTCGTTGCCGGGATCGCAAAGTCCCTTCACCGGCAGCGAGCCTGATGGCCAAGCCACTCCGCAGGTGCTGCAACTTAGTTTTCAAGGTGCCATTGACCGCGGTCTGCGCAACAATCTCGGCTTTCTGCTTGCCGGGGATCAAACCATAATGGCAAGGGGAGAACGTTGGAAGGAACTGAGCAACTTGTTGCCCAATTTCGGTGTACGGATTCAGGAAGACGCACAAACAACCAGCCTGACCGCACTTGGCTTTAAGAGCAATTTCTTTCCGTTTCCTGTTCCGCGGGTGATTGGCCCCTTTAATTACTTTGACGCGCGCGCTTCACTGACCCAGTCTCTCTTCAGCTTCAAAGATATCGAACAAGAGCGTGCTGCCGAGGAGCGCTTGAAGTCCGCGAACTACAGCCTAAAGGACGCCAGGGAAGTTGTTGTCCTTGCCGTCGGCAATTCGTACCTGTTGGCAATCGCATCCGCCGCACGCATCGAGACTGCGCAAGCCCAGGTAGAGAACGCCCAGGCTCTCTACGATAAGGCCGCCGATCAACTGAAGGCCGGGTTGACGCCTTCGATCGACGCTCTGCGCTCGCGAGTCGAGTTGCAGACCCGCCAGCAGCAGTTGATTGCGGCGAGCAACGATTTCGCGAAGCAGAAACTCTCGTTGGCCCGCATCATCGGCCTGCCCTCGGGCCAGGAATTTGAACTAACGGAGAAAGCTCCGTACGAGGCCTTGACGCCGCTGCCGATCGAGACTTACCTGCAGCGCGCCTACAGCTCACGGTCCGACTACCAGGCCGCTCAGGCGCAAGTCAGGGCTGCGGAATTCGTCCGTCGCGGGGCAACCGCCGGTCACTATCCAACTCTCGATCTGAGCGCAAATTTCGGCGACATCGGTGTCACTCCAGCCGAGTCGAACGGAACCTGGCAGGTAAATGGCGGCCTGAACATTCCTATTTTTGCGGGCGGCAAGGTGCACAGTGACGTTCTGGAGGCGGAGTCGCAACTGAAACAGGCGCGTTCGCAGTTGAATGACTTGCGCGGACGCATCGACTATGAAGTTCGCGCTTCGCTTCTGGATCTGAATTCCGCCGCTCAGCAGGTGGAAGTTGCCCGCAGTTCCGTGGATCTAGCCGAACAGGCGCTGGTGCAATCGCGAGACCGCTTCGCCGCCGGGGTGACGGATAATCTTGAAGTGGTGCAGGCGCAAGAGGCCGTCGCCAGCGCGCATGAGAGTTTCATTCAGAGTCTCTACGCGCACAACCTGGCCAAGGTAGAACTGGCGCGCGCTATCGGCGACGCGGAGCAGGGAGTTGATCGATATCTGAAAGGCAGACATCAATAAAACCTATGGAACCGACGACGCAAAGCCCACCTGCCGATCCACCGGCTCAACCTGAAAGCAGGCCGAAGCCCTTGCCGGCCACGGAGCGAGACTTTCACACTCGCCCCGCACGCACCGCCAGTCCCGGCTTCCGCATCGCGATCATCATCGGCGTGGTTGTGCTTTTGGTCATCGGATTTTTTGTCTATCGATATGTGACGAGTTACGAATCCACCGATGACGCGCAAGTGGACGGCCACATCAATTCCATCAGCGCCCGCATTTCTGGTCACGTCACAAAGCTGAATGTCGATGACAACCAGGCCGTGCAGCCGGGCCAGCTCCTAGTGGAAATCGATCCCGCCGATTATCAGGTCGCCTACAACAAAGCCAAAGCCGATTACGAGGATGCGCAGGCCCAAGCCGCGGCGGCCGGCGTGAATGTCCCCATCACCGACGTCAACACCACCAGCCAGGTTTCCTCGGCTGATGCAGACGTAGCCAACGCCCGCGCCGCGATTGCTGCCGCGAAGCAGCAGTACGCCGCCGCTAAAGCTCAACAAAGCCAGGCGGAGGCCAACAATGTGAAGATTCAAGACGACCTTGGCCGCTATCAGCAACTCATAGGCAAACAGGAAATTTCGCAACAGCAATACGATGAAGCGCTCGCCGCAGCGAAGGCCAGCACGGCCACCGTGGAGGCCGCCCGCGCCACGGCCGACGCAGCGCAAGCGCAAGTTGCGCAAGCGCAGAGCAAGTTGGTCCAGGCCGAGGCCAATTATCGCTACGCACAAACCGCTCCTCGCCAAATGGAAGTGATTCGCTCCAGAGCGGCATCTGCCGTGGCGCAGGCGCAACAGAAAAAAGCCGCTCTCGATCAGGCGGCGTTGAACCTGCAATACACAAAGATCATCGCGCCGGTGGCAGGCGTGGTCAGCGACCGCACGGTTGAAGTCGGGCAGAACGTAGCTCCGGGACAAGAGCTGATGAAAGTCATCCCGCTCAAAGATATCTGGATCACCGCCAACTTCAAAGAAACCCAACTCCGCGAAATGAGAGTCGGCCAGCCCGTCACCATTGAAGTGGATGCGAACGGGCGCAAGTACAAAGGCAAAGTGCAGAGTTTCGCGGGCGCCAGTGGCGCGCGCTTTAGCCTGCTCCCGCCGGAAAATGCCACCGGGAACTATGTGAAAGTGGTGCAGCGTATCCCGGTCAAGATCGTGCTCGATCCGGGCGAGGATAACGATCAGTTGCTGCGTCCGGGTATGTCGGTAGACCCGAAGGTTTGGATTCGGTAATGGGTGCAGGCTCAGCCACAGTAGGCCAAGCCGATGCATGGCGCCCTGCCGTTAATCCCTGGATCATCGCGGTCACCGTGACCCTGGCAACGTTCATGGAGGTGCTCGACACCTCCATCGCCAACGTTGCCCTTCCGCACATTGCAGGAAGTCTGTCCGCCGGACAGGACGAAAGTACCTGGGTTCTAACGTCCTATCTGGTCTCCAACGCCATCGTGCTTCCGCTGAGCGGATGGCTTTCCTCCATCGTGGGCCGCAAGAATTTTTATATGGGCTGTGTGGCCTTGTTCACGGTCAGTTCATTCATGTGCGGACTCGCCCCCAATCTGGCCACGCTAATTTTCTTTCGCGTGCTCCAGGGCGTGGGCGGCGGAGGCCTGCAGCCCAGCGAACAAGCCATCCTCGCCGATACCTTTCCGCCTGCCAAACGCGGCATGGCATTCGCCGTTTACGGGGTGGCCGTCGTGACCGCTCCGGCGATTGGTCCAACTCTGGGCGGTTGGATTACCGACAACTTCACCTGGCGCTGGATTTTCTTTATCAACATTCCAGTCGGGATTATTTCCATTCTTCTCACTTCGCGCCTCATCGAAGACCCGCCATATTTCCGTCGCCGTAAACTCAGCGAAACCAAAATCGACTACATCGGCCTCGGCTTCGTCGCTTTGGGTTTGGGAACTCTGCAGGTCGTCCTGGATAAAGGGCAGCGCGACGATTGGTTCGAATCTCATTTCATCACCGTCTTTACCATCATCGCAGTCGCGTCGCTGATTTTCGTCACCTTCTGGGAATGGCACCACAAGGATCCAATTATCGACCTCCATCTGTTCCGCGACCGTACCTTTGGCATTTCGAATTTTCTGATGTTCATGCTCGGATTCGCCTTGCTCGGAAGCACGCTGCTCCTTCCGCTCTTCATGCAGACTCTGCTGGGCTACACCGCCGAACAAGCGGGCCTGGCTCTCATGCCCGGCGGATTGACGATTATGATCCTGCTGCCGCTGGTGGGATTTCTGCTTTCGCGTTACAGCCCGCGCTGGTTGCTGGTTTTTGGCCTGGTAATGCTCTCGACGTCGTTGTTCCACATGACCAGCTTCGATCTGCAAATCGACTTTCGCACCGCGGCCATGGCTCGCGTACTCCAGGCGGCGGGGATGGCGTTTCTCTTTGTTCCGATCAATACCGCGGCCTATGCGTTCCTTCCGCGAGAAAAGAACAACGCCGCTTCAGGGCTCATGAATCTGGCGAGAAACATTGGCGGCAGCGTCGGCATTTCCGTAGTCACCACCATGCTCGACCGCAGAACGCAAACCCACCTGAACTATCTGTCCGGCCATATGAGTTCCTCCAATCCCGCCTTCCGTTCGATGCTGCAAGGGGCAACGCGAGCGATGGAGGCGCATGGCGCCAGCGCAGCATTTGCCAGCCAGCAGGCCTATGCGTTGATTCAAGGAACCTTGCAGCGGCAAGCGACGATGTTGGCCTACATTGACAACTTTTGGATGCTGGGCGCTGCCATCCTGCTGATGGTCCCGACCGTGTTCCTGATGAAAAAATCCCGTCCCGGCGGCGAAGTAGCGGTACACTGATTCACGGTTTGTAGGCAACCCATGTTTCGAGTAATCACTGTCGAGCGGGAGTACGGTTGCGGAGGCGGCGCGATTGCCGCGCAGTTGGCCCATCAACTGGGATGGAATCTGTGGGATAAGCGCCTCACCGAGGAGATCGCACGCTTAGCGAATGTCGATCAGTCCGCTGTCCGTCGCTGCGATGAGCGAATCGACAGCCGCTTCTACCGGTTAGCGAAAACCTTCTGGCGCGGTAGCTATGAGCGCAGCGCTCAGCTCGGCAATCAGGTTTTCGATACCGATTGCATGATGTCGATGATGGAAGAGATCAGCGCCAAGATTGCGCAGGAGGGAAATGCCATCGTAGTTGGCCGCGGCGCTCCGTATTTCCTGCGCGAAAATCCCGACGCCTTTCACGTTTTTCTCTACGCTCCCCGGGCCGAAAAACTTCGACGTTTGCGGGAGGACGGCCTCAGCGAGGCCGAAGCCGAGGAACGAGTGGACTCGGTCGACCGCGAGCGGATGGCATTCGTAAAGCACTATTTCGACGCCGATTGGCCGACCCGCTCTCTTTACCACGTAATGATCAATACGGCCGTGGGCAACGAAGCCGTGATCGAAACCATTCTGCACACGATGCGGTTAATCCAGGGCCACCCCAGGGCCACCGACTACGATCCGCAGAGGGTTTCGGCCAAGACTTAGTGGGTAAGCGGGCGTCCCATCTGCGGCGCGGGACAGCAATCCTCAGCACACACATCCGCACGCGTACCCAATGACCCAACCGATCGCCGCTCCATCCCAGGATTCATCCGCTCCTCAATCAGTTCTCGAATCATGCCTATAAACTTCGGATGCACCCCGGCCGTCTTAGCCCGTGCCATCGGAAGCGCTAATTTCTCGCAAAGCTGCTGCGCTTCAATATCCAGATCGTACAAAACCTCCATGTGATCTGAAATGAAACTAATGGGAGCCAGAACCACAGCAGACGCCAAATTCTTCTCCTTCACCTCGCGCAAATAATCCAGAATATCCGGCTCCAGCCAAGGCTGCCCCGGAGCACCGCTGCGGCTCTGATAGACGAGCACGTCATTCCCCTGCCCGAGTGCCCCAGAGACCAAACGACGCACTTCCTCGAGTTGCATCACGTAGTCGCTCGTCTTGGCCATCGAAATCGGAACGCTGTGCGCGACATAAACGATCTGCACATTCTGCGAAGCATTGGAAGGAATTTCCCGCAACCCATCCCCCACCCGCTCGACCATCGTCTCGATAAATGCGGGATGATTGAAGAAGGCTCGAATCTTGTCCACCTCGGGCGCACCCGGCCCAACTTCTTTCTGCGCGCGCGCAATATCTTCGCGATACTGCCTGCAACCGGAATACGAGCTATAAGCCGAAGTCACAAACCCAATTGCCCGCCGTATGCCGTCGTCCTTCATCTTTCGCAAAGTCTCAGTAAGTAGCGGATCCCAGTTGCGATTGCCCCAATAGATCGGCAGGCTAAGATCGTGACGTTCCAGTTCTGCTTTCAGTGCGGCAATCAGTTCCCGGATTTGCCCGTTGATCGGGCTTTTCCCGTCAAAGTGATAATAATGTTCGGCGACCGTCAGCAGGCGCTCGCGAGGAACATTCCGGCCCCGCAGCACGTTTTCCAGAAAAGGAATAACGTCAGCGTGGCCTTCCGGCCCTCCAAAGGAAACAATCAGAATTGCGTCGTAATTCATGCGTCTTGAAGCGACTGTTTCTCGCGCCCAATCCTTATTATCATTTTGCTACCTTCCGCCCAGTGACAGAGTCAAATGGAGAGCAAGATGTCATATTAACGTTTGGCTGCCGGTGAATGCACGGACTGCGGGCAACCGAAGGCAGTCTTGCCGAATAGAGCCGCATGGTACGCTTTTCAGAGCCTATGGTGACGCCCGAGTGATTGGCCGGATCTTTAAAGCTTTCAAATATCGCGACTTTCGCCTGATGTGGATTGGGGCCTGCACCTCCAGCATTGGCACCTGGATGCAGATAGTCGCACAGGGCTGGCTCATCTACAGATTGAGCCACTCCGCATTTTTATTGGCCCTCGACCAATTTCTCGGCGGAATTCCGATCTTCTTATTTTCCCTGATCGGCGGCGTAGTGGCGGACCGTGTGGAACGCCGCAAAATTTTACTCGGCTCGCAGTACGTGCAAATGGCTTCCGCCACTCTGCTCACGATTCTGGTGGCGACGGGCATGGTCCACGTGTGGCAAATTCTGTGCCTCTCGTTCATCTCCGGCCTCGCGCAAGCCTTCGGCGGACCGGCCTATATGGCGCTGATTCCCACGCTGGTAGACCGCGACGACATGCCAAATGCGATTGCGCTGAATTCGATTCAGTTCAATGTAGCCGTGATGGTAGGTCCAGCGCTGGCAGGCCAAGCCTTGGCTAGACTCGGGGAGACGTCCTGCTTCGCTCTAAACTCAATTTCATTCCTTGCTCCGATTGTTTCGCTGTCCCTCATCAGCGCTCGCTTTTTGCCGGTGAAGACCACCGAATCGATGTTTTTCAGCCTTAAGCAGGGAATCCGCTTCGCGCGCCAGCAGAGCTCCATGGAAGCTCTGATCCTTCTTGCCTTTTGCATGACAGCGTTGGGCATGCCCATGCGCACCTACATTCCCGTCTTCGTCAAAGACATTTTTCATCGCGGGCCGGAAACCTACGGCAATCTTCTAGCCCTGATGGGATTGGGATCGATCTTCGGTTCGCTGACTATCGCGACCGCAGGCAATTTCAAGCGGAAAGGCTTGGTGGCCCTGGGCGCGCTCATCAGCTTGGGTGCAGGCATCTCCGCGTTCGCGCTCTCCACCTCAGTTCGCCTGAGCGGCATCATTCTCGTGCTGGTTGGCGCTTCGATGATGGCCGTTTTCGCTACGGTGAATTCGCTGGTGCAATTAATTACTACCAACGAAATGCGCGGCCGGGTCATGAGTGTATACAATGTCGCCTTCCGCGGCGGCATGCCCATGGGCAATCTGGTTTCGGGATGGCTGGTTCCAGTTTTCACTGCGCCGGTTGTCCTGGGCGTGAATGGATTCCTGCTGATTATGGTTGCCCTTTACTTTTTATTCCTGCAGCGGCGGCTGGCCGCCCTTTGAGCATCTCCTATACGAAAACCCCAAATATCCGGGCACAAGCCGATTGATAGAATAAAAACAAGTTGTGGGCAGGCGATCTCTCTTAGCGTATGTTCGTGCCTTTTGTGGCGAATGGCAGAATATCAACCGCGAAAGAATAAGCTTCGGTCGCCCGAACGATGGCACGCATGATCACTTTTTTATCCATTATCGCGGTGGGATTTTTCCTCGGCATGCGCCATGCCACCGATCCCGATCACGTGGTCGCTGTGACCACGATCGTAAGCCGCCAGCGCAACCTGCTGAAAGCCGCATTTACAGGCATTTTCTGGGGCATCGGCCATACCATTACCATCTTCGCAGTAGGCGCCGCCATCATTCTTTTCGATGTTGTCATTCCCGCGCGCATCGGCCTGTCGATGGAGTTGTCGGTAGGGATCATGCTCATCGTGCTGGGAGCGATGAACATTGCCAGCTTCTTGCGCACGGCGCAGGCAGTTTCTCCCGCACGATCAGAATCCGAAGTTGTGCATTCGCATGTTCACACCCACGGCGATTACGTGCACACTCATTCGCATCGGCACGAGCCCGAGAAACACTTACACTACCACCAGACTCCGCTAACTTGGCTCGACCGACTGTTTGGCAAGATTGGTCTGTATCAACAACTGCGGCCTTTACTGGTGGGAATTGTTCATGGGCTCGCAGGTTCTGCCGCAATCGCGCTGCTGATTCTAACAACCATCCGAAACCCGCGCTGGGCGCTGGTTTACCTGTTGGTCTTCGGAGCCGGAACCGTCGGCGGCATGATGCTGATTACTATGAGCATCGCCTCCGCCTTCAATTTCTTTGGCAGACGCCACGAAAACTTTTCGCAGTGGCTGGGTCTCGCATCCGGCGTAGTCAGCCTAGTTTTCGGAAGTTTTCTAGCCTACGAAATGGGCTTCGCCCACGGGCTTTTCACTGGCCATCCGCAATGGACACCTCACTGAAAGTGAAGCCCTTGGCCGCATCGGCAGCACGACTTCAAGAAACGTAATATGACCGGTGCAAGAATCCTCGCCTTGTTTCTGCTCATAATGCCGTGCGCACTCTTTGCGCAAGAGATCGTGTTGACCGGCCGCGTGGTCGATCCTGACGGGAACGCCCTCCCGAGAGCTTCCATCCAAATTCTTGCCCAAAATCAAACCGTTACCCAAGCCATCTCTGTAGCGGATGGGCGATTCTCAGTAAAGCTCAACTCAACCGGAGAATTCGTCATCAAGGCCGAGGCCGCCGGATTCCGCACCGTCATTATGCCCATCGCTCTCCACGCGACCGGCAACTCAGAGATCGAGATTCGCATGGGGCAACTCTCTTCGCGAATCGAAAACATCACCGTAACAGCAGAAGTGAACCAAGTCGATGTGCTTAACCCCGATCCGGCAGAGAAGGTTTTTGTACGTCAGGAACTGCTGGACGCCAATCCCGGACGCCCCGGCGCCCCGGTCTCGATTCCGGGCTATCCCATCGAAACCGCTTCCAGCGGCATCAAGGCGCCGCAATATTTTGCCCCCGGTGTCGCCGGAGATCACGGCGAGCCGATCGCGCAGTATATCGCGGTGGGAAGCTATCTGGTTCCGAACAATCTATCTGCCAATGCTCACGGCAACGGATACTCCGACCCAAACATTTTCATTCCCGAGGTGCTCGAAAGTGTTCAGATCGATGGCGGAGCGTTCAACGTCCGCCAAGGCAATCATTCTGTCAACTTGGCTGCGACCTATGGACTGCACTCTCGCCTCGATCCTTTTGTCACGCTAACGGCCGACTATCGAGATATCGATCTGGTCAGCGGCTTCAGCCCGTCCGCCGATTCGTGGATCGCCCTCGAGGGCTCGTATGGCAATGGCTTTCTGGATCGGCTGGAACATCGGCAACAATATAAGTTCAACGCCGAGCGATTATTCCTGTTGGGCGAGCATAAGCTAACACTGTTCGGCATCGGCTACTACGGATTTTCTTACGTACCCGGGCTCGTTCCACTATTCCCGCCAAACGCCAATGACGCGAATGTTCCGAACCTGGGCGACACCATCGATCCGCGACAGAAAGATCAAACCCACACCGCTTTTGTCGCGGCGAACGACGTTTGGCGATTAAGCGAGAACCAGCAACTGCAACTCTCCGGCTTTTTTCGCACCTACAACCTGTCCTTGTTTTCCGATTTTGGCCAGGGCCTCATTCGCCAGAGCGAGTTTCGCACGGTTGCCGGAGCCAGCGCAGACTACGTAAACAAGCTCGCGGAATACCTTTCTTTATTGGCAGGGTTCGACTATAGCCGCGAAGCTCCGCGTCGAGATGACCTTGACCATTACGGATTCTTCAACCCAAACGATCCTACCTACTACGGCCCGTTCACTCCCGTCGACGGAAACAACATCACCATCGCATCAATCACACCTTACCTCGCTGCCGAGGGCGGTCTGGCCCGTTATCTTCGCTATTACCTCGGTTGGCGGCGCGACGAAATCGACATTACAAATGACGACCTTCTTCACGCGCAGAATTCGTTTCAAAAGTGGGTCGGCGTGAACTCGCCCAAGGCTACGGTTTCATTCGTTCCGCAGCAATCCTCGTACCTGCCGCTGATTTCTCTCAGCTTCGGCCAGGCTTTCTTCACTGAAGACCCTCGCATCGGCACCGGAACCACCGCAGGCTCTCCGGTCGCGACTTCGCATTCCTATCAGATTGTCGCCAGCGAGAGCTTCCGCAAAACCGACGTAAGACTTCTTCTGGGCCACGTAACCAGCAGCGCGGAACTGGCGAAGCTCGACCCCGATACCGGCTTGCAGTTTAACGAGGGACCAAGCCGGCTCCGCTTTGTGACGATCACCGTACGTCACAACTTCAATCAAGGCTCTCTGCTGGCTACCTTCTCCAAAGCCGACGCGCGAGACCTCAATACCGCCCTGCCGACACCGGAAGCGCCCAGGACGATCGCCGATCTCTTGGGAACGATTCAGAAGTTGCCATTTCGGCTGCAGGCGCGAGGCGAGTTCGAGTATGGGGGCGCCAAGCCGTTGGGCACGGGTTGCGCTCCCAACCTGAACGCCGAGTGCACGGGAACTTCTGTCAAGGAGTTCCGCGGAGCGGTAATCCGGCCCTTTAGGAATGGCCGCTTCACCGCCGGAGTGAATTTTCTGATTGCGAGCGGCTACACCGGTCAAACAACGGAAAACTTCTATCCTTCCGACATCCAGGAAGTGGTGGGTGTTCGCATACCTTCTTATGCGAGCGTGAGCTTCACCTACAAGTTTGGCGGCGTCACGCGCTAGCCGCATGCTCCTCTATACCACTGTCAGCAGCAGCCCATCTTCACTTCTCCAGCGGTGGTGAGCGGCGGACCGAATGCCTCCTCGGGTGCAGGAGCGCCGTTTAAGACCGCTATCCAACGCCGTACCGCATCGAACACGACAAGAATCACACCGGCGATGAAGATGGACATGAGCACCGAATCCAGATAACCGGTAAACACCTGGCCTGGTTTACTGGTCAGCGGCCAGAAGATATTTTCGATCGAGAGCACTCCGGCGGTGATTGTAGTGACGCCAACAAAGCACATGGGAATTGCCGTGATCCACGCGTATTTCGGCTTACCCATGTTGATCAGGAAAGTAGTCGTCACTGCCAGTGCGATGGTGGCCAGCAATTGGTTACCGGTTCCGAACAGCGGCCACAGAGTAGAAATATTGTTCGACCAGATCAAGTATCCCCAGCCCAGAACCACTACGGAACTTGTAATTACGTTCCCCGGCAGCCACGCGCTGTTGCCGAACGGCTTGTGCACCTTGCCCGCGAGTTCCTGCAAAACGTAGCGGGCCACACGAGTGCCAGTATCAATCGTTGTAAGAATGAATAGCGCCTCGAACATGATCGCGTAGTGGTACCAATAACCCATCAGGCGATCCATGCCCGGCAGCCCGCGGAAAATCTGCGCCATGCCAACCGCCAATGAAACCGCACCGCCGGTTCGTCCCGCCAGCGTCTCGCCAACCTCGCGGGAGAACATGTCGAGATTAACCGTGCTCAGACCCAGGTGGCTGAAAACTGCAGGCGGGGTGTTGATGGCAAAATAATCGCCCGGATACATCGAGCAAGCCGCAATCAGCGCCAGCACTCCAACCAGCGATTCGCACAGCATGGCACCGTAGCCGATAAACCGTGCGTCAGATTCTTTATCCAGCATCTTCGGCGTCGTACCGGACGACACCAGAGCATGAAAACCGGAGATCGCGCCGCAGGCGATGGTCACAAACAGAAAAGGGAAGAGCTTGCCTTTGATGATTGGTCCGCCGCCGTGAATGAATGGAGTGAAGTTCGGGAATTGAATGTTGGGATGAACCACGAACACCCCCACGATCAGTATTGCGATGGTGCCCAGCTTGACGTATGTCGAAAGGTAATCGCGCGGCTCCAGCACCAGCCACACGGGAAGCACCGAAGCGATCAGCCCGTAGATCGCCATGAGAATCGTGATCTGATGCGGGGTGAACGTGAGCGCGCCCGCGGCTCCGCTTTGAGCGAACCAGTGTCCGCCGACCACTCCACCGATCAGGCAGACGACGCCAAAAATACTGGGTCCAGTGACCGTAATCCTGCCAGTATGGCTCTTAAACATCCACAGGCCCATGATCACCGCGATGGGAATGGTCATGCCGATCGTGAAAACGCCCCACGGACTATTCGAAAGCGCATTCACCACCACGATGCCGAGGCCGGCCAGCGAGACGAGAAGAATGAAGAGGACAGCGATCATCGCCACCAGCCCGGCAAATGGACCGATCTCGGTGCGCGCCACGTCTGCCAGCGAACGCCCCCGGTGGCGCACCGAAGCGACGAGCACTGTGAAATCCTGCACACAACCTGCCAGCACGGCGCCGATCAGTATCCATAAAAAGCCGGGAGCAAATCCGAATTGCGCGGCCAGTGTCGGGCCGACCAGCGGCCCGGCCCCAGCGATCGCGGCGAAGTGGTGTCCAAACAGAACCCATCGCGGCGATGCGACGTAGTTGTGTCCATCCGGGTAGAGGTGCGCCGGCGTAGTTCTGCGATCATCGAGCGCCAAAGCCTTTGCCGCGATGAAGGCGCTGTAGTAACGATAAGCCAGAGCGTATACGCAAAGAGCGCCCAACATGATTGGGAACGTGTTCATAAGGGGATCCGCACCGTCTCCAGGGACAGCGATTTTGCAGCCTGACCGAGGCATCCTACACCCAACGCGGAATTCGCCACAACCACTTGCGTTGCGCGAATCTCAAGCTACAATGGCGGCGCATCCCGAAACAGGTCTGTGATGGGAGTCGCCGCGCGATAACTTGCTGTACCGAGAGGGCCCCAAATGGATACGCCAAAAGAACAAACCGTTCTTGCTCAGGAACAACGTCTTGTCCGCTTTGGCTTGGGCCTCGCCAATTGGAGCGAGCGCTGGTTTCCTGACCCGTTAGTTTTCGCGCTGATGGGAATTGTGGTCGTGTTTTTCGCCGGTTGCTTGCTTCATCAAAGCCCATCGAAGCTGGCAATCCAGGGCGGGAAAAATTTCTGGGCTCTGGTCCCTTTCACTATGCAGATGGTGATGATCATCGTGGGCGGCTACGTCGTAGCCTCCACTCCCATCGTCTATCGCCTCATCCGAGCCTTGGCAGGGATTCCGAAGTTGCCGAAACATGCTGTCGCAATGGTCGCATTGTTCTCCATGCTAACTTCGCTTATTTCGTGGGGTTTGAGCCTGATATTCAGCGGCCTCTTCGTTCGCGAATTAGCTCACCGCGTCAAAGGAATGGATTATCGCGCCGCCGGTGCCGCGGCATACCTCGGACTGGGAGCAGTATGGGCAATGGGACTGTCGTCTTCCGCCGCCATGTTGATGGCGACCAAATCCGCCATGCCGCCATCTTTGTTTAACATCAGCGGCCTGATCCCGCTCACCCAGACCCTTTTCCTATGGCAGAGCATTGCGACCACTGCAATCCTGATTGTGCTATCCGTGCTGATCGCATATTGGTCTACACCGTCGCCGGAGAATGCAAGAACCGCCGAATCCTACGGCATTGAGTACAAACCGATTCGCTCCAGCCTGGACGAGAAAACGACAC
>Ga0116125_1000293_pt1 | contig 23674 bp, 22 predicted proteins | sample June2015DPH_16_1_2_FD_89729 | JGI IMG/M metagenome (GOLD analysis project Ga0116125, IMG submission 89729) | Peatland microbial communities from SPRUCE experiment site at the Marcell Experimental Forest, Minnesota, USA - June2015DPH_16_10 | ecosystem: Environmental > Terrestrial > Soil >...
GCGAGCACGGCGCGGGTGACATATGTTCCGCCGCTGATTTGAGCAGTACAGCCGCCAAGGCGCAGTAAAGTCTGCGACTCGCCATGTCGATCTAGTGCCTAGGTCGGCGGCGGCAATGACAGATCACTTCATCAAGCTCAGTTGCGAGAATTGCGGCAGTGGATTGGAGATCTACGACGACACAGACCAATTCGCTTGTGGCTACTGCGGCTCCCAGATAGCAGTTCAGCGTCGGGGTGGAACCGTTGTGCTGAAGTTGGTGACTGAAAACGCCCCGCAGGAGCCGGCTGCGGACGCCACGCTCCTGCGTCTGAAGGAAGAAGCTCAGAATCTGTCCAAGAGGCATGAGGCCATGCTGAACGACGGGGTGGAAGCGAAAAAACGAGGATTCATTATAGGATTCTCGCTCATACTAGTCGGCTTCGTCGTTGTGAGATCCGGCTACAGTTTGGTAATGGGCTTGTGCGTCTTGTTGGCGGGAATCTTCACCATCAGTTACGCACGCCGGGCCGATAAACGGGTGCTGGCGAATGCGCGGGAACTCCACGCAAAGCTTGATGTGTTAAACGGACGAATCGAAGACCATGCCCGGTTGAGGTAGTCGGCACGCTACTCTGAATTGAGAAGCTCCGATGCCGTCCCCGAAGAAACCCGAAGTGATGAGTCCGGCAGGACACTGGCCACAGCTCCACGCGGCCATCGAAGCCGGCGCGGATGCCTGCTATTTCGGCCTCAAACACTTCAGCGCCCGCGCGAAGGTCGGCTTTGAACTCAGCGAACTCCCCGAGGCCATGCGAACGCTGCACCGGCGGGGCGTGCGCGGTTATCTGACGTTCAATACGCTGGTCTTCGAGCACGAGCTTGCGGAAGCCGCGAGAGCGATCGGTGCCATTGCAGAAGCCGGAGTGGACGCGATCATCGTGCAGGATATCGGCGTGCTCAAACTGGCGCGCCAGATTGCGCCGGATCTGGAGCTCCACGCTTCCACGCAGGCCAGCATTTCGAGTGCGGAGGGCGTCGAGTTCGCGCTCGCGCAGGGGGCTGATCGGGTCACATTAGCTCGGGAATTGTCTTTAGAGGAAGTAGCTGCTATTTACGAAAAGACCAAAGCCGATTTGGAAATCTTCGTACATGGAGCACTATGTGTAGCCTACTCCGGCCAATGCTTTTCGTCTGAAGCATGGGGCGGACGCAGCGCCAATCGGGGCCAATGCGCGCAGGCGTGCCGGTTGCCCTACGAAATGTTGGTGGATGGTGTTTCGAAACCGCTGGCTGACGCGCGTTATTTGCTATCGCCCGGAGATTTGTCGGCGTTGCGGCATGTGCCGCAGATTATTGCAGCCGGAGTGAGCTGCATGAAAATTGAGGGCCGCTACAAAGATTCCGATTACGTCGCCTTGACTACGCGGGCCTACCGGCAGGCAGTGGATGATGCGTGGACGGGCAGGGCACTGTCCATCACGCCGCGCCAGGAGTTGGAGCTCGAGCAGGTTTACTCGCGCGGTCTCGGGCCCTATTTCATTTCGGGCGTGAACCATCAGAACGTTGTTAACGGCCGCAGCCCGCGTCATCGCGGCGTGCATATTTCGACGGTCACCGCCGTTCGCGATACCAGTGTGTGCGTGCAGCCCGAGGCCGCCCACGAAATTGCTCCGCTCAAAGCGGGGGATGGCGTAGTGTTCGATGCAGCTGATTGGCGTAGCCCGCAGGAAGAGGAGGAAGGCGGACGCGTTTACCAGGTGTCGCCGCAGCTTGACGGCACTCAGGAGCTACGCTTCGCCAACAACGCAGTGAATTTTCGCCGGATTCGCGCCGGCGATCTGGTATGGCGCACGCACGATCCTGCTCTGGATCGGGTCGTGCGTCCGTTCCTTGATCCAGCGGCGCCGGTCGCGAAACAGTCTGTCACGGTGCACGCCACCGCGGGTGAAAGCCAGCTGTTGCATACTCGCTGGAGCTTGCCAAGCGGGCTTTCCGTCGCAGTGGATTCTCCCGCGCCTCTGACGGCCGCGCAGAATCGTGGGCTCACGGAGGAATCGCTCAAAGAACAATTCGCAAGACTCGGGAATACGCCGTATGAACTCGCTGGATTAAGCGCTGAGATCAGCGGCTCCGTTTTCCTGCCCGCTTCGCTTGCGAATCGGATGCGGCGTGAGGCTGTCGAGAAACTTGAGGAGCTGCAGGCGCGTCCGCCCGCCCGGTTGATTCATCCGACACCCGAACTTCGACGCGAGAAGCGACTGGCTGCGACGGGCCACGCGCAACTGCACCTCTTGGTTCGAAACCCCGAGCAGTTGGAAGCCGCAATCTCCGCCGAACCCGACAGCATCACGTTAGATTATTTGGATCTTTATGGGCTGCGGCCATCGGTGGAACGCGTGAAGGCCGCGGGTGTGCAGGTGCGAGTAGCCAGCCCGCGTATCTTGAAACCCGGCGAGAGCCGCATCGTGACATTTTTGGTCAGTCTTCAGTGTCCGATTCTCATTCGCAGCACTGGGATCCTCCGTACTCTCCGCGAGACAGCCGGCCAGCCGCTGATCGGCGATTTCAGTCTCAACGCCGCCAATACGCTGACCGCCGAAGCGTATCTCGATCTGGGTATCGAGCGACTCACCCCGACGCACGATCTGAACGCCGCGCAGATCTCCGGTTTAGCTTCGACCATCGGCCCGGAACGGTTAGAAGCGATCGCCTACCAACATCTGCCGGTCTTCCACACTGAGCATTGCGTCTTCTGCCGGTTCCTTTCTACCGGCACTTCTTATCGCGATTGTGGGCGCCCATGCGAACAGCATCGGGTTGCCCTGCGGGATTCTGAAGGCCGCGCGCATCCGGTGATCGCCGACGTTGGCTGCCGCAATACCGTGTTCGGCGCGGAGGCGCAGGAAGCCAGTGCTCACATGGATTCCTGGCGCAAGGTGGGCATCCGCCATTTTCGTCTGGAATTTGTGCATGAATCGGCGGACGAGGTGCATCGCGTCACGTCGGCGTTCCAGGCGTTTCTCGCCGGCAGGATCGACGCGCGCCAGCTCGCGAGTGAGCTAAAACGATGTGCCCCTGCGGGAGTGACGGAAGGAAGCCTCTTTGTGTCGCAGGACTTTGAGCGCTTCCCCATTCTGCAATGAGATGGCGGACTTTCATAAAGCCGGACTGCTGTACTTGAAGAACGGACGCGTCCTGCTCTGTCGCAAGAAGCGCGGATCGTCGCTACTGATTCTGCCTGGAGGGAAACTAGAACCAGGCGAAACCGCGGAAGAATGCCTGAGGCGCGAATGCCGCGAGGAGTTGGGCGAAGTGGAAGTCTCAAAGCTTCATTACCTCGGCGATTACGAAAGCCCTGCGGCAGGGCAAGACGGCAAGATCGTAAAGATCGCGCTATACGCAGGCGAGCTCGAAGGCACGCCTGCCCCGTGTTCGGAAATAGGAGAACTGGTCTGGTTTGATCCCCGAGACAACGCCGCACTGCTTGCGCCGAGTCTTCGGAACCTCATTTTTCCCGACCTGCGCCGGCGTGGTTTCCTGGAACCCGCGGCATACTAGTAAATTGCCGGAATCACAAACCGCCTGGGCGCAATGGATCTCGCCAGAAACGCTGCTATCCCAAGTTCACAACACGGCGCCCTTTCTTCAGGCGCTTGTGCCGGCGCCGGAGCGAGGCAGGCTGATCGACATGGGCGGAACGCCGGACGGATTCCTGCGCGTTCTCGCGAGCTGGGAAAATATTCGGCGTCCCGATCTTAACCACGCTGAACAACTGCAGGACTACTTCGCTCTATGCCTGGCCTGTCATCATGCCACAGTCGCCACGTTCGTGCCTACAGATGTCGATACAAAGATTCGCGGAATGACATGGCGCGAAACGTCCGACCCGGATGTCCTGAAACCCATGCTGCGTTTTGCGCTCGGCGCCCGCGGCTGGACCGAAGAAGGAATCTCAACGCGCTCCGTCCGCGGCGTCAGCGGCCATAACGGGGAACACTGGAGCGCCATCGCAGGCGGTTTGGGCCGAATGCTGGAGCTTGGCGACACCGCGGCGGCCGAAGAAGCACAGGCTGCCATCGAAGCCGAAATCGATCGGGAACAAGCCGTTTTCGACCAGGCAGCGCGAGAACGTGATGGCGAACTCGACTTGCTGCGTCTCGCGATGACGCTGGCTCACAACCGCGGCGACCTCACGCAGGGCATGGGATTCTGGAAGAAAACGCCGGCAACGTTGCCGCTGATGGAGCATCTCTCGACCCGTGGCCGTTTTGAGACCGCGGTTCGCATGTACCAGGACACCGGGCTTTCGGCCGAGGGCCACCGGCACTATCCGCTGCGTCCCGTGAAGGCGCTGCGGCGCTCGCCGGCCACGCTGCTGCCGCTATGCCCTTTTCTGGACGATTGGGGTAGGGTGGTTGCGAAGCTGGAGGAGAGTGACGAGGTGCTGGCCGCGCTGGTGACCGGCTGCCAAAAGTTAAAGGGACAACAGGGTTACTACCGCGCGATCGCCGGTATGTACGCGGCATCGTCCGGCGCTTTCGACCGGGCGGCTGCGCGCATGCCGAATGCTACGCAGCGGCTGCTCCGCGACGGCGAAATGCGTAAGCTGATCAGCGTTCCGCGCGTTTCGTTCGAATCCATGATGCGGAAGCGGGCACGGACGTCGCTGGTAAACGCGTGTGGACGATAAACTGATACGCTGGCCTCAATGGATGTGCCAGCTTCGATAACGCGCATTGAGCCTTTTCCTGCTTGTGCGCTGGCCCTTCTCAACCAGATTCCACCTCGTCCCGAGGACGTCCCACAGATTAGCGTTCTATTGAAAGCGGAGCCGCTGCTGGTGCAGGCCATAGGTCAAGTTGCCGTCGCGTCGGGCAAATATGCAGATGGCCAGGCCCTGGGGCTGGCGGCTCTGATGCAACGGATCGGCGCGAACGAGCTGATCGAGATTGCGATTACGCTGCTACTACGCGACTACATGCACCGCGCCTTAAGTGTCGCAGAAGATCAACGCTACTGGCGCTATACGCTGGCCTGTGCAGTCAGTTGCCAGGAAATCGCTCTGCCCAGCGAAGACAACCGGTTGATCGCCTACGTCGCCGGGCTGCTGCACGATATCGGACGTTTGGCTCTGGTGGCCGCCTATCCGGATAAGTACGCAAATCTCTTGACACTCATCGACCGGATGTTCCGCGAGGAAACCGATTTTGACTTGCTGGCGCGTGAGGAGATGATGTTCGGGATGGATCATTTCGCCACGGGTACGTGGCTGGCCGGCGAGTGGTGTCTGCCGCCATGGCTGCATGCCATTACCGGCAGGTTCGATGAAGAAGCTTCCGGTGAATATCGTGCCTTGGTGGCAACGGTTCGCTCGGGAACGCGCTTGGCGCACTCGCTTGGGTTCGGCTATCTGGAGGCTGCTCCGCGCGCGGGGATAAAGGAAATCCTGATTGATCTTCCGGAAGCTTGGAAGCGTTGGCAGAACTTGGATTATTGGAAACATGCCGAGGATCATGTGCGCGCCAAGATGCAAGCGAAGTTAGACTTGTACGATCCCCCGGCCCCGGAAGACGATTGATTCGTTCTCTCCCCGTTCCCCCCATTTGCGGGTATCGCCCTTACTCCGCTCCATGCCGATTAAAGACTTACACGTTCCACGGATAGAACGAATGATCGTAAGAGGAGACGCAGCTAGGAATGTTCCCCATTGTCGGCATACTGGTTGTTTTAGCCTGTATCGCAGGCGGTTACCTGATGGAAAAAGGCAACCTTCTGGTACTGATGCAGCCCGCCGAGCTGCTCATCATCTTGGGAGCGGCCATCGGAACGGTGCTGATCGGAAATCCGCCGCACCTGTTGAAAGGGATAATTTCCAGCATCCTTCAAGTATTTAAAAGCAGCCGTTATAACGCTGCCATCTACCTGGACACCTTGCGTTTCTTGAACGACTTTTTTGCCACTTCACGCAAGAACGGATTGACGGCGCTCGAGAAGGATTTGGATGAGCCTGACAAGAGCGAACTGTTCAAGCGGCATCCCAATTTCGCTTCCGATAAGAAAGCCATGCATTTCTTCTGCGACACCATGCGGACTTTTCTGGCCGGTGGCGTGGATGTCCATGACCTGGATCAAGTGATGGAGACGGACCTTGAAGTTCTCCACAAAGAAAACCGATTGCCGGCTACTGCGCTGAACACCATGGCGGATAGCCTGCCTGGATTGGGCATCGTGGCGGCGGTTCTTGGAGTGGTAATCACGATGGGGTCGCTCGGAGGGCCTCCGGAAGAGATCGGGCATAAAGTGGCTGCGGCTCTGGTGGGAACGTTTCTCGGTATTCTGCTCTGCTATGGATTCCTGGGGCCGATAGCCGCGAATATCAAGAAGCAGACCGACACCGAAGGCGATTACTTTTTGTCCCTTCGCATGGGCCTGCTGGCGTACATGAAGGGAGTGTCCCCGCTTCTGGCGCTTGAAGCGGCCCGGCGCGCCATACCTCACTATGTGCGGCCCACATTTCTAGAAATGGACACGGCCTGCCGCAAAGCGCCAGGAGCGGCTAAGGTTGAGGCGGCAGCGTGAGCGCGAAATCGGCTCATCCACGCATCATCATCGTCAAAAAACATGCGGCCGGCCATGACGACGAACATGGCGGCGCATGGAAGGTGGCCTACGCCGATTTCGTGACCGCCATGATGGCGCTTTTCATCGTCCTATGGCTCTTGAGCGCGAGCGAAAAGGTGCAAAAAGCGGTGGGAGGATATTTTCAGGATCCCACGGGCAAAGGACGGCAGACCGGTTCCACTACGGCCGGCGTTGGCGAGGTTCTGACGTTGAATCAGAACCAGTTGCAGCAATTGAAGGAAAAGCTGGAACAGGCGATGCGCCAGATCCCGGCGTTTCAAAACATGGCGAAACAGATTAAGATGACCATCACCGCCGAAGGACTGCGTATCGATTTGCTGGAGACGCAGCGCGGGCTCTTTTTCGAGACTGGGAACCCTAAGCCTACCGAAGCTGGTACAGAACTGATAAGACTTCTGGCGGCGGAGCTAAAGAAGCTACCAAACAAAGTGGCCATCGAAGGTCATACCGACTCAACTCCCTATGGACGTTCCGACTATTCGAACTGGGAGCTGTCGGCCGATCGGGCCAACTCGGCGCGCAGGATTTTGACGGCGGCCGGCGTGACTGATGACCGCATCAGCCAGGTGCGCGGCTTCGCGGATCAACGCCTCTTGTTGAAGAGCGAGCCCGATAACCCTTCCAACCGCCGGATCTCGATTATCGTGCGGAATGTGGGGCTCGATCAGCAGGAAGAAAATTCGGCTCAGACGCAAGTGGAGCCGCAGAAAACGCAGGCTGCGGCGGTCAAGAAATAACAACGGCTTTCATCCCTCGAGAGGAAAGACGAACGGCGCCGGTGAAATACCGAAAAACCGCCCCAGCTTCACGGCTTGGCTCTTAGTTACGGGCCGAGTACCCGAGAGAATCTCAGAGACGCGGCTCTTTCCCAGGACGTCCCAAAGGTCTCTCGGAGATTGTTGCCGCTGCTCTAATAAGAATCTGATAAGCTCCATCGGTGTTGCGGTATTTCGCTTGTACCTCCCACGCTCGAAGTCCTCGGAAAGCTGCATCAGGAGCTCTAATAGCGCGTCCTCTTCCGGGGACCGCGGCACCTTTCTCATGAGCGCTTCAATCCTAAGCAACGACCGTTCGTTCTGTTCTTCTGTCTTGATCACCACAGGGTGAACCTTCGCCAGCAGACGGCCATAGTGGTTCTCGTTAAGTTTTGGAATTGTACGGCGGCGTGGAGTCGCCATCAAAGATGTGGTCATCACTTCCACCCTCCTTTGTCGTAATCGTTATGCGTGAGCACATGGGTTATCAGCGCTGTCTGAAGCCCATAGTCGAAAACGGAAACCAACCTGAACTTGTTGCCCCCTAAGTTGAATACCGTCCGTCCCTCCACGAAACTGACTGATCCGAAAGTTCGCCTCAACTCCGCTGGATTCTTCCACGAACCCGACCTAATCACCGTCTCCCAACTGCGCAGCGGGCTTTTCGCGTTACTAAATACTTTGGCGAATTCGGTTAGCTTGCGTCCGCCGAGAATTCTCACCTAACAGCATGTTCCCATATTGGGAACTTGAGCGTCAAGTCAGCTGTCGAGAGACGCTGGGCACTGTATGAGGAGCGGCTACCGCAGCAGAGATATCCCGAGACATTATATGTGGCGTCGCGCGCCGGAAAGTCTCAACATTTCGATCCGGAAAACCAAAGAAGTGTCGCGCTGCATTTTGGTGTGACAATGTCGGACATTTGTGTTGACAATGGCGGAGACCATTGTTAGTATTTTCTTGTCAGTTTACTTATCTGCATTCCCACGCAATATTGTTGGATATTGCTTGCCCTCCCGAGCGGCGTCCCCGGATCACGATTTGAGTAGACTTCCCGCCGCGCGATGTTGCGCGCCAGGGGCGATTCGAGTCGCGCTTTCACAGGGCTTTCCCATGTGACTGAAGGGGCGGAAGCCTGTCGCTCGCACCACTGCAGCCCATGAGTCTAACCCATGAGTCTAACCCATGAGTCTAACCATCCGTAAGAGCAAAATGATCAGCTTTCGTCTCTCGCCTGAGGAATACCAGACGCTGAAAGACACGTGCGAGCTCGAAGGCGTGCGTAGCATCTCCGATCTCGCGCGAACGGCGATGCAAAAGTGGATCGCATTCGGTTGGCAGTCCGTTCCGTTGTCCGACGAGGTTCGGGATCTCCGGAATCGGGTTCGAATGCTCTCGCTCGAAGTAGACCGGCTCTCCACAACGGTTCACGGCGGTAACAGACGGGAAGGTGAATGATGGTTATCGTAGCGGTTGTTTTCGCGCTTTGCACGATGCTTGCCGCCGCGCAGCCGCAATCGGCGCCTCCGGCTGAAACTGTCGGCGCCAACCTGCCCGCGCTGCCGGTGGGTCCCGAAGATTTGATTGCCGTATCGGTTTACGGTTCGCCGGAAATGAGCCGCAGCTTGCGTGTTTCTGAAGACGGCCGGATCCGCATGCCGATGTTGAACGAACCTATCAAAGTACTGGGCCTGATGCCCTCCGCGATCGAAGCCGTGATTGCGCAGGCGCTGGTTTCCGAGCAGGTTCTGGTGGATCCGGCGGTGACGGTAACCATCGGCGAGTATCGCAGCCATCCGATATCAGTGGCAGGCTCGGTAAGAAAGCCGGTTACGTTTCAGGCCTACGGCAACGTCACGGTGTTGGATGCACTGGCGCGCGCCGAGGGATTAGCGCCGGATGCCGGGCCCGAGATCCTGGTCTCGCGCTTGCATAAGGGTGACGACGGCCGGGTGCGGACCTTGGTGCAACGCATTCCGGTGCGCGGACTGATTGACGCCGCCGATCCCGAGCTGAATTTGAAACTGGAAGGTGGCGAGGAGATCCGTGTGCCGGAGGCGGGCAAGGTCTTCGTGCTAGGCAACGTCAAGAAGCCCGGGGCGTTCCCGGTGGACGATGCCAATGACACCACCGTCTTGAAAATGCTGGCTCTCTCCGAGGGACTTATGTCTTTCTCAAGCAAGGTCGCCTACATCTATCGGAGAGAGGGCGGACTCGGTGGAAAGAAAAATGAGATTGAAATCCCGTTGCAGAAGATTGTGCATCGGAAAGCGCCGGACGTAACACTGCAGGCCAACGACATTCTGTACATCCCCGATGATTCCGGAAAGCGTGCCACGGCAACCGTGCTGGAACGAATCGCCGGCTTCGGGTCCAGCACGGCCAGTGGGGTTCTTATCTACAAGCATTGAGAAATACTTCGTAATGATGCAGGAAATTAATCCGCCACTTCCAGAAGCAAATCTACCCGCCACGGTGAATCGCGAGCCGGGCCAGCCCCTGGCTGCGTGGCAATACCAGGTTCCGCCATCTTTTTCCGAGCCCGACTTGGAGCAACCGGGCGTTCCGGTCTCCCACTATCTCTGGATCCTCCGGCGCCACCGCTACAAGATCATGGCGTTCGTGGCGGTGTGTGTGTTCGGTACCTATTTCGTGAGCACCCGGCTGGTTCCAATCTTCGAAGCCACCACCACCGTGGACGTGGATCGTCAAGCGCCGCCTGGCGTGGTGGGCCAGGATTCGCAGCGCGCCAACACGCTCAACGACGCGGATCAGTTTCTGGCTACTCAGATCAAGCTGATTCAGTCTGATTCGGTGCTGCGGCCGGTAGCGGAGAAGTATAACTTACTGGAACGCGAGAAGCAATTTCGGGAGGACGTTCCCAAGGACTCCACCGCCAACGCGCCGGTGCTACTGAAGAAACTCAGGGTCACGCGTCCCCCCAATACCTATTTGTTGCTGATCAGCTATCGCTCGCCGGAGGCGATTCTCGCGGCGGACGTGGCCAACGCGATTGCCAATTCGTACATCGAACATACTTACGACATTCGCATCCGTTCTTCCTCCAGCCTGGCCAGCTTCATGGAAAAGCAGATTGAGGAACTGCGCGCCAAGATGGAAATATCCAGCGCGGCGCTTTTGAAATTCGATCGCGAAATGAACATCATCAATCCCGAGGAGAAGACCAATATCCTCTCCGCCCGGCTGCTGCAGTTGAATACCGAATACACCACAGCGCAGGGGGACCGTGTTCGCAAGGAAGTGGCCTATCAAACCGCCAAGACCGGAACTCTGGAAGCCGCCATGAGTTCCACTCAGGGAGAAACGCTCAAAAAGCTGATGGAGCGCCGCAATGAGGCCGCGCAGAAGTTCAGCCAAATCAGGGAACAGTATGGCGCCAGGCATCAGGAATATAAAAAATCGGACGCGGAAGTCAAAGAACTGACCCAGCAGGTGGAGGCGGGGCGGCGGAACATCCTGAAGCAGGCTGAGCTGGAATACCAGGAGTCGGACCACCGGGAAAACATGTTGAAGCGGGCCGTCGCTGAAACCAAGGCGGAGTTCGACAAAGTCAACGCGCGCAGCTTCGAATATCAACAGTTGAAACGCGAAGCGGAAGCCGACAAGCAGCTTTATGAGGAGCTGGTCCGCAAAATCCGGGAAGCGAGCATCAACGCCGGCTTCCAGAGCAATTCCATTCGACTCGCGGACGGTGCGCGCCCTCCCGTGAAGCCCGTATTTCCGAATATGCCGCTGAACTTGACGCTCGCTTTCCTCTTCTCGGCGATGGCGGCGGTTGGTGCGGCGGTTGGGTCGGACGCGATGGACAAGACCATCCGCGATCCGGAACAAATCGTTCAAACTTTGAACGTTGAGGTGCTGGGCTCGCTTCCCATGGTCCGGGAGAAGGAGTTCCGCCCCCGGCTCGCGGCAGTGGCGAACCCCAATGGAGTGTCGCCTGGCGCCGCGCTCGTGCTCCGCAACAAGAATGGACACGCATTATCCAGGACTTCGAACAACGGGATTCTGACGCTGTTTGAGGAATCCATGCGTACGCTGCACAGTTCCATCCTTTTGAGTGACCTGGACCGCGGCATCCACAGTCTGCTGGTCACGAGCACCGCACCCGGGGAAGGGAAGTCCACCACGGCGGCGTACCTGGCGATTAGCAACGCTGAACAGGGTCACCGGACATTGCTCATTGACGGGGATCTCCGCCGGCCCAGCATCCACCGCATCTTCGGCATTCCTTCTACTAGCGGTTTGTCCAGCGTATTGCTGGAGCAGACGCCGTGGCGCCAGGCCGTGGCGAAGTTGGAGAGCCATCCAAATCTGGATATCTTGCCGGCCGGGCCTTCCTCCCGCCGCGCTCCGGACTTAGTGGCGCGGGGTCTGGAAGCCATGGTGGAAGAGGCCAGCCGCGAATATTCCATGATTGTCATCGACTCGCCCCCGTTTCTCAACTTCGCCGAGCCGTTGCGCATGTCCACCATTGTGGATGGCGTGCTTCTGGTAACAGTGGCCGGACAGACCAACCGGCAAGCGGTTGCTTCCGTGGTAGCCACTCTAAAACGCGTTCGCGCGAATGTAGTGGGGTTGGTTCTCAACAAGGTTACAAAAGATCTTACGGAGCATTACCATTACTACGGTTATTACGGGTATTACGGAAAGAATTACGCTTCGTATTACGGCGAGAGCGGTGGCAGGTCCTGATGCAAGCACCCATGGTGGTAACTGCCGTCCAAGGGAAGGTTCCCCTGAAATATGGCATGCTTCGATCGTTTGCAAATTTGTTCCTGGTTCCCCTGCGCGAGTTGCAATACCTGGCATTGACCAGGCGCGGGATTGCGAGCGCTCCTCCACATTCGGTGAAGCTGCGCATCATCGGTTCGTTACTAAAGCTGCATCAGCCGGGAACTAGTTTTATCGAGACCGGAAGTTACCTGGGCGATACCATCGCGCTGGTGCGCCGGCTGGGTCACAAAGTTATCTCCATAGAACTCGACCCGGCCCTTTACGCAAAGGTGCAAAATCGCTTTCGGGATGACCCTGATGTGATGTTGATCCATGGAGACTGTGTCGCTGAGTTACCGAACGTACTGCAGCGCCTCGCTCGGCCGGCGGTGTTATGGCTGGATGCCCACCACAGCGGCGGAATCACGGCGCGAGGCAGCGTCGACGATCCGATTCTCGCGTGCCTGGCGGAACTTCGTGACCACGCCGTCCGTTCGCACTCGCTATTGATCGACGATGCTTCGAGTTTCGATGGCCGGCACTCGCGTCCGGACCTGGTGCAGGTTATGCTGGCCATTCGCGCTATCAATTCCGAGTACCGCGTCAAAATCCAAGGGGACATTATTGTGGCTACGGTTGACCGCACAACGTCCTCGAGCCACGGTTGGAAAATTCATTTGTTCGTCCGCGAGCGTCAATGAATACTGACTGCAGCGTTCTGATACCCTCCTGCGATTCCTACTCGGATCTGTGGGAACCATTTTTCACCCTTTTCGAAAGATTCTGGCCGGATTGCCCGTTCCCGGTGTACCTGGGCAACAACTCGTTGAGTTTCGAGCGCGCTGGTGTGCGGTTGATTCACTCCAGCCAGGGGAATAACTGGACGAACCGGGTTCGGGATCATCTGAAGGCGATCGATACCCCCTACGTCCTGCTGATGCTGGAGGATTTCTTTTTACGACACCGGGTCCGGACCGACCGAATTCTCGCCGGCCTGGACGTGCTAGCTGCGCGCGACGGGCGTCTGCTGCGCTTGCATCCTCGCCCACGGCCGTCGGTTCGATTGGCCGGCTGGCCGGAGGCTGGATCGATACCTGTGGGAACTCCCTACCGTGTCAGCACGCAAGCCGCCATCTGGCGCCGTGAAACCATCCTCTCGCTGATGCGCGATAGCGAATCGATATGGCAGTTTGAAATACGCGGCACGGAGAGAAGCGCGGCCTTTTCCGATGGATTTTTCTCGTTCTGGGATTCGGTGCTTCCCTACGATCATCACGTGGTGGAACGCGGGAAATGGTTTCCGCGCGACGCGCGTTATTTCAAGGCCCAGAACATTGGATGCGATCTAGCGCGGCGGCCGGTTATGAGCGCGGGCGAATACTGCGCCTATGCCATCCATGCGGCCGGTTCCGAGGTTCTGCATTCGGTTCCGGCTGTTAGAAAGCTAGGGGTGGTAGGCCGCCTGCGTGTGTTTAAGAATATGGCCGCGAATGAACGCGAATAAACGCGGATAAGAACGGCCCCTAAGAGCGTATGTCGCGTCTTTCAAACAACCTGATCTCCACACTGGCCGGCCAATCTCTCATCGCCATCGCCGCTTTGGCCGGGACCAAGTACATTTTTGCCCGGCTCGGAGAAGACGCATTTGGGCTGATATTCCTGACCATAACTACTGGCTTCGTGCTCGCCGGTGTCTTCGAATTGGGGATCTCCACCACCATTGTGAAAGAGGTCGCGGCGCTCCTCTATCAGGAGCGTCTCTACGTCCACGCTCTCATACGAACCGCCAGCTTGTTTTATTGGTACGGTTATGTAGCCCTGTCTCTAGCGCTCGTGGCCATCGGTCCTTATGTGTGTTCCCGCTGGTTAGTCCTGGGCAAAATGGACCCGGGCGTGGCTATTCAGGTTTTCAGAATACTCGGAGTGGCAGCGCTTCTTGCAATGCCACGATCTTTGTACAACGGCATCCTTCGAGGTGCCCAACGCATGGATCTGTCGAATCTCATTGACGTGTCGGCAGCCATCGGCCAACAGTGCGGAGTGATCGTCATCTTAGCGTTGGGCGGCAGTGTCCTTGAAGTTACTTACTGGCTGTGTGGTTCGACGTTCCTTTGGATTGGCGGATATATGGTGGTTATTGGCCACGTGATTTCACCGCAATGCTTGGTCCCTGGATTCGCTCGGGAGATCCTAAAACGGAATCGATCCTACACCATGCAAACCATGCGCATTTCCTTTTTGACGATCTTCAATACGCAGTACGACAAGCTGGTGATGAGCCGCCTTCTACCCGTTGCCATGGTGGGATGTTACGGCTTTGCGTACACACTGCTCCGCCGCGGCCCCACGCAACTAGCCGCGGCCGTTGCCCAGGCTTCGTTTCCGTCCTTCGCATCGTTGCACTCGCTGGGACGGTCAGCCGAACTGAAGCATCAATACAAGATTCTGCAAGAAGCGCTCTGTTTTGGCTTGGTGCCGTTTTTTGCGGCGATTCTGTACGCTGCCCCAGACGTATTCGCGTACGTGTTCAACCGCGGAATCGCCGGACGCTTGGCGGTTCCGATGCTTCTTCTGGCGGTGGGGCATTACATGAGCTCGACCATGCTGCTGCCCTACATGTTCTGTCTCGCCGCAGGCCGCCCTGACATACCTGCCAAGTTGAGCGCATACTCACTGATGCTTCTGATGCCAGCGACGCCGGTCCTGGTCTGGTTTTTTGGAATTACCGGCGCCGCGGGAGCGTTTCTGTTGTATCAGAGCCTAACTTATGGATACCTGGCGCCGCGCGCCTACAAGGAATGCCTGTTGCTGCCGCTAACATCAGCGGCATCCGTTATTGGCAGAGCCGCTTCTCTTGGATGCTTGTGTTACGGAATTTGGCTGATTCGCGGGTGGGGCGAGGGAGCCACTCCGGCGATTCCGGAAACAGCCGCAAGTTTCGCCGTCAGTACCTTGGCGTTCGCCGCAGGAGCCTGGTTCTTGGTGACTGAAGGGCTCAGGCAGGCCATTAAGAACCGTGTGCGACTGGGATTCCTGTTGTTGAGGACCTCGGATGCAAAAGAGCAACCGTAAGCGGGGCGCACGCGCGTTCACCAGTGAAATGTTGCTGGGCCGCGATCAGAACCGGTTGGGCGTGGGCCCGCGCGTCAGCATCATTCTTTTTTTTCTGCTGTTACTAGCCGGGCAATACTCGTTGGATAGATTGGACCCGCGGCTCGATTTCGCCAGTGATCTAGGGCAGTTAAACTGGTCGCTATTCTTCTTCTCATTGCTGGCGGCGGTGGCAGTTAATCGCGGAGTCAAGGGCGCCCGAATTTGGACCAAGAAGGGCAAGATGTTCCTTGTCACCGTGGTTGCGTTGCATCTTTATCTGGCGCTGTCCATATTGTGGGCTCCGGCGCCTCAGGATGCATTCCGCGACATTCTCTTGCTGGTGTTGCTGGCCGCCACCGTCGCGCTGGCCCCCTTCGTGTTCGGTTGGCGTCCTGAAAAAGCCATGGCCTTTCTGTTCAGGCTCTGTGTAGTGGCGGCCGGCCTATATGCGATCGCCGGCATGAGTGAACACTGGTGGGAAAACGGACGAATGGCTGTATTTGGAGGCGGACCAAACATCTTCGCCAGGGTGATGAGTTCCGGGATAATTTGCGCCACTTATTTGTGGAATCGAACCGGACAACTGCCCTGGCTGGCCGCGATACCGCCGTGCTTCGGAGGGCTGGTACTTTCCGGATCGCGCGGCGGGATGGTGGCGTTTGTGTGTTCCTATGTCTTTTTTCTGGTGCTCACTCTGCGAAAAACCCGCGCGTGGCTGGTCAAGTGGAGTCTGCTAGGTGGTCTGCTGATTTTGCTGGCAATGTCAGATTATGGCGTCCGAATCTTGCGTCCAGTGTTGACCGGCAGATTCATGGTGTATACGGTGCAGCAAAAACAATATGGAGAACGCGATCAGTATGCCGCGGCTGCATGGCAATTGTTTCGGGTGAGCCCCATATTCGGCATGGGGATTGACGGCTTCAAAGAACTGTCTGGGACGGGCGCCGTATACGCGCACAATCTCGAACTGGCCGTAGCTTCCGAGGGTGGTGGAATCGGTCTATTCTTCCTTTTGCTCTCGGGCCTGGCGCTGGTAGCTGGGCGGCGGGCGCCGAAGAGCCTGGAGCATCTCACGGCACTTTCGCTCGCGGTGTTCTACTTCGGAGCGAGTCAGTTTTCGGGTGGCTTCTACGATTGCAGATGGTTGTGGGTTTTGGGCGCGCTGTATTTGTTGCCGGTCACTACCAGGGAACCCACTCCCTTGCGGTCGCGGCTCAATTACACCTTATGACCTGCTTCGCCTGTGGACGCTCGGGCAGCGTAGTATATCGAAACTTGAAAGATCGATCGCGCTGCGTCCCGGGCAATTGGACCATGTTGGGATGTTTCGATTGTGGGCACTGGTGGCTTGATCCCTTTCCCAGGCGTCAAGAGGTTGCCCAATTCTATACAGCTAGTTACTACACGCATCAACGGCCCGATTCGGAAAGCCGCATCCAGAACTGGCGTGAGCGGCTGCGTCTGGCGGTACTGGCTTCCGTTCCTGGCTACGAGCAGCTTGGCCGGGGCAATCGATTGTGTAGCGCGGGAAAGTTGCTGAGCCGGCTGCCAAGTGTCCGTAACATGGCGGAATGCGGCCTGATGTTGCTGTCCGATCGGGAGAAGGGCGCGCTTCTGGATATCGGTTGCGGTAGTGGCCGATTCTTGGAAGTAATGCACCGCGCCGGCTGGGCGGTATCAGGCGTGGATCCGGATGCGGACGCGATTCGAACCGCACAGGCGCGCGGCTTGCCGACAGTGCACAGTGAATTGAAAAACGCCGGCGTTCCCGACGGATGCTATGACGCCGTCACTCTCAGCCATGTCATCGAGCATGCTATCGATCCCCTCCAGCTCCTCAAAGAATGCCGACGGCGCTTGAAAGAAGGAGGGGTGGTGGTGCTCTCCACGCCCAACCCCTTGAGTTGGGGTCACCGCATTTTTTGCAGTGCCTGGAATCATCTGGATGCTCCCCGGCACTTGCATCTTTTCTCTCCCGCCCTGATTGTCAAGATGCTGGTGACTGCCGGATTCCGAAATGTGTCGGTACAAACGGTAGCTAAGTCGGCTTTGCCCACCTTTACTTCCTCGGTGCGCTTATCATTCGCGGGCGTCTTCAAGCCCTTGCTCCCTCTTACGATCCTCTCCGCAATTGTGTTTCAGTACGCGCAGCACGCGTGCCTGGCGAACTCGAAGAATATTGGCGAGGAGATCTTCGCCACCGGTGTGAACTGAATGCGGCCTTCCGTAGCGGCCATTGTCCTTAACTATGCCAATTGGGACGCGACAGTTCTGTGCGTACGTGATCTGCTGGCGCAAGACTTCCCGCTCGATATCGTAATCGTAGACAATTGCTCGCCTGATGATAGCGTGGAGGCTCTGCGGCGCGAGTTTGCCGACGAACCCAGGGTAGCCGTGATCGTCTCCGTGACAAATGCCGGATATGCGGCCGGTAACAACTGTGGCGTACGCTGGCGGATGCATCGCGGCCCACTCGACTACGTGCTGATTTCGAACAACGACACCCGGATTCCCGACCCTGGCGTGGTTAGTCAGTTAATCAATGTTGCAAGTTCCGAACCGCGCTCGGCCATCGTAGGCCCACGCGTCGTTTCGCCGGGCGGATTCTTTCAGGGACCGTATAGCAAGCCGAGCGTGCCGATGTGCTGCTTGCGGTATTCGATCCCATTCTTGCCCTATCTTTTTCGCCTCTGGCAGCGCGCTACGGCTTCGAATTCGCAAATGCATCCATGCTACGCGGTGGTGGGCGCCTTCTTCCTTGTGGACGCGAAGTGTTTTGTGGAATCCGGGATGTTTGACGAGACCACTTTTCTCGGTGCCGAGGAGTACATACTGTCCGAACGGATCCGCAGGCTTGGACGCAGCGTGTATCACTGCCCGGCGGTGACGGTGATTCACAATCACGATGGCGGCTCAGTAGCGCGAACCGGCGGCGACAATGCGTATTTCGGCGCCGGGCTCGACAGCATGTCCCATTACTTCCGGACTTATCGCAACGCGTCCGAACTGGGCATCGGCGCTTTTCGCGCGTGCGCCAAGCTGTACCAAAGAATCTTTCTGCCGTTTCGGAAACACTTCGTTTCATGACAGCGTGGATAGTCTGCACGGGGGAAGTGCTCCCCATCGATCCCGGGAACCAGCGGCCGCTGAGAGCAGGGATGCTGTGCTCCGAACTTCGAAACCGAGGTCACCAAGTAACTTGGTGGGCGTCGACGTTCAGCCACGCTACCAAACAGCTTCGGTATCCGCGAACCACCGCCGTTGTGGTGAAGCCGGGAATGCAGCTTAACTTGTTGCACGGCCGTTCATACCGCACCAATGTGTCCTTCCGGCGATTGGAAAACCATTTCGAAGTAGCCAGAGACTTTCGGCGCCGAGCGGAGAACGTGCCGGCGCCGGACGTGATACTGTGCGCCTGGCCCACCATTGAACTAGGCGTCGAGTGTGTTCGTTACGGCCTAAGGCATGGCGTGCCCGTGGCTTTGGACATACGCGACTTGTGGCCGGATATGTTTCTGGATGCTGCACCGCGCCCGCTGCGCTCATTGGCCAGGTTCGCACTTAGCCCGTATTTTCGCGCCAGCCGCGAGGCGTTTCAAGGATGCAGCGCGATCATTGGCAGCTCCGAGGAGTATTTGAAATGGGGTCTGGATAATGCCCGGCGCGCGAGATCCGAATCCGACGCAGTTTTTGAGTTGGGATACCAGGAGCCGGCATACCGTGAGAGTGAGCTTCAGGACGCGAGCGAAAGTCTCCGGTCACTCGGTGTCGATGCGACGCGCTCTATCTGCTGGTTTCTTGGGACCTTTGGAGACACTTACGACCTGCGGCCCGTGTTAGCCGCTGCTCGAACGCTCCAGGCCGCAGGCAACCGAAGCGTTCAATTCGTTTTGAGCGGCGACGGCGACCGGCGAAAGCATTGGCAGAACCGTGCCAGAGGACTCGACAACGTCATTTTCACCGGTTGGCTGAACGGATCGGGTATCGCGTCGATGATGAAGATGGCCAAAGTGGGATTGGCCGCCTACCGAAAAGGCGCGCCGCAGAGTCTGCCGAACAAGATCTTTGAGTACATGGCCGCCGGGATTCCGATTCTATCTTCTCTATCCGGTGAATGTGTCGATTTCCTCCGGGCGCACGATTGTGGTTTGTCCTATACGCCCGGCGATGGATCGGCGTTATTGGCCTACTTGCATGTTCTCACTTCGAATGAAAGTTACCGGCAAGGGTTGGGAGCGAACGCACTCAAAGCCTTTCGTAAATACTACTCAGCACCGGAGCTGTATGGACGGATGGCCGGACACCTGGAGCGGCTAACGGTTGCCGCCGAGAGCGCCTGCACAAAATGAAGTACAACTTCTATAGCGCGCGCGTCTCGGAGGGCTGGGGCAAAGATTGCGAGCTCCCGCGTGGTTACCGGTTGGTGATGTGGAAGCCCAGTGCATTACGGATGCTCCCGCTCGCCCTGGTGCGCGGAGACAGCGCCGGACACCATCTGGTTAAGCCATACCACCTGCTATTTTACTATCTTTACCATTACCTTCTCAGACGCAGGTATGCCGTCGCCATCGTTCTCAACGGAACCCGTTTAGCCCACTACTCCGTGGTCCGGGCCAGAGACTTCCGGTTTCCATTCATGGGCCCGAGAGATTTGCAGGTTGGTCCGGTTTGGACCAACCCAGTGGATCGAGAAATAGGAATCGCGGGTGCGGTGCTTGAGCATCTTCTTCGGAAGACGCCCGCTCTCCGTTTCTGGTGGGTCTGCATGGAACAAAACACAGCCTCGAACTCGGTGGCGTTACGCCACGGATTTACGCTAAGCGGGTCCGGCGTCAGAATCCATCGGCTGGGAACAAGGCTGCTGGGAAGGTTCGAGATTCTCGACCATTGCCTTCCTCCGGAACGCGTGATCCCCGATTTTACGGTGATCACGGAAGGGCCGGATACCAAGGCGACGTCGGATCAATTGCGAATCCTCTACACCCGCTATCACCTGGCATCCCAGTTGGCAAAAGGGAAGGATGTACTCGAGGTCGCTTGCGGCGCTGGCGTCGGCTTGGGAATGGTGGCTAAGTATGCGAGGCTAGTCACGGCCGGCGATATCGACATCTCGAATTGCCAGACTGCCGGCACAACCTACCAGAAACACCCCAAGATCGCGATCCGGCAATTCAGCGCCGAGAGTATGCCGATTCCGGATGCATCGCTCGATCTGGTGATTCTTTTGGAAGCGCTGTACTATTTGGCGGACCCAGCTGCGTTTTTTGCCGAAGTCCGCCGAGTATTGCGATCGAACGGCGCGTTGCTGATATCCAGCGTCAACTGCCGATGGAAAGGATTCAACCCCAGTCCGATAAGCCGGACCTACTACGATGCGGACATGCTGCGGCGCGCGCTGGTTGCTCAGGGATTCAATCCGGATATTTTTGCCGCATTCCCGGACGACAAACCGGGCGCTTCGGCCGGCAGTGTTCGAATACTGAAGAAGCTCGCGGTCAACATGCGATTGATACCGCGAACCATGAAAGGAAAAGTGCTACTGAAGCGAGTATTCTACGGAGCCTTGCAACCGGTTCCGCGCGAGCTAAAGGAAGGCCTGGCATTGCCTGAGCCTCTGGTACCGGTAACGGCAGAGCGTGAGGACTTGGCCCGATACAGAATGCTCTACGCGGTGGCGCATCGGCCATGACGAGTCTGGGTGTTCGAAGGGAGAAGAAGCCGGTTCCCTTCTTCGATTATCCCCAAGTATTTTTGCACGCCAGAGCATCCCTGCTGCGGACCATCGAGGACGTTGCAAGCCGCGGGGCTTTTGTTTTGCAGGACGAGCTGAGCGAGTTCGAATCGAATCTTGCGCGCTTTTTGGGCACGGGGTACGCGGTTGGCGTAGGAAATGCCACCGACGGCCTGTTGCTGGCCCTGCACGCCACCGGCGTCCAGCCCGGAGACGAAGTGATCCTGTGCTCCCACACCATGATTGCAACCGCTGCCGCTGTACACTTCACCCGAGCTGTTCCGATCCCTGTGGAATGCGGCCGCGACCATCTTATAGATCCTGCCGCCGTCGAAGCTGCCATCACTCACCGGACGCGCGCCGTCATCCCTACCCAGCTCAATGGCCGGACCTGCAATATGGGTCAACTCGGGGCCATCGCCGAAAAGCACGATCTGCTGATTGTCGAAGATGCGGCGCAAGCTTTAGGAGCGAAGTTCAAGGGCCGATCGGCAGGAACTTTTGGAGACGCCGGCGTGTTCAGCTTCTATCCCGCCAAGGCACTGGGCTGCCTCGGCGATGGAGGCGCAGTAACCACGAACGATCCCCGGATTTACGGCCGCTTGCTCGAGCTTCGCGATCATGGACGCAACTGCCAGGGCGAGATCGTTTCCTGGGGATTCAATTCCCGGCTCGATAATATCCAAGCCGCGATCCTGGATTTCCAATTGAAAAGCTACGAAACCGCCATCGCTCGCCGACGTTCCCTGGCCAGCCTTTACACCGAACGTTTGCGGGACATTGCGGAACTGGTTTTGCCGCCGGCGCCCGGCCCCGATCCCGATCATTTCGATATTTTCCAGAACTACGAAATCGAAGCCAAGCAGCGCGACGAGCTCAAACAATATTTGAAGGATCGCGGCATCGGCACGCTGATCCAATGGGGCGGCCAAGCCATCCACCAACTGAAGAGCCTCGGCTTTACCCAGCGCCTGCCGCACACCGACTGGCTTTTCACCCGGCTCCTCATGTTGCCACTGAATCTGTCACTTTCCGACGACGACGTCCACCATGTCTGCGATTACATTTGCGCTTTCTACGGACGCTAGCTCAGCCAGTAGCCAAGCGCGGGAGCTTGCTCGATGCGTCCGCATCCATGTGCTCCGCATGACCAGCCGCGCCGGCGCTGCGCACATTGGGTCAGCTTTTTCGTGCGCCGATATCCTCGCTGTGCTCTACTCGGGCGTCCTGCGCGTCCGCTGCGCCGACTCGCGTTGGCCCTCCCGCGATCGATTCGTACTGAGCAAGGGCCATGCCGGCAGCGCACTCTACGCGGTTCTCGCCGAATGCGGCTTCTTTCCGATTGAGCGCCTTCAAACGTTTTATGAGGATGGCTCCCAACTGTGCGGTCACGTATCGCACCAGGGAATCCCTGGCGTGGAGGTGTCCACGGGTTCGCTGGGTCACGGCCTTTCTATTGGCGCCGGCATGGCCCTTGCAGCGCGCCTCCAGGGCAGCTCGCATCGAATGTTCACCTTGCTGAGCGACGGCGAGTGCGACGAGGGATCCACTTGGGAGCCTGCTCTATTCGCCGGCCACCATGGCCTGGATAATCTGGTGGCCATTATCGACTTCAATAAAATCCAGAGCCTGGCGCCGGTTGCCGATACCCTCGCGCTGGAACCGCTTGCCGCCAAATGGTCGAGCTTCGGCTGGGCGGTTCGCGAAGTGGATGGTCACGATCACGGCGCGCTGGCCCGGCTGCTTCACGCTATTCCATTCGAACCCGGAAAGCCAAGCTGTCTGATCGCCCACACGGTAAAAGGCAAAGGTGTTTCCTTCATGGAAAACACGGTGCTCTGGCACTATCGTGTCGCGCGGGGCGTTGAGTTTGAGCAAGCGCTGGCGGAACTGGAGACCTCCGCGTGAGAGACGCGTTCATCCGCGGACTCACTGAATTGGCTGCCCGCGACCCCGCGATTCTCTTGCTCACCGGCGATTTAGGCTACGGCGTACTCACCGATTTCGCGCATCGATTCCCGGGCCAGTTCGTGAACGTCGGAATTGCGGAGCAGAATATGACTGGCTTGGCCGCCGGCCTGGCGCTGGAAGGCCGCACGGTCTTCACATATTCCATCGGCAACTTCCCCACGCTGCGGTGTCTGGAGCAGATTCGGAACGATATCTGCTACCACCAAGCCAACGTAAAAATTGTTTCCGTTGGTTGCGGAATGAGCTACGGCGCGCTCGGCATCTCGCACCACGCTACCGAGGACGTTTCCATTGTTCGCGCTCTGCCCAACGTCACCGTCGTTTCACCCTGCGATCGTTGGGAAGCGGCGGAAGCCACGCATGCACTGGCGAACCGGCATGGCCCCGCACTTCTGCGCCTGGACAAATCCTTTGCGCCGGAAACGGACACGCCCGGAGAGTTGTTCCGTATCGGCAAAGCCAGAACCGTACGCCAAGGCCGCCATGTCACGCTCATCGCCACCGGAGGAATCCTCGGAGAAGCTCTGATTGCGGCCAGCATCCTCGAGACCGCGTCCATCGAATGCCGCGTGATCAGCATGCACACCGTCAAGCCTCTGGATATTTCCGCTGTAATCGCCGCAGCGTCTGAGACCGGCGGCATCGTCACCATCGAAGAACACACCGTGGAAGGTGGTCTGGGCGGAGCGGTCGCCGAAAATCTGCTTGAATCCGACGCCCGGCCCGGATTCTTCCTCCGCATCGGCTTACGCTCAGGTTTTTCAAC
>Ga0116125_1000305_pt1 | contig 23221 bp, 23 predicted proteins | sample June2015DPH_16_1_2_FD_89729 | JGI IMG/M metagenome (GOLD analysis project Ga0116125, IMG submission 89729) | Peatland microbial communities from SPRUCE experiment site at the Marcell Experimental Forest, Minnesota, USA - June2015DPH_16_10 | ecosystem: Environmental > Terrestrial > Soil >...
CTTCCGGCGCAGCAACCCATGAATAACATTGCCCGTGTGGCGCTACAGGCGCTCGCGGCGGTTCTCGGCGGAACCCAGTCGCTGCACACCGATTCCTACGACGAAGCACTCGCCTTGCCCACCGAGGAAGCGGCGCGCATAGCGCTTCGCACACAGCAGATCATTGCGTATGAATCGGGCGTGACGCAGACGGTTGATCCGTTGGGCGGGTCATATTTTTTAGAAGCCTTAACGCTGCAAATGGAAAACGGCGCACTCGATTATTTCGGCAAGCTTGACGCCATGGGCGGCATGGTGAAGGCCATCGAGCGCGGCTATCCGCAGAAAGAAATTGCCGAGGCGTCTTACCAATACCAGCGGGCGGTCGAAGCCCGCGAGAAGGTGATCGTCGGCGCCAACGAGTTCGTCATCGAAGAAGAGTCGCCGCACATTCTCTACATCGATGAAAGCGTGGCCCGCCAACAAACGGCGAAGCTGAAAACCTTGCGCGCCCGGCGCTCGAATGAGGCGGTCCAGCTCACGCTTGAAGCCTTGAAGAAAGCTGCCGCGCAGGAACCGCGAGCGGGAACCAACGGCAACGTTTCCTCCGCCAACACCATGCCCTACATCGTGGACGCGGTCCGCGCCTACGCCACCGTGGGTGAAATCTGCGAGGCCTTGCGCCAGGTGTACGGAACCTATACGGAAGTGAGCGTTACGTAGACGTCGATCGCCGGGCACCTACGAAACCGAGTGTCCGAATCACGAGTACAGCTTGATGGGCGCAACTACTCGCGTAATCGTACCGCCGGGACTGGGCTGGTCCGGCTTCAGGCCGCAGCGCATGGATGCGAACAGGCCGATCAACTGGCCTAGCATTACATCGAGCACCGGGCGATAGTGATCGGCGCAGCTATTGGGGACGCCCGCCGCACAATTGAGCGACAAAGAGAAATCCGCCAGCGACGACATCTCGTCGTCGCCGCGCGCGGTAACCACCGCGCGCACGCGCCCTAAGTGTTTGCGATCGATCTCGCGCAGCAGATCCAGTTCATAGCCGCGCCGGCGCGACTCGCTCGACAGGAAGGCCACAAACAACGTCTGGCTGTCCAGGCTCGACATGGGCCCATGACGCAGGCCGAGCGGAGTCTCCGCCAGGCTGGTAACTTTGCCGGCGCTGAGTTCGACCACTTTCAACGCAGATTCGTCCGCCACGGCCCGCAGCGCTCCCGCTCCGACGAAACAGGCGCGCGTGCAACCGAGCAAGGTAATGGCCGCAGCGGCTTCGGCGGCAGCGGGCAGAAACTGCCGGCCGGTCTCGCCCATTTGCGCTACCACATCGCCGAACTCCTCAAACTCTTCCAGATGGCCCACGCACTGCCCGGCCAGAACCATGTTGCTGAACGAACTGGTCATCGCCAAGCCGCGGTCGTTGACCGCATCGTCCAGCACCAGGGCCACCGCGCGGTCCGGAGCCCGCGCGCACAACTGCGCCATCGGCCCCTGCTGGTTGCAGGTAATGACCAAATGCCGGATCTCGCGATGCCGGTCGAGCGCCTGCTCCAACAGCGCAACTCCCTCCGGACTTTCCCCCGAGCGAGAAAATGAAATCCAGAGATACTCTCGCCCCGGGCGGTGAAACTCCTCGAATTCGGTCAGCAGAGTGGTGCTGGGAAGGGGCCAGACATCACAACCCCAGCGCTCCCGGAGCAACGGAGCCAGCGCCCGCCCGGTGTAGTCCGAAGTACCCGCGCCCACCAGATAGACGGTTGGCGAAGAAGTGCTGCCGCGGCCGATTCCCGCGCGCCGCAACATATCGTTCAACTCGGCACGGTGGTTCTGGCAGCGCAGGTAGGTCTGGCTCCAGGTGTCCGGCTGCTGCCAGATTTCGCGGGGCGTGTGTTCCAGCCCGCGCTCGGTTCTTTCCTGCTCCGGCAAATCCAGCAACGCGCGCAAGGGGTCGCCCAAACGTGAAATCTCCTCGAGCCCAAGTCTATTACAATCCGACTCTGTTGAAAAGCAATCGAAAGCAAAGGAAATACTGTTCGGAAGGAAACGTTAGGCGCTGGTCGCGCCAGGTTGCCGATAACACCTCGCCCAGAGTTACACTTTTTCTTAACCACATTCTTCCGGTTTGCAACTAAACAACCTGAGACGTGTTTCATCAACTCGAAGGAGAAAAACATGAGCCGTGGTTCCCGTCCCCTGAGTTCGCTGCTGCTCGCTGTCGCGCTGACTTCGTCGCTGGCAGGGATCGCCTGCGAACACCACTACTATCGCGTTTACGATCCGTATTACACCGACTATCACGTATGGGACAACAACGAGGTCGTTTACTACAATCGCTGGGCCGCTGAATACCATCGAGATCCGCACCGCGACTTCCGCAGACTTCGTCCCGAGGAGCAGAAGGAATACTGGACCTGGCGCCACAACCACGGCGACCGCTAGAGTTTCAAAGACTCGAATTGCAAAGAAAGAAGAGAAGAGTGGCGAATCCCAGGCTCTTAGCGACCGAGCGCGCTGAGAGCCTGGTCTGTAGTTGTAATGCGTGCCCCCAAACGTTCTAGCTCGGCCACGGTTTTCTGCCCGTCTTCCGCTTTCAGAGTTTCGATCGCATCTCGTACGACGGCGACGCGGCATCCGCGTTCGAGCAAGCCTTTGGCAGCAAAGCTCACGCAATACTCCGTTACCACGCCGAATACCACAAACTCCGCCGCACTTCCCAGGCGCTGCACTAGCGCGTCCGCATGTCGGCTCTCGAAAATGTTTAGCGTCTGTTTTTCCAGCAGGATCTGCTGGTATCGGGACAAATCGTCAGGCAGTTTTGCGTCCGCTTCATTGGGCACACGAAAAACTTTGTCGGTAAGGGCCTCCGGTACCAGTTCGGCTCCATCGGTTCCCCTCACGCAGTGCGGAGGAAAGATTTTGAATTCCGGGTCGTTCGGCGAGTGGAAACAACCATGCGACACCAGGAACACCTGGCCCCTCCGCGCCGCATCGGTCAGGCGACGGATGTTGGGCAACAACTTCTCCGCCCCCGGCACGTAGAGTTTCCCTCCCGGCAACATGAAGTCGGCCTGCACGTCCACTTCCCAGAAAATAAAATCTCGCGAAACCATGGTTTCCTTTCAGTATACGAAGCCGCTGGATCTACAGCGGCATGCAGGGCTCGGCACTCAGCGTTCAGCACTCGGCATTCAGCCTGTCGCGGCATTTTTCCGCGCAGAAGAAATCTACCTAAGAACGACCCAGCACAGCTGCTTTCAACGGGTAGATGTCCTTGGCTGAATGCTGATTGCTGAATGCCGATGGCTGAATGCCGATGGCTGAATGCCGAGTGCTGAATGCCGAGTGCTGAGTGCGGCCCATCACCCCGGAAACAGCCGCCGCATAGCCTCCGCACGAAAATCAAACATGGTCTCCAAATCGCGTTTCACCACCGCCCAATGAGCCAGGCGGCCAGCCCATCCCAAAGGCAGGGCATAGGTAACCCGATCATGCATGGTGGTTCCGTTCTTGTCTGCCGCAAACCAGTGCTCATGATTCCACAGCGCGTACGGACCAGAAAATTCCCGGTCGACAAATCCGTGCGGAGGATTCCACTCGCTGATTTCCGTGGTCCACCGGATCGGCCACCCGCGCCATCGCAGTCGATAGCGAATTAATGAACCTGCGGTCAAAACCTCCGGCGTCTCCACCATGCGAAAGTCGAGCCAGGGCGGTGTGATCACTTGCAAGTTTTCCGGCCGCGAAAAGAAGTGAAACACTTCATCCAACGCCTTCGGCAGCCACTGTTCGCGTTCCAAGCAGTACGTGTGCATTGTTCGTTCGGCTCGAATCACTCGCATCCTCTCGGAGAATGCGTCCGTTCTGTGTTCTAATCTCCGCGTCGTAATTCTCGCACGCAGCCAGCGTCACGGAGAAGCTCCATGCCACACACTCGCTTAATAAAGCTATTCGTTGCCGCGACTCTTATAACTTCCGCAGAGGCGCAGTCGCCGGCCCCAACTGCCGCGCCCCCCGACCTCGACGCTTATGTCGCCGCATCGATGAAGGCTTTCGACGTCCCAGGCATGGCAGTCGCTATCGTAAAAGACGGCAAGATTCTGGTCGCCAAAGGCTACGGTGTCCGCAAACTCGGCGATCCCACTCCTGTCGACGAATTCACTCTGTTCGGCATCGGGTCGAACACCAAAGCCTTCACCACCGCCGCGCTGGCCACGCTCATCGATGAAGGCAAGCTCTCCTGGGACGATCCCGTTTATCAGCGACTGCCCGGCTTCGTCATGTACGATCCCTACGTCTCGCATGAAATGACGATTCGCGATCTGCTCACGCACCGCAGCGGCATGGGACTCGGGGAAGGCGATCTGCTGTTCTGGCCGCACTCGACGTATTCGCGCGACGAAATCATCTACAAGCTGCGCTTCATGAAACCCGCGTCCAGCTTTCGCAGCCACTACGCCTACGACAACCTGCTCTACATGACTGCGGGACAAATCATCCCCGCCGTCACCGGCACTTCGTGGGACGAATATATTCGCCAGCGCATTTTTACGCCGCTCGGCATGACGCATTCCACGGTGACCAACAAGACTTTCAAACCCGGTGACGACTACGCCTCACCACACTCCCGTGTTGACGGCAAGCTGGGGCCGCTTCCGCTCGAAGACCTCGACAACGCCGGTCCCGCTGGCTCCATTAATTCCTGCGCTGCCGACATGGCCAAGTGGGTACAACTTCAACTGAACCGTGGCAAGTTCACTGGCGGTAACGGCCGGCTATTCACCGAGCAACGGTCGAGAGAAATGTGGACGCCGCAAACCATTCTTCCGATCGGCGATCCTCCACCGGCTCTTGCTGGACTGAAAGCCAACTTCGCCGATTATGCTCTGGGTTGGGGACTTCGCGACTATCATGGCCGCAAACTCGTCGGCCACACCGGCGGCGTTGCCGGATTCGTTTCGCGCGTCATGCTCGTGCCCGACGAAAATCTTGGCGTGGTCGTGCTGACCAACGCTGAAGAAGGAGGAGCGTTCGATTCCATCCTCTATCACGTGCTGGATCACTATTTCCAAGTGCCACCGACCGACTGGATCGCAGCCTACAAGTCCCGCCAAGACGCCGAAGAAAAGGAAGCCGCCGAAGCCATGAAGAAGGCCGGAGCCGCTCGCGCCGCCGATTCCAAGCCATCCCTTCCGCTCGAAAAGTATGCTGGCGTCTACACCGACGTCTGGTATGGACCGATTACCATCCGCACGGAGAACAGCGGCCTGGTCATTACCTTCGATCACACGCCCTCCATGATCGGAGACCTGCAGCACTGGCAACACGATACTTTCAAAGCCCACTGGCGCGACCGCACCATCGAAGACGCCTTCGTGACGTTCGCCCTGAATCCCGACGGCGCCATCGACAGCGCCAGAATGGCCGCTGTCTCTCCGCTGGCCGACTTCAGTTTCGATTATCAAGACCTGCTGCTGAAGCCAGGAGAGAAGAAGTAAAAAACTGTCAAGCAAACTCGTTGTCATTCCGACCCCCGAGCGAATGCGAGGGGCGGAGGAACCCCGGTTCTCGATCAAGCTAAGAACGAACCGCCAATTTCGAACTTAGAATCCCAACCTTGCCCAGCACCCACAACTCGCCCCTCAACCCAGAACAACCTCCCAGCACTGCCCTGCGCCGCGAACTCGGCCTTTTCGACCTCGTCCTCGCTCAGATCCTGCTCGTGATCGTCCCCGATTTTTTCGGAACGGCGGTCAAAGCCGGTCCCGCCCACGTGGTCCTGTGGCTGGCGGCGATGCTGCTGTTCTTTATCCCGCTCGCTCTGATCGTGGCGCACCTGAATCGTCTGATGCCGCTCGAAGGCGGGCTTTACGAGTGGGCACGTCTAGCCTTCAGCGATCAGATCGGCTTTCTGGTCGCGTGGAATCTGTGGCTCTTCATCATGCTGTATGTCGCGGTCATCGGCTTGGTCACCACTACCTCGTTGGCCTATGCCGTACCTTCACTGGCCTGGATTGCCGACGACAAGGGGGCCGTGCTCGCTGCGTCAGTCATCCTTATTGCCTTGCAAATGCTCATGGCTGGCATTGGATTCGGCGTTGGCAAGTGGTTCAACAACGCGGGCAGCGTTGCCGTGCTCATCACGGTCGGCGTACTCATCGGCCTTCCGGTGGTGCGTGCATGGCACGGAGCATATCGAGGAACCCAGGCCGCGTTTCATCCTCTGCGTCTGGTCGCGCCGCCGCTCACGCTGTTCACGCTCAGCGTCTTCAGCAAGATGACTTTCGGCGCCCTCAGCGGTTTTGAATATGTCGCCATCTTCGCCGGAGAATCGCGCAACCCCGTTCGCAACATCGGCCGCTCCATCCTCATTACTGCCCCAGTCATCGCACTGATCTATATCTTCACCACCAGCGCCATCCTGGCCTACGTTTCGCCTGACGCCGTCGACGTCATCGGTGCCATCCCGCAAGCCCTGCGGCTCGGCTTCGGAAACTTCGGAGCAGTAATCGTTCCGGTCGCCATATTCCTTTTGCTGGCCAACTATCTCTCGACCTTCAGCCTCTATTTCAGCGGCAGTTCTCGCCTGCCCATGGCCGCCGGCTGGGACCATCTTCTGCCCGCCTGGTTTTCTCGCCTGCACGCGCGCTACAAAACGCCCGTGAACTCAATACTCTTTCTGGGAGGCGCGACTCTGGCCGCCAGCGTCGCCGCCCTGATCGGCGTCGGCGAGCAGGAGGCCTACGAACTTCTCCTGACCTGGGGATTCACGTTCTACGGCGTCGCGTATCTGGCGCTGTTCGCGATTCCGCTGCTGGCGCCGAAAGCCAGCGGAATCCGTCCCGGCTTAGCTCTGCGCGTGGCGGCCGCGTCCGGTTTTCTCGTGACCTTGCTGTTCGTCGCGCTCTCGATCTTTCCCGTTATCGATGTAGCAAGTTCATGGCGCTACTCCGTGAAGATCGCCGTGGTCGTCGTTGGAGCGAATCTCCTCGGCTGGATGATCTACCGCGCCGGCCAGCGGCAGCGAGATAGCACGATCATGTGAGGCTTCGTGCCTCCGGGTAGCCCGTCATCCGCCCAGAACCGAGCCCAGCCGCTCTAGTGTTGAATGCTAAGGCCCTGCTTGCGCAAAATGGGCACGGAACGCTCTCACAGGATGCCGATGATCTAAGACGTCCCGTTCAGGCAACAACAGATGCCCGTTTTGCCTCGCCCAGGATATTCTTTCGACGGAACCGAACTCTAACTCCCTTTAACCCCTCTTTCAAGCATGCACGTCCCATCGCATCCGAAGGAGCCTTCGCCCTCCGACCAAACTCTGCTTGTGCTCCTCGCCCAGGCCGGCGACCGGGCTGCCCTGGAACAGCTCCTCCGTAACAGCCATGCACCGCTGCGCCGCTACATCACCCGCTTGGCTGGCGCCGATCTCGCCGACGACATTCTCCAGGAGACTTCAATCCAAATTTTCCGTAAGCTCCGGTTCTTGCGCGAGCCCGCTGTTTTCCATGCCTGGACTCTCCGTATCGCCTCGCGCATCGCCACCAGCCACCTCAAACGCGCCCACCGCTGGCAACCCCTGGACGACTCTCCCCTCGGAACCTTCACTCCCAATCCCGACCTGGGCGGGCCACCCGATGCCGCCTTCCTCTCTCTTCTCGACCATGTCTCGCCCGCCAGCCGAGCAGTCCTCCTTCTTCACTACCAGCACGATCTTTCGCTCGAAGAAACCGCAGCTATTCTCGACATTCCGGTCGGCACCGCCAAGTCACGTCTCCATTATGGAGTCGCGACACTTCGTAAATATCTCACTCTCGAAAGGACACCATTATGAGCCCCGAATCGCAACAGCCCAACTCCGAAAATACGAACGCCGAAATCGCCTTCGTCCAACAAGCCCTTGCGGCCGCAGACAGGTCGGAGCGCTTTTCTCGAATCATCGTCGGGGTGCTTGGCATTCTCGCCGTCGTCGCCTTCATCTGGATGCACCTCCACATGTTCCCGCTGGAAACTCTGGGCGGGCTGTTGCATTCGTTGCTTCGCGTCGATCTCTTCTTCCTTGTCGTTATTTTCGCCCTCACCATGTATATCCGGCGCGCCATCAATGAAAACACTCGCATCATCCTTCGGGCGCTTGCCAACACGCGCAACCGTTGACTTTCACCGCGGACGAAAGCGCGGACCGCCCTGGTCCGCGCTTACCCCCGTGCCTCTTAATTCGTATTCGCACAACCCGGCATTTGACGATGTGCGGGAAGCAGGGGTGCTTGGCAGTTTCCGCATTTCTCGGGGATGCTGAATCTTTGTGCCATTTCCTCGCGATTCGCCAGGAATCCGGCCCGTGCTAGACTTTTCGGTAGGATGCGCTCGGCGCCGCACAAGCCTCTCTCGGCCCTTCTCTCCCAGATTTTGATCGCCTACACGGTGGAACTCGATTCCGAATTCGAGCGCCGCATGCGCGAAACGCAGAGCCGTAGCGCGCGCCTCTCGCTGGTAATTTGGCTCAATGTGCTGCGGTTTCTGGCCGATGGACCGGTTTCGGTTCGAACGCTAGCTGCGCACGCGCTCGCCGGCGAGGATCAGGGCAAGGCCCCGCTATGCTGTCTAGAGCGATGGGGTTTTATTCTGCTGCAGCCCGGAAAACGCGCCGGTTTCGGCAGCGGGCGGGGCATCCGCGCTGATTGGCCGGTTCAGCTCACGGCCAGCGGCGAAACCGCAATTAGAATCTGGCCGGAACTGATCCCGCAAATCGACGCGCGCTGGTCGAAACGCTTTGGCGACGATGCGACGAGGTTGCGCCACTCCTTAGAAGCAATCGAGCACCAGATTGACCTCGAATTGCCGCAGGGCTTGCCCAGTGCAATTCTGCAACTGCCGCAGTTCGCGCCCCGAAAATCGGCTGCGGAAGACGGCCTGCCGCTACCGGTGCTGCTTTCCCGCGTTCTGCTCGCCTTCGCGCTCGATTTCGAACGTGAGTCGCGAACGCCGATTTCGCTATGCGCCAACACGATTCGCGTTCTCAGCGACGAACCGATCCCTGAAGCAGAGATTCCTAAACGAACGGGCTGTTCGGCGGAGACCGCAGGCATTGGCTGGCAGCACAAGCCGTACATTGTCGTTGAAAGAGATCCTGCCCGCGGCCGCGGCAAGTTCGTGCGGCTGTCCGAAGCCGGCATCAAGGCGCAAGAAAGGTACTACAGCATCGCGCGCAATATTGAGGAAAAGTGGAAGGAACGCTTTGGCACCGCTACGAAAGAAATTCGCGAATCGCTGACGACTCTGCTGAAACGAAGCGAACTTTCTGAAGGCCTGAAACCACCTCCCGGCACGACCCGCGCTGGCGCCCAGACACCGGCCCTAGGCCGCGTCGACATTGGACCTGCCGCGCGCCAGCGCCAGCGGGATTTGGTAATTCAGACGGAAGCATTCGTGCGCGATCCGGCCGGCGCCCTGCCGCATTACCCGCTATGGGATATGAACCGCGGCTTCGGTCCGTAGCAGAGCAACTCGCCTTGTGACGGCAAGCACGAAGTTATCCGAGTCGCCAACCGTTTAGGGGATCGTCTCTAGTGGCGAAACATCGAATTTCACTGAAAACCCGGGATCGGCTCGGTGCCGGACGGGTGGTCGGAGATCCAGAACCTACGCTCGCTCATTCACCGTAGAAATACCCGCGCCGCATCCTCCACCCGCACGCCCGACTTCCGCCGCGCGCCCGTCCCCACGTTGTAAGCCACCAGCAAATGATCTTCGACGATCAGAATTTCCTTCTCGCTGATCCAGCCCACCAGCGCCGAATGCGGCAGGAACGCTTCCCTCTCCGGAGACTCCAACATGCGCTTCACTTCCACGGCTGGCAACTCCGTCAGCGCCTTGCGAATCCGCTGCGACTCCTCGGGATTCGCCTGCCCCTCCTGCGCCAGTTGAATGGGCTTGTTTTCCTGCGCGGTCGAAACAATGGTCATCGCCACAAATCCCAACTCCGGCGACAGCCGTGCATTAGAAGTATAGAAACTCACGTCGTAGTCCGGATTCTTGTACGTCGCTTGCTCATCGAACACTGTGATCTTCTTTTCGCCATTCTTTTCTCCACTCAACCCGTCGTCACTCAACACCAGAGTAAGATCGTCACTCTGGTTCGACCACCCGCAGCAACCAGTATCCGGAATCGACTCGACGATGGCTTCTCCATTCGCGGTCGCACCCAGCACTCGCTGCAGAGGCTCGCTTAAAGCGGTCGCGGTCCACTTCGCGCCTTCTTGGTGATAACGCGTACTCGCTTTGTAAACCGGCGCTGTCTGTCCGGCGACCAACTGCGTCATCAGAAAAAACTTGTCCACGCCAGTGTCCGGCGCCCAAACCACGCCGTAGGGACAACTCTCCTCGCACGTCCCGGTCGGACAGCGGCAGTCGGGAAACTTCGACGTGGCCAAGTCTTCCCGTCCCGCGCCGCTCAGATCGGTCTGCCAGGCCTGCCAGGTCGTAGTCGTCGAAAGGTCCACTTCCTCACGCTGCAAACGTCGTGCCTGGTTGGCGAACCAGAACAAATGTCCGCCTTCCGCCGAAAGATAAGCCACTGGAGCGAATTCCGTAACTGCCTGATTCGATCCCGTGGTATTGACCTCGCGCTTAACTCCCTGATCGAGGGTTGCGGGTGCAATCTGAGCAAGAGCAACCGTGGTCGCAGCGCGGCCATTCCAAAACCACACCTTGTGCGCCGACGCCGCATCTTCCTCCGAAAGTGGCAGCGACACCGCCGCTTCATACAAGATCTGCCCCAGACGGTTAACCGAAATATTCCCCGGCGACTCCACCGCTTCGGCAGGCACCTTGACGGTTTGCTTCGCCGTAAAAGTCGCCGGATCGTATTCCACCATCTCTCCGGGCGAGCGCAGCACCCACAGCCGTCTCGCCTGCCCCAGCGAAGACGCCGTCAGCAGCAACAGACCGCTCATCACGAACAATATTTTCCGCATGAAGCTCTTCAAACCTCCGCGCACTCATCCCTCTCGGGCGCACGCCAATCCGCCGCCTCTATCGCGCCTCCACCAACCCTTGCACCGCACTCTCTGCGATGCGCCCTCCTGTGTTTCTCCAGTCTTTCATGAAGCACGTGGAAAATGGCCTCATCTTTCCCGCTTTTTCTTTTTTCCGGATAACCGTTAACACCATGTCCAGATCGCCGCCGGAAGTGATAGGCTACGCAATTCATCCGGATGACCTGTCCGGAGACAAGGGCGAAAGCCGCGAGCTTCTGTTATCGCGAGCTTCCCTTATAATGACCGGAGTCCAAGGCAGTTTTCGACCGGAACAGTTTCGTCGCAACAGATTCATCGCATCAGGCTGATCGCAACAGCTTCATCGCACGAGGCTTCCGTCCAATCACGCTCGTTCTTCATCATCTATGGCAGTTGACTCCAAAACTCCTAAGCCCGGAATCGAAGCCGCAAGCCTGACCGACGTTGGCCTCCAGCGCTCCAATAATGAGGACTCCTACCTCTATTGGGAGCCTGATTCCGACGAAGACTTCCGGCGCAAAGGCCGTCTCGCCGTAGTGGCCGACGGCATGGGCGGTTACGAAGGCGGACAGGAAGCCAGCCGCCTCGCCGTCGAGACCGTTCGCAGCGTCTACGACAACGCTTTCGGCGCAGATCCGCAAGCGACCCTGGTCGAGGCCTTCGCCTCCGCTCACCAGAACATTCAGCGTTTCGCCATCGAGCATCCCCAGTTCTACGGCATGGGAACCACTTGTACAGCCGCCGCCATCGTGGAGCGACAGCTTTATTTTGCCCACGTCGGCGATAGCCGCCTCTACCTGATTCGCGGCAAAAACATTAGCCGCCTTACGCGCGATCATTCCTACGTGGGCCGGTTGGTCGAGAGCGGCATTGTGCGCTCGGAAGATGCCGAGTCACATCCCCAGCGCCATATACTGACGGCTGCCCTCGGTTCCGGGCGCGACATTACCCCACACGTTCCCGAACATCCTCTTCCCCTGGAAGAGGGTGACGTCCTGCTGCTCTGTTCCGACGGTCTGTGGGGCTTGGTTGGCGATCAGGAGCTTGCCAGCATCGTTCAAGCCAATCCCCCGGCCGAAGCCTGTCAGAAGCTGGTGACCCTGGCGCTGGAGCGCGGTGGCCCCGACAACATTACCGCGCTGGTTCTGCGCATCTCCGCGTGATCTATCCCGTCGCAGTCGCTGTCGAATGGTGCTAACGTGTCGTTGGTGCGCAGGAACTTGCAAGCAGGGCGCTCGCAGGCTTGGGTGGAACTTTTGTCCGCCCGCAACTGCAATCCGCTGCACATGAAGCGAGCGGCCCTTTCTACGGCTACCGCTAACCTATTGACTTCACAGGTTCAACCCACTTTCCGCTGCTTGCCGCGATGGAATTCCGCTTGCATAGCCAGTCACGTCGATAATGTCTATTAGTTAGATCGAGTTTATGGGAGTCACGCGCCAATGAAAATCTCGCAAAAAGGTTTGTACGCCCTGCAGGCCATGATGATGCTGGCCCGTCACCATCGCCAGGGCGCCATCAAGATCCGCGACATCGCCTACGAAGAGGTGCTGCCCGAGAAGTTTCTGGAATTGATCCTGCTCGAACTGAAGAACGCCCGCATGGTCGAGAGCGTGCGCGGTGCCAAGGGCGGCTACCAGTTGCGCCGCGATCCCGCGGACATCCATCTCAGCGAGATCATGCGCCTGATTGACGGTCCGCTGGCGCCTTTCGCCGACGCCGAGCAGTTGCGCGAACTGATCCACCGGGATATCCCGCACCGCGCCTTGTATCAGGTTTTCCTCGACGTCCGCGACGCGGCCGCACGCATTCTCGATCACACGACTCTGGCGGACTTGATCGCCCGACCCGAACTGAAAACCGGCAAGAACTCGCGGCGCCAGAAGGACCAGAAAAAAGACCAGAAGAAAGATACCGCCAGTATCCTCCCCATGGTAGTCGGCGGCCACAAAGGTGATTAGGCTCAGTCAGATAGATGGATGGAGGGCTCCGCAAAACCTAGTCGGGGGTTGAGGCCCTCTTCAAGGGACCTTCTGAGCAGAGCCTCAGGCAGCAAGAATTAACCGTCCTTTAATGAAAGGGTACCAGGGCCTCCACTAGTATCCCTAGTACGTTTATTCTATTGATGTTTATCGTCCCTATTTTGTAAGTTGGGCTGGCTCAGCGAATCAAGCGAAAAGCCAACCAAGAAAAAAGGAGAGTCCACACCGCCAACCAGCGGCGGGTGCCTCCTGTTGTGTCCCCCAAGGTAGCAGTGCGAAAACAAAACTCAAAAGGAGAGGATTTACTTCCATGAAACTCAACCGGAACCTGTTTCTTACGGGTCTGACTCTAGCGGCATTAACGTCTGGAGCTTGGGCACAAACCGAGACCGCGTCGAACATCACACCAGAGAAAGCAAATCCAGCGGCCGCAGCTGCTCCCGCCGCAACCGCCCCGGCTCCGCCGACGGTGACCGGTGCTGATGTCCAGGCGCTGAAAGACGCCCTGGCCGCACAGCAACTGCAGATTCAGCAACTGAATCAGCAGTTACAGCGCCAGCAAGCCTGGCAGGAAGCCCAGCAATCCGCGGCGGCGGATAAGGCGAAGGCCGCGCCCGCTCCAACTCAACAAGTCGCCGAGCTTAGCAGTGATGCCGCGGTTCCGCAAAGCACCAGCAGCACAGGGATCAGCATGCAGGAAGCTCCCCCCAGCACCAACCCCATGGAAGGTCCCATTTCGATCCATTTCAGAGGCATCACCATCACGCCGGGCGGATTCGTGGCAGCTGAATTTGTGCGCCGCTCGCGGGCTCTGGGAGCGGACCTGCCCACGCCCTTCAATTCACTCACCATGCCGGGCGCTTCGCAAAGCAAGACGTCGGAGTTTTTCGGCTCCGCACGGCAGACCCGGCCAACGGTCTACGTGAGCGGACGCCTAAAAGATGTAGAGTTCTCCAGCTATGTGTCCGCCGACTTTCTCTCCGCCGGCGTAACTTCCACTGCCACTCAAACCAACAGCTACACACTTCGTCTGCGGCAGGCGTGGGGCCAGGCCAAGTGGGATAACGGGTGGAGCATCCTCGGCGGCCAGATGTGGAGCCTGGTCACGGAAGGCAAGGTCTCGATCGCTCCCAGCGACGACACCGGCAGAGTCAACGATGCCCGGCCCTCGACCATCGACCCTGGTTACAACGTGGGGTTCACGTTCGCGCGCCAGTATGGACTTCGCGTGACCAAGAACTTCAGCAACAAAGTGGCGTTCGCCGTGTCCATTGAAAACGCCCAGGCCACGCTGACCACCCACGGTAACGCCGACAACTTCCTCGTCGGCGAAGCTGGCGCCAGCAACAGCTACAACACAACCGCGAACTACGCGTTCAACCCTTCCCCCGATATCGTTGCCAAACTGGCCTTTGATCCGGGCTTCGGACACTACGAAGTCTTTGGCCTCTTTGACCGTTTCCGCGATCGCATCTTCCCCTGCGAGGAGGACGTAACCACTACCGCTGGCACACCTCCGGTTACGACGGTTACGACGGTTTCGCCGCTCTGCCCTGCTCTGACCGACGGAGGCACGGCGGCTGCTGCGTATAACGCCGCCAAGAGCGGTGGCGGTTTCGGCGTCAACGCTCGCTGGGCCTTCGCCAATAAACACGTCGTTTTCGGTGTGCATGGTTTCGGCGGCAGCGGAATCGGCCGTTACGGCGCAGCCCAACTTTCCGATGTGGCGGTGAACGGCGACGGAACTCTCCACCTGATTAAGGACCTCCAGGGCCTGGCTACGCTCGAGTACCACGGCAAGAAGTTCGATTTCTACACCTACGGCGGGGCCGAATATGCCGCCCGCACCGCGAGTTGGGATCCGTTGGGAGACAAGGGCAAGGGAGCCGCGGTTGGCTACGGTGCACCCGCGTTCGACAACTACGGCTGCTACACCGAGACCGTTCCCACGGCAAACAGCGGATTCGCTCCTGGCAGTCTGGCTGACTGCACGGGTGACACACGCGCCATCAAGGAGGGCACCATCGGCTTCTGGTACAGCATCTACCAAGGAAAGGAAGGCCGCTTCCGCGTCGGCACGCAGTACTCGTACGTGACTCGGCAGACGTGGTCTGGTGTTGGCTTCACCGGGGGAGGCGGAACAACTCCTTCGGGCCTGGACAACATGATCTTCACCTCGTTCCGCTATTACTTGCCGTAGCCGCTCTGTTTGGCAAGGCCGTGGCTCCGTCTTGAACGACCGCGGCCTTGTTTTGCAGGGTTCGTATTGAAATGGCGCGGCTTTCAGCCGCACCGGCTGGACGCAATACATCGCAGCTTTAGCCGCTGCGGGAAACTCATCCTTACGGAGGAGTTTTCCGCAGCGTGCTGTCAACCTTCTGAGGGGCGCCTTCCCTTCAGAATCGCCGCCGGCCCGGTTTTGGCCACTCTCCTTTTCCGGGCCGGCGGTGTTAACGTTCGCTCCGCCAGTCGAGAATGCGTAGCCCACTTTGCCCGATTAGAGTATGCCCAATAATAACGCCATGAACTCGAGACGCAACTTCTTGATGCAGATGTCCGGCGCCGCACTCGCCTCGGGCGCTGCGCCGCCTCTCTTGTCGCTGTTTTTATCCCGGGCAGCCTCCGCCCAAAACGGACCCATCGCCGTTCCCGGCGAAGATGGGATGATCGTTCGCTCCTATCGTTTCGTCGATCTGGAAACGCCGGTCGAGTACTTCAATACCTGGCTCACCCCGGTTCCGCACTTCTTCGTGCGCAACCACATGCACGAACCCAGCGAACTCAGCGCCAATCCCGGCAATAGTGACTGGCGCCTGAGTGTCGGGGGTGAAGTCGACAAGCCAATCACTCTGACCTTCCCCGAACTCTCCAAGTTTGAAACTCATTCGGTAGTGAACACGCTCGAATGCGCCGGCAATGGACGCAGCCTGCAGCGCCCGCAAGTTCCCGGCGTTCAGTGGGGCAAGGGTGCGGTCAGTACTGCGCGCTTCTCCGGTCCGCGGTTGCGCGACGTGCTGCAACGCGCTGGAATCAAGCCCACTGGCAAACACGTTATGTTTCGCGGGCTCGACGAGGTCCCCGGCAAAGTTCCTCCGTTCATTCGCAGCATCCCTATCGAGAAAGCGCTCGACTCCGACACCCTGGTCGCTATGCAGATGAACGGCGCACCGCTCACGAAGCATCACGGCTTCCCGGCGCGCGCCCTCGTCCCCGGCTGGATTGGCGCAGCATCCTGCAAGTGGCTGACCGAAATCAAAATCCTGGAATCCGAATTCGTGGGGAACTTTATGAGCCCCGGATATCGTTTTCCCAATCAGCCCGTGAAACCTGGCGACGCGGTAAAGCCCGAAGATACTCACCCGCTCACCGCTTTAAGCGTAAAATCGGTGATCTCCGGTCCGATCGACGGAGCCAAACTCAAGCCCGGCAAGGTTGCCGTTCGCGGCGCAGCGTGGGCAGGCGAAGCTGACATCGTGAAGGTCGAAGTCTCGACCGATGGCGGCACGAGTTGGAATCCAGCGGCGCTCGGCCATGATCAGGCTCACTACGCCTGGCGCCTCTGGACCTATGATTTCAAGACCAAAGGCGGTGACTACACGATTCTGTCTCGCGCCACCGACTCGCTGGGACGTACCCAGCCCTCCACGCCCGTATGGAATCCCAGTGGCTACCTCTACAATGCCGCCGACCAGGTGAAGATTCATGTCGCATAACAAGAGGGCAGTGTGGGGAAGCCGGATGGTCATGTGGGGACGAACGCCCCTTCGACAGGCTCAGGGCAGGCTCTCAGCTGTCCAGTCGGGCGCAGCCCGGTGGTTTGCGATGCTGCTTGTGCTCTCTCTAGCCTCCATCATCGTGGTCGCTCAGAGTGCGGCTCCGGCGAAGACGACCGAAGATCTCCCATCGGGTGCCATGGAGGGAAAGGCCAGCGCGTCGTGTCTGGAATGCCACGAAGCGCGCATCATCCTGCAGCAGCGCCTCAGCAAGGCTGCGTGGGCAAAGGAAGTCGACAAGATGGTGAAGTGGGGAGCGGCCGTCGATAGCAGCGATCGAGATGCTTTGATCGACTATCTGAGTGCGAACTTCGGCCCCGATCAGCCGGGGTACGAACCACCACGGACGTCGAGTGATAAGGCATCCGGGAAGAGCGGCGAGAAGAAAGCGAAGTGATCGGCTCCAAAAGCAAAGCGCTACCGACCCAGTGTCCGCAGGGATTCCGGAACACTACGATAGCGCTGCCACTGCAGAGCCCAAAACCGATGAGTCGAGTATAGGAATCGGTATGCACTACTAACAGTGCATCATTAGATACCGGGAAGTTAATAGCTGGAACGTAATTACGAAGGCTTCTGCTCCGGATCCCCTGCGTCCTCTGTGGTTGAGATTTTCTCCGGCCGCAACAACGGAAACAAAATAACATCGCGGATCGTGTGCGAGTCGGTCAGCAGCATGCACAACCGGTCCACGCCCACGCCCACACCTCCCGCCGGCGGCATCCCGTACGACAGTGCGCGAATGTAATCTTCATCCATCTGGTGCGCTTCGTCGTCGCCGCGCTCGCGTTCCTGCAACTGCCCTTCGAATCGGCGACGCTGGTCTTCGGGATCGTTGAGTTCGCTGAAGCCGTTGGAAATCTCCATCCCTCCCGCGAAGATTTCCCAGCGCTCGGTCCAGTCCGGTTCGTCGGGCTTCTGCTTCGACAGCGGCGAGATCGCCGTCGGATATTCGTAAATGATCGTCGGCTGCGTGAGATGCTCTTCCGCCGCGGCCTCAAACAACGCGGCAATGTTCTTCCCCGCGGGAGCATTCGCTTCGTATGCCATGTGCGCGTGGGCGGCGTTGAAGCGCTCTATCAGTTTCTTCACACCTTCGCTGCTGGCAAACTCATCCATCTCCGGCTTCGCACCGGCCGCTTCCGGCCAATAATGAATGATCGCCTCGCGCATCGTTAAGCGCCGCCAGTTGGCCCAATCAATCTCCTGATCGCCCCACTTCGTCTTCGTCCCGCCGGTCACATCTTTCGCCGCCTGCGTGATAATTTCCTGGGTCAAATCCATCACACCCTGGTAGTCGGTATAAGCCTGATAAAACTCCAGCATGGTGAACTCAGGATTCCAGCGCCAGCCCAAGCCCTCGTTGCGGAAGTTGCGGTTGATCTCATACACGCGGTCCAGTCCGCCGACCACGAGCCGCTTCAGATAAAGTTCCGGTGCGATACGCAGATACAGATCCATATCGAGCGTGTTGTGATGGGTCACGAACGGCCGTGCCACCGCGCCGCCGGCGATGGGCTGCATCATCGGCGTTTCGACTTCAATGAAGCCGTGCGCATCGAGTGTGCGCCGCATCGACTGCACCAGTTTCGTCCGCTTCAGAAAAACTTCCCGCACCTCCGGATTCACGACGAGATCGACATAGCGCTGGCGGTAACGCATCTCAACATCGGTGAGCGCATTCCTGTTCTCAGGTCCACTTTTATCAGAGGCGTCGGTTTCAACCGTCTTACCGATCGGGAGAGGAAGTAGATCCTTACTTAGAAAAGTGATTTCTTCAACGTGGACGCTCAGTTCGCCCGTGCGCGTGCGAAACAGATATCCACTCACGCCGATGTGGTCGCCCAGGTCGAGTAATTTGTAGAGTTCGAATCCCTTCTCGCCAACCGCGTCTTTCTTCACGTAAATCTGCAGCCTCTTTCCGTCCTGTTGCAGATGCGCGAAGCCGGCCTTGCCCATCAGGCGGATTGCCATGATGCGGCCCGCTACGCGCACGTTCACCCGCACCTGCTCGAGCTCCTCAGCTGTCTTCGCGGTGTACTCCGCGAGGATCTGCGGCAACGTGTGGGTGAATTCGTACTTGCTCCGGTACGTGGCCTGGCCCAGCGCCTCAATCGCCTTCAACTTCTCACGCCGCAGTTCGTAAATATGATCGTCGAGTGCCAAGAGAGTCCTTTAACCGCCGAAATATAGAACTGCGATTATAAACGTTCAATTCGCAGTCTCCTCGCGGTGTCTCTTGTCTCGTTCCCGGCCGCGTACGATACTTCCCTGATATGCACGCCCCTAATATGAACCTCGAGGACTGCCGTCGCTTTTACGCCGAGGAGATCCGCTTTGCCGCCCAACTCACGTCACCGGCTCTCGTCGAAGCCTTTGCGCATGTGCCGCGGGAGGACTTTCTAGGCCCAGCGCCCTGGCAGGTCGCTTCCCCGGAGGTGGTTGGATTAGTTTCGCTCGGCTTGGCCGGGTCGGCCTACGTAACGACCGACGACCCTCGCGACTTGTATCACAACGTGCTGGCGGCGATTGATCCCGCCCGGAAGCTGAACAACGGCCAACCCAGCGCCCTCGCCGCCTGGATCAACGCGCTCGATCTGAAAGCCGGTCAGCGCGTTTTTCATCTGGGATGTGGTGTGGGCTATTACACGGCGATCCTGGCTGAAATGGTAGGAGCCAGCGGGAGCGTGGTCGCCAGTGAAGTGGATCCTGATTTGGCAGCCCGCTCCAGCAAGAATCTGGCCAGCTATCCGAATGTAAAAGTACATTCCGGCGACGGCGCACTCGTCGATCCCGGCATCTGCGATGCCATGCTCATCAATGCTGGCGTTACCCATCCGCATGTGTCCTGGCTCGAGAAACTGAGTGACGGCGGCCGCATCGTCCTGCCCATTACTGCAACCATCGGTGGAAGTTCTTTTGGCCGCGGAGTGATGACCCGGATCACTCGTCACCGGAGCAAGTTTTCCGTGCAGGCTGTCACTTACATCGCCGTCTATTCCTGCACCAGCGTGCGCGACCCCCAACTGGACCCGGTCGTGGCCAGGGCTCTGGGCAGCGGAACGCTGCTCAAGGTGAAGTCGCTCCGCCGAGATCCGCATGCGCCAGAGGAGACGTGCGTCCTGCATCGTCCAGATATGTGCCTGAGCACCGCAGCAGTCGAATAGGCCGCCCCCAGCGGCGGGCCGCCAAAGGCCCAGCCATTTGCAATTGAGCTGGTACCATGGTACATTGGTACACATGACGGACGATTCCGGGCTGCTCGTCGAGCGCGTGCAAACCGGGGTGCGCATTGAAAAACGCATCCTGAAAGTCCTCAAAGCCTTTGCCGAATATCACGACATGACCCTCGGCGACGTCCTCGAGGGCATCGTCCTGCACGCTTTCGACGGCAAGACTCCGTTCAGCCCCACGTCCCTCGAACGCATTCGCGAATTGAAGAAGTTCTACGATCTCGACCTTGACTCCAGCGCCAGCCATCGCCTGAAGGAGATCAAGGCAAAATCTCCGCGTAAACGCGCCTCCGAAAAATAACCACGGCTAAGGAGCACACGAGCACCATGAAAGCCAAACTCGGCCTCACTGTTCTGCAATGGACTCTCGGCGTTGTAATTCTGATCGAAGCCGTCCTGTTCGTGATGCCTGGCGCGGCGCACGATTTCGCCCGCACTTACATGCCTGGCTTCATCCGCCTGATTTTGGGATTCGGCGAGATTCTCGGCTGCATCCTTCTCCTGATTCCGAAAACTACAACGCGCGGTGCGTGGCTTTTGCTTGCCGTTTTCGTATTCGCAATCCTTATTCACCTGCTGCACGGCGGCTACAACGTCGGCAATCTGGTGATCTACGCCGCCGCGGCCTTTGCCATCGCGGTTGGAAAGTAACAAGGTGACCTTCCTATGGCTCCGTTCAAAGGTTTGCTGGTCGAAGGCACTTCCGGTGTTGGCAAGTCTACGCTGATCGATGAACTCATTCGCCGCCACGTCGGCCAAACTGCACCCAGAAAGATCCGATCCCTAATTCATCTAGCGCAGTCGCACACCTACGGCCCGCTGGCGATACCGGAAGACCGCGGCAGTCTTACCGTAACGGAGAACCTGCAGCACCTGGATCGCATTGTCAGCACGATCGAGTGGATCCACGCCAGCGTGCAGGAACACAGTCGCCCGTGGTGTTTTGCGATCGTTGACACTTTGCACTTTACACACTGCGTACGACCAGGAGTTGTGAAGTGGCCCGACGTTGCGCACATCGACCAACGCCTGGCCGCACTCGGATGCAAACTGATCATGCTTTCTTCTTCTCCCCAGACGATCTGGGAACGAGGAATCGAACCAAGAAAGAATGAGCAATTCTTATTGGAATACGCGCGAAAGTTCGGCAAGAACCACCACGAGATCCACGCTTACTTTGTTCGTGAGCAGGAGATACTGGCCGACTTGTTTTCGCGTTCGCGCATGCCGAAGTTGTTCGTGCGAAACGATGGTTCCGTCGAGAGCGTGCTAGACGCGGCTTACCAGTTCTGGACCGGGGACCCAGCAAACAGTCCGGCCGGTAGCACCCGTGCCATGCCGCAGAGTTCTATCGTCAACAGAGAGACGATATGACCGACGAAGAACTCATCCGGCGGTTTGAGTCTGGCAACATTCCCGAAGATTCCTTCCACCACGCCGACCATGTCCGCCTGGCCTTTGCTTATCTTTTGCAATATTCACCGCTCGAGGCGCTCGCCAAATTCTCCGCCGCCCTGAAGCGCTATGCCGAGGTCCGCGGCAAGTCTCAGCTTTACCACGAGACCATCACGCATGCTTACTTCTTCCTCATCCGCGAGCGCATGGCACACCTATCCGCCACGGACTCGACTGCCAGCGAACCACGCGCCCTCGATTCGCACACCAGCGACTGGAACGAGTTCGCCCGCTGCAACCCCGACCTGCTGGAATGGAAGAATGGACTTCTCGCTCGCTACTATCACAAAGCAACGTTACAATCCGACCTTGCCCGTACTGTATTCTTATTCCCCGACAAGTGCTGCTGACCATCGGGGCAAGAAACACATACCGCCATCATCAAGAATTAAAGTACGATCTCGCTCTGCCGGAGGAATACGCAAATGAATTTTCTCAAACGAACTCTGCTCGTCCCCGTCGTGCTGACCTTCGCGCTGGGCTTCGCACCGGCCCATGCCGCCCATGCGCAAGACATCCGCACGGGCGATGCCCTACTGCGCGCGATGCACGACCGCTACCAGGCTTCCTGGTACAAGACGCTCACCTTCACGCAGGAAAGCACGACCTACAAACCCGACGGCACGCACACGTCTGAGACCTGGTACGAGGCGGCGCTGCTGCCGGGAAAGTTGCGCATCGACATCGGGCCGCCTGCCAACGGCAATGGCTACGTCCTGTCCGACGGCACAGTCACCGTCGTGAAAAACAACCAGGTCGCGGGCTCGCGTCCTCTGGTTAATATTCTTCTCGTCCTCGGATTTGACGTCTATACCCAGGCTCCCGAGGCGACCATCAAGGTGGTGCAAGGCGAGGGCTATGATTTGTCCAAGCTGCGGGAAGACACTTGGGAGGGCCATCCCGCGTACGTTGTCGGCGCCGATAAGGGCGATCTGACGTCCCGGCAATTTTGGGTCACCAAAGACACACTCTTGTTCGTGCGCGTAATCGAACCCGCGCAAGGTGATCCCAAGAAGGTCAACGACATCCGCTTCACGCACTATCAGCCAGCGGACCACGGATGGATCGCTGCCCGCGTCGAAATCTATTCCGAAGGCAAGCTGGTATTCAGCGAGGACTACACCGACATCAAGCCCAATGCAAAACTCGACCCCGCGGTTTACGATCCCCAACAGTTCAGCACCACGCACTGGGAAAAACCGTGAACCGGGACGGCGCGTGAACCCGCGCGAGATCGCTCGGCCCGCTGGTAAAATCGCGGGCCTTCGGGAAGACGCCGCGAGGGAGAGAAATTCTGATTGAGGCATGATTATCGGGCCATGCCTCTTGAACCATCTTCGCATCGGCGCTACTATGACCTGCCGAGCAGTTCGCTGAGGCGCCGACCTCTATGCCGCAAAACTACGTCCCCATCTTCATCTTCATCGCCATCGTCGGCTCGTTGCTGCCGATCACCTTGCTGCTGGCCAAGCTGGTGCGCCCGTCGAATCCCAGCAAGGCCAAGCTCATGCCCTACGAATGCGGCATCGACCCTATCGACAGCGCCCGCGGACGCTACACCGTCCGCTACTACATCATCGCCATCCTCTTCGTCGTCTTCGACGTGGAAACGATTTTTCTTTTCCCCTGGGCCGTGCGATTCAAGGCCTTCGGGCTGTTCGGCCTGTTTGAAATGCTCATCTTCCTCGCCATCCTGATCGTCGGCTACATTTGGGTGTGGAGCAAAGGCGCTCTGGAATGGGTTTAGAGATTCTCGATTAGTTGCATCCTTGTCA